>Ga0233437_1000300_pt1 | contig 116780 bp, 118 predicted proteins | sample SI_122_August201_FD_182714 | JGI IMG/M metagenome (GOLD analysis project Ga0233437, IMG submission 182714) | Seawater microbial communities from Saanich Inlet, British Columbia, Canada - SI_122_August2016_200_MG | ecosystem: Environmental > Aquatic > Marine > Inlet | place: Canada: British... | reverse complement strand
GTCGTCCACGATGCCCAAAGCCCTTGTAAACAAAGGGTTTTTGAGTTATTGACGGATTAAGTAGGTTATTATAGGATTGAGTAGAGAGAAGGAGGACTTATGAGTAATAATCATAGGCAAGTTACATTCGTAACAGCTTATTGGAATCGACTCTCTTTTGAGGAAACGGTAGAGGGCCTTAATAATTATGGATGCACAATAAGCGCATTCGATAGTATTGAGGCAGCTTTGAAAAACAGTGATGTTGTTCAAAAAACAGAACTATTGGTTGTCGATCCGATTTCATTCGATGGAGTAGGTATTGACAACCTTAAACTTCTACAGGAAGGAGGATATACGTGTCCTGTAATAATTTGGACACTGGCTCATCCTAAAGATGGAGATAGAGATGAATTTGAAGAACGGAAAGAAGTGATTGAAGTTTTACCAACTGTCATGTGTGTTCCTGAGCTTTATCGACTGATTCGGTTGTTGTTTACTCCTGAGTAAGACATTCGGAGCCCTTGTTGCATCAGCGACAGGGCTCTTCATTTTGTATAAAGGTTCGAAAATCGTCCCACTCACCCAAAGCCCTTGTAAACAAAGGGTTTTTAGTTACCTGCTTGACTTCTTCAGATTTATATTATATAATTTTACACAAAGTTAAACTACAAGATTGTGGGAGGGATAATGAAAGTAGAACTAAATCCGACCGATTTAGCAGTCAAACATCAAAAACCTCATCATGAAGGAGATCTCGCTAGAAGAGAACAATCATGTGAGACAAGAGATGTAACATTCGACATGTTGAATGAGGCAGCCAAGATGGTCGTCGAACAAGCTGGTAAGGCAACATTCTTTCCTTGGGATCGGAACGCTGCGAAAGTAGTCCATTTTCCAGGGTAGAACACTCTTCAGCCAGATGAACCACTCGAGTAAAAGCCATTGCTTTATCGGGTGGTTTTTACATTTTGATACACGTATTATCTGAAACAGGTTCGAAAATCCCCGCTATTCACCTCTATTCTAGTTCTAACGTCGTCCACGATGCCCAAAGCCCTTATAAACAAAGGGTTTTTGAGTATAGGAGACGTAGACGTTAGAACTTTTTTAGAATGTTTGGTAGAATAAAGAATATGAAAGTTGATAATATATTCTTTTATATAGCTACTTTTCTACCATTTTTTCTCATATGGATAGTCTATTTAGGTATACGTCCAGGGCCGGAATTTCGCGAACTTTTTACAGGCCTTCTCTCGTTGCTATTATTCTCTCTTATATGTTTATTTCATCAAAGAAATATTAATAAATTAAAACGCGAAAAATTTTTCTTATTATATCTATTATTTTTTTTAACATCAATAATTATATATCCTTTTGTTGTAAAATTAATATATGGGATTATATCATTTGCTTGGGGAATGGATGTAACATATTTTTAATATTTTAATTATTTAACTCTATTTTAATTCTATTTTGACTCTAACATCATCTCGTAATATTAAGCTCTTCCTGAGAACTGTCTTTTTTGTTACAATAAATATATGAAAATAGTATTTACAACTGGTGGAACTGGGGGACACATTTACCCAGTAATCGCCATAATTAGAGAAATAAAAAAGATCCAACCTGATTCCAAAATTTGGTTTATTGGAACAAGGGTAGATTATGGATTAAAGGAATTACAGGATTTAAATGTGGTGATAAAAATAATTCCAGCAGGAAAATTTAGAAGAAATTTTAATCCTAAAACTTTAGTTCAAAACTTTATTGATTTATTTAAAATTCCTCTAGGGACTATTAAGTCATTTTTTATATTAAAAAAAATAAATCCTGACTTAGTATTTGGTAAGGGGGGATATGCTTCAGTTCCTGTAATCGTGGCTGCTAATAAACTAAAAATACCTATATATATTCACGAGTCAGACACTATTCCTGGAAAAGCTACTAAAATAGCAGCTAAATATGCAAAAAAAATATTTACTTCGTTCAGCGAATCACAAGGAATTAACAATACTGTTATGGTTGGTAATCCCATTAGAAAAGAATTACTAGAAGGAGATAATGATAAAGCAATAGAATATTTTGATTTAAAAAATGACAAACCAATTATATTTATAGTTGGAGGGTCTCAAGGTGCCGAAAGAATAAATGATCTAGTATTACAGGTATTAACTCAATTATTGGAGAAATATGAAGTTATCCATCAGTGTGGCAAAAAATCAGTGAATGAAGTAAATGCGACAGCTCAAGTAATGGTTAAAGATGATGAATTACTTAAATATTATCATTCATATGGATACCTTGATCAAGAACGACTTAGACTAGCAATGAATATATCTCATTTAATTGTCAGTAGGGCAGGAGGGGGATTCATATTTGAAATTGCAGCGCTAGGCAAACCAAGTATTCTAATTCCATTACCAGAAGCTGCTCAAAACCATCAAGCTAAAAATGCTTATGAATATGCAAAAGGAGGAGGAACTGTTGTTATGGAACCTAAAAATCCAACCCCAAGACTATTGTTACAAAATGTAACTAAAGTATTTTCAGATCCAATAAAACTTTCTCAAATGAAAAAAGCTGCTCTCGCTTTTGCAAAAGTAGATTCGGCAGAGAAAATTGCTCAGGAGATAATAAAAGGAACCGTTAAATAACACGGTTCCTAATCAGTCAATACGCGCCACCAGACTCACAAGAGATTTTCCGAGATGAGCTTTTCCGACTATATCTAATACAATCAGAGCTCTTTTTGCGGCTGGCTCAATATTGACGTCAGGGTTATCGATGACCGATAATACTAATTCTGCAATAGCTGCCTCTTGCGGCTCCATCACGAGCCCATAAAGGTTTCCTTTAACTTGCATTAACCGATTAATCAATTCATCGAGGTAATTACAAAGATCCTCTGGATGAATTGCTATTCCAATCGCGTCCATAAGGACATCCTTAAGAAACATCTTACAACATTTCTAAAAAACGTCAATTGTTATTTCGATTGACAAAATAGTATTTATATTTTATCCTATTAATAGGAGGATGATAACGATGGCAATTCTCGGATTTTTGGCCTTAACAGCAATCGCGGTGTTGTGGGTTGTCCTCGGGACCAGATCCATGTTTATTACGCCATTAGGCTTAAGGCTAAATGGCGCCGATAAGGAGTTTGTCTCGGAGTTCAAACATCGATTCCCAATTGGACTTACTACTATGAGAGTAATGATGAGATGGTTGAATAGACAGCCACACAGTGATCGCAATATTTGGACAACCCAAATTCTTACTGGTGGTCATCTTCACTTTATTCTCTCGGCTATACAGTACAGTCCTATGGATTTGGCGTTAAGCAAGGCTCGTTCTGATATTATGCGCAAAATACGCAATACGGGAAAATGGCGTATTTTTCGCAGAACATCCCTACATGAACGCCTGCGAGTGCTCGGAGGATAAACCCATCGAATATGCGGGACCAGAACCATTGGTCCCGCATTTCTCTTGAAAATAAGGAAAAACTAATATATCCTAATCTAATGGAAGGAAAAGCGATAAAAAGCCCTAGAGTAAGGATTGCTCCTTCTCCAACGGGAACATTACATATAGGCACAGCTCGTGCTGCGCTTTTTAATTATTTATACGCTAAGGCCAATAATGGTAAATTTATTTTAAGAATAGAAGATACAGACTTAGAACGAAGCTCCAAGGAATTTGAACAGAATATCATTGATGGACTTAAATGGTTAAAGATAACTTGGGACGAAGGACCTAATCCTGAGAATCCAGAAGAATACTTAGGAGAATATGGTCCGTACAGACAAAGCGAAAGAAAAGATCACTATAGAAAATATATTGAACAATTATTAGATAACAAAAAAGCTTATCATTGTTTTTGCACGAAAGAAGAATTGGAAGCTCAAAAACAGTATCAAATGAGTGCTGGTTTACCGCCTCATTACAGTGGAACGTGTTGTAATTTGAATGATGAAGAAGTTGCTAAAAAACTCGCAGACAATCAACCCTCTATAATTAGATTTAGAGTTCCACATCAAAAACTAAAATATAATGATTTATTAAAAGGAAAAATTGAATTTGATACTAGCTTATTAGGAGATATCGCCATCGCAAGAGATTTAAACACTCCATTATATAATCTAGCTGTTGTTATAGATGATCACGAAATGGATATCACTCATGTATTAAGAGGAGAAGATCATATCTCCAATACGCCAAAACAAATATTATTATTTGAAGCACTAGAATTAGAAGTTCCAAAATTTGGACACTTACCATTAATACTTGGACCTGATAAATCTAAATTAAGTAAAAGACATGGTGATGTCTCAGTATCAGAATACAAAGAAAAAGGATACTTATCTGAAACTATGATTAATTTCATGGCGTTATTGGGATGGAACCCAGGAACAGAAAAGGAAATATTTTCTTTATCAATGTTAGTAAATCATTTTAGTCTAGATAAATGTCAGAAATCACCAGCAATGTTTAATCAAAAAAGATTAGATTGGTTAAATGGTTTCTATATAAGGCAAATGTCTATTAAGAGATTAACTGAAAAGTGTATTCCGCATTTATTAAATGCAGGGCTTATTCAACCAGTACTAGAAACAGGACAACATTTAGCGGGTATTGGACCAGCTGAAATACAAGAATCATATTTTATTAAATCAGCTAATAAAAAGCTAAGAATAGAAGACCTAGAAAAGATGGTTTTGCTATATCAAGAAAGACTTAAATATCTTGGAGAATTACCTGAATTAATAGAGTTTTTCTTTAAAAAAGACCTAGATTATGCGAAGGATTTGATAATGTGGAAAGAGACGCCTGAAAGTACCATTAAAGACATTCTAGAAGCTCTAAAATTGGCTCTAGAAGAGATCGAAATAGGGGATTGGTCTCTTAGTAATATAGACGCTAAAATAACTCAATTCATTGAAATTAGGGGGTTAACAGGGGACAGAGGACAAGTGTTGTGGCCAATGCGTGCTTGTTTAACTGGAAAGAAATCTTCTGCTCCTCCATATGATATTGCAGCCGTATTAGGGAAAGAAAAAACTATTTATAGAATTAATCAAGCTATTAAAAAAATATGACAATAGGGAAGGGGTTAATAATACTTTTATTGATATTGATGCCATTAAATACATTTGCTCAAATCACTGGAGAGGATATAGAGCAGATTTCTGATGAATTAGCCGAAACAGGTAAAAACGCTCTTCAAAGGGTAACCTCTAAAATAGGGGATATGGCGATAGGATCATTTCTAACTAACCTTTCCGATAACATGAGTACCTGGTGGATAGAAAATGCTAGGCCTTGGTTAGAAAATAATTTTCAAAACGCAATTCTCTTCTTTAATAAGGAGGTTATTATTCAATAATTCACTTGACATCCCTATCGTAAGGTAATACTATATATACAGACTATGTCGCATAATGCACCTTAACCGATGTCAGGGAATTAAAATATAAGAAACAGGGGATATATGAACAAATCAAGCAAACCAATAATAAACCACAGAACAGACTTTTTAGATTGGATAGACATAGAGAAGGGTTTATCATATAAATCTCAAGAAAACTACTCTAGGTTCTTGAAAAGATTTTTAGATTGGATTGAACTAAATAAGCTAACCAATCTTAAGCCTCACGAGCTGACTCCTGAACATATTTACCAATATAAGACATATTTGTCACGTAACTATACTACTCGTGATAAGAAACCTCTCAAACGAGCTACTCAAAATTACTATTTGATCGCAGTAAGGTCATTATTGTCATATTTCGCTGATAAAGATATTATCTCTCTCCCACCGGAGAAAATAAAATTAGCAAAACAGTCTAATGATCGTAAAGTAAGTTTTCTTACATTAGGACAAATAGAAAGTCTTTTAAATGTAATTAATACTAAAACAACTACTGGACTACGTGATCGAGCTATACTAGAAACTTTATTCTCAACTGGATTAAGAGTTGCTGAATTATGCTCTTTAACTCGTGATCAGTTTAGAATTGATAATAATACCAAAGTATTAGAAATATCTATCGTTGGTAAGGGTGGTCATCTTAGAACGGTATTTATATCCCCTAGAGCTATCATATGGCTTAAAAAGTACCTAAATACACGTTTGGATAAGGAAAAGGCTCTATTCATTGGATACAAGGGATCAGGGCCTGGAAAATGTCTTACTACACGTTCAGTTGAACGATTAGTTAAGAAGTACGTCATAATGGCAGGATTGCCAATAACAACAACTCCACATACATTAAGACATAGTTTTGCAACTGATTTATTAATTAAAGGAGTTGACTTAAGAGTTGTTCAAGAATTTCTTGGTCATCGAAATATTAGTACTACTCAAATATATACTCACGTTACTCGTCCTCATTTGAAAGAAATACACCAAAAATACCACGGAAATAACTAAAAAACCTCCTACCCTATCTTTGGGTACGAGGATTTTTAATGTCGCATAATATCATTCCGCAATATCTGGGGTATAAAACTCAGAACACTCTTGTTCGTTTTCTGGTATGGCACAATACTCCAAACAATCTTCTAAGCTGTCACAATCACCTGGTCCAAACTCATATGGTAATGGTGCTGGATTAAGCTCTATCTCGCCTACTTGATTAGTTAGGCTATTTATTTCTTTTTTAATATCTACTCCCCCGCTATAGTCAGATGTTGTAGGAAAAAGCTTATAGGAAAGAATCATTATCCCAATGATAATAATTGCTCCTATCATCATTTTTACTTTTTCTTCCATTTATTTAATTTCCAATAATTCTACTTCAAATATTAAATCAGCATTAGGCCCTATAATACTTCCTGGGGCTCCCCCCTCTCCATAAGCTAAATCACTAGGAATATGTAAAGCTCTCTTTTCCCCTACTTTCATGCCTATTAAGCCTTTATCCCAGCCCTGAATGACCATTCCCTGGCCTAATTGTAGGTCAAAAGGAGCTCCTCTATCATAACTAGAATCAAATTGTTCTCCTGTTACTAATGTTCCTTTATACATTACAGATAATGTATCTCCATTTTTTGCAGGTTCTCCTGTTCCCTCTACTAATGTTTCTATTTTTAATTCTGTTATGTCTTCTACTGGATGTTCTATAGGAGTTACTACTGGTTCTTCGGTAACTTCTTCTTTGGGTTCTTGTATTGGATCTTCCATTGGTTTTTTATTTAATAAATTATTAGCGAACATGAATATTAACCCGATTACGACTATTAGTATTATTATTTGTAAATATTTCATATGTTTATTTTAACATTTATTTTTTTACGTACAGCTATTATATCACATTCAAGTTAAAAAATTTATACTCCATCTATTAACGAAGTTCGAACCTGTTTTGTATAAAAATAATTACCTTATAAATTTAATAGATCTTATCATTTTATTAAATAATCTCAATCGCTCTTCGTCTCTTTTAGATAGATTTTTATTTTCCATTATATTCTGAGATTGAGTATGAAATTCTACTATAGAATCATCAGAGCTAGTTCGAACGTCCGATAAATCTAAAATAAATATTAGTCCTTTATATTTAGAATCGCTAGGATTGCTTAAATAAACTTCAACATGTAGATAATGGACTCCTTCGCGACCATAAAGAATTGTCTGGAATACTGCTTTTTCACCATCTATTTCTATTATCCTACACTCTCTTTCGTCTTCGAATTCGTTATCATTTGAACATGTCTCTAATATATCCTCGTATGTCATTGAATCACGATTAAGCCCAAGGGGAGTTGAAAAATATTGGAAACCATCTACATGTCCTCGAAAAATAAGACCGCTATTATAATCATTATCAAATTTGGAGAAAAAAGACTTTATGCCTATATCAGAAAAATATGGATTTCCAAAAACTTCTATAAAATCATCTGATAGCGTAAACTTCATCCCCAATTCCTCTGCTATAATATCTTCTGACATAAACCCTCCTATAATGCTAAAATAATAATCACTTTCATCTAATACTTCATATGTTTCACTATCTAAAATTTTTAATTTAAACTTATCTCCTTGATACACTTCTTCAGAACAATCAATATTCCAAAGGATACGATTAGACCAATTAGAAGTATCTATATCATCAATCTTTTCATCACCTCTATATAATTCAATTAAAATCTTTCTCTCGTTACGATTACCGATTTCAATCCATACAGATTGTCCACATTTAAAAATTTCTTCACTATCGGGATATATTCCTCCTACTTCTGGATTTGATATTTCTATTGGTACATCTTCTATATTTATTTCCTGAGAAACAATCATCCATATTGAAAACCCAAAAATAATTATAATTATTACGATAAATAAATATTTCCAATTCATAAACTTAATTTAATTACTTTATTATACCAAAAAATATCAATAAGTTCGAACATGAAATACACCCTACTTGGGAAGCCACGTGAATAAAGGTGTTCTAAACGGCTCCGCCTATTGGACGAAGTTCGAACCTGTTTTGTAATGAATCGTTAAAAAGAATAATCTTATCTCAACAAAAAACCAGTTTTTGTTTTAAGTGAGAACTAGTAAACTCACTGTCGAATCAGTCTGAATACGGTTGAAACAGGCCTAAGGAAGTACTTGTAAAGCATGCATTGGTAGAACGCGTAGGCAATCTTTTCCCTTGTCCCCATCCGTATTTCGAACCATTGATGAATATACGTGAAAGGACAACCTCTGAAAATCACGACTATGATCCCATAGACCCCAATGATGATGACTGCAGCTATAAGGAGATTTATCCCCAATACAAGATGCAGTATAGCGTAAGACCAGAACCCCCACGTTAAATGAACCACCCACAACAAAATGTTAAGTACTTTCCAGGTGAGCATCTTCATGTATGCCACCTCCTTTCATGTATATATTATACATAGTATATGATCAGTTGTCAATCTAAATAACCCAAAAACCCTTATAAATAAAGGGTCATTAGGATTATATCCCCCTATTGGACGAAGTTCGAACCTATTTTATTAACTATTAAATTAAAAAATACTCAAATAAAATAAATTCTAAAAAGAAAAACGATCGCCGTATTAATGACGATCGTTATATGATTGGAAGATTATTCCACCAAAATGTGCTTTAGACTAGTCATCACCTTGACAATGCTATCTAATTCCTCTTTTCGAGGAAGAGCATTTAGTTTTGTCTCGAGTTCTAATATTCTATTCTCAAGACTAGTCAAGTAATCATCCAAGCCTTGAGTGGGTTTAGAAGAGCTAGACACCAAGGGCTCGACAGGTTCTTTCTGAAGAGTACTATGAATCTTTTTTGAAGCACAAACGGGTGGTCTGCCAGGTTGTTGAAGCATAAGAGTAAATCTCTTCTTTCCTCTTGGCCTAACAAGCCCCAGCGCATCGACTTCTGCGTCACCAAGATGGCGGTTCATCTTGAAGTATTTCAAACTAGATTTAATGCTCACCATTTTTTTTCTGCCAAACTCTTGCTCCAAAAGAGGAATATACCCGAACACTACAACGCCTAGTTCGTGAGGAATGCCATTTTCAAGAAATAGCCTCCACGTCTCTCTAAGACTAATAGGAATCGTATTAGGAATATTTGGAGATTGCATATCATCCTCCTTGATATTGTTGGTTAGTTGAGGTTGATGGCTGACTATTCCTGGAATTCCTATCGGAGAAAAAGATATATCCTTTATCTCGGAACGATCCTGGGTTATTTTTTCTCGTCTAGGATGAAGAGAAAATAGTTCATCCACAGCGACTTCATCAAGTATTTCTCCTAAAATGCTCCTTGTTTTTGGCGTATCGAAAAGCCAGTATAGCTCCCACCTCACAATTGCTTCTTGAATATGTAAGGGTAACCAAAAGGTCATAAATAGTTCTTGATCTTTCTGAGAGACACGAAATAAGGTGCAAAAACGACGACAAGCATCTTCAATACTCTTGCCATCTTTCTTTGCTATGAACAAATGATTAGAAATGCGATCATAATATTCAATGGCCTTAGAGGACAATCTTGATGCTCGATTCACATCTCTCACCAGATCTTCACGGATATAGCTTCTGAGAATGCTACGCAAACTTTTACAGAGTAATCCTATTTTTACAGGATCTCTGCGAGAAACGCGTATTGTCTGCATTTTCTCATCTTTTCGAAATGTTACTTCCGCCCAATCCAAATCAATTCGCCTAAGTGAAACCAACGTATGTTCTCGAATTTTCTCCATTCTAGAAGTCCAAGGAAGTACGTTTATATTTCCAACGACCATTCTTCCCTTTAGAAGAAGGAGAAACTTACTCACCAATTCCAATACTTCTATGCTATTATCGTGTGACAAATTCCCCTCCTTTTAGGGCTTAAGTGTGAATAATTTACCCTAACATTAAAAAATATTTCAAACAAGATTTATTCCAGTCATTATATGCTCCTTTTAATCAAGAACTTTTCAGATGATAAAACATGACATCACAAACTAAATAAACGAAGGACTCTGATATGCTCCCCCTGTTAGATAAAATTCGAACCTGTTTTGGATAAAAACTTATAAATTATTACTACAATCGTTAGAAGAACAATATATTATGTCCATGATATTATCATTACACATGTCTATATAGATCGAATAGTTTCCGGCTGTACTACCTATTCGAGTGTAATAATCTGATATTCTTATTGATATAACAAATGAATTAGTTTCTAATGCGTCATACCATCTTCTATAAAAATCCGATGCATCTTTATGCTCTTCAAAATAACTATTCGGTAAATAGTTGTATGTCATAAAATATTTTTGATCTATAATGTGTGGATACACCGCTAAAGCTTCTGTATCTATCTCTATAGACGGATATAATTTAGAGAAATGCTGAAAACTTTTAAGATTCTTAATCTTCTCTGATAGCATATTATTAAAATCTTTATCTTGAGTGCCTACTAAGAAATCTGCTTCTGAAATATTGTATTCTCTAGATACATCTTCAAAATTGCATATTCTCATGTCTATGCCCTTCTTCTGATCTATATCCTTGTAATTTTTAGAAAAAACATTATTAAACGCTCCTAAAAAATATCCTAAAACTCCTGCCAAGATTGCCACAACTATTAAAATGATTACGATTTTGATCTGTAATTTCATAGTGTTATCTTAATTACTTTATTATACCAAAAAATATCAATCGGTTCGAACATGAAATACACCCTACGCGAGAGGCCACGTGAATAAAGGTGTTCTAGAGGGCTCCGCGTATTGGACGCGTTCAGAACCGTTAATTGGGTAGAAATAGAGGAAAATATGAAAGAATATAGCTATATATAGGCTATTCCTTAGCTTTTATTGTTAGTTTCTATTAAGAAATTCTATCCTATTTCCATCAACATCTAAAATGCTGAATGTTCTGCCCCAACTCTCATTTTCAATATCTGAATAGATTTCTACCCTTTTCTCTCTTAACCTGTCATAAAGCTTATCTATTTCTTCCGTAGAAATAATTATTGTTTGCGAACCTGGAATTTCTCTATCCGATTCAGCCTTCTTAACCCCCAATCTAACTTGATTGGGGAATATAAAAGAAACATAAATATCTCCTTGACGATATTCTATGCCTAATCCAATTAAATTATTATAAAAATCTATCGCTTTATTTATGTCGTGACTATAAAATATTGTGCTATCAAAATTCATTTATTTATTAAAGTTAATGTAATTATTCATAAAACATCTTCCCTACATCACTTTTTATGTAGTTAATGTCCTGTTTCAAGCCTATCACAAGTGAAATAAGGCAAAGATTAAGAATCAATAGTATGATTATTCCTATTGTTAATACTTTATCTTTAGTGTTCATGTTTTTTTAATCCAATTACTAATAATATTCTCTAATTGAGTTAGCCCTGGTTCTTCTCTAAACGTATGTCCTGCTTTATCGATTATATGAAACTCCTTCTCTGTGCTTAACATGTCATATAATAATTTCTGATGTTCTTGCGGAGTAACTTCATCGTTCTCTCCTACAACCAAGAGCGTCGGGACTTTTATGCCTTGAACCATCGTTAATAAATCATATTGAAGAGCATCTGTCATAAAATCATATTTCAATCTCTTCATAACTCCAGGCCTTGTGCCACTCTCCCATTCCCTAATACCTGTTTTCTTCCATTCATCAATCACTTCTTGTATCTCCTTAGTCTTAGAGAATAATTCTCCCGATACAACTGGAGATATTGGAGCCACTGCTCTTATTTGTTCTGGGTGATTGATTGTATATAATGTTACACAAAATCCACCGACACTATGACCCATTAGAACGAATGGCTCTTGATACCATTCTTGTAATTTAGACCATTCTATAATGTTTTCTAAGTCGTGATAATACTGTGTTATGGTAGCATCTTCTAAATTACCCCCACTCTCTCCAAATGCATTAGAACTATCATATCTAACTACTGTATATCCATTACTTAAAAATGCTCTTTTCATTGCCTCCATCTGATGCTGTTCTTTGAACCCTCCTAAACCGTGGACTATAAAAACCAGCCCCTTTTGGTTCTCTGTTTCTTCAACTTCTATAACAATATTTAATTGTTTCCTATTTTTGATAGTGTGTTTTTTCATAAATTCATGTTTACAATTTTCTTTATGTAGTATTTCTAATAATCTAACGAGTTTAGTTCCCTGCTCATATGCTTCACTATCAGAAATCTCTTTACCAAACTCTTTTTTATAAATGGTCTTAAATTCTTCTATTTGCTCTTTAGATAGACTCATTGTCCTTCATGTTAGGCTTATATCTCTTCCACCAAACTACCGAAAATACTGCGGCTAATATCCCTGTGAAGAAAAAGACTATCGCAAAGTTAAGGGTTCCAAACTTAATCCCGCTTCCTATATAGGCCAATGCCATAGCTCCACCGACATGACCTAATATATTGGCGATCAAAAATGGAATGGTTTTGATCTTAGAAGTTCCTGCGATATATGAAACTTCATCATCGGGAAATAGAGGAAGATAATATATTAAAAATAATACAAAAGAACCACCCTTTTCCCAAAAGCTATCATATCTCTCCAATGTTTTCTTTTTAACCAATTTTTCTACTATAGGACGACCAATGGTCCTCGCAAGAAAGAAAGATATGATATGACCGATAACTCTACCAATATAATTAAGAAAGAATCCCCACCAAGTTCCAAATATGAAACCTCCAGCTAATCCAACAGCATAATGACTTATAGGGGTTATAACTACTTGGGTGGCTTGTAAAAGAACAAATATTATTGGTGCTAATATACCAAATCTAATGACGTAATTTCTAATCGCTTCTTGATTAGAGAAAAATGATGACGGGAAAAAATAACCATACGCTAATAATAGCACTATTGGTAATAGCGTAAGGATTATAAATAGAAGCTTTGCTCTTTTATTCATATTAAATAATTTTATCATAGAATATGGATAATGACATTTAAAAATCCAAAAACCCTTATAAACAAAGGGCTCTTAGAAATTTTCTCCCCTTATTGGACGAAGTTCGAACCTGTTTTAAGTAAATAATTATTTTATGAACTCAAGAGACTCTAACATTTCATTAAATAAATCTAATTTTTCTTGGTCTTTTTCAGATAAATTCTTATTTTGCAATATATTTTGGGATTGAGTATAAAATCGCGACATTGGTTTATCACTATCTGTCGGGGCCTTATCATAGTAAAATTCACCAACATTCTTATTAACATCTGCTAAAAATAAAGAAAAGTTTAATCCCCTGTATTTATAATCTCCTAGACTATTGAAATATACGTTAACCCAAACGTCGCCAATGCCTTCATAATTTATATAACTAGTTTCAAGTATTGCTTCTTCTCCGTCTATTTCTAATAATTTACAATATCGATATTCCAATTCTGTAGAGGTTGTACAACTTTCTAGGATATCATCTTTTCCCGTCCAATTACTAGTCGATGGAGCTGTTAAATTACTTTTATAATCAGGGGTATATCCTCTTAAACGAAACTGACTTCTAGCGTAATTTTTTTCACTGAAAGTAAAATTAAAGTTAACAAATTTACCCAACGATCCTTCATGTATATATGAGTGAGTTGGAGCTCCAAAAGTTTTGATAAAATTATTTGATAAAGAAAGCTTAATTCCTAATTCTTGTTCTATAGCAGCCTCTCCATCAATTTCTAAATCAAAATAGCATTTGTTTTGTTTTGTTTTATCTTCTATCGGCCAACAATAAGCATCTCTTCCTTCTTCCTTTGACATTAGTAAATAACAATCATCTTTTATATCTGTCGTTGTGATAACTCTACAAACAAGTTCTGATAAGACCGGGGAGTAGAAATGAGTATTTTGACCTCCCTGCAACTCTAATCCATTTATATAATAATTTTTTACTAAATCCAAATAACAATTTTCTTGTTCGGTCAAATTATCAATTTCGTCACAAATTGATAAATTACCATCATATTGGGCTAGGGTATTAAAACATTTATTTTGGTCTAATTTCTCTTCCATGGCTCTACAGAAATCCACATCTTTTGGATATTTCTCTATTTCTTGATCATCCTCTATCGCAATATTGTTATCTTCTATAATACGATCATCGTTATCATTATTAAACAACCAATACGAAACTCCTATGATAATGATCAAAACCAAACCTCCTAAAATAAACTTTTTCATAAACTTAATTTAATTCATTTATTATACCAAAAAATATCAATCGGTTCGAACATGAGATACACCCTCCTCAAGAAGCCACGTGAACAAAGGCGTTCTGAGACGGATCCCCCTATTGGACGAAGTTCGAACCTGTTTTGGAGAAAACTACCTTATACATAACCTCATACCATTGACTAATATATAAACATATGATATAATATATATATTAACTGGGAGGTATTATGGTTCTATTAATGAAGCTCTTTGGAAAAAATGTATCTGTTTCTCCTACTCCAAATCTTGTTGAAGATATGGAACAGAGAAAACATCTCTTCTTATCTTTGGGAAGAGAAGAAGGTGGAGTAGATTTTATTTCTGCTCCTAATGGCGATATTCTTCCACCAAGTAAACCGATACTTCTCGCTTTAATCGGCGGATATTTTCAAAATCAACCTGGTGGAATTCGAATCAGAATTGACGGAAAAACCGAAGAATTCGGTCAAAATACCGATCAACTTCTTGGTTGGAAAAAAACGCTAAAAAAACCTACTACAAAGAATAGACCCTGAGTTTAAGTATCAGGGTCTTTTTTATCTATTCAATAATTTAATTATCGGTTCGAACATAAAATACACCCTACCTGTGAGCCCATATGAATAAAGGTGTTCTATACGGCTCCCCCCTATTGGACGAAGTTCGAACCTGTTTCTCTGTAAATCATTAAAGATAAAATAATTTTTTAATATTTAATATGACATTAAATTATAAATAATATATAATATACAAAAGTAAAATCTCCTAAAATGTCACGACTCAAATGCTTACATTGTAAAAAACTAATTAAATCTCATCGTGAACTAAAAATCATTATAAGACATTATGGTCAGCCTCTCGCAGGAACAGGAACTACTATGGGTGCTCACAGAATACTTGTAATTCATAGCGATTGCTTAAGTAGTTATATGAAAAATCGAAAAAGAAATATATTTGGTTATATAAGGGATAAAGAAGATCTAGTCAATTTATCTGGTCTAAAACACCAATCAATTCTTGATTGGTTCATGTTGTTCAGTTTCTCTGGTGTAGTTTTATTTTTATTTCTTCGATTTTATAAAGAATATTTATCATTAGAACTCCCAACAATAATACTTAGTATTGCTCCTTTATTTGCTGTCTTTTGGTCTTTAAGAAATATGGATACTAAAAGAAAGATAAAACGATTGGAATAATCTATTCATAAACCAGAAACCCTTATAAACAAAGGGCTTCTGGAGCTGGCTCCCCCTATTGGACGAAGTTCGAACCTGTTTTAAGTGAAATTAGTAATAAAATTTAATCTAAAAACCTAAAACTGAAAAGAATTCGGGAATTAAGATCATAATCCTCTGAAGTAATCTCCCATTCGGGGGCTGTATCATTTATGCTATAATCGCTATCATGGAAATACTCTAAGTTATAGAATTGATTTTCTCCTAATATATAGCTGTCAATTTTTACTGCCGGTCCCGGGAATTCATTATGAAGGGTTTCTCTTTGAAATACTTTCTTATTGTTTAATTCAATCTCATTATATGTGACCATAGGATTCTCTGAACAATGACCTGCAAGACAAATAACATTATTCTCATCTTTTATTTTCTCTATCATTCCATTAAAATCTCCTATATGATCTAGAACTATAATCGAAAAACGAATATTTCTATCTTTTGATTGAATTTCTCTTAACCAATCACCCTTAGCTGGATCCTTATATAAATTCTTAGATAGATTCCAGTCTTTAGGATACTTTATTTCATAACTATATGTTTCATTTTGATAAATATTCCATCCAACGGTCTCACGCTGAATTTTAACCATTTCATACCAATCCTTATCAAATCCTATACTTTCACAAAACTCAACTGAATTACATCCTAATGAACTACATGCTTCACATGGAGGACATACAATACAATCATTTGGGCATTCGCTTTCGGTATATTCCTGACATTTTATCTTAGTTTCTTCTTCTTGTATTATAGTCGATTCTATTTCTGGTAAATAAGATTCATCCCCCAGGGTTCCACAACAACCCATAAAAAAATTGTCGTAGATAACTATAGCCCCATATCCTATAAAAATAATTGCTATAAATAATATTACTATCTTTAATATTCTCCAATTCATAAATTTAATTTAATTACCTTATTATACCAAAAAATATCAATCGGTTCGAACATGAAATACACCCTACGCGAGAGGCCACGTGAATAAAGGTGTTCTAGAGGGCTCCCCCTATTGGACGAAGTTCGAACCTGTTTTAAGTGAAACCCTAAAGACAATATAATCTCTGACCCATACTATTGCCTTATCCAACCTATAATCCTAAAAATATTCGTGGGAGATTCTTCTGTAGAAATAAGTTCTTTATTCCCCTGATTCCTTATGTATATGTCTGTCATCACTAATCCTCCTATAGCACCCGACCAATCTCTTTCTTCATATAATAAATTTATTCCGTCAGGCGAGACTTCAGAAAATATAATATCAGAGTTATTCAAGTCATCTATGCTTATATTTCTACGAGAAAAATTATTTGTATTTAATAAATAAAATTTGTAATCATATGATTCGCTCTCTAAAAACCCCTCTCTGTCGGGCTCTACTATTTTACCATCGAAAATATTGATTGCCTCCACAGTAGAAGAATGCCCCATGCAATATATAAGTCCATATTTATTTGGTGAGTCAGAGTTATTATATCGATATGCCAAGAATATCCCAATTGCTAATATTATAACTACTAAAATTATCGGAGATATATAATTCTTATTCATAAACTTAATTTAATTACTTTATTATACCAAAAAACATTAATAGGTCGAACATGAAATACGCCCTACTTGGGAGGGCTTATGAATAAAGGGCCTGAGACGGCTCCCCCTATTGGACGAAGTTCGAACCTGTTTCTGTAAAATTGATGCCTAATATCATTTTTAATCGATTTATTCAGGTAAACTCTCACCTGTCCAATTAACCTCTGAATAACAATGATCTTTATTTTCCTGATTTGTAAATTTATCACAGATAGATAGATCTTGCGTAATTATAGCAATATCTAAATAACAATGATCTTTATAATATTGTTCTACGATTTTATTACAAACAGATAAATCTAATTTAGCAATAGCAATCTCTGAATAACAATGATTCTTATAATATTGTTCCGTGACTTTATCACAAATAGATATGTTTTCTTTAACTATAGCAATCTCTGAATAACAAACAGTTTTATATTCACTCTCTATTTTATCACAAATCGATAAGTCTTGTTTAGCGGAAGCAACCTCTGAATAACAGCCATATTTATAGTCTTGATTCTTAAGTTTATCACAGATAGATAGATCTTGTTTAGCGGAAGCCACACCTTTATAACAAACATATTTACGATTTGGGCCCATTATTTTATCACAAATCGATAAGTCTTGTTTAGCGGAAGCAACCTCTGAATAACAAGTATCTTTATTGTATGAATTATCCATGTGATCACAAATAGACAGGTCTTGTTTGATTATAGCAACTTCTGAATAACAAATATCTTTATAGTATAGACTTACTATCTCATCACAAATAAGTGAATCGCTTTTAGCCATAGCAACTCCTTTATAACAAACATCTTTATATTGACTCTCTATTTTGTCACAGATAGATAGGTCTTTCTGAGCTGCGGCAACCCATGAATAACAAGAATATTTATAATTCGGGCTTACTTTTTCATCACAAATAGATAAATCTTGTTTAGCGGCAGCAACCTCTGAATAACAGCCATATTTATAGTCTTGATTTACTATCTTATCACAGATAGATAGGTCTTTCTGAGCTGCGGCAGCCTCAAAATAACAGTTAGCTTGATCGTATCTATTCCTTATTTCATCACAATTGGGCTGTTTATTTTTAATGAGAAAATAACCGCCAACTCCTATTACTATTAAAAAAATAATAACTATCGAAATAACAATATATTTCCAATTCATAAACTTAATTTAATTACTTTATTATACCAAAAAATATCAATCGGTTCGAACGTGAAATATACCCTCCTTGAGAGGCCTTGTGAATAAAGGTATTCTAGACGGCTCCCCTTATTGGACGAAGTTCGAACCTGTTTCTCTGTAAATCATTAAAGATAAAATAATTTTTCAATATTTAATATGACATTAAATTATAAATAATATATAATATACAAAAGTAAAATCTCCTAAAATGTCACGACTCAAATGCTTACATTGTAAAAAACTAATTAAATCTCATCGTGAACTAAAAATCATTATAAGACATTATGGTCAGCCTCTCGCAGGAACAGGAACTACTATGGGTGCTCACAGAATACTTGTAATTCATAGCGATTGCTTAAGTAGTTATATGAAAAATCGAAAAAGAAATATATTTGGTTATATAAGGGATAAAGAAGATCTAGTCAATTTATCTGGTCTAAAACACCAATCAATTCTTGATTGGTTCATGTTGTTCAGTTTCTCTGGTGTAGTTTTATTTTTATTTCTTCGATTTTATAAAGAATATTTATCATTAGAACTCCCAATAATAATACTTAGTATTGCTCCTTTATTTGCTGTCTTTTGGTCTTTAAGAAATATAGATACTAAAAGAAAGATAAAACGATTGGAACAATCTATTCATAAACCAGAAGCCCTTATAAATAAAGGGCTCTGAGACTGTTCCCTTATTGAACGACGTTAGAACCTATTTATGTAATCCAATACCTTGAAACCTTGTCATATGATAGATAAATCTGTATTTAAGATTTATTAAAAATTCTAACCCAATACATGTCTAAAACTCTGGGTATTCAATAATTAAACTATCAAACTTAACGCTTGATAATAATTTATCAAAGATAGCTCTATACTCCAATCCTTCCTCTACTTCATCAAAACAACCCTCTCTCTCATATCCCGAGGTATTATCCGTAAGTTTTATCGTATAAAGTTTATTATTATTTATTATACCAAAAATAATATTCGGATTAGGATAACCATACTCAAGCACTAACTTTTTTCCTTTTCTGCCTTGAATTTCAATATCATCTGAAGATATAACACTATTGCTTATTTCTATACCTTCATAATTCCAAGGAATTTCAATTTTTTCAGCATAATCTTTAGCCCAATTTTCAATATCGAGATAATCGCTATCCCTAACTTCTAATATATAAGTTGCACATATATGATTCAAATCACTATGTCTTAGATGCATTCTAATATGTAGCCACAATCCATTTAACGGAAGAACATACTCGCTGGCGCTAATATCTAATCCTCCTGGATTTTCTATGCTAATCCCATTGATTTCATTCTCATAGTATTCCCAATCTGTTCCTTGAATCATCTTTGAATAATCATCTTCTGGAATAATCTCTGAATCTAACACATCATCCTCTATCTCAATAGTTTTCATCTCTACATTGTTAAGATTAAGAATTATTGGCATAAAATGTTGAATTAAAATATCATTTCCCATGCTATCTCCTATTTTATCTATAAATCTCCAATACAAAGGAGGATCAGATAATATATCCAACATATTCAAATCTGGCATCAGAACATTCTCTGAAGAAACCATACTAACAGTAATTTTATTGACCAAATAAGAAATTAATGGAGTGACTATCAAGAACATCAATACAAATAATAATATTGACTTCTTCCAACTCGTTATTTTAATAAAATGACTAATTAATACAAATAGACCTCCTGACATCAGGATAATTCCTATCAGAACTAAAACCCCCAACCAAATAGAAGAATATATTGGCCCGAAGTATATACAAACAAATATAAAATATAACACTTCGAAGAGCAATAGGCCCTTCAATGATATTAAAAATTTTATTTTATTATTAAAAAGTCTTGTTAAAAAATAAAAAACTGGGACCTTAATAATAAAAGTTATAATTAGTGATATGACTGCTAAAAATAATATTGAAATCATAAAATTGTCTTAATTATATTATTTTATCATATTATATAAAAAATAATACATTAAAATCCAAAAACTCTTATAAACAAAGGGTTCTCAGGAATTTGCTCCCCCTATTGGACGAAGTTCGAACCTGTTTTGTATAAAATATAAAAAAACGCCTCCCGCAGGAGACGTCTGTGAAGCAAGTATTTCTTTGAAGACTAGTAGGCCGGCAAAGGACGATCTCCTAGATGACATAGTTCATCTTCGAACCAGTCATCCCATTCATCTTCTTCGTCGAAGAAATGATGAAGGAACTCAGTGTTAGCCTCGATTCCTTCTTCCATCACTGCCAACCTTGCATCAATGTCTTTCCGAGCCGATACCTCATGCCTTTTGGCCATCAAAATCACCTCACAAGATAATCTTATTATATCACATATATAGCTTTTGTCAATAACTGGTTCGAACATAAAATACACCCTACTCGGGAGACCACGTGAATAAAGAGCTCTGAGACGGCTCCCCCTATTGGACGAAGTTCGAACCTGTTTTAGATAAAAATAGTTTATTCTTTATCTGTAAATTTATCAACTGAATCCACTATCCACCAGAGTTCATCTCCTAATAGTGCTCCATATCCAATGTTATTGCTATCTGGAGTAAATGAAATCTTTCCATATATCGAGTCATAAACCTTGCCTTCATTACTATCCATAACTACATGATGTCCTTCTGTTTCAGTATTTTCTTTGATATAAGCAAAATGTTTACTATCTGGAGAGAAAACGATAGATCGAACATAACCATTCTCTTCTATCTTGTGGTCATCGTAAAAAATAAAGTTCTTACATATTTCTCTCATATCTGGTCTAGTTCCTACAGTTTTACAATCACCAATCATCACATAAGCAAAATGAGAACTATCTGGAGAAAATATTATTTCTTCTCTTTTAATAGACCCTTTGAGCAGAGAGTATGAGTCATGTTTCTCACCTTCACTATTATCATAAACAATGAATTCATCACCGTCTTCTTTTGCTATATAAACATAGTGTTGACTATCTGGAGAAAATTTCAAATCTGAAACTAGATCATATCTCTTGCCTTCTTCATCGTTAATAACAATGAAATAGCCACCCGAATCCTTAGCTCCATATGCTATTTTTTTGCTATCATTAGAAAAAATTGGACTTGGAACATTAAAATAATATCCTTCATCTCCTTCTATATGAACATATTCGTACTCTTTACCTAATTTACCATCTATAATAATAGAAGATCTATTTATAATATATGCTAATCGATTACTATCTTTAGAAATAATAGGATTCTGAACAGATCCATATCTTTCGCTTTCTATATCATTAAAGACAGAAAATGATTCACTCTTATCTCTTTTGCCTTCTCTAGCTACATAAGTGAAATGTTCGCTATTAGAAGAAAAAGTTAACCAATCGACTTCCTCATATTCTTTGCCTTTTATGCCATTAAAAACAACAAATTGTTTATCTGCTTCTCTAGCTACATAAGCGAAATGTTTGCTATCAGGAGAAAATATTATTTCTGATACTCCATTGCCATAAGGCGTATCGTATTGTTTACTTCCTTCATTATCAAAAACAACAATGGACTTACACTCTTCGCGACAAGAAAGAGTAGAGAACCCTTTACCAGGCTCGCTTTCTTTATCTCCTAAACGAGCTATATATGCAAAATGAGAACTATCTGGAGAAAAAGACATTCTAGTAACCTTACTATACTCCTCACTTTCTCCGCCATCTAACACAACAATTGGTTCACATGTTCCAAGATAAAGTTTTTTGCACTCTTTATAAGCCACATATGCCAATCTTTTGCTATTATTTGAAAAGATTAGTCTCTCAATCTCATCATATTCATTGCTCTTCTGGTCATCATAGATAACCACTTTTTTATCATCGTTACTAGCAATATAGGCCACATGTTTACCATCAGGACTAAATTTAACTTCTAAAACGGTGTATCCTTCGGGAATAACGGATAATCTAGTTGTTTCTGATTTATTTTCTATATCTTCTTTACTAACCTCAATTAAAGGAATACCTTCCTCTATCGTCTCGATCCTTTCCTCTGATTTATCTTCTGCAATATATTCTTGGGTTTCTTTCTGACCAATATTAAATAAAAAATACAAAGATCCTGCTACGATTGTTAATATAAAAAATCCTAAAAGAATTTTATTCATAAACTTAATTTAATTACTTTATTATACCAAAAAATATCAATCGGTTCGAACGTGAAATATACCCTCCTCGGGAAGCCACGTAAATAAAGGGCTCTGAGACGGCTCCCCTTATTGGACGAAGTTCGAACCTGTTTTATGAGTTGCTAAAATAAAAAGCATTGAAAAACAATGCTATTATAATCAACTAAATTTAATATTCTAATTTCAAATCAAGCTTCTGAGCAATCTTTTGAAACCATTTCTCATGCCTATCCATTTGAGAAGTTATGCTCACATATTCTGTTTTCAGATCAGAAATTCCCTTGACTAAACTATCGATAGAAGTTGTGAGAAATTGAATAGATTCTCGTAATCCATCTACATCGTCTCTTATTTCTTTTACATCTTCCTTGGTAGCAAGAACCTCTACTAACTTTTTAATATCTTCTTGATCTAACATGTTTTCATTATATTTTTATACGCTTTCTTTGTCAAATACGCCTCCCCCTATTAGACAAAGTTCGAACCTGTTTCATATAAAGCTAATCTAAATTAAACAATTTTCAAACTTTCAATGTACGTCAATATATGGCAATGGATCATCCCATCGATCTACCCATTCTGCATAATCCTTTTGAGATTCTTTTTGAGTTTTACGGATCTCTATATATTTTATTGTAAATACAACAGCTGCAATTATTAAAACAATGATCACTACCGTTAATATAATTCTTTTCCAATTCATAAACTTAATTTAATTACTCTATTATACCAAAAAATATCAATTGGTTCGAACATAAAATATACCCTATCTGTGAGCCCATATGAATAAAGGTGTTCTAAACGCCTACCCCTATTAGACAAAGTTTGAACCTATTTTAGATATGATTAGTTGATTTCTTCTAATTTAAGGGTTTTTATCATGCCCTCTAATATTTCATTATAGTTTGGATCTAGTAAAACAATATCTAAATAATGGTTATTAAATGGAATAATATAACTGATAGTCTTATCTCCCACCTTCCACCCATAATAATCAACATTAAATCTGGTTTCTCCGTTGTAAGAATTTAATCCATCTATTTTCCCTGCTGAAAAAGATATATTCATTATATTATTGCTCAATTCTGATATACGGTCTTCTTCTAAATTTTTAGCTACATGTCGAATCTCAAAAATATGACCAGGACCAATCCCAATATCTCCACCGATGTTGTTCTTATGGTTTACTATAACTTCTTTTGGAGCTATTTTGACCAATGAACTATCTTCACTACTATGAGCATAATAATCCCATTCTTCAGGATAATCTATTTCATATCTCAGAAGATTGTCTTGATAAATAAATCTATTCGCAAATAAATCATCCTGTGCTTCTTCTATCGTTATGTTTACATTATAAATTTTACCATTAAGATATCCTATTGGGATTCTAATACTAAAATAATCATCACTTTCATCTAATATTTCATATGTTTCATTATCTAATATTTGTAATTTGAATTTATCTCCTTGAAATATTTCTGGAAATTTAAGATTGCCAATGCTCCATTCAATGCCTTCAATCCGAGAAATAATTATACCATCGATCCTTTCATCATCTTTATATAATTCAATCAAAACCTGTTTTTGATTAGGATTAGTCCATTGAATCATATGGTTTTCTCCATGTTCTAAAACTTCTCCTCCATTAGGATATATTATTCTTATTTCTTGTTCTACACTTTCTTCTTTAATGTCTTCTATATGAGTTGCTTTTGGAACGATTAACCATATCAATATTCCAATGATAGCAATAACCATTATAGGTAAAAGTATCTTTAATATTTTCCAATTCATAAATTTAATTTAATTACCTTATTATACCAAAAAATATCAATCGGTTCGAACCTTAAATACACCCTACCTGTGAGGCCACGTGAATAAAGGGATCCTGAGCCGGCTCCCCCTGTTGGACGAAGTTCGAACCTTGTATCATAACCATAGGAAAGAGATATAAAAGAAGGTTTCTGATACAATAAATACCAACCAGAGCCACAGTTCGGACCTTAGGAATCTATGTCCTTTAAAACAGAATGTGGTCTGATTGGTATTTATTAGGGGCCAATAACAGGTTTGGGTATTAGCCCACTATCACCTACAAGACTGCTCTTCGTTGAATATCAATCTTCAGACTTTGTGTATCTGGCTTTCTTTCTCTTTTCTTTCTTCTTTCTTTTCTCTTTCTTTGTACCATTAAAATCAAATATATGTACTATCTTGCTTTTGATGTATCGAAGAATACATTGGATGGTGTTTTAACTAATCTTAAAACAAAGACAGAATACTTTCAAATTGAAAATAGCAAAGAAAGTATAAATAAATGGTTAAATGAGATTGAATTACCAAAAAAGATATTAGCTGGTTGTGAATCTACTGGTAATTATCATTTAGCACTACAAAATACATTTGTACGTTCTGGTTTTCTTTTTAAGGTAATCAATCCATTGCTTGTGAAACAATTCACAAGAACAACTATTAGAAAAAAGAAAACAGATATGTCTGATAGTTTGATCATTGCTAAGCTTCTTTCTCAGAAAGAAGGTAGAGCTATTCAAGAGAATGAATTAGACGTAACACTCAAAACGTTACAAAGAACATTAAAGAAGATATCTAATGAAAAACATAAGTTTTCTTTGATTAGAAAAAGTCTTAAATATATAGAAAACAACAAAGATGTTGAGTATTTAGACGAGTTGTTAGAAGATTTAGAAAAAAGTATCTCTGTTAAGATTATTGAATATGTTTGTTACCTAGAATCTAAGTGTTCAAATAATGAAGATATTAAACTCTTAGAAAGTATTCCTGGTATTGGTTTTAGATTAGCATTGGTTATCTCTACAGAGATAGGTAATATTGATAAGTTTAATGATTCTAAAGAGTTGATTGCTTTCTCTGGTTTAGATCCAAAGATTAGACAATCAGGTCATTGTCTAAATAGCCAAGGTAAACTTACTAAAAGAGGTTCTCCTCATTTAAGAACTGCTTTGTTCATTGCTGCTTCAATAGCCAGAAGGTTTGATCCTGAGTTAAGAGAATATTACGAGAAGAAGAGGAAAGAAGGTAAAAGATATACCGTAGCTATTTGTGCTGTATCTAGGAAGATGGCTTGTAGAGTTTACGCTGTTTTAAAAAGAAAAACTCCCTATGTTAAAAAAGAAGTTTTTCCTGTTGTTTTGATTAAAGAGTTATCCACTGTTGACGTATGATAACAGGTCTGTTTTGGTAATTATTGAATAAAAAAGTTAACTATAGTTATCAGTTCTTAAATAAAAAAGATATAAAATCAATATGATTAAAAATCCTATTAAAATACCAGTTATATACATTTTTATTACTGAAAGAAAAATAAGTACCATAGAACCACCAAATGATCCTCCCTTTAATGTGTATTTGTACCAAGACCTACGTTGCTCTTTGGTAGTATTAAATATCGTAATAAACTTTGGAAGCTTCGGACCATTATATTTATAGATCCATTTTACAAATTTATAAATCTTATTCATAAACTTAATTTAATTACTTTATTATACCAAAAAATATCAATCGGTTCGAACATGAAATACACCCTCCTTGGGAGGCTATGTAAATAAAGGGCCCTGAGACGGCTCGCATGCTTAGTCTGGTAGCATAGGAAGTGAGGCCCAGTAAGCGATTCCAAAGAATTAAAAAAGCCTAAAAATAGGGCAAATTGGTCTGCGTTAAAATTGCCGAAATTACACAGAATGAGCGATTCTCAGATAGTTTCGTGTGTAATTTCGTCTATTTCCCAGGTTTCTTGATTATCAGAGAATTCATCGGTATCGTACCATTCTGGAAACTCCTCTTTCAAGCTTGTGACGAGATCTCCTTCAATAATATTACGAAATACTGAGTCCTCATTCATCCAATTATAAAATGTCTTACGACTAATCCCAATATACTCACAATTCTCCTTTATCTCTCCACCTGTTCTCACGAAGCTCATAATAAAGCTCAACTTCTTAACAAGAGTTCTAATTTGATTCGATGATATACCGCCTACCTTATCAATTCTTTCTTCTATAAAAGATTTCTGAAGTCTATTAATTATGATTTCGCTTCTTTTATCGCTATCACCCATGTTCGCTATTTTTCTAGCAAGTAAAGTAAGTGTCAAAAGACATGCATTTATATTATCTTCATGTATCCAATGCTCAAATCTTGAAACATCATCTTCTTCTATGAGTAGAATAAGAACCTGATTTTCTGCAAATTCTCTAAATAATCGATCAATCTTCTCTTCTAAAATATGCTTATCTGAAACAATTATAAAAAGAGTCTCACTTTTTTCTCGAATAGTCATAATTATAGATTCTATGTCCGTATTGCTAATATATTGATCAGGCCCATCTTTAGTGATTATTTCTATTGATTTTAATTCTGCAATATTGATTTCTTTAATCAATTGAAGTAATGGAGATTTTTTAGCAAATTTAAATACAATGCTAGAATATTTCCCAAACATATGCTCTCTACTTAAAAAAATGACCTTCCCGTTAAAAAGATGTCTGCAAATCATAAGGAAAGTACGTTGAACACGTTTGGTGAATGTCTCTACGCCTGAATCTTTAGCACCTGCGTGCACAGCCGGCTGAACTACCGGCTGTGCTGTAGACTGATCTCGAGAAGTTTTTATAGAAGTTTTATCTACCATAAATATTCTTGACCAGTAATAACGGTCTGACTCGCTCTTCTGAAAAAAATCAAATCATCTATACTAAGAGGCTCTTTCTTCAGTGAGTCTGCAAGGGCAATTAAATCACGATCTGATACTGAGACAATAAGAGATTCTTTTGATACAAAATGTTCTCCAATATCAAGATGATCAGATTCTCTAATTTCGTCTCGCAAAACTAGAAAGATCAATGGATCCTCTTTTTTAAATGCTCGAGCAATCGATGCCTCAAATCCCGGATGATTATCATTCTTATAGTTCCCTACTACAAATACTGGATGTGAAATATCTATTTTCTCAGTAGTAAGATAATCTAAGAACGGTGATCGAATACTTCCATTAAAAGTAATATCATGGTTTACAAAGGACTTCCCTTTACATTCCGTTTTATTACTAAGAGTTATCTGACCTTTATACGCCTCCATCATGAGACGTTCAATTAAAGATACAAATGCCTTACTATAACCTTTCGTAGCTGGCATTTTAGATAATGCTCGTGCATAATCATAAGAACCACGAGTATACTGAATGTTGCGATGTTTAGTTTTGAACATAAAATTGCAATTAATTATAGAACGACCTTTAAAAAGCGACCTCCAAAAATAAATCTCAAATAAAGTCTTCGTGGTTTTAATTGAGAAAGGCGATGTTCTATTTTGCGAATATAATGTTCTATTACTATTAATTATAAAGGCACTCCAAATAAGAGTCAAATTGAGTATTCCACTGTTTACTAACTCCTAACTACTTATTATGATTGTAGCTCTGTTTGATCAGATCCATGACTATATCAATATCTTCCTTATTCTCAAATTTTACTTCGTAATCTCCATTACCCCAATGGCCAATAGGCTTAGGATTTGCTAAATCACGTGCAATCCCCTGAGGATCATTGAGTTGTCCACTTGGAATGTTGAGAAAAAGCTTTAAGCTGTTCTTTAAAATCAAAACGTCAACAAAGTTAGTTGTGAGCTTATACGCTATATACCTAGATTTAGCTTCTTCTATTATAGCTTCGTCTAAGCTGATTATTCTCTCTTTTAGCTCATTAAATAACTCCCGAATATCATCAGTGGTTGATTCTAGATGGTCTTCTACTATATAATGTATTTTCTCTTTAAAAACTTGTTTTTGTTTTTCTGCCTTATTAAACACCTTAGATGTAGGTATTCTTACCTTGCGTTGAGTTGCTGAATCTACAAATAAGACATTATCTCCATAAAGTTGATATTTTAGTAATTCAATATCTATTGGCAATAGATCAGCAGTATCTAAATCAAACTTATTATAACTTTCTGCTACACAAATAACTCTTGGTGATGCCCAATCAATTTCAATCTCTAAATTAGCTTCATCTATCAATGCCTTAAATTCTGCTTTGTGATCCAATAACCAATGTAGATAAGAAAGTCCTTGATTTATAATATTATCATTCTGATTAAGCTTGTATTCAATGATTACAGGAGATCCATTTTTATCTATTCCAAGAGTATCCATTCTTCCTCCAAAACTTGTAGGATATTCTGTGGCTAAAAAGGTAATATTTAGAATCTCAATGAGATTCTTCTCAAAGAGCACTTGAATACTCTTTTCTTTTGTAAAGCTATTTGAAGATATCTTTTTAACGTTTTCTTTGTCTATTGAGAATAAAGCCATAATATTTTTATTAATATTTGGGCTCGGGACACAAAACCCCGCGCCAACTAGGTCAAACGACCCTACATCCCTTTCGAGATATAGCCCTTGGAAGAGTTGCTGAACGCGGGGTTCAGTACTTCCAAGGGACTTAGGGCCATGCCAGATAAACTGGTTTAGGCACTGCTAGATTGTAAATTAACAATATCACACTTTTATAATATTTTGCAATGATTTAGTTACTAACTCCTATGGGTCTGGACTTTATCTTGATTCTACGGCGTACTGTATGTATGGAAGAAAAGCCAACAATCAAATATGTGCTTTATGCACGCAAAAGCACTGAATCAGATGAACAACAAGCCTTATCAATAGATTCCCAGATAAAAGAGATGCTAGAGATGGCTACAAAAGAGAATATAAATGTAACCGAGATAAGAAAAGAATCTCATTCAGCTAAAGATTCTGGGAAGAGACCTGTCTTCAATCAATTACTGATTGATGTCAGAGAAGGTAAATTTGATGGGATACTATGCTGGGCTCCTGATAGATTAAGTAGAAATGCTGGAGACTTAGGATCTATAGTAGATTTAATGGATCAAGAGAAGTTATTAGAGATAAGAACACATGGCCAGAAATTCATTAATAGCCCTAACGAGAAATTCCTTCTAATGATCCTGTGTAGCCAAGCTAAGCTTGAAAACGATCATAAGGGCGAGAATGTGAAAAGAGGGCTCAGAGCGAAGTGTGAGCAAGGCTGGAGACCTTCTCCTCCCCCATTGGGCTATCTACATGATAGATATGCAACCAAAGGAACAAAGAGGATATTCTTAGATTCTAGGAGAGCTCCCTATATAAAGAAGATATTCGAAAGAGTAGCCTACGAACACCAAAGCGGTAGAAAGATATTGAGATGGTTAAATGAAGAAACTGATTTTAAAACTAAATTAGGCAATAAAATAGCATTAAGTACTATATACAATATATTAGATGAAACATTCTATTATGGTGAGTTTGAATACCCTGTTGGAAGTGATAAGTGGTATCAAGGATCACATGATCCAATCATATCTAAAAAGTTATTTGAAAAAGCCAGAGAAAGATTAAAAAGAGACAATCTCCAAAGATGTGAAGCTAAAGAGTTCGCCTTTACTAAACTTATGAAATGTGGATTATGTGGATCAGGTATTACCGCTCAAGAGAAGATCAAAAGAATAAGCGATGGCACTATTAAAAGATACGTATATTATGGATGTACTCAAGGTAAAGATAGGGCCTGTAAAAATCCATATATTAGAGAAGAAGAACTAACCAATCAGTTATGTAGAGTTATAAATCAAGTTAGTTTAGATGAATTGGGAATCAAAAAACAATTTGAAGTTGAGATAGAGAGATATTACAAATTCAGTAAAAGGATATTAAAACAAAACAATATCGATTTTAATCAACAAAAAGAGATCGACATTAAAGACTATGCTAAATACACTCTCAGAGAAGGATCTACTAGCGAAAAGAGAGATCTGCTAGTTAATTTAAGAAGTAGATTAATTATGGAGAATAGATTAATTCATCTTGAGAGTTAAAATAATGAATTATATGATATTGATTAATATCACCATTCAAAAATATTCACCAAATTCTCAACCGCTTCTCTTATACGATCTATTATCCCTTGTCTCTCTAATATCTTTGGTGTTTCTGGCAGTAAGTCAATTATATCTTGTCCGTGAGGTAATTTTTGAGTATATAAGTATTCCCCAATCAAATTTTCAAATTTATCAAGTGGAATATTCTCTTCCTTAGCAATGTGCTTTAAAGAATCAGATCGTTCACTCGCCCAAAAATGATTGAACGCTCTCTCGACATCATCTGCCTTATTAATTTTAGGTAAATTCTCTTCAATAAATTTTCTAATCAATTCTTTCTTTTTTCGAAGCTTAACATCTCTATCGAATAAACGTAAAATTTCTTCTATCTTCTTCTCTCTCACTATATTAGAGGTAATATTTTTTAGCCCCGCTATAAGTAAAATAATATAATCAAAATTTACAATATCTCTCAATGTTAGTTCTATCTCAAAATCAATTTGATCAAGAATAGATTCACTCTTATTATCATTATTTTTACGCTCCTCATAAATATCTAAATATTTACTCTGATAATCATAAAATTCTTGTTCGATCATGCTAATCTCGTTAAAAGAGAATTCTGCAAATGTTTCTAATGATGACTTAATACGTAATAAATCACGGAATATCTTAATAAAGACTGTTCTCTCTTCTTCTCCACGAAGTTCATCTACAGATTTAACTGTCGGAACGTTCTCTCTTAATTCTAATAACTTATTTTCGAACTCTTTTTTCTGTTCTTCGTATGACTTTTTGAAAACAATCTCTTTCGCATTTTCATCTCCGAAAAGAGCCAATGCCTTATCTGTTGCTATTTTTAGATTTCTAAAAGAAACAATATTTCCATGTGGTTTGTCTGAATTAAGAAGACGATTGGTCCTAGAATATGCTTGTATTAGACCGTGATATCGTAGATTTTTGTCCACATAAAGAGTATTAAGTCGAGGACTATCAAACCCAGTCAAAAACATATTTACCACAAGGACAAGATCAACTTCCTTATTCTTTATTCGTGTTTGGAGATCTCTATAATAATCATAAAATCGATCCGTAGAAAAATTTGTTGAATATATTAGATTATAATCTTTTATACAATCTTCTAAAAAATCTCGCGAATGTTTGTTGCCAACTTTACCTTCTCCTGCGAATACATCAACATCAAGCATATCGGAGCTATCGTCTTCATTCGCATGATATGTAAAGATCGTTGCTATTTTAAATTCATCAGATTTTTTGTTCTTAAGTAATGTATAATATTTCTTCAAAACATCGATATTAGTAACCGCAAATATTGCATTAAATTTTCCTTGTTTTGTTTTACGTTTCCAATCCGCTAATAGATATTCTGTAATTTTATTAAGACGATCATCACTTTCTAATACTTCTCTCGTATCAATTCCCTCAACAAGCGTTTCGGCAAAAATATCTGCGTCTAAAGTATCTGTATCTTTTTGAGCATATCTACCTACATACTCAACTGCAAAACCAAGGACATTATTGTCAGATATTGCATGAGTAATTATATATTTATGCATACATTTTCCAAACACATCAGTCGTAGTTACTCCCCTAACATTATTCTCGGCAAAAATAGGCGTTCCAGTAAATCCAAAAAGTTGGGCTTTATTAAAGAATCCATTGATTCTTGCATGTATTTGTCCAAATTGACTGCGATGACATTCGTCAAAAATAATCACTACTTTCTGATCTGCTAAGTATTTAAATTGACTCAAATAAGATTCACGACTAATAGCAATATCTAATTTCTGTATAGTGGTTACTATTAATTTTCTATTTGGATCCTTAAGTTGTTTTACTAAATTACGCGTATTATTTGTGCCATCAACCGATCCAGCCGAAAAAGAATTGAATTCTTTAGTTGTCTGAATATCTAAATCTTTCCTATCTACTACAAACAAAACCTTTTTAATCTCGGGCATTAGTGAAAGCAATTGACTCGCCTTGTATGAAGTAAGTGTTTTCCCAGAACCAGTGGTATGCCAAATATAACCATTCTTATTTGATTCCTGAGCGCGCTTCTCAATAGCTTTAACTGCATAATATTGATATGGACGAAGTACCATGGGAATTTTTAACGACTCTGCTAATACAATATATTCTGCTATCATTTCTGATATGTTACACTTTTCTAGAAATGTATCAGCAAATTCATCAAGTTTAGTGATTTTCCTATTATCCATATCCGTCCAATAGAAAGTTTGCTCAAATGATTGCTTAGGATTATTCGAAAAATATTTTGTATTAATACCGTTCGAAATCACAAATATCTGAACATATTCAAAAAGTGTTCCAGTGAATGAATGCCTGTGATATCTCTGTATTTGATTAAACGCCTCTTTCATCTCCACCCCTCGACGCTTAAGCTCTATATGTACTAATGGTAATCCATTTATTAATAGCGTTACATCATAACGATTTTCATATCTCCCTGCCTGGGTAATTTGATGTGCCACCTGATACTCATTCTTGCACCATTGATCTATATTAAAAAATCGGACATAAAAAATGCTTCCATCATCGCGATTTAAAACAAATCTATCACGTAAGATTTTAGCTTTCTGAAAACGATTTCCTTTATTTAAATGATTTAAGACTTTTTTAAATTCTTTATCGGAAAAAACTATTTTATTAAATCTTTCGAGTTGCATACGTAAGTTATTTAATAAAGAGCCTGAATCCTCTATAATAACACTAGAAAAACCCAATCTATTCAATCGATTCATAAATGTTTTTTCTAATTGTTGTTCTGATTGATGAGACATAAATTAATTTACCTTATGTTATTTATACTAATATATAGTTCTTAGTTATATAAATAACCCCTGCATTAAACCTTTTCTCCATTCTTTGGTCTGAACAATTTGTTTTTGTTTTAAATTTATTAAATTGTCAATTGGAGTTAAAAATTCTGCTATCTTTTGTTGCTCTAGAAATGATGGAATTCGAATTTTTATCTTCATGAACGAAAATTTAGAAATATTATAACGAGTACTGCCTTGTGCTAATTTAACAACTTCCCTTCTAAATATTGAGCTCCTAAAGAAGAAACGAGTATAATATGGATTACATTCTTTAAGTGAGTTCGGACGAAATCCAAATGAAAAACTATTAAGATATGGGGTTATATTTTTATCTAACAGCACGGAAGCAAATCCAACTTCTAAGGGTGTTTCCGATGATGTCGTAAAAAATACATCCCCAAATTGTGTTTTATTTTGTTTTTCATCTACGCTAATTTTTACTAACGAAAATTTATCAATATTTATTTCACTATCATCAAAAATTTGTTTATATGTTATAAACGATTCGCCGCTACCAAAATCTTCTCCTCTCTTTCCTGTTAATCCATTAAATGATTCTCCAATTTCACTCATACTCTTCTCATTCCACTCTGGAAATTCTCTTCCATTATTATTTTTAAATCGGATTTCTTGAGAAAATATTTTCTGCATTACACCTTTTTTATAGATTTCTAACAATTCTTTCTCTCTAAGTAAATTATTATGCAATTTCTCTATTGCTCTCAAAAATTTAGCGATTTTTTGTTGCTCTAATATATGGGGAAATGAAACTGGCATCGCCAAAAAATCATTTTGTAAAATGTTCATTCTGTCATGTCGAGCTCCGTAATTTGCAATCTTATACATATATCTATGCCACTTATTTGTATCGAAATAAGTTTCAAAAAAAATAGAATTACCCTTCCTTAACTTTAAAATAGTATATAGCGGAGACACAATTCCCTTTTCTAAATTATTCCTCTTAAGCGGCCCAACAGGTGCATGTTTTGAAATTCTTGGGTTGTATATAAAATCATCAATATCTACTATAAAATAATTTGTTAAATTATTTCGATTTGCGATATCCTTATTAAAATAATCTGATTGTTTAACAATGCCCCTACTCGCTGAATTCGTAAGAATACACTCATGTTTATTCTCAGAATTTCTTTTTTGTTGTTTGCTAAAGATGCTACCAAGCTTTTTTTGTTGCCACTCTTCGGAAAACCCTGCAAAACGCAACCTAGGAATCCTCTTTGTTTCATATTTTATAGTTCCTGTTGACATGATTAGAAGGGTTTATCAATTTTTAACTCTTCGCAAAACTTAGAAAGATTATCTCTTAGATTTAATTCTTCTATATTAAGTGCCCCTAATCTCTTGGCTATAGAATTAATATCTATTGATTCTTCTTTCTTAAAAGTGTCTACATAACGTGGAATATTAAGATTGTATTCATTCTCTTTGACATCATCAAGGCTTGCGCAGTAAGAATATTTATCTATCTCCTCCCTATTCTTATATGTATTAAAAATCTTCTCTATATTTTCACTAGTTAACTTATTTTGATTTTTACCTTTTTCAAATTCTTTTGATGCATCTATAAATAAGATATTTTCATCGCTTTCTCTGCACTTCTTAAATATAAGAATGATTGCTGGTATGGATGTTCCATAAAAAAGATTTGCAGGCAATCCAATCACTGCATCAAGATAATTTTGTTGCTCAATAATATATTTTCTTATATGTCCTTCGGCGCCTGATCTAAATAATGCTCCGTGAGGTAAAACTATTGCCATCGTTCCATTATCAGACAGATGATAAAGCATGTGCGTCAAGAAGGCAAAATCTGCCTTACTTTTTGGGGCGAGTCTTCCATATTGAGAAAATCTATTATCATGAATCAATTGTGGATCACTATCTCCCTTCCATTTTGCAGAGAATGGTGGATTGGCTACAATTATATCTGCCTCAACATCTGAATGCATATCCTCTGTCAAAGTATCTCCTTGTCGAATATTAAAACGATCAAAACGTACTCCGTGTAAAATCATATTCATTCTTGCAAGATTATACGTAGTTGGATTAAGTTCTTGACCAAAATATTCTGATACTTCTATAAAATCACCAATGCGTAGTAAAAGTGAGCCTGATCCACATGTAGGGTCATAAACCGACCTTACTTTCTTTTTTTTCTGCGATACAATCTTAGCTAAAAGTCTCGATACTTGGGCAGGAGTATAAAACTCACCTCCTTTCTTGCCAGCACCAGCGGCAAATTCACCAATAAGATATTCATATGCATCACCGAGTAGATCACTCTTTGAATCTTCAAGCTTGAAATCTATACCACTTAAGAGTTTTAAAACCTCGACGACGACATCATTCTTTTGATTTTCACTAGAACCCAGCTTTGTAGAAGTTAAGTCAACATCATCAAAAAGACCCTTAAAATCATCTTCACTATCTGTCCCCATTGAAGTCTGTTCAATAGTATTAAGAACATTTTTAAGTTCTTCTAAAATAAAACTATTTTGATCTTTTATCTCTCCATTACCTCTCTTAATAATATAAGAAAATAATTCTGTGGGTTTCAAGAAAAATCCTAAATGGTTAATACATGCTTTCTTAATTTCTCCTAGGGTTAACTGCCCGTTTTTTGTATTCTCTTTAATCTCTGAGAATACAAATTTCTCACGTGAAAGTAACTTATTATTGACATACCTCTCTAATTTTTCTGAAAGATATTTATAAAAAATAAATCCCAAAATATAGTTTTTATACTCATCGGCATTCATTTTACCGCGAAGCACATTGGCAACTCCCCACAATTGCTTTTCTAATAATCTCTTTTGATCTTCTGACATATAATTTATAGATATTTATTCTAGTCCTCCTTAAACTCTAACAAACATATGCTCTATATACAATATTTTGTAACACAAAAAAAATCGCCTATTAGCGATTACTTAACTCAACCGCTCATCTAATAACCTCCCAACCTGGAAAGTCCTCATGTTTTTCGATTCTATTTCTATGAACTGCAAAACATAATAAGTCAGTAGGACGAGAAAATCCGACGTAAACAACCCTAGCTGATTGCTCTATTAATTTCTTCATAGGCGTTGATGCTTCATTGTATTTATCACACTCATAAATCTTCTCTTTGGCAAACTGAGGCGCTAATCTTACCGATTCATAATTATCTCCTGTTTGATAAAAACTCTCCATATATAGTGTAGCTGTATGTGTTCTCCCTTTTACAGAATGAACTGTTCCCAATAACACCTTTATACCATTACTTTCGTGTATATTAGTCTCGGAGATATCATTCTCTTTAGCCTTATAGTCCACTGCATCAGATCCTGGTTCCACATCTATATTGATAAATTTATCAGTTTGATCAGATAAATCTTTTATTCCAAAAATATCGTGAAGAAAAGATATTATATATTTTTTTAGGTCTTCAGAAATGTCTTTTCCTGCTGTTATGGAAGAAGACCATTGAAAAAGTTTCAATTTAAATTCTTCATATTTTTGAAGGTCTTTACCTTTTAATAGATTTAATAATTTTCTTTCTGTATAATATTTATCATTCTCGTCTTTTTGGGCTTCTTCTCGTAGAATTTTTAAAAAAATGGCAATAAGATTCCTCCTAATGGGAGCTAAGAAATTCTCATTTCGATTATATAATTTTAAATAACTATTTATTTGTGTGCGAGTAATGTTGGGATCACATTGATCTTTTTCAAATAATGGATAATAATCTTGAATTCTGATCTTATGACTTTCTTTATCTTTTTGTGATTTATGGGTAGTCCAACAAATACCATAGAATGGATATTTCTCATCACTCAAATGATTATCTTTGATCAATTTTGTGAATTTCGGTAGGACTTCTTCTGCCTCATCAAATAAAATGATATGAGGATTTAAATCAAGATCACTAGGTTCACTTAACGCCTTAATATCTCCATATTCTGTTCCAAAATATTTTACCACATCCGCAATCTTTTGATTGAACCGATGACTCCCTTTCAATGATAATCTTTTTCTATTTGGTATATTATGAAAATTATTAGACAAATTATCTTCATTATAGATAGCTTGATTTCTATCACCAATTGTTTGATAACAATGTCTCACTACTTGTTTCGTATGAAATAATTTTTCTAGAACATCACATTGCAATTCACTCATATCTTGAGTTTCATCTATGAAAACAAATCTAAACCTTCTTTGTAAAATCTTTTTTAACTCTGGGAAAATAATTAAATACTCATTAGCTAAACAATAAGCTTCGTCGAAATAAAGGAGTCCTCTTTTTAATAAATTATTTTTCATGGCACTAATGATTTTATAAGCAGGCGTATTACTTTCTCTTTTAAGTAATATTGAACCTCCTGCTCCCTTTACTATGTCTAAATTATCATTAAATCTTATAGTGCTTAAAAAATCTATAGGACCTTTCTGTCCTGATTTATTATTAATCCACCCCTCGACTAAGAATGATGGTAATTTCTTATAATATTTTTCTATCTCTTCTCGACAAACTTCATTATCTATGCGATATGGTTTAATGCCATATCTATTTATATAAAATGGAATTGCCAAAAACTGGTCGACAAAACCTTGTATTGTTCCAATAAAGTTTGGATAAAGAAAAAGACGCGGACAATATTCACTTATCTCATCTCTAATCCTATTAACCGAATCGTTAGTATGAGATATAACTAAAATTCCCGAGCCATCATCAAAGGGCATATATCTTTCTAAAATTAGCAGTTTTGCCAAAAGAGCTGTTGTTTTACCACTCCCTGGAACAGCTTGTAGATCAACATTATCTAAATTTTTAATAAAATCTTTTGCTTCTAAGGTAAATCTCTCTTCTTTCCTAAGAAGTATTCTTTCGGCGTATTTTACATCTCTCTCGTCTATTTTAATTTTCTCCGGCTGCATATTTTATTGCTTCAATAATATATTTTATAGAATCTTCAGCTTCCAACGCTTCTTTTGATATAAGTTCATTTTCTTTTAAAATTTCTGCGAAATGTTGTGCAATAATCACTTTAGAGATTTCCTTATCTATAATAAGCGCTTTATATATAAATCGTGCTACATCTTCTCTGTTTAAGTCCGTAGGAAAACTCCTTGTAATCGCTGCCCTGTTATTAGTTCCATCAACTCTCATATCATCTAAAGCCAATTTAACAGATTTAAACAAATAAGGAGCAAGTACGGGTGATAGGCCTAGGCAATATTCAAATGTCCAATGAGGAGAAACAAAGGTCTTTATGGTTTGACCGTTAAATTTATTCTCCTTTTTAATAATCGCCGCGCTCAGTATAGCTTCTTCTTCCTGTTCTGGCTTAATGTCTACGTCGGTAACAATAGAAACAGGTAAACTCATGATTGGCATCTGATTTCTCTGAAATATTCGCGAATATCTTAAAAACGCAATGCTAGCTACGTTCACTATAGAAATCCCCTTCTTTGTCAGATCAATACCAATCCTTTCTGCTAAGACGGGTATAATCATCTCTTCAGACCATCCTTCTACTAAAATAAGGCCCTTGGCAAAAAATAAATTTGCCTTTGTTACATCTAAGAATCTTTCTAAAAATCTATAATCTAACTCTCCTAACTTCGTGTTATTCTTCCCCATAGCAAAAACCCCATTGTCCTCACAGATAATCAAATTTTCTAATTTTACCTTAGATCCGATATTTGGACTATGGGTTGTTAATATAAATTGAATACCTTTTTTATCCCGCATATATTCAATTGCCCTAAGTTGAGCCTGTGGGTGCAGATGAGCCTCTAGTTCTTCAATAAGAGCCAACTTAATTGATGAATCTTTTCGTTCTAAATTTAATAGTTCAGAAGCTATAAATAATAGATTGTGACTGCCAAGACCCAGTTTTCCATCTTCAAGTGTGAGTTCCAGTATTTCTAAAATATTTCTCAATTTTTGATCTGTAATATTAAATTCAGAATCTCTTTTGTCTCCGAAAAGTTCTTCTAAAAAGATGTCTAAGCTTTTTTTGACTTTTGATCCTTCTTTATCATTATTCCGGAAATAATCTTTTATTTCATGGCTAAACTTTTTAAAAATGTCAACTAATTCGTGTTCCTCGTCCTTACCCTTAAAAACTTCATGTCCTTGTAAAATTTGTGAAAGTCTAGAATTTCTCTTTGGGATTAATTCATTTTTAGCATCTCTTAATGGCTTTAAATAGGTTGTTTTTAAATATTCTCGAGCTTCTGCGGGCAATCTATATCCATCCTCACTCGCTCCTGCTCTGACATCAAAAGATAAAATTCTATCATTAATGTCTTTTTTAACATCTAAGAATATTTTTAAGTATGGAAAAGATTTATCTCCATCTTGTGTTAAGCCTAGCCACTCAGTAAAATTCGAAGCTTCATTTTCTAATAGATCTTCAAAATAACATTCTATTCTTAATCTTTTCGAAGTTTTATAAAAATCCTCCCGTTCCAAACGTATCCACTCGGAGCTATGGGTGTTCAAAATTATCTTTATAGAGTCTATAATGGCTGTTTTCCCAGAATCATTTTCGCCAATTAAAACATTTAACCCTTCCTTGAAATCTATTTCTAAATCGGGGATCTCCAAATTTAATTCATCTGTATCAGAGCCAAATTTACGGAAATTCCAAAGTTTTAATTTTGATAAATACATATAAAATTTAAATGTTTATATTTTAACACTACACTCCTAAATAATTTTGATCAAGGAATATTTAGCATATTATATCAAAAAAACCGCCGAAATGACGATCTCTTGACCCAGCTTGGTCGCTCGCATAAATTATGCTCTTGCTCCCCGGATTGGACTCGAACCTATAATTATTATTGACAAACCTCTGAAACAATTGATAAAATAAACATACTAATACCCGCCACTATCACTATCCGCTCATCTCTTCCCACCCAGACCATACATTGCAGGTATTAGTAACTGCTCTTTCGACGCATTTATATGCGTTATACAAAAGCTCGACTTTCATACGAAAGTCGGCTTTTTTACTGTGTTTTTAACCACGTACCATATTCACATTCTTCTGAGTGACATAACGGCTCTTCAGTTTTTAAAAACTTAATAACTTCTTTAAATAACTTTCCGATATAAGTAGGATCTGTATCAATAATCTTAATCTCTTTCCTAAACGGTAATTTGTCTTCAAACTTATTATTCTTATCAATCAGATAAAACGCCATTATCCCCTTTCTAGGAGTAGAATATCCATTCTTTTCTAAAAGATATGTATATAGATCCATTTGCAATTGAAATCGATCAGTTATCGTAACTAACTCCTTGCCTGTTGACTTATAATCAAATGGAGCTAATTTCCCTTTTCCAAAATCAATAATATCATCTATTAATCCATATATTTGAACTTTATTCTCTATATGGGTTAATCCTTTACTTCTCCACTTATTCAACAATGTTTGATTATCAAATAATTCACCTGGAATGTTATTAGCTTCTAACAATGGATGTTTTTTCTTTTGCTTTCTATAATAATCAAATTCTTGTTTTAAAACCTCATCAACTTCTAAATTTAATTCATAAGGAAATTGACCAGGACGTTTAATATTCTTGTTTTTTAATTGCCAAAAGCATTTGGGACATTCGAAGTATAAGTCTAATGATTTAGGGGATATTTTTAACATATCTTTATTATAACATTTATATAAATCAATAAAACAAAATAAGAGGGTTGCAGTCGGAAACGGTATCCAAGCTGCAACCCGCGGTCTTGCCCCTCGAGCGAATTCCTCAAGGTACAACTGTACTTCGCCCCAAGACGAACGTTGTTGGTAGTTGTCAGTCTAAGGGGGTATACCAGCCATTTAATCTTATAATTTCTCATATATTTGTCAAGAAAACTAAAAACCCCTTTCTAACAAAGAGGTTTTTAATAATACGATTATTCTTCTATTTCCATATCCACCACTTCATAGTCAACCATTGGCTCAGGTGCTCCTTTATACAATATAGGATAATCCTGATTGATTAGCTCTTCTACTAGTGGAACTACTATATTTTGAGTATATCCTTTTTCGTCTGATTCCCATCCAATAACTGGAAACATCAATGCTGGAACATATAATTCATATTCCTTAGATTGGTCATATCTATATTGTCTCATTAAGGTTAACTCTGGTGATCCTACAAGACCAACAACAACATTAACGTCTTCTTGGATATGATACCCACCACCATATATTCCCCCTTTCTTAACAATGTCTAATACATCTTCTTTATCAGTAATTGCATCATACATAGATACGTCATATTTATGAGAGGTTAGGTTATATAAACTAACCACCCTTTTATTAGATATATCAACGGTTACATTTAAACCATGCGGTTCTCCATTCTGTTCTTTTACAGTAACTCCATCAATAACTAGTGGATATAGTACTGGCATATTTCTACTGAATATCTCTCGAACTGGTTCAGCTCTCCAATCATCACGTTCCCAATACTTTCGAACAATAGGATCTCCATAATTACTTAAATCAACCTTGTATTTCTTTAAGAAAGAATCAGAAATACTAATAATTGTCTTATCACTAGGCATATCATCAACACTAATCATATTACTAGCCTCAAGCCATGGACCATTGTAATTCCTATTAAGAGAAATATTTCCTCTATTAAGATCTACATGAATCATATATCCATCATCCTTTTTCTCAGATAATTGGATATTATCTACTTTAAAGTTTTTAAAAGCAGTTAAATCAATGGCAGAGATGCCTAAGTCGTTAAATATGTTGGAACCATAAATATCATCACCTAGCCCGTTCTCTCTTTGAAATACCTTAACGTCTTCTTCGATTAGTTCAAAATCATCACCAACATATTTATACTCATATCGAGTAGGATTATATGGGTATATCAAAGGTTCTGCATCTGGAGCCATTTTTACTTGCACCGACATGTCAGTACTGTTCTCAGATAACATATTCATACTACCACCCATACCACTTATCTCCTCCCTATCCATCTCCGCAGATAATGGTTGAGACCATTGTTCTGATAAATCTCCGAACGCCCTATTGCCTACCATTGTTAAGTTATCATTACTTATAGGCAATTGAGGGCTCACTAATATAGAGACAATAACAATCATAGCGACTGCTGCAATTCCCAATCCAAAATAAACTGGTTTAAATGTAAAATTCATAATTTTATCTTTTTTTAATAATTGATTAATTATTTGTTGTTTTAATTCTGTATTTATAGCAACGTCAGGTTTCGACTCTAAAACCTTATTTATTATATCTCTTAATTCTTTATCATATTTCTTAAAGTCCTCATTTTGAGCATAAAGCTCTTTTATTATTTGTTCTATTTTTTTATTCATACTATTAAAAACATTATTAAGGATATAACTATTTCTTTTTTTAATTTACCAATTGATCTAGAGAATATCATTCTACAATTAGTTTCACTCTTACCAATAATCTGAGCTATTTCTGCATAACTTAGATTGTCCCATAGTCTCATTATTATAATCTCTCTATGTTCTTTATTAATATCTTCCATTGCTTCCATAACTTCGTCTAATATGGATTGATTCTTAAAGTCTCGTTCTATATCATAATCAGTTCTAAGGTCCCAAACGTCTAATATGTCTATATTATGTTTTTTAGTACGATAATGATCAATTACACTATTACGGGCGATTCTATAAAGCCACGTAGAAAAACTAGATTTAGAAGGATCGTATTTATCTAGGTTGTCATAAGCCTTGGTAAATACGGTACTAGTTAAATCCTCTGCCGTTTCTTTATGTTGCGTCTTGTAATATATGAAACGATATATCCTATCAAAATAATCGTCATAGTATTTTTTAAATTTGTTATTATTCATGTCTTAATATATATACGAATGAGTTGATTAAACGTAACACGTCTATTGTAACAAAAAAACCGCCATATTGGCGATAAAAAGTGTTGCGGAGGACGTTTGTGAAAACACGTCCTCCGCGACCGTAGATCTGTTAGATCTCGAGAATCGACTCCATCCGTAGAAGCCAAAACTCGTATGCGGCCTTGAGCTCGTCAAGGATATTATCATAGAGCGGAACCCATTCGTTCACCGTTGCGTTCCATCCTTCGCATAGGCGGATGATGGTAACCATATGACCCAGACTGAGCGTCTCAACATTCCGGCTAATGGAACGACGTGAAAGTTGAACGATAGCTCCATCTTCCATGATCACCCGGATATGTGGTCCATGCCGTGGATCGAAACGTATCGTCTCGACACTGACCACGTCTACGTACGGAGATGGTTCATATACTCCCTCAAACGGTATGGGAGTAATGCCACGCTCAATGAGCAAATAATCCTTTAATTCTTCAAGTGCCCACGGATAACCCACTGGAATTTCAAATGGATCAATACTGCGTACTTGGCGCTGGCAATATCCAAAGACTGTTTCTAACTCATCGGCCAAATAGGCTTCCAAGTCGTACGCTAGATCGTTGTAATCGACAGTCTGAGGGTAATCAAAACCCGCAATCCAAACGTGAATCCAAACATTGTTCTGACCAGACACTACCTCGGCCTGCAGATCAACGCTCTCCTGAGCGAATGCTCCGAAAGCCACCAATACGACAACCGCTACTACATATAAGCACCTTTTCATAGAAAGGCCTCCTTTGTGTTTCGTACATATATTATAACACTATATATACTCTTTTGTCAACCTAAAACCCTTTAATATAAAGGGCTAGGCTAGTAAATATTCTATTTTTTCTTTGACATTTTGTAAGTAGTCTCTGCTGCTACCTTCCTATACCTACAATAATCACATTCTGGATCCATTGCTGGTATTTCTTTCTCTAATAAACACTTATGTAAATTTAAGATAGTTTCTTCAATCCAGTCATCATTACCAGTATATGGGATTACATCTACTTCAAATTCTATCTTCTTGTCAAATGCTTCTGTATCTGTTCTTCCGTTACAATATACAAAATAACCAGTATCGGAGACATCAAAGTCATTTCTTCTTAATAACCATTGGTAAATTTCCATTTGTCTCTTATATCCTATTTGCCAAGGAGCATCTAAATTAACTTTTCCGTCCTTAGATGTGGCCTTGTAATCAACAACATGTAATTCCCCTGCTGGATTAATCCAAACATCATCAACCGCTCCCGTAATGGTTAATCCGGTTGGTTTATGATCATAAATGACTCCCTTAAACACATCTCTCCAAGTATTCATATCTTTATGTTCAAATGGAATAGCATCTACCTTATATTCCTCCATTAAAGGATGCTTAGACTTTCCTGCTCTATGAATATCAAATTCCTTCTTAAGTAATGTATCTACTGCACTATTCAAATTAAAAGGAAATCCAGGCGGTCTTCCAATTCCTAATACTCTATCTATATAAAAACATCTTGGGCATTGTAAAAACAAATCTATCTTAGATCTACTGACTCTGAAAGGTTTACCTTCCTTATACATATTACTTCTCCTTTGTGGGTTATAGAATTTGGACATATTAACAAGTTAAATGAAATAACCCTACAATCCTCTCTTGCTCCCATTCAGCAAGATTAGATCTTTTAAGCCTGTCATTGAATTCAGCAACAGCCTTAGGGGTTTTTTCAGTAATTAATTTTATATCTGTTTGTTTACAATAATTCTCTACTTCTTCTTTGACTTTTACCATTCCATTCTCTCCTGTTCCAATTACCAAAATAGTTGGTTTCTTTTTAACTGCCATTGTAATATCTTTTAGTTCCACGACATGATGATCGTCTCTAAACCAATCATCAACTTCCCCATTCCAATCAATAATAGAATCATATTTATAATCCTTATCATTGACTGTTATTGAATTAAATTCATATTTATTTATCATATGCTTTTTTGGCAAACATTATAATCTTGTCTACCGCGTCTAATTTATTAAATTCTTCTAAGTTAACCCATTTGTATTCTGAGTGTTCATAACTTAATTTAATGTCACTATTCTCAGTATTACACTTATAGGCAATTGTTATCCAATGGTTTTTATCATATGTAATTCTAGAATGAACCTCATATGGCTCCAGAACGTCTATTTTTAGCCCTGTCTCCTCTTCTATCTCTCTTTTTATAGAATCATACAGGTCTTCTCCAAAATCTACATCTCCACCAGGAAAATCCCATTTATTAGGATTAGATGGAGCTGTATCTCCCCTCTTTATAACTAAGAATTTATCTTCGTTAAATATGATTGCTTTTTGGCTTAAACCTAATTGATCCATGCTTTTATATTAACAAATATAGCCTACTAATGAAAGAATATTCTATGCTTCAAATCATTGTCTATACAATATTGTCTTATCTCTTCTTGCAACTTAGTAAAATAGTCAGATTTTTTAAAAACGTAGATATCTTCGTATAGCGGCAACAATTCATTATGATTCTGAACGATATACTGTTTTAGGTTTCTATAGTAATTTAAATTCTCAAACCAATATTCATTCACAAAGTCTTTAGTCCTATTAATGATATCTTTCCAATCACTTAATTCAGGTAAAATCGGAGACATAAATAAAACAGTATAAATCCCATTATCATATAATTCCTTCATGGCCTTGATTCGATCTTCTTGACTAGAGGCTCCAGGCTCTATGTCTTTTAAAAAAGAACTTAAAGAAATACAAACTTTAATATTTTTAAATTGTTTAAATAAATCAATGTCTCGGGTAACAAGATTAGATTTAGTAATAATACAAATATTTGGTTCTAAAGGAATCAACTTCTCTAAAATCTGTCTAGTTAGTTTATACTTTTGTTCAATGGGTTGATATGCGTCTGTAACCGATGATATTGTTATATTCTTTCCTTTTAAATTACCCTTTATTAATTTTGGTCCATTAATCTTAATATCTACAAATTTACCCCAGTCTTCCTTATGACCAGTATATTTCTTCATAAACTGAGCATAGCAATAAATACACCCGTGAGAGCAACCAGTATAAGGATTGATAACAAAATCAGACCCGGGTAGGCCTGATTTAGTTATTATACTCTTCGCTTGTACTTCCTTATACATTACTCAATAATCTTATATTTAAAATGTTGAGTTTCGATAGGTTCCTCATCTTCCCATTCTCTTTGGTAATTAAATATTAATTCTGTCTTCCCTACTTTAGTTGGATTAAATATAAACTTCTCTAATCCCCCCACACCTACAATATCTTCTCCAACTGCTCCTGGAATAAATTCTTTTTTAGTAAAAGATAAATATTCATCATCAAAATCAATATCCCATGTATATCCAGTAGTTGGGTTGGCATCTAGAGTAATCACTATTTGATCATTAAAACCTGCAATCATATAATCTGAATCATTTTCTATACTGTCTTTCGGTGTAACGATGTAGGCGATTATTAGAATAAGTACAATTATTATAATCCACAATACTCCTTTCTTCATATCTTTAAATTAATTATTTTAGTAATCCAGACATTTGACTAGCCATGTTAGATTGTATTTTAGTCATTCCATCATTAATACAATCAACTAACGCAGATTCTTGTTCTTCTATACTTAACTCTGGGTTAAGTTGAATTGTTTCTACCATCATTTTTCCATTAAGAACAACCTTAACTCCATTTTTCTCTGTTTCTATAGATTCCTTGGATAGCTCATCACTTATTCTCTTCATTTCTCGTAATTGATTTATTTTATCAAACATATTTTCTTGTTAATTGTTTCCATTCTGTTTAATTTTAAAGATTTTGTCAAATTAAAAGAAACCGACGACCCTGGGTAGAGCCGTCGTGGTTGTGTGATCTGCAAAGTTACTGCAGATTTCCAGAATTGACTTCAACATCAGTATAACCAACATTTCCATCATAGTCTGAAACAACGAGTTCGAAGTGTGCTACTTCGTCGGCGGGAATAGTCACCACAAGTAGTGGTCCTTTAGCAAGGATTCCCCACTCCATGTATTTATAATTCATCCCCGACCAAACATACTCCTTAATGTTGCCATCTGGATCATAGGACCCAGAAGCATCGACAACATACGTTATCACTACATCGCCTTCTGTTGTTACCGATAAGGCTTGCTTGTAATTCACAAGAGGAGCCTTCTCAATTGTAGCAACAGCAACTGGAGAAACTGGTGTTTCTGCATCAAATGCAACGAACAGTCCCGACAGGCCTACAGCAATAGCCATTAAAGCAAGAAACGTAGATCTCATTTTCAATCTCCTCTGTTCAGTGTATATCTATATTATACCACAAGATATAGCATATTGTCAATATTAACCAAAAACCTCTTAATAAAGAGGCTATGTGTATCTATTGGTTATTTCTTCGGAAAATAGTATTTTTGCTTCCCTATCTCTTTTGGGAAATGATCTTGATCTTTGGCTTTTGGATCGTTGTGTGCGTATTTATAATCCTTCCCATATCCTACATCTTTCATTAAGTTAGTAACTGCATTTCTTAGATTCATAGGAACTCCATAAGCTCCTTTTTTAGCATCTTGTCTTGCCTTTAACAGTCCAGAATATGAAGCATTATCCTTAGGAGCACTAGCTAAATACGTAACTCCTTGTGCTAAATTAATCTGAGCTTCTGGAAATCCAACATATTCTACTGCATGAGCCACTGCATTAGCAATTAATAATGCTTGGGGATCAGCGTTACCTATATCTTCAGACGAGAATATTACCATTCTTCTGGCAATGAATCTTGGATTTTCCCCTGCTTCCACCATTCTGGCCAGCCAGTATAAAGCAGCATCAGGATCAGAATCTCTCATGCTCTTAATAAAAGCTGAGATTATATTATAATGTTCCTCTCCTTGTTTATCGTATCTAAGCGCATGTTTTTCTAAAACCGTAGAAATATTCTTAGAATTTATTTTTTTAATATCAATGCTAAAGAAATATTTAACTACAAATTCTAATGCATTCAACGCAGAACGTGCATCTCCATTAGCATAATTAATTAAGTGATCAATAGCATCTTTACTAATCTCTATTTTAATATTACCCAATCCCTTATCTTTGTCCTTTAGTGCTCTCTTTAATATTTTTACTATTGCCTCTTTGCCTAATGATTCAAGTATATATACAGCAGAACGAGATAATAATGGAGAAATAATTTCAAATGATGGATTTTCTGTGGTTGCTCCTATAAGAATAACTGTTCCGTCTTCTACATATGGTAATAGTGCGTCTTGTTGAGCTTTATTAAATCTATGTATCTCGTCAATAAAAAGAATTGTTTTTCTTTTCTCGTATTTCAATCTATCCTTAGCTTCGGCAATAGATTTTCTAACCTCATTAATTCCTGTTACAACTGCAGAAAATTTAGAAAAATGAGAATCTGATAGTTTGGCAATTATCTGAGCCAATGTAGTCTTACCAGATCCTGGAGGCCCCCAGAGTATTAAAGAACTCAACATGTCATTATCAATCGCCTTTCTCAAAGGATCATTTGGAGAAATTATCTTATCTTGCCCAAAATAGTCATCAAAACTCTCTGGTCGCATACGATCAGCTAAAGGAGCGTTCATTTTTAGATTTTTATCGAATAAATCTGCCATATATTAACTCTGACATATTACTTTTTAAAAGAAAAGGGCGACCATCGAATAAGGTCTCGATGGTCGCAAGAATGCATGGTCACCAAACAGTATAGGTGACAAGTCTTCCCCAGTCATACTCCTCAACCGTTGTTTCGATTCGCGAAGTAGTCCAGACTAGACCATCTCCACTGTTGAAACTGATCATTCCCGGGACGTGCCACGAAGCTCCCGCGGTAACCGCGACGGATGTTGCACACAAAAGAACAACACACAGAAGTACAAGTAATGTCTTTTTCATACGGACATAACCTCCTAACGTAATACATACACCGATTTGTATGTCTGAGTATTATAGGATAATTAAAGAAAAAAGCAAGCGCAGCACCATTGTCGGGGCTGCGCACAGTGAAGTTTACCTATTATCGAGTGATAACTCGAATCAGATCTACTTCATCTAGATTTTTGATGAGTGGCAGTGGAAGAAGGCCCGAGAAGAATTCATAGCTCTCGGGAGAATACTCTTGGACTATAGAGTGCCTTGGTACAGCAGCACTAATGTCTGAAATATCTTCTTCTGTTGGTCTATCAGCATTATTAATGCCGACAGACAATACACCCAGCATCAAAAGCAATATTGCGATTTTCATGGTTGTCTCCTTTCTCTTGGAAATATTATCCAAAGGTTCCATTCAATCCCGAAATATTCTAGGATTCCTCCTAGAAAAATAGATCTTTCGTGAAAATCTACAACCGCAACGGTCGAATCGGCTTCAGCCGAAGTACCAACACTTCCGGTAATTTCCACGTTATGACTCGGCAGAACAAATGCGACTGTTAGCGTTAACAATACAATGGTTATTCCTAACTTAACCCAAGGATCCATTCCCCCTCCATCTTGCTTTGATTATTAATATTATAACACAAAAAGATAATAATGCAAGCAGAACGCCCCCTAATAAAACTGGGGGCGCTTAGGCTGCACTATCTAAGCTTCTTGCCTGCGGAAGATTGGCACTTAGACTTGTTACACACATATCTAGTGCCTTTGGGTGTTGTAATCTTCCCAATAGCCTTGGATTTACACCGGCACTTCTTACCATTTCTCTTTTCTTTTGCGGTAAGACTTTCGACGGTTATTTTATGCATTCCTACCTCCTAGATCAAACCCTATCAAAAATAAAAGAAAAATCAAGCCGATAATTTTTCACAATTGATAAAGCGCCACTAGCTTTCACCGGTGGCGCCAAAAGATGTAAGTTCGTTGGCTCGTTTCATTGCGTATTCCCCACACCAGCGATTATCACAACATGGAACACAGTCTTCTCTAAATTCCGTTTTTCTATATGCTTCTCTGGTAGCGGGACGAACACAATGAACACAAGGTGCTTTCTCAGAGAGTTCTCGTAAAATTACCTTAGGCCTACGCATCCTAATCACCTCCTACTTAAGATTACGCCTAGGGTAATAACACGTCAATATTTTTATACTCAACATTCAATATCAGCCAAATTATAGAAAAGACCAACAAGCAAGAAAAAAAGACAATTAACAATGATATTAACTTGTCCTTATTGACTCTTCTTTTAAAATCTGTTAAATTAATCATATTATGTCAACAACTAAATCAGCAGGTTCAACAAAATTAGGTAGAGATTCAAAACCAAAATATCTTGGCGTGAAACTTTTTGGTGGACAGGCAGTTAAAACTGGAAATATAATCATCAGACAAAGAGGAACTAAGGTTGTTCCTGGAAAAAATACTAAACTAGGTAGAGATGATACAATTTATGCCATGAAAGATGGTACTATTCAATTCACTACCAAAAGAATGACAAAATTTGATGGTTCTCAAAAGAGAAAGAAAATAGTTTCTGTTGTAGAATAACTATTCCTTCTCTTCTCCTTCGATAATCAAAGTAATATTAGTCTCGAGATTATGCTCGAGATTTATTTTTATTGAGAACTCTCCAGTTTCTTTAATTGGACCTTCTAGTACTATTTGACTCTTTTTTACAGTAAAACCGTCTTCTTCTAATCTCTTGGCTATCTTTGCTTTATTAATGCTCTCAAATAGCTGTCCTTCGTCTCCTAGCTTAACTTTAAATATTACTTCTAATCCATCTAATTCTCCTGCCACTCCCTCAGCCACATGAAGCTCTTGCTCTTGCATATTAGCTTCTTGAGCTCTCATGTCTTCTAGATCCATTAAGGCTTGTTCAGTAGCTATCTTGGCTAAACCATTTGGAATTAAAAAGTTAGCTCCATAACCATCTTTAACAGTCTTAACCTCATATTTTTCCCCAATCCCATTCACTTTTTCTAATAATATTACTTTCATAGATTTTTTAATAATTCTATTGCTTTATTTAGTTGAGGATCATTTTCGTTTAGATAATCCTCTTCTGTCATTTTTATCATAATGTCTGGCTCTAGTCCAATATCATGTATTAAATCACGATTTGGCGTTAACCAGTGAGCTACAGTTACTTTTAATAGTGATCCTCCCCTAAGATGTATTGGCTCTTGTACAGATCCTTTTCCAAAAGTAGTTTCTCCTATTAATTGTACATCTTCTCTATTGTCTCGTATAGCTGCAGCTAAAATTTCAGCTCCTGAGGCACTTCCCCGATTAACCAAAACCACCGTTGGATAATCGATAAAAGTTTCACTTCCCGTGGCTTTAAACACATTTTCATTATCTCCAAAGTCTTCAATTGTTACTATATCTCCTTTCTTAATAAACCAGCCCGCTACTAATTGAGCTTGGCCCAATAGTCCTCCTGGATTACCTCTTAGATCTAATATAATCTTACTGTTATCCTCTGCTATCTCATTCACTATTTCTGAAAGGTCCGAATTGGTATTTTGAGAGAATTGATATATCTTAAGGTACGCAATGCCATTCTCTTTCATTTCATATTTAATATTGGGGATTAAAATTAATCCTCTGATAATCTCTATGTCTTTAGCTTCTGTCCATCCTTCTCTTACTATTGTCAAAACAACCGGGGTGCCTCTTTCTCCTCGTATTAATTTAACCGCCTCATCTATAGTAATATCACCCGCAAATTCATCGTCTATTTTAATAACTCTATCACCAGGCAATATTCCTGCCTTAAATGCTGGTGTTCCTTCTAGTGGAGATACCACTGTCAAATAATTATCTCGTATACCAATTTCCATTCCAACACCTTCAAATGATCCAGAAATATCACTCATGAATATTTCTGAAGCATCGGGATCAAAATAGCTAGTATATGGATCTCCTAGAGATTTAACCATTCCCCTAGCTGCGCCATACACCATTTCTTGATAATCTAGCTCTCCTGAATATTTGTTCTGTATTGTTTCCCAAACATCCCATAATAAACTAGTATCTACATCTGCTGGTATAATTTCTGATTGTAGGGGGATTTGATTGTAGCCGTAATTAAAACCAACATAGTACATGCCGACTGCTACTATTATGATAATTATTGATTTAGTGATTATTTTTACCATTTGTATATTTAATAATAAATTGTTCTACTTTTTCTAATAATTGTCTTCCCCAGTATTTTACCTGCATCCATGTGAAGATTGCAATACCTATAGATGCTATGAAAAGATTTAACCCTCTAAATATTAAACTAAATGCTACTCCGCTAGCTAGCGTTAATCCAATAGACTTAAATACATATGCTTGTACTAATTCTAGAATTCCTAGTCCAGCTGGAACAGGTGTCATGTATGAAGCATCTACCATGCTTCTAATTGCGATTAGTTTTGGAACCGATAAATTAACGCCTGAGAAGTGCATTATTAACCAATAAGAAAACAGCATTACCACTAATTCTAATATTGATAATAAGAATAATTTAAACACTCTGTCTTTGTGACTTCTAAAGAAGTCTCTCATGTTGGCCTCCACATCAGCCATGGTAGTAATATTATTCTTTATTAAACTTAATTTATCTAATTTTAATTTTTTAATAATAAAATGAAAAAAGCCTCCGGCTTCGGAGAGTTTTTTTACTTTTTTAAATAATTTATATGTAGTAAAGGCCCCAGCTATTACGATCAAGAAAGCAAAAATATGTGTTAACCACATTAAATCAATATAGGTTAATATAAAAAATAAACCCACAAAGAATACAACCACGAAAACTAACATTAAACTTAATTTTTCTAGTAAAATAGAACTTACAATATAGCTATTCTCTATCTTGGTTTCATTCTTAACTATCAAGTATCTTGCAGGTTCTCCCCCAAGCAATGCTGCTGGTGTTACATGACTGATGCTAAACCCTACCCATTTGGCAATAAATAGCGTCCAGAAGGCATTTTTACCTCGATGTTTACCTAATATAACAAACCATTTAAATGTTCCTAATATCACTAAAGAAGTAAATAATACTCCTAAAACTGCCAGTATCTCTATCAACGACAAAAGACTTAGTGCATCTGAAACAGCAGTTAACCCTACTTGTTTTAGGGTTACAGTGAAAAGAATTATTCCTGCTACCAGTAATATTAATAAGACAATTCCCTTTTTCATGTTTTTCTATTTTACCCTATATTTATAAAAAAAGAAGACCCTTCGACATAAAACTGTCGTCGGGTCGTCACAACACATATTGTCGTCACAACGCTCTAGGTAGGGCTAAAATAACGACTATACACGAGGCTAATCCGAGCATTCTTAATCCCCAGCACTTCTTCGTCATACTGATCCTCCTACATGATGAACAAAAAGAATTAAACTACCCACAAAACACGATATAGAGAGGTAAACCAACCATCTCCATTTACCCAACACCGCACGCATAATAATCCTCCTAAAAACTATTTTTAGTTTAAATATAATAAAAGAAAAAATCAAGTCCTGAAATAAAAAGCGACCGCTAGGAGTTTTCCTGGCGGTCGGTAACTGGATTCAAGATGACTTTGGGCTTCGTATTCATAGAAGGTTTTCCAGCAATTTTTCTATGCGCCTCGAGCTCATCTTCTGTAGGATCATCTATCCACCCACGTCTTATTAGGGTCCCGTAGATCAATTTAGCTTTATCTCTAGAGATCTTAATCTCTATCAGGATTGGCACTATACCATCAATTACGAAACCTCGATCTACCACAGTACCTCTGGCCCTGAGATCATCTAATAAGCCCTGATGATTTGATGAAAGTTCTTGTTGCTCTGGAATTATTCTCCGAACAACTTTTGGGGGCCTTTCCTCTTGAGCCCAAGAAGAGAGCTCTCGTTTAAACCCATTCTCCTGACATATACAGCCCTTATTATAGAATGAATTCACCTTGCCTCCTTGTGATAATTGATATATTAACAAAAAAATAACTTTTTTCAAGTTATTTCTTGTCTGTGCCTCCGACAGGAATCGAACCTGTAACTTTCGGCTTAAAAGGCCGCTACTCTACCGGTTGAGTTACGGAGGCAGTTATAATCCTTCCTCTTGTAATATCTTTAATACCTTTTTCTGGGATTTTGTCAATTTATCAGGCGTTTCAACTTCTATTCTAACATATAGATTTCCTTTTCCAATAGAAGAATATCTAGGTACTCCTTTGTTAGAAATCTTAAATACCTTACCAGTTTTTGTATTATTAGGAATCTTTAATATGGTTCTCTTTTCATTGTCCAATGTCGGAACATCAACCTCTCCACCTAAAACTAACTTAGAATATGGAATATTCAAATTAGTATAAATGTCATCTCCCTTTCTCTCAAATCTATCGTCTTTGGCTATAATTATTCTAATATATAAATCTCCTGGAATTCCTTTTTTCTTGCCAGCATTTCCTTTTCCTTGAATTCTAACTACTTGTCCCGAATCAACGCCGGCCGGGATATTAACCGTTATCTCATCTTTTTCTTTAGTCCTTCCCTCTCCCTTACAAACATTACATGGTTTCTCGGGGATATTGCCCTCTCCCTTGCATTCGGGGCAAATACTGGAATGGGAAATAGTCCCAAATACAGTCCTTTGTACTTGTTGTACTTGACCTTGTCCTCTACAAGTAGTACATTCCTTCACTTTAGTATTAGGTTCTGCTCCACCACCTTCACACCTTTGACATTCTTTAAATCTTTCAATAACAAACTTTTTTTCTACGTCTTGCAAAACTTCTTTCAATTCCAATTTAATCTCTAATTGTAAATCATCTCCTTTTCTAAAATTAGTTTTTTTCTTTCTATTAAAACCAAACATATCCTCAAATATGTCTCCGAGATTATTCACATCAAAATCTTGTTGATTAAAATTACCAAAATCAAATCCCTGCCCGTTGAAGGATGATCCAAATTGATCATATTGGGTTCTTTTCTGCTTATCACCTAAAACCTGATAAGCTTCGCTTATCTTTGCAAATTCCTTTTGTTCCCCTCCCTTATCGGGATGGTGTTTATGAGCTAATTTGCGGAAAGCTTTCTTTATCTCGTCTTGAGTTGCATTTCTATCAATCCCAAGAGTCTTATAATAATCTTCTCGCATTTATTCTTCTTTTTTGTCCTCCTCTTTAGGTTCTTCTTTAGCTTCCTCTTTTACTTCGCCCTCTTTAGGTTCTTCCTTTACTTCTCCTTCTTCAGGTTCTTTAGATTTTTGTTGATCTTGATACATTTGAGCGCCTATCTTTTGAATAAGTTTACTTAAATCATCAGATTTAGCTTTAATCTCTTCAATATTGTCAGAATCCTTAACCTTATTCAACGCCTCCATAGCGGTCTCTATCTCTTTCTTTTCTTCGTCTTTAATCTTATCTTTAGCATCATCTAAGGTTCTTTTAACTGTATATACTAAAGCGTCAGCCTGATTTTTTGCTTCGATTAAATCTTTCTTCTTTTTATCTTCTTCGGCATGAATCTCAGCATCTTTCTTTAGCTTCTCTACCTCTTCATCTGAGATGCCGCACGTTCCTTCAATCCTGATAGATTGAGTCTTATTGCTTGCCTTATCTACTGCAGATACTTGAAGAATTCCATTGGCATCTATTTCAAAACTCACTTCTACTTGAGGAACACCACGTGGTGCAGGAGGAATTCCATCCAATATGAATCTTCCTAGTGTCTTATTATCTGTAGCCATAGGCCTTTCTCCCTGCAATACCTTAATCTCTACAGATGGTTGATTTTCAACTGCTGTAGAGAAAGTTTGCTTTTTAGATGTAGGAACGGTCGTGTTCTTATTAATCAATATTGTATTAACCCCACCTAATGTTTCAATTCCTAGAGAGAGAGGAGTTACGTCTAGTAACAAAACGTCTTTCATATCTCCCTTTAATATTCCTCCTTGAATAGCAGCACCCATTGCAACTACCTCGTCAGGATTAATGTCTTTTCTAGGCTCTTTTCCAATAAGATTCTTGATCTCTTCTTGAATTTTAGGCATTCTAGTCTGACCACCTACTAATACGATCTCGTCGATTTCTGATTTATCAATTTTAGAATCTGCTAAAGCTTTTTTAACTAATTCAATCGATGTATCAATATATGATTTAACCATCTCTTCAAAATTAGCTCTTGATAGCTTATAGTTTAAATGTTTTGGACCAGAAGCGTCAGAGGTTATAAACGGAAGATTAATTTCTGTTTCCATTGCAGTTGAAAGTTCAATCTTAGCTTTTTCGCCACCTTCCTTTAATCTTTGTAATGCTAATTTATCTTGAGATAAATCAATTCCGTTATCTTGTTTAAATTTATCAACTAACCAATCAATGATTTTCTGATCAAAATCATCTCCACCCAAGTGAGTATCACCTAAGGTAGATTTCACCTCTACGGTATCTTTAGAAACCTCTAGTACTGAGATATCAAAAGTTCCGCCACCGAAATCATAAACCACGATTTGTTGATCTTCATTTTTAGTTAGTCCATAAGCCAATGCCGCAGCAGTTGGTTCGTTGATTACCCTTTTCACCTTAAATCCTGCGATCTCTCCAGCAACTTTAGTTGCTTTCCTTTGAGAATCATCAAAATATGCAGGGCAAGTAATAATAACTTCTTCTATTTTTTCTCCTAGCTTATCTTCTGCATCTTGTTTTAGTTTCTGTAAGATCATTGCGGAGATTTCTAATGGTTTGTGCCATTTCTCTCCCATCTTAATTTCTACTGAACCATCACTGGCCTCTCTAATCTCATAAGGCATTAATTTAAGATTCTTCTGTACGTCAGGATCAGAAAATTTTCTACCTATTAATCTTTTTACTGAAAAAACAGTGTGCTCTGGATTGGTAACTTGCTGTCTCTTGGCAATAACACCAACCATTCTTTCGTTGTTGCTAGTAATTGCTACTACAGACGGAGTAGTTCTTGCTCCTTCTTTATTCTCAATAATTTTTGGCTCGCCGTCTATGACAGCTGCCATTGCTGAATTGGTTGTACCCAAATCTATTCCTAATATTTTTGTCATAGTTTTTTAGTTACTTTTATTCGCGTTGGTCTAATTACTTTATTATTAAATGTATAACCTTTTTGTATAATCTCTAAAATTATTCCATCCTTATCCCCTTCTTCTGTTTCTAAAACTTCTTCGAATTCTGGATTAAATTTATCTCCCACTCTTGTATTAATTTTTTCTATTTTCTGATCAAATAAGAAACTCTCAAAATATTTCTTAATATGCAAGAAACCTTCTGTTTCTTTTGTCTTTTTAGTCTCTGCTTCAGCTCTTTCAAATAAATCAATTATTTTCAATATTTCTATTGCCCATTCTTCTATCTTATAGTCTATTAAACCTTTTAGCCTCTCTGCGTCATCTTTTTTATAGTTCAAAAAGTCTGCCTGACACCTTTGCCAACCAGATAAATATTCCTGTTCTTTTGTAGGTTTTTTTTCTTTCTTAGTCATAATTAAGTATGTTCTATTCTAGCCTAAAATTACGTTCTGTCAAGGCTATAAAAACATCTACTATACTTATAATTTTAAGGTCTTTTTAATATCTTCCGCATGCTATGGACGCTGCAGAACATGTAGTAGCATCAGCGTTATCTCTAACGTTACCATCACTATCTACACAAAAATAATCACCCGTGTTTAATAGGGTGCTAATACAATAATTAGAGTTATCGGCCTGACAATGCATCGTCAACACTCCTCCTTGACGTTCCTTAATGTCTTCTTCTAGTGATTTAAGCTGAATGCCGTAATCATTATCAGATTCGTTAAAACTATCTTGCAAGCAAACATTCTCATAAGATGAATTGTCAGCCCATATTAATTCTGCATTGATTCGAGCTTGATTGATGTCAGATTTTATGCGAGCATCATTAGCTCTTTCCATTCCCTGGTTCATAGACTTCTGAATAGAGTTCAGATCCAGTCCCAAATATATGTTGATATCCCGCACTAGTTGCCATTCGCCATCTTGCTTATTATATTCTGCCTTAAGTAATATTGTATAGTCTTCTGGACCTTCGCCAAGACCATCTCCTAATATTCGGCCTAACTGATCTTCGGGCAATTTTACAGTAGCCAATAGTCCTACCGAATCCTCGCTTCTCTCTATGTCGTAAATATCTAGATCAATATCTCCCGTAAGATTCATTGATAATTGTTCTTCCAATCCTTTTTGTAATATTTCATTAAAGTCTAATCCCACAACATCATTATCTTTTCCAGATCCTAAAAAATAGATCAGAGATATTATAGCCATTCCTATCATAGCCCCTATGATTAGAAACAGTATCATATTTATTTTCGGGTTATCTTTTTTAATTTCACTGCCAGGATACGGTTGCATATTGTTCATATTATTTGTTAATTATTTGAATAATAGCATGGATTCCAGATATCAGAAATGGAATAATGAAGCTTAGTAAAAATAAAATTATAATCCATTTAGCCCATGATGGGATTCTTCGTTCACTATTATTATCATCGTCATTATATCCAAGAGAATTTATAATTTTAAAACCTTCTTGAGTGTTACTCTCTGGAACTAAGACATCTATCAGTGTCATAAGGGCGGCTCTTCGTCCTCCATAATTCCAGGGAAAATTAGTTCCGCGAACAACAAATTTAACTGGTATTTGTTTTTTAGACAATTCAGCTTCTAATATTTCGACTTGCCATGATTGTAATGTAGCTAAATATTTAAAATCACTCTTGTCTATGTTTTTAACGCTATTTTGCTCATCTAATATTTTTTTTATTTGATTGTAGTGATGATTATAATGTTTATCATCAAATAACCACCCAAAAATATCAGGATATTGTTTAAGATTTTCCTCTCCTATCTCTTCAACGGTTTCTCTCACTTGCTTCTGATAGAAACTCCACTCTTCAATTAATTGCTCTGGAGTAAATTTTTTATAATATTTAAGTCCTTCTTTATTAAAAACGTCGTCATCCTCTGGTTTATTGTTTGTAAACCATGGTTTTTGTTTGGTTTTCCATGATTCTTTAATAATACCCGGATCATTTCTTTCCCAAGCTACCAGATGAGCAACTAATTCCTTAATAGTCCAATCATTAGTAGCCATCTTGTTCCATTGATTGGGCTTGAGTTGTTTTAATAATGATATAAAATTTGATTTCATATTATGTTACTTTATGTCGCTGCTCTTTGTATTTTCATCTATAAGTTTTCCGCTATTTCCCATAGAAGCAAACCGCACGTTAAGAGGATCATGATTCAGTCCCATTTTTATTAACTTTCTTTTATAAAAGAATCTTAGAGATGAATATAATACTATTGGCAAGACTATATAAATAATAGCTGTTTTCACCCATTCAGGAATTATATTAGATGCTGCAACAATAAAAAATATTGGTCCAATAATAAAGGAAAAAATCCAAAAGAAATATTTCAATAACGAAATAGTTAGTCGTAGCTCCGTATTTGTAACTATTTTACTCATAGACTTTTGTTAATTATCTAATTTTAATATAAAAACTCTCTATTCACAAGATTAGGAGACGAAATGATATTCGGACCTGTTTTGTATAAAAAGAAAATAAAAAACCCTTGCAACCCAAGGACTTCTGTAATTTATTGGGTAGATGGGACGACGTTAGAACCTGTTTTATATAATAGAGGCAGACCAAGTCCTGATCAAATTAATATTTTGTGCATACACCAACCAAATAGCAATCATAAGGGCTGTTATTAATAAAATCTTAAATATTGTTCTCATGATACTATTATAACTTATATAACTTAAAAAATCTTGTGGTTAAAAATTTTTGGGTGAGTGGGACGATTTTCGAACTTTTATTCTAAAATAAAAACAAAAGCCCTTGATTATAGAGGGGGCTAGCCTCAAGATTTGATATACATGATACTCTTATTTATTCCAAAGAGGATAAGAGCAAAGGAACAGAATTACGAAAAATAGAATTCCGATTAATGTTCCAACTTCTTCAGTTTCGCGCTCGCCTTGTGTCATTGATCTTGCTCGTCGATCATCATGTTTTGATATCATATCTACCTCCTAAATAAATCCTACAATAATCTTAATGTCTCGTCAATAACTAAAAATCCTTTGTTTGCAAGTGTTTTGGAAATGAAACTCGAATCCCTATTTTTCTTTATAGAAAATCTTTTCGTGACTTAAATCAAAATACTCTAGATTTTCTATTCTTATATCCTTGCTTTCTAAAACAAGAAGGAGATCCTCTATTTGTTGAGTTATATTCTTCTGGCAACTAAACACAAAATATGTATTTCCAATATGAGCGATTAAATCTTCTTTTTTAAAGCTAAAACTATCTGGTTCTAAGCGCTTATTAACTTCTTGAATCTTCTTGATTAAACTAATGCTTAGTATTTTGTCGTTCAAACTTATTTTTTCTAAAGATATGATTGGTAAGTCATAATCATTTTCTCTCGACTTAAACACTAAACCTTCCTTATCTATTAAATATTCTTTGTCCTCACTATCAATCACAACAACTGGAATTCTATCTTTTATCTTAACTAATATTTTATTAGTAAATATTTTTGTAACTTCAACTTCTTTTATATTTAAAAAATTATCTAATAAGCTTTCTTTAATATTTCGCCTGTTAATAAGAAATATTGATTTTGTGTCGAAAAATAGGCTCTTTTTTTGTAAATGAGGGTTAATTGCTTCTAGAAGCTGTTCTTCTGTATTAAATCCTTCTCCGACTATATTAATTTTAGTAACCTGAAACACTCTAGAATGAATAAAGAAAAAATAAAAAAACAATATTAAGAATACTGTTAATATCGAATACCAAAAAAAATGATTTTTAAAAATCGATTTCTTTTTTGTGTATTTCTTAGATTTAGTATACTTTCTACTCATTTAAATCCCCTTTTGATCTTACGAAAAGTTTCAACAATATAGTTCTTCCAATAGCCTGAATTAATAATATAATCCTGCGTAGATACATATTCTTCTCTTCTTCCGCCAAATCCTCTTTTAAACAAACTTAATCCATGCCACGGATGTTTTTTATCATCTGTTGGAGCAATGCCCCAAAAACTGTAATGTTTCATTCCTCTAGCTTTTGCTTCCTTAATAGCTTCCCATTGCATTAAATATGTAATTGGAGCCTTGCTTGGATAAGATGCCCCTTGATGATAAAATCCTGAATTCTGCCAATATACAATCATTGACGAAGCAATAACTTCTCCCTTATAATTCCCCTTAAAAATTAATATTTTATCGTCTTGAACAAAATTATTAAATTCATTTTTCAAATAATCTAATGAAAACGGAACAAAGCCATGTCTTTTGCCCGTTTCTAAATAAATATTATTAAATACATCAACGTCATTAATGTCCTTAGATTTAATAACCTCGATATCTAAGTCTTTCATTCCTTGCTTAATGAGATAGCGGGTTGTCTTCCGCATGTCTCGTAGCAACTCTTCTTCCTCCTTGTCTAAATCTAATATCCAACTAACTTCAGGATGTTCATGCATCGGAGCTTTTCTAAATCCCTTGAATAGCCCGCTATGCTCTTTCAGCCATATGGGACAAACTCTTATAAAACTAGCCTTTTCTTCCTTCGCTATATTTTTTAAATATTCAATGGCCACATCAACTATTTCCTGAGAAGGTTTATTGGTGACTGGTCCGTGTTCAATCATTAGGAAAGTTCCTCTTCTAGCTTTTATTTTTACAACTAAAAACACAGATATCAACCCTGTATCATATATTCCCAATGTCCATGTTTTTTTCCCAAGTTGTTCTTGAAAATTTTTCCAATTCCAAGACTGTAAAAAGGTTTTGTGCTGACATGTAGCCAAAAATCTTTCCCATTCTTGTTTATTTGTAATTTCTTTAACCTCCATTTATGGTTGTAATACTTCCTCTTCGCCTTCTATTAGGATAGTAACGCCGTCAACTTCTTCAAATTGGAGTAGTGTTTCTGTGATTTGAGCCTCTATTCCCATTATTAGACAAGAGCCACCAATAGAATCAGTTAACTCACTGCTTAAGTCAACTATAACTACGCCTTCTTCGAAAACTAACTTATTGATTTCAACGCCTGGATTAATATTAGTAAAAAATCCATCCTTAATTTCTCCCTCACTAGGTCCGTTCAATAACTCTGATACAGTCATAAACGGTATATTCTGCTCATCTTGAATAATTCTTTTAACTGGATACACTTCTCCACAATTAAATGACTCTGGATCATCTAAATTGTTTGAAAAATAAATATTCACCCTATTGTCCACCCCTGGACTAGGATAGAAAAAATAAACTAAAAACCCGACAATGATTCCCAATATAGCAACAAGTATAATAGAAGATATCTTAGACATATTTTTGTATTAATTTGTCCCCTGCCCCATTTCTTAATATTTTTTTATTTTTAAGATCTACGACGGTTGATCCTAATTTATACTTACACTCTCCTTGTACCATAAAATCAGCACTAATATCAACTTCTTTTAATGATTTAGGCGATGGTTTATTAGATATATTGGCTGATGTCGTAATAATTGGTTTTCCAAATTTTTCTATAATTTTTAAGGCAATATCATTATCTGGAATTCTAACCCCTACTGTTGGCAACCCACTAGTTATTGAATCAGAAACCTTTTTCTTTTTTAATATAAATGTAAATGGCCCTGGTAATAAATTAAACACCTTATTGTCTTCTATAACAGCTACTTGTTTAATCATATCGATACTAGAAACAGCCACAGACATTGGATTGTTAGATCTTTTCTTAATACTGATTAATTTTTCAATCGCCCTTTCATTGTTAATATCACATCCTATTCCATATACTGTGTCTGTAGGATAGATAATAACACCACCATTATTTAGCACTTCTACGGCCCTATCTATTTGATTGTAGTCATCAGGAATACTAATCAGCTTATTTCTCATTTTATGACCTCGTTTAATAGAAATATTATTTATTCCTAAATATTCTTTTAATAAATCTAAAACAGCTAAGTTTGCCTTATTATTCTTTGTATCAGCAGTTGTTTCAACTAAAAAACTATTCTTATTCCTAAGAATAACATTGTTTTTCTTTTGTTTTGGCTTTACTTTTACTTTGACTAGCATTTGTGTATGTTATAACAAAAAGCTCTTTTTTAAAAGAAAATGTGGGGGTAGAGCTGCGCCTCTACCCCCACGTTCAGATGTGCTAGGTACTAGACACTATCTGGATACTGTAGATTTCATCTTCCATCTTATTACAATCCTCTTCGCAATCATAATAGAAGAAAAGAGTTTGCAAAGACATCACTCCTTCAGTGTTGCCAACATCGATCGAAATGATGTGATCACTTTCGATAAGTGTTGGGTCATCGTCGGGAGCAGCGTTAGCCGGATGGTCGTCGAAGGATTGTGAAGTTCCGTCTGGAAGATCCGCGTAGGCTCGAAGCCTAACTGCGTTTTCAGGATAACCCTCATTTCCACGAACCACGTGAATGCCAACTTCAATAGTTGACCCAACGGGAACTTTGTCTCCAGGCAAAAAGCGAACTCCATTAATAGTGATATAGAAATCACTTGGCCCGTTCGGTTTACATACTGGCTCTGGATCTGGATCGTTCTCTACACGGAAAGTTCTCTCTTCAACAATTATCCTGGAAGGACAATCATCATCAGTGATAGTCGAGGTTATCCGATAGAGACTTCCTGCCTTACCGAGGAACTTAACTTCTCGTTCGCTGGTAGGATCGACGATAATAACACCGTCTTCTTCAATCACAGTAACAGCGTCGACAATTCCATCAGTGAAAGACTCTCCACCACAAGTATAACATGGATCGTTATCCCTTGAATTGATCTCGACAGTCATCATGCCTGAATCAACTTCAGGTGTCTGACTGTCTCTCAAGAGTGTGCCATTCAGTCGAATAGTCGTTGTCGGATCACTACAAATGATTGGATCCTCGACTTCTATCGTCATGGGAGGACAATCGTTACAATTTGAAGCTCCAAGAGCAGTCATTAGAATAACTGTGACATTGTACGTTCCTGGACTCAAATTAACGGTAAACACTGATTGAGTGGCGTTAATGAATTCCTTCACCTTGTTACCACTCATGTCATGGACCCTCACAGTTCTTCCCGTAATCGGATTAATATCGTCCGAAAAAGAATTGCTCGTGTCAATAATGACATTGCCTTTGTCGACTCTTACAAGCGGACCCAATTGTCCTGCCACTGTAAGAACCACAGTCGGTTTGCTCGGATTGTACTCGCTAGCAATATCGTCAAAATATTGCTGCCACATGCAACCACCTAATGAAAACATGATTGCTCCAGCCAACACTAGCACTAATGAAATACGCTTCCACGAACTCATTAGACACCTCCGTATCTACATTTGTTTGATTTGTATGTTAGATGAACTAACAGAATGATCTAACAATATGATATCATACTTTTCTTAATTGTCAAGGTCTTACGCCATTGACAAATATAGTATTGTTCTGTATAATAACCATGATCCAAATTAAGGAGGGATCGTCGTGAAAAACGGAAACGTTGTAGGATTACTGTTGATGTTGGTAATGATATGTTCAACTGTCGCTTTGGCAGATGTAAACATCTCTCCCAACCCCAGTCAATCCATTGCCGCTGGTACGAAGATCACTATAAGAGCCGTGTCAAATGATGTAGTGACTGAAATGGTCATCTATGAGGGCATTGAACCCATAGACCAAGGACTAGATTTTGTCACTCGCACATTCGAACCTGGTATCTATAAGGTGGTCGTAACCACGAACAAGCCCTGCGTAAGGTGCAACAACACCTACACCTTCTATTATCACGTGATCGATAAGGCAGCAACGCCCGCGATCACTGAAAAAGAAAGTGTATCAATTGAGTGTTGTAGCAATAGCCTGGTCGATATCAGCGTCGGCACCGGAATTATCGGGATTGGAACAACTAACGGGGAACATTCATTTATAAGGCCAGCATTTCAAGCAAGCCTTCTGATAAATGTAACCAGCTGGTTAACCATTCAAGGTAGCTTCTGGGGCTTTTCTATAGATGGGGATGGAGGTTATATGGAGGGTGTTGGATTTCACATAAAACCAACACCGTATCTGTTCGTTGAAGGTTCATTCAATGGCAATCTCCTACGAACCAGCATTAGCTGGAACCACTACACCTCTTCAATAGAATTTGGTGTGAAGTCTGGTCCATGGTCTCCATATTTGGAGTTTGGACACATTACACACTATTCGCCCAATGCTGGATTCTGGCTCATTGACTTCATTGGAGGTGGAGTCAAGTTCGAGAGATGTTTCTCTGAAAAACTCCTGATAGGAATTGATGGAGCAGTTAGAGGATACTCCTTTGATCACGGATGTGCCGAAGATTTGATGAATTTAGGAATCAAACTCAAAATCTACGGCGAAATCATGTTCTGAGGAGGAACCATGTCACGACGCAACAAAGCTCCGCCCTAAGGTCAAACTTAGAGCGGAGTGTTTTATTTTAAATTAAAGATTTTCTACAATTCTCTCTACTATAGAATGAGAAATGTTTATATGAGTAGGTAAATTTATAATCCTATTAGTGTAATCCTCTGCTTTCGGACATATTCCTTTGACATACATCATTTTTTCCATATTAGTGCTAGACGGAACAATTGCCGATCCATTCCATCCGTCATCTATAAAAATATATTGTTTTTTAAGTTTATTCATAAAATCTCTATTATTGCCATCAGTGATTAATGAATATCTCATATACACCTGATTATCTACTTTCTTATGCTGTAAAAACTTATCATAGCATCTAGCAATCTCTTTTCTATGACTATTTAATTTATCTATTTTTGTAAGCTGCTTCAGCCCCAAGAGTGCCAGAGCATTAGAATATCGTTTAGGGATATAAGAAGGCTTCTCGCCCTGTTTTTCAGCCTTAGAAACGGCCATAGACAAGAGTCTAGTCTTCTGAAAGAATATCATTAATAATTTTCCTATAACTATTCTATATAGAGGAATTACTAAACATTTAGTAAGTATGGGATGTAATAATTGTTGTATTATCCACCCATTCTTAGGATAATCGTAATCTTCTAGTTTGCTAGCTATTTCTGCATCATTTGTAACGGCTACTCCCCCATATACTGATGAGATTATTTTATCTCTTCCCATACTGTAGAAACTTACCTTTCCAAATGTTCCTAATTTCCTTCCATTGTATTCTCCTCCTAAACTATGCGCACAATCTTCAATTAGTATAATATTGTGTTTATCGCAAATCTCTGAGATTTTTTCTAAATTAGCTGGATTACCAAATGTATGCTGAACAATAATGGCTTTGGTATTATTATTAATTTTCTGTTCAATTAAATCAGGATTCATATTTAAAGTATCATCTATATCAATATAAACAGGTTTTAATCCTGACCATATAATTGGATTAATTAAAGCATTGCAGGTAAATCCCTGAACAATTATTTCTCCATCTTTAAAATCTAACGCTTTTAGAATCGCCAAAAATGCAGATCTGCCAGAATTATAGGACTTAACATAACTAACTCCAATATATTTTTTGAATTCATTTTCAAAAAGCTTAATAGCTTTCCCCTTTTTCCACATCCAAGGACAAAAAATCAGCATTAAAGATAATAAAATGTCATCTCTTTGAACATTCGGTGATAAACTAATAAATACGGGCCTTTTCATTGGTTTAATAGTTTAGCTTTTAATTTTTTATTAATCCTACCTTCTATAAGCACAATATCGTCATCTCCTAACTCTCCCAACTCTTTTACGATAGAATCGAAGTTCTCTAAATATTTAACCTTATTGGTGCCTCTACTTATTTCATCAAATGCTTCTTTGTTTGTGATTATTCCAAAATCGCACACTTCGTCTATTTTTTTACCAATATTATACAATATTTCTTTAGTTTCTTTTCCAAGCTCAATTAAAGATGGCATAATAATAATTTTCTTCCCTGGCCAATGCTTTAAATAATTCAAAGAATACATCACTCCGTCTGGATTAGAAGAATAGCTAGAATCAATAAACTTAATATTATTTACTCCAATCTTAAGATTCTTTCCTCCTAGGGCCTGAGATATATTCATTCCTTTAAGATCTTGCAAGGTAATGTCATATTCCATAGCCGCACACACTGCTGCCATTATATTTAACAAAGTATGTGTCCCTAGAGCATTAACAGTTAAATTAACACTATCTGTCTTAGAGTTGAGTCTAAAACTAATCATTTCTTTGTTTATCTCAATGTTGTCTGACCAAAGATCCGTATCTGTTCCTTTAATATTTTTACTAAATCCATATAACCTTTTTTTCTTAGTTTCTTTTTTATACAATTCTAATGTATTCTCATTCTCTCCATTGAATATGGCCACTCCATCATCAGGCAAGCTTTGGATTAATTCATATTTAGTCTTTATTATTGCTTCTTGTGATCCAAATAAACTAACATGTTGTTGATTAATACCAGTTAAAATTCCGATATTAGGTTGAACAAATCTACACGCTGATTTGATGCCTCCCTTAAAGTATGCTCCTATCTCTGCCACAAAAATATCATAGCTTTCATCTAGTTCATCTAAAATATATTTAGCTACAACTGGATCTGTATTTTGATGATCCTGTGTTTTAAACACCTTATACTTATGTCCTAATATTGCAGATACAATCTCTTTGGTAGATGTCTTTCCATAACTTCCCGTAATACCGACGGTTTTAATATTTAAGCTGGATCTTTTTTTAATAGCAGCTTTTATAGTTTTATTCTCTACATATTCTTTGGCGATCCTAAATGGAATTATTAATAAGCTAACTAATAATATAGAAAATACATCAAATATAACCAATGCGCTGACAGGAACAACAAACAAGGACAATAGTAATAATATCTCTAACCCTATTCCTCCAATTATTAATACAATCGTGTTCTTATTGATGACAGGATACTTAATGTTCTTTCTAACAATATGTTTTATAAACAATAAAGCGTCTAATAAATATATTAGAAGTAATGGAAAAATAGCCCACTCTGTAAAGATTAAACCTATTAGAAAAACTAATTTAGATATATTAATCGGATTAATTAACAATCGTTTCCCTTGCTTAGATCTGAATTGATCGATAAGCCTTTTTAAGAAATATTGTTTTGTCTGCCATAGCCAAAGCCAAAACAAAACTTTTTTAAAAAACACTACTATCCATAGGACTATTAATATCTCTAACATAATTCTTTAAACAATATATCTCTTATCTGCTCCGGCATAACTAAATGAGGAGAATGTCCGGAATCAACAATTATTAATTTTGTATCTTCTATTTCTTTATCCATTATCTTACCATCTTCCAGTGGGGTTGATTTGTCATATTTACCCCATATTAATAGTGTAGACAATTTAACTTCTTGCAATCTATTTCTTAGATCTTCCTTAACCACATTATTGAATATCCCTTTCATCGTTCCTTTGGCATCACAATAATCTGTACATCCTTTTAATTTATAAAATACTTTCCTGGCTGTTTTATATCCAGGAACTCCTTTCCAATAGCCAAGACCTGCTAAAAGTCCCATTACCTTATCTGTTCTTCTAATTCCGGCTGCATCCATTAAAATTAATTTCTTAATCTTCTCAGGATGACTAATAGCCATTTTTATAGAAATTCTACCTCCGAAAGAATGTCCCAATAAGTAGAATTGATCTATATTGTAATGTTTACAATATTTTATAATAAAATCTAAGTAATTATCTAAATCCCATGCTTCTGATGGTGGTGGTGTATTACCAAAACCAGGCATGTCTAATACATAAACCTTAAATTTTTCTGATAAGAAGTCTTGTAATGTGATCCATGATTTAATACTAGATCCCCATCCATGAAGAATTAAAAAAGGAGACCCTTCTCCTTTGATCCTAGTACAAACCTTCAATCCATCAATATTTATATATTCTTCCATATTAAAAAATAAACTTCTTTCCTAAATACTTTCTTAATGCTTTTGGAATTAAAACTCTCCCATCTTTTTGTTGATGGTTTTCTACTAGAGCAATAATCATTCTCGACATAGCCACTGCTGTTGCATTCAATGTATGAGCTAGTTCGTTATTTATTTTTATCTTTAATCTTCTAGATTGAAAATCTGTACAATTTGAAGCTGACATCAATTCTCTATATTTTTCCTGTGCTGGAAACCATCCTTCTACATCGTACGTACAAGCTGCCGGACGACATATATCGCCGGTGCATAAATGAACCAATCTGTAGGGGATCTCAAGCATATTCATTATTTTCTTTTCCATCTCCATTAAAAACTTGAGTTCTTTGTCTGAATCTTCGGGTTTGGCAATAATAAACATTTCTAACTTATCGAATTGATGTAATCTGAACATTCCCTTTGTGTCTTTGCCATAGCTACCTGCTTCTTCTCTAAAACAAGATGAGAAAGCTACATATCTCTTGGCTTCTTTTAAATTTTCTCCTGAATGCATGGGGGCGACAGATTGCTCTGATGTTCCAACCAAGAATAAATCATTTTTAGGCAAATAATATCTTTCGTCTAGCTCTTCTTGAGTATCAGCATGACCAGTTCCTTTCATTGCGTCCGAAGTAATCAATGTAGGAGGAATAACAATTTCAAAATTATTTTTATCTAACAAATCTAGAACCATGTTCATAATTGCAAATTCTAATTTAGCAATATCATTCTTTAGAATAACAAACCTAGCACCTGAAGTTTTAGCTGCTCTTTTCAAATCAACGTCATCCCCTGCTAATTCTGTATGATCTTTGGCTTTAAATCTAAATTCTGGTATCTTCCCTATTGTTTCAATAACTTTATTATTACTATCGTCTTTTCCAACAGGAACATCTTCAAAAGGAATATTAGGCAATGTTAGATATATTTTATCAAACTCATTTTCCACTTCTTTTAATTGAGCTTCTTTTTCCTTCAATTCAATTTTAATCTCTTTTGCCTTATCTACATTATATGGCCTTACTGAAGATATCTTATTCTTATCTTCTCTTAATGACTGAACCTCTGTAGTTAGCAACCTCTTCTTACTGTCTAAATCTACAATCTTATCAACATCACTAGAAGAAACACCTCTTCTTCCAAGGAGTTCTCTATTTTTCTCTAGATTTTCTCTTAATAGTTTAATGTCTATCATATTTTTATGGACATAATACGTCTTGCCACTCACCTAGCCCCTGTCGGGCACATTTGTATTGTCTACCGTACCAGATAACTTTCCATGATCCATCTATTTTTTCAACGTCTAATCTATGCTTAATGCCCGCCACAGAATCATCAAACTCAACGATATCTTCCCAGAGCAGACTATCTTTGTTCTTTCCTTTTAAGGTTGATACTAGTTCAGTTAAAGGAACATTCTCTGGAACAGATTCTAACCATCCTTCCCTACTCTCAAATTCTATCTTCTTGGGCGTCAAAAGAAAAATGAAAAGAATAACTAGTAATATTATAATAATTGAGATTATAATCTTTTTCATTTTTTTGGTTTCATTGTTGGAAATAGGATTATTTCCCTTAATGTCTCTGAATCTGTTAATAACGATACAAATCTATCTACTCCTAATCCAAATCCGGCTGCGGGAGGCATTCCATATTCTAATGCTTCTAAGAAGTTCTCGTCTTTTTTCATTCCTTCTTCATATCCTTGTTTCAACATCTTCTCTTGTTCTTCAAATCTTTCCCTTTGAATAATTGGATCATTTAATTCAGAAAAACCATTAGCCATTTCCCAGCCACCAATAATGGGTTGGACATTAGCTAATTTTAATTCGTCTTTTGGTTTCGCTAAAGGAAATGAACTATGTGGATGATGAATAAGGAATGTTGGTTGAATTATCTTATCTCGACAATATTTTTTGTAAATCTTATCTGCTATTTCTCCTATTCCTTCTCCTTTATCTATTTGAATTCCCATTTCCTTGGCTTTTCTAGCTAAAGCGTCAGGATGTATCTCCGCTAAGTCTATTTTAGTTTCTTTCTTAATTAATTGATAAAAATCAATTCTTTTCCATGGTGATTTAAAATCAATAGTTTTTCCTTGGAATTCAATCTTTGTAGTTTTAAATACTTTTTTCACTACATAACTAAACATCCTCTCTACTATATTCATTAGATCTTTATAGTCAGCATATGCCCAATAGAATTCTAAGGCTGTAAATTCTGGATTATGTGATTTGTCCATTCCTTCATTTCTAAAGTTTCTTCCGATTTCAAATACTTTTTCAAATCCACCAACCAATAACTCTTTCAAATAAAGCTCTGGAGCAATCCTTAAATAGAGATTCAAGTCTAAGGCATTCATTTTAGTTTTGAATGGTCTCGCTTTAGCTCCCCCATATATCGTTTGTAATATTGGGGTTTCTACCTCAATAAAGCCTTCGTCGATTAAGAAATCTCTTAAGGCTTGAACTATTTTATGTCTTAAAACAAATTTTTCTCTAACCTCTTTATTAAATAATAAGTCTAAATATCTCTTTCTAAATCTATCTTCTACATCCTGAATGCCGTGCCACTTCTCAGGTAACGGCAATAAGGATTTTGAAAGTATTTTAAAATCAATAACTAATAAGGATTTTTCTTTTTTCTTTGTTTTAAACAAATCACCTCTTACCTGTATGAAATCACCAATATCATATAGTTTAGTGAATTCCTCAAATTTCTTTTTTCCTAAATGATCTTTTTTAAAAAATAATTGAAATAAACCAGTACCATCCTCAATGTCTACAAACATAACTCCTCCATGTCCTCTTTTAGATCTAATTCGTCCAACTAAAAAAATCTCTTTCTCTAGCTTAGAGATTTTAACAAATCCTTTAATTACTTCCTGTATTTCGTGTGTTCTTCTTGCACTTAATGGATACGGATCTTTGAAGGCTTCTAATTTATCGAGCCTTGCTTTTTTTATTTCATCTATTTGTGCCATATGTTTAGATTATATGATATTTATCTGAAAAAGGAAAGAAAAACGGAGGAGCTGGTGGGCTCCTCCGTGTTATACTTCGGTCTTGTGACCTGGGCGAGAGGTCTGATTGTTTTATGCTGTCTGTGATCGCACCTTAATTCTGTCCAAGTCCCTTCTTCGAACGACATGGTTTCTCAACATCGGAAGAAGTTTTCCCTTTTTAACTCCTAGAAAATGGAACTGTGTGACAGGAACACGATTAGGTGTAATCTTGCCATGGCTAGTATCCACTCTAGTTCCAACAAGAACAACTTCAATCACTCTTTTTGACTCCTTACAACTTAGAACATTATTGAGTCTAGTTCCAAGATCGCAAGTAGTAAAACCTCGATTAGGATCAATTTCCCTGACATCATATCGACATCGCCGATATAGCCAATTAATATTGATACCCGGACCTTTGTCCACAATCACGAACAATCCCCAACGAGTCATTTCGCTCTGAAGAGTCTCGCTAATGTGCTCTCTCGGCGTAAACCCCAAATGTTGAGAATGTAATTCATGGGTAGTAGGTTTCAAGAGTCCCAGAGCCATCCTACTAACGTCGATTTCAATTGATGCATTTAAACGAAGAATTCGACGCATCCAGTCCTGAGCTCCCCACAACAGATTAGAGAATCCTTTGTGTTTGCTCTTCCACTGTTCTAGTTTATCTGCTTCAAATGAATCTAGGCTAAAATTACTAAGTTGCATGTCAATCCTTTTCTGCCCTCAACAATAGAGAGCTATTCTGTTTTAAGGTTTACAGAACGAACCTTGAGTTACTAACCTATTCTATCTCGCCCATAGAAAGTAGTCAGCGATCTAGAGATGTAATCTCCACATCGCTAACTACTTCCATTTATTAATGTACTTAACTATACCTATATTATACCATGATATATACCAACTTGTCAATGCTCAGCAAAATACCACGACAATACATCTCTCGCAGTAGGCAATACTACAGTATAGAGTTCTTGTACATTCTCAACCATTAAAGTCATAACAATCTCTGGATCGTCATATGGAGCGAACACTGTTATCCAGTTATGATAGTATCCATCTTTGGCTGCCTGAGCTGTTCCCGTCTTAGCTCCAGCTGTAACAGGCAAATTACTCAACGAAGAAGCTGTTCCATATTCTACAGTCCCCTTCATTCCGTCCATTACAATATCTAAGTTTTCCTGATCAATGGGAATTGTTCCAATCACTTCAATACCAAAATCTTCAATAACCTTTTTATCTTCAGATATAATCTTATCAACCAATCTAGGTTTTAATAATTTACCTCCATTAACCAAAGCTACAAACGAATTGTTAATCGCCAAAGGCGTAACTCCTAAAAATCCTTGCCCTATGGAAAGATTATAGGTATCACCAGGCATCCATATTGTATCTAATCTCTCTTGTTTCCAATCTCTATCGGGAACAAATCCCACCACCTCTCCCGGTAAATCAATTTCTAAATTAGTTTCCCATCCAAAATAATCTAAATATTCTTTTATTCTATCTACCCCTAATCCTTCCCATTCCTTATAGCCTCCTCCAATCGTATAGAAATAAACATTACAAGATTCAGCTATAGCCTTTCTAAGATCAACCCAGCCATGAGTTCTCCAATCATTAAATATCCAGGGCTTGTCTTCGTGCCAAGGATTTTCTACCGTTATCTTTCCGTCACAAAACATATTGTCATAATCATCAATAACACCTTCTTCAAGCGCTGCAGCCGCTATTAATGGCTTAATAATAGATCCCGTAGCGTATTTACCAGATATTACTCTATTTAAAAAAGGATTATGTGGATCATTAATTAATTTATTCCAATTCTTAGTGCTAATACCTTCAGAGAATAAATTATTATTGTAATCAGGAAAACTAGCCATAGCCAATACTCCTCCTGTCTTTGGATCTTGAGCAATAGCTACTCCTGTTCTTATAGGAACATTATTCATATAAAACTTCATTGTTTCATAAAGCTTTTCTTGCAATCTTGAATCTAAATAAAGAACTAGGCTTTCTCCTGGTTCTGGCAATGCAATAATTTCTTCTGATAATATATTTCCATAAACATCTCTTCCTTGCTGTCTCTCTCCAAGAACTGGACTAAGATAATCGTTATATGTAAATTCTAATCCTTGATTCTCTCCACTAATTCGATGGTATCCAATTACGTGAGAAAATACATTATCTAATTTATATTCCCTAATATCTACGGTTTTTAAAGAAAAACCAGGCAAATCCATTAAATTAGAATTTATCAAAACCAAAGTATCGTAATCAATATCTTGATCAATGATGACTTCATTCTCTTCGGAAGCATCTATTATTTCTTTTACATCTTTATCTAGTATCCATGAAATCTTTTCAAAATCACTTTGTTCAATATCTTTATCAAAAACCAACGCATAAGTAGGCTTATTGAAAACTAATTGATCATAGTTTCTGTCATATATAACTCCACGCTGTGCGGTTAATGAAGTGATCACAAATTTATTATTCTGTGCCTTTGCCGAAAATTCTTTATATCTAAATACTTGAAACCAAACACAAGAGATAATGATAATTCCTAAGAATATAAAGAAAACTATGTTAAATCCCGTTAATGTATTCTGAGTTAATGGAATTTCCATTTTAGAATTCAAGGTGCCTCCAGAATCTTTCTGGAGCATTGCGTCCCATAAAATTTCTTCGGGCTCAATCTCTTTATGAGCCGGAGAAACTCTTCTTCTATGTAATGGTTTCTTTAATCGAATCATATAGGTGTCTTATTCCTAACCACAACACTAGAAATAAGAAATTAAATAATAAAGTAACAAAACTAAACCTTGCGCCTAAAATTAAAAATATTAATTGATATATTAATAATATAACAAAAGAAATTATTAAATAACTTACTAGCCCTTGATCTAATATGTATTTTAATCTTCTGATCAGGGCTGTAATTACCAATGCAACTAATATATAAATACCAAAGAAATATCCTGAATATATATCCAAGTATATTCCTGCAATTAAGCCAATAATATAATCATTCTTTCCTTTTCCAAAAAATAAGGAAATAATTAGAAATAATAAAACTAAATTTAAATGACTAACGAAATGAGGCAAAAAACTAGTTTGTACCAAAACTAGTATAAAAAAGAAAAATAATGAGAAAATTATTTTTTTCATTTTATTATTAGAATATGATTCAGAGAATATTCGTCAAAAAATGGAAGAACCGTTGCTTTATAAAAAGATTCTAAATCACTTCTTTTAGCCTTAGCCACTTTTCCTATTAATAGATTGGGAGGAAAAACATCTTGATTAAAACTTGAATAAACGACATCATCAATATTTAACTCCTTATCATTGGGAACTAAATCTAGTACTAAATTATTTTTATCACCCTTAACCATTCCTCTAATATCTGTATTTAAGATATTAACTCCGAATTTAATATCTGGATCGGTTATTAACGTCAACTGAGAAGTTTCTTTAAACACCTTAGTGATTCTTCCAATTAATACTTTTTCAAAATCAATAACTGTCATTCCTTCTATAACTTCGTGAACAGATCCTTTGTTAATAACTACCACTTCTTTATCGTTCACCTTAGACAACACTCTTCCCTCAATAACATTAAAATCCTCATTTATTTCTAGATCTAAAGCATTTCTAAATTCTTCATTTTCTAATTTTAATTGATCTAAATCAACTAATTTAGATAGCAACTCCTCATTATCGTTTTTTAATGCTTGATTATCTTTCTTTAATCCAGAACAACCGAACCACAATCCCCTTTCCCACATATTGCTTTGAACATTATCTGTTGAACTATAGAAAAAAGACCTAACTGGTCTTTGTAATATAATCAAAAGAATAATAACTAATACAACTATAGCGACATTGAAATACTTATTTTTATTACGTCTTGAAATCATAAGATATCATAACATACCTTTCTCCAACTTAAAACCCTGAGAACTGGCGGCGACCTACTTTCGCACAAAGCACTATCATCGGCCCAGCAGGATTTCACTTCCGAGTTCGAGATGGGATCGGGTGGTTCACCTGCGGTATAACCGCCATTTCTCAAGGTTTTATTGTATAAAAGAAAGTTATATAGGAAATCAAGGTAAAGTATGACATATTAGTACTCCTCGACTTAACGCATCTCTGCGCTTACATCTGGAGCCTATCAAGGTCGTAATCTTCAACCTGTCTAGAGGATTAATCTTGAAAGAGGCTTCCCGCTTAGATGCTTTCAGCGGTTATCCTTTCCTAACTTAGCTACCCAGCGATGCTCTTGGCAGAACAACTGGTACACCAGAGGTTAGTTCACTCCGGTCCTCTCGTACTAGGAGCAACTTTTCTCAATCCTCAACGCTTGCGGTAGATAGGGACCAACCTGTCTCACGACGGTCTGAACCCAGCTCGCGTACCACTTTAAATGGCGAACAGCCATACCCTTGGAAGCTTCTCCACCTCCAGGATGTGATGAGCCGACATCGAGGTGCCGAACAGGGCCGTAGATATGGACTCTCGGGCCCTACCAGCCTGTTATCCCCAGGGTAACTTTTATTTGATGATCTCCCCCGGTCCTATGAACCAGGGTCGGTTCACTAAATTCTTCTTTCGAAACTGCGCGACATATCCGTCTTGCAGTAAAGCCAGCTTATGCTTTTGCACTATCACTCCGGTTTCCATCCGGAGCTAGCTGACCTTTAAACTTCTCCGTTACTCTTTAGGAGAAGAGCGCCCCACTCAAACTACCCATCAGACACTGTTCCTTTAAAAAGGTTAGAATTAGAATTTTAATTGGCGGGTATTACACTGGCGACTCCACATTGACCAAGATCAATGCTTCAAAGTCTCCCCACTATTCTCTGCAATTAAAACTAGAACCCAATATCTGACTATAGTAAAGCTCCTGGGGTCTTTCCGTCTAGCCGCAAGTACCCGGCATCTTCACCGGAATTGCATTTTCACCGAGCGCTTCGTTGAGACAGTTCTCCAATTGTTAAGCCATTCATGCAGGCCAGAACTTACCTGGCAAGGGATTACGCTACCTTTGGACGATTATAGTTATCGCCGACGTTTACTGGTGCTTCGCTCAATCAGCCGTATGCAAGCACACGACCGTCGAGGTTAACATTCCAGCACTGGTCAGGCCTCAGCCCCTATACATCCTCTTACGAGTTGAGCAGGGACCTATGTTTTTGATAAACAGTCATCAGAGAATCTTTTACTGTGTCCTCTCAAAGAGAGGAGGGCCTTATCCCGAAGTTACGGCCACTTTCTTGCCGAGTTCCTTAACGAAGTTTCACTCGTTCACCTTAGCACGTTTACGCTTGTCCACCTGTGTCGGTTTTCGGTACGGTCTCAATATTCTTAGCTCGCCGGAGCTTTTCTGGGAAATCTGCTCAGCAAAGTTCACTATCCGTAGATAGCTTCCAGCCGACCCTTGGACGAATCCTCAGGCAAGCAACGGAAATCCACTAATCCGCCTTGCTTACTAAATTCCGCACTCCATTGAAAAAATATCGAGGGGTAGGAATATTAACCTACTGTCCTTCGACTACACCTTTCGGCTTTGCCTTAGGCCCGCCTAACCCTTGGCTGATTATCATTGCCAAGGAACCCTTAGACTATCGGTGTTCCGAAATCTCATCGGAATTGTGGTTACTCATGCCAACATTCTCACTTCTTTCCGCTCCACCGAACCTCACGATTCGACTTCAGTGCAAAAAGAACGCTCTCCTACCACGATCACTAAAAGTGATCATCCCAATCTTCGGTATCAAACTTAGCCCCGTTGAATCTTCGGCGCGAAGTCCTTTGACTAGTGAGCTATTACGCACTCTTTAAAGGATAGCTGCCTCTAAGCTAACCTACTAGCTGTCAGGAGAACTTCACCTCCTTTCATGCACTTAGTTTGAATTTAGGGACCTTAGATGTGGGTCTGGGTTGTTTCCCTTTTGTCCACGAAGCTTAGCCCTCGTAGACTGACTCCCCTATAAATTAACCTTCTGGTATTCGGAGTTTGGTTGAGAGATCCGGCCGAAGCCAAGAAATCCCATCCAGTGCTCTACCCCCAGAAGAATATAGAGGGCTAGTCCTAAAACTATTTCGGAGAGAACCAGCTATTACCAAGCTCGATTAGCTTTTCACTGCGTACCCCAGGTCATCCCAATGAATTGCACGACATACGGGTTCGGACCTCCTTTGATCTTTCGATCAAATTCATCCTGCCCAGGGTAAGATCGCTTGGCTTCGGGTCTTGAACATACAACTATTAGTGCGCGCTATTAACACTCGCTTTCGCTATGATTGCGTCCCATAAGGACTTAATCAGCTGTATACTCAAACTCGTTGGCTCGTTCTGCAAAAAGCACGCCATGACCCCATAAAGGGGCTCTGACTCTTTGTAAGCAAAGTGGTTTCAGGTACTATTTCACCGCCCTCACCGGGCTACTTTTCACCTTTCCCTCACGGTACTGGTTCACTATCGGTGACCGGATAGTATTTAGCCTTAGCTGATAGTTCAGCTAGATTCCCGCCGGGTTTTCTTTTCCAACGGTACTCAGGAGAAATCTCAAAAAGTGTAAATCCGTTTTCGCCTACAGGACTATCACCTGCTATGGTCGCTCTTTCCAAAGCGTTTGGCTAACAAACTTAGCTTATAACTCTCTCAGCAATCATCCCGCACACAACAAGCATATTGTGTGTGGGATAATTCTGATGAGATCTTCCTACAACCATCATATAAATATGATTTTGGGCTATTTCCTTTTTCGCTCGCCGCTACTAAAGGAATGGATGTCTAATGACATTTTGTTTTCTTTTCCTCTGGGTACTGAGATGTTTCACTTCCCCAGGTATTGCTACACCAAATAAATTTGATGTCTATGAAGTATTACCTCCATAAGGTTTCCCTATTCGGACATTTCCGGGTCAAAGATTGCTAGGCATCTCGCCGAAACTTATCGCAGCCACGCCACGTCCTTCGTCGCCTTCCGGTCCCAAGGCATCCACCACTTGCTCTTAATAAAAATTACCTTAATTTCCTATATAAACTTCTTTTATCTGATTGTTAATGTTCGTTCATTCCTGACCAAAAAACCGCTTACAGAGCAAACGGTTTTTTGATATATTCAAAAGTAATTACCGCTTCTCTCTTTGGTTTTTCTGGTTGTTCACTTTATTCATGTCTGTGATACGATTCTACCAAATTTAGAGAGAGTGTCAAGTGTTTATAACTACTTTAATTTCTTCCTTAAATCTTTCAAGATACTTGCTGCTTCTTCTCTTCCACCAAGACCAAATGCAAGGCCTCCAGTGATTACAATAAATGCAATGATACCTGTAAAGATAGTGGCTATTGTCGTGGATAAAGTATCAATTTGGAATGCATCAAAAATTGCTGCAATACCGAATATCCAAATTAACCATCTAGCAATAGTTCCTCCTAATTTACTGTGTTCTATTTTGGCTCCATGCAAACTTGCTTTAACCATCTTTTCAACAAAGCCTGCAATAATAACAGTAGCAACAAAAATTAAAATTGCTGCCAATATATTTGGAATCCATGTAGCAATCACTGTAGTATTTAGGAAAGAACTAAATGTTGTCAATCCTAATATTTCAATTGAAATTGACAATACAACTGTTATCAAAATCCATTTAATAAGACCACCAATAAATTCTGAAGGTCCGTCTAAGAAATCTGCACTTTCTAATGCTTCATTCCACTTTTTTGTTTTGAACAATTTATCGAGTTGTAATTTTTTAAGGATACCCTCAAAAATCTTACCGATAAATGCTGCTAACAACCAACCGATTATAAAAACTATTAATGCGAAAATTAATGCTGGAAGAAATTCTAAAAGCCCTTTCCAAAATCCATCTAAAGTAGCTAATCCATTTCCTCCTGCGTCTACTAACCAATCTGCCATATTTTTATATGTTAGATTATAAAGCGACCTTTCTAATTATTAGTATATTATACAATGAAGTAACAAAAAAAGAGTGTGGAAAACTCTTTTTTATATATGTGGACCCGGGGAGACTCGAACTCCCGACCTCCTCATTGCAAATGAGGCGCTCTAGCCAACTGAGCCACGGGCCCGTGGTGGGCATAGATGGACTCGAACCATCGACCTCACCCTTATCAGAGGTGCGCTCTAGCCAACTGAGCTATACGCCCACGGGGTAATATTGTTATAACAAAAAAAGCCTTGATTGGCAATGTTTTTACTGAATCATTTTATTTATTCTGGATCAGGTACTTGAGGATAACACCACGCTATAGCACATTGACGATAAGCCCCACTTGCATTAGGAGACACAACGCTAGTTCCTCCATTATAACTACTTGTTCTACTAGAATTAGAAAGACATTCCGTATACGTATCTAGTTGGGCAATATATCTAGAGCTTGCGCCTACAAAGCCCTGTAATACTCTATTTCCTGTTCCACAACTGGCCGTCGCTGAACAACTGCTCTCATTACAGCTATTATACACAGAAAAAGGTTCGATATAACTTGATGCCATGTCATCACTAGTAATCGTTCCATCTACAATAGCTCCTGCGTCTACCGTAGAGTCTGGAAGATAGTTAGAGCCATCTGATACATATATTACTCCGCTTCCGGCGCTTAGACTACTTGCATATCCATCATGATATTTAGCATTAATATCTGCTGCACCTGTACCTACTCCGGCGGCTTGCATGAATGGGAGATTATCAGTGAAAAATAAATAAGACATCATAACAACGCTCATTAATATGGCTCCTAGTAAAATATCTTGTATTCTTTGTTTGATCATTCTATTTATATCTCAATGCCTCTAATGGATCTAACTTCGCCGCCTTTCTTGCTGGAAAAAATCCAGATACAAAACCAAGAATAGTAGAAACAATAATAATAGTCATCACAAACCAACCAGGAAAAGCAAATATATTAACTGGTTTTCCTCCAAATGCAGCAGCCAAGATATTTAATAACCAATTAAATATCCTTCCCGAAGCCACTCCAATAACAATTCCAGCCAACCCTCCTAAGAATCCCATAATAGTTGCTTCTTGGATAAATAGGAGCTTGATATCCCTCTCAGATGCTCCTATAGCTCTCATAATACCGATCTCTTGAGTTCTTTCTAGCAATGCGACTACCATTGTATTAAGCATTCCAATAGCGGCTACAAATAAGGAAAGGGCTCCTAAAAATCCTAAGGCGACTCTAACCCAACCAAATATTTTTCCAGCCTCTTCAATTGTTTCTCCTAAATAAGAAACATGATATCCGCCTGCAATAATATTTTCTTTTAATATTTCTAAATATTCACTATCAGATGCTTTCACTTTTATCTCTTCATATTGTTCGATCTTAAAAGTTCCTTCTAAATCTTTTAATGGGAAATATATAAATGGACTCTGCGGTCCCTCTACAACACCTACTATTGTATATCTTCCTTCAAAATCTACTACCTCTTCTTCATTAAGCATGCTAACGCTTATTCCTACTTCTTGACCAACAAGGTCTGTATATTCCTCTATATTGAATAATTTACCTATAGCTTCTGATACAACTATTGTCTTATCTTCTTCTGATCTCTCTCCTTCTATCACCTTAACTCCTCCATATCTAAAATATGTAGGCTTAATTGCTTTTATAGTAATATTTGCATTTAAATCATTAAGTTCTATTTGTCCTGGTAACGCAGCCAACGGAGACACATCGTCCACCTCGTCAAAACTTGTAAATGATAAGGCGGCCATAGGATCTAATTTAATGTTTTCTGGATCAGGAGTGAAAACAGTTAAACTTAATAAGGCTTCGTCACTAACAATTTGTTCTAACACCATTCCTTGGATACCATAACCAAGACCAACCAGAAATAAAACTGCTCCAATACCAACGCCAACACCAGCAATAGTAAGCCAAGTCCTGGCTGCCCTGGTCTTAAACATCCTAGTCGAAAGTTTTAATAAATCTACAAATAACATATTATTTAGCTTGGGCTAATAATGCTTCTAATTTACGCATAAATGTTCTCGATGTATTTCTGTTAAGCCCAACTCCTCCTTTATCAAATGGTTTATCAAGCTCTTGTTGAAACTTAATTTTTGTTAAAATACCAACGATTCTCTTAGATATAGACGCATCTAATCTTTGCAATTGAGCCATACTAATTTGTCCTTGATATTCCTCTAATATGAATTCTCTTAATCTAGCAACTAATTTTGCTTCCTCGGTAGGTTCACTAACTTTCAACAATCCTTTCCTAAACTCATTAACTTCATCCATTAATTTAACAGTTCTTCTAGCGATTGATTCTGCTGTTTGTGCGTAAAGGCCAACTCCCCCACTCTCAATTGGTTTATCTAAATTTCTTTGATAAGTATTAATATCAATTCTGTTATTTAACAATTCTTTAATATTATTCTCTAATTTTGACTGCTGATCACGAGTTAAGGTTTGTGTTAAATAATATGCTAATGCTTTCGGTTTTAAATCAATAGGCCTATCATAAGGATGCATTTGAGCCAATTCATCTAATTCAGTAAATATTGGAGCTCCAGCAGCTGTTGGCTTAACTTGCCCTTTCTTTGGGTTCTTTAATTCTCTAACCACTTTTCCATCGCTAATATAATAAACTCTATGAGCATGCTGAATATATCTAGGGTCATGAGTAACTAGAAGTACTGTCTTTTTATCAACTTGATTAATTTTATCAAAATGATCCATTACAGTTTTAGCTGATTCTGTATCTAAATTACCAACTGGCTCATCTCCATATAAAATTGGAGGATCATTAATTAATGCTCTAGAAATGGCTACTCTTTGCATCTGACCTCCAGATAAAGATGTTGGTGGTTTATTAGCTTGTGATTCAATGCCAAAGCGAGTTAATAATTCCATCCCCTTTTCTCTTCTTTTGGTAATATTCCCTCCTCTAAATACTTGGGGAAGGGTAACATTTCCTAATACTGTTAAAGTTGATATTAAGTGAAAAGATTGAAATACAATCCCCGAGGTTAATCTTCTATGATCATCTCTTTCTTTTTCAGTAAAGGTAGACATTGCTCTACCATCTATAAACACCTCTCCTGATGTAGGTTTTTGTAATCCCAAAATTGTATAAAGTAATGTTGATTTTCCACATCCAGAAGGACCTAAAAATACAATATATTCTTGAGGATATATATCAATACTCACTCCATCTAGAGCTCGTACTTCGTTTTGTTTGCCAAGATTATAAATAACCTTAACGTCTTTTGTTGAAATTAATGGTTTACTCATTTAAACATTTGAGTCCATCCAAAGGTCTCTTGTAAATTATCCACAATCATTTCAAATACAGTTTCTGTCTTTTCTGGCGTTAGAACTGTAAAGTTCTTAGATTTTGCCTTATTTCCAAAAGCATCCTCTGCTTCAATCCAGAATTTATAAACTGTTGCTGGTTTAAACTTAGTTATAACAGCTATATGATTTACGCCATATATGTCTTCTTGTTTTTCTGCGGTTACAGTAACTCCTTCTGCTATTCCTTCTTGCCAGAATACTTGTCCTTTAGCAGGTTCATTTGATTTCCATGAAATAATTGTTTGAATCTTAGTGGTCTTTCCTGGGTATAGAGTAGAATCAGTATTAACTTGTAATATTTCGGGCTCTACTTGATCTGCTGAAGTTGTAAAGTTAACTGTTGGTGAAACAACTACATTTCCATATTCATCAGTTACCTCTAGATCTAATTCATAAGAAGTGCCATGATTCAAATTCTGTAATTCAAATTCGTGTCGTTTCTTAAATATTACTTCTCCTTGAGTTAATGTTTCTGTGGTTGCTAGATTTGTATATTCTAAATTAGATCTTGTTAATATATTTGTATCCCATGCAAATACTGCAGAATCTTCGGTTCTAGATGCTAATCTTAAATTAATAATTTCTGGCCTTACTGACTTCGTCCTAAATGTAGTATCTTCAGAAATGGCTTCTGGACCAACTTCTGGCTTAGATTTAATAACAAAGTGATATAGTTCATCTGATATTAACCCTGTAATAGTCACTTTGTGACTTGTCACTTGTTCGTCAGCGTTACCCGCAGTAATTAGATATGGATTATCTGAACCTGGTACATATTGATCTGCTGGAACATAGCCAATCAAACTATTAGCTTTCTTGTCTGTTATCCAACTAATTTCTACTGAATTCTCTCCTGGAGTAATTATTGGATAATCACTAGCAATCAATGGTGCTGAGATAATCCTCTGTGCCATTTCCTCTAATGCTTGTGATACTGAAGCAAATGAATATGGGTTCGTAAACTTCTCAAATATGGAAACAACTTGTTCAATCAATTGTTGTTCTTCCACCTCCACACCATCGGTATCAACCAATGCTGTTTCTGTGGCAAAATCATATTGTTCCGAAACTGTCTTGTTTCCTGACCCATCTTGTGAAATTACTCGGAAATAATACTTACTTCCTGAGAATAGATTAGATAGCTTAACTTCATGGTCTCTATCATCTGCATTATAATCACCAGCAATACTTCCATAAGTATCGTCTGTTCCATATTCAATCAAGCTAGTAGCATCTTCGCTGCTATTCCAAGTAATAGTGGCTTGAGACCTAGCAACTGAATCTACTGTTATATTATCTATAGATGGAGCAGCTGTATCTGTAGTAACTGTTGGTTGAACATATATTCTTCTTGCTACAACTACCTGACCACTAGCTTCGACAGTCGTAAAGCTATAATTATTATCGCTTTGTAAGGTATTTCCATCAGCATCCTTAGATTCTATCCAATAATAATATTTAGTTTCTGCAGTTAATCCAGTAATATATGCTGAATGAATCTTAGTCAAATTAGAGTCCAATGTGGTCTGTGAACCAAATGCAGGAGTTGCTCCATAATATATTTGAGTTGTAGAATCTTCATTCGTAGTCCAGACAATTGATGCGCTGGTATCTGCGATAACATCTTCTGTCGGAGCGACACTTAATGTAGGAGGCGTCGTATCCCCTAGGGTTGTGAACGTGTAATAATTTCCTGAATTATCGTCTGGATCTGAATTCCCTGCCGCGTCTTGGGTTCTAACCTGATAGTAATATAATATTTCAGGCGTTAATCCACTTAATGTAACTGAATGAGAAGTGACCGATTCATCCATATCTCCTTCTATATAACCCAAGCTATCGCTAGTTCCATAATCAACAATAGAATTACCTGCCTCTCCAGAAGTATTCCACGTAATAGTTGCTCCAGTCATAGTAACAGTGCCTGAGTGGCTAGTGCCTGTGATAGCAGGTGCTGTAGAGTCTTCAGAAGTCGCTGCTGTAGTAAATGTTGATATAGTAGAATAAGGTGACGAATTATCTGAAGAATCTTTAGATTTTGGCCTATAGTAATATTGTGTTCCAGATGTTAATCCAGAAACTATTACACTATGTTCTGTTCTAAGGTCTGTAACTTCTGTAGTTAACGATGATCCGTCTAAATCAGATTCTTCTCCATATTCTACCTGAGATGTTGATGATTCGGTTGTTGTCCATGTAATAGTAGCAGAATTTCTATCTACCACTGGATGAGCAACAGTTTCGATTGTTGGTCCAGTAGTATCAGCGTCTGTCGCGAAACTATGATAAGCCCCGGAATTATTATCTGTTTGCGTATTCCCTGATGAATCCCGAGATTGAACCTGATAATAATAGGTAGTGCCAGCGCTTAGGTCAATTAAATTAACAGAATGTGACATTGTAGAATCTGTATTATTTCCAGCCACATAATTTAAGGCATCAGTTGCTATTCCGTATAACACAATACTATCTGAGTTTTCATGAGTACTCCATGTAATAGTAGCTGTTGTGTAAGCAGGGTCTCCAGAACTAATGGCGCTAATAATTGGAGGCTCCACGTCAGTTGATGGTAGAGTATTAAAAGAATGGTCTAAGCTTACATCTTCTAATCCGCTACTAGTTCCTGTAGACCTAACTCTAAAGTGATAAATTTGCTCTGGCACAAGTGCTTTTAATGTAACCGAATGGCTCGTTACTGAATCATATTGCCCTTGTGTATCCAGATATGCACCGGCATCATAACCATATTCTACAAAGGATGTAGCGGCCACGTCTGTTGTCCATATGATGGTAACCTCGTCAGATCCAATCTCTATTTTTTCAATATTATCAATCACTGGCTTATTAGATCCTGAAGAAACTGTTGTAAAGTGAAAACTACTACTAGTCTCCGTATCCAGATTACCGGTAGGATCTTTAGATTTTACTTGAAAATAATATGTTGTCCCTGGATCTAAACCAACTAAATCGACTGAGTGAGAAGTAACCATTAAGGGAGATCCTTGTTCAATATTATAATAATCTTCTTGTTCAGAGTATCCGATATAAGAATCCGACACTTCTGCTGTAGTATCCCATTGTATATTAACTGATGTAGTTCCTGGTTCTCCTATTGTTACATTCTCAATAACAGGATCCGTCACATCATTAGGAGAAACTGATGTCTGAAATGTATTATCTGTAGAAGGCTCCCAGTTTCCTGCCGCATCTGCAGACCACACCTTATAGTGATATGTTGTAGCAGGTATCAAATCTAACGGTAACTCAACGATGTGTGATGTTACAAATTCATTCTGTCCATACATTCGTCCGTATTCATTAGTTCCCCCAAATTCTACAAAAGAATTTGAAGCTTCACCACTAGTATCCCATATTATTCTAGCTGTATTATATTCTATATTGGTTGCTGATACATTAGTAATCTCTGGTCCAGTAACATCAGATCCAGACACTAATGTTGAAAAGGTTCTTTGATCATCAATTTTTAAATTTCCATCAATATCGCTTGATCTAATTTTATAATAATATGTTGTAGAAGGATCTAATCCTCTCAAAACAACTTCGTGTGAATTCACATAATCAAAACTACCCTGAATATCTCCACTTCCATTCGCAAACCCATCTGATTCAGAAAATTCTACAAACGAATTTCCTGCTTCTGTTGACGTCCATCCTATAGCAGCCGAATCTTCTGTAATTGATGTTACTGTAACACTCTGAACGTTTGGTGGAGTATCATCTGGTGTTAATGTTGTAAAATCACCTACGGCTGAATCACCACTATTGTCTGAAGCATCTGCAGACCTCACCTTATAATAAATTAAATCTGAATGATCCAATCCTTCTAATATAACTTTGTGACTCGTACTATAACCACTAACCCCTTGCGTAGATGAACCCACTCCTACCTCAGTGTCTGTTGTATGATAAACAACCGTAGATGTTGCTGGTTCACTAGTCGTCCATTCAATAGTAATAGTACTAGTTGTAACATCACTTTCTGTGATATTCTCAATCCTTGGAGCAGCAATGTCATTAGGATTTCCACCGGCTTCGTGACTTATCCCTGCCCAATCTGAAGCATTAAGAATATCATCAACAGATCTTACATTGTAATAATAAGTATCTCCATATGTTAAATCGGAATCCAATAAATAATTTAGATCTGAATCTGTAATAGTTGGAACAGTCGGATGTGCGCTATAATTTACACCATCTGTTGATCGTTGAATTTCATATCTGATCCAATCAGATTCTGTTTTTTTATCCCATGAAATAAACAACCTCCACTCCGCTGACGGAGTAGCGTCTGGATTAGAAACATCTTGAATAAATATATCTCCGGGAGTAAGAGGCGCATTTGTATCTAAAGTCACGGTATCAGTGAAGAAATTACCTGAATTCGTATTTTCGTTATCATAATCATCCTCAAATTTAACATAAACTGTTTTAACACAACCATATTCTTGATCCGCACAAAGAGTTCCTAAATCTCCTGTTACTGAAGAAGAATAGGCAGCTGATGTCTCATCATCAAAAGTACCATCATAAGATTGATAATAGTAAAAAGTATTATCATCTGTAGCCGATAAATTAACCGTTGGATCAATAGCGTTTACTTTATCATTTCCAAGACTAGTCAAAGTATTTCCATTTATATCCATTCCTGTCGCTCCTGCCCCCGTGGCACCCGCAACTGGCGGCTTAACATCTAATTCAAAGGCTGTATCTGTAGGATCGGAATGTATTTGTCTTGCAGCATTACCATCATTAGCCACCACCTTTACTTTGGCTGTACTAGCCGCAAAATAATCTGCTAAAGCACCATAAGGTTCATCTGATGGATCCCAGGTTATTGATTTTGAAACAGCATCTTCTGTTACTACAACTCCGCCGCCCACATCACCCGTTACATCAGTCGCCAATACCCAGACTGAAGTAGATGATGTATGACTAGTTTTATAAAATACTGTATTACTAGCTCCTCTCCCTGTCACTGTTAAATCATTCCCACTTTTATTAGAATAACTAATAATTTCATTGTCAATTAAAACTGATCCTTGCGTAGGGAAATACGTTCCATCACTTAATGTTATTGTTGTATCGGTGGCATTTATTCCTCCGTTTAGTGTAACTCCTATATCATAAAAAACATAAACCGTAGCAGATGTATCATCTGCATCACTTATCTTATATGTTATATCCACGTCTCCATCGGCAGACTGACCGTCGGCCTGAGAGGCTGTAGTGAGTGTAACTTCTGGCTCTACATTAATAACATATGTAATATTTGTTGCTGTCAATTCTAGATTCGTTGCTTCTAATCTATCGCTAACTAAATATGCCCTATATTGAATCCACTGATCCGCTTGAGGTGCTCCACCGTCTTTAAAGATATCATCAATTGCTTCTGTTCCTGCCGGATTAGTGAAATAGGTAGTCGTAGAACACCCCGCGCCACCATTATCAGGACCACACCAATCGGTCCAATTAGCGGCATTAGGAATATCGTCCGTAGAATCAGCAGGAGTAGCCTCTGGATCACTATTAGTAGTGGTTCTCATTTGGAATAAAATTGTTGAACCGGCGGGAGTATTCTCTGTCCAGGCTAAAGCGCCAATAACAGCACTACTGTCTGTTGTATTATACGGTGATGAAGTTAATGGGCCAGAATATAATTTATAGTTATATATAGCATCTGAAAATTCTGAATCATTACCATTATATCCTCCAAAGATATAAATTTGCCCGTCTGTGGTATCTAACGCAGCTGAGGCTCCTTTTAATTGCTTAGCTAAATCCTCACCCAGATCTGTAGTATTTCCTGTTGTGTCATACATTAGAACATCATCAAAATAAATAGATGTGCCTCCTACTCCTTCTGAAGCTTCTGTATGCTTATACCCTCCAAAGATATACATCTTATCAACCGCACCATCGCCAAAACTATCGTAATATGAAGCTGCGGTATAAGCTCTTTTACTGTTAGCCCCTTCGGCATATAAATTATGTCCTGTGTCTGAAGCTCCTGACGAAGGACTGCTCGGATCAAAGACATATATTGTATCTGAGTAATCAACGGCAGTTGAATCATATCCTCCGAAAATATAAATATCTTGATCAATAGGATAATAGACAGCACTCGTACCACTTATAGCCGGTAAACTACCATCGGTGTAAACTGTTTTACTACCATCAGTATAATCAAATTCAATAATCTCATCAGTATATTTTGGGTTATAAGGGCCATCCACTGCATCTAGATAATATCCTCCAAACAAATAAAACATATTTTCATCTTCTGCATACGCAACTGATGAATATATTCTGCCTTGTGTGCTAATATCATAACCTGTATCAGAAACACTCTGAGTATCAACATCGTATTTATAAATATTCAAATTATAAGCACTACCAGTATGTCCTCCAAAAATATAAATATCTCCATCATCTGGGTTATAGGCAGCCGCATGTCCTCTTAATGCTACTGGCAATACTGCCATACCACTAGTAGTGGTCGAATCTGCGTTAGGATCATATTGAACAATTTCATTTAAATAAGTAGAGTTATTTGTTGTGTCGGCCAAATAATATCCCCCAATACTATAGAATTTATCTCCTGTTGGGTAATACACAACGGGTGCATCATATTTACCATTTGGTAATGTGGCTGTTTTAGCTGGAACCGTTCCCACAGGAGTAATTGTGACTTCATTAGACACTCCCGTATTTAAGCCTGCTTCTGCTGAATAATATTTGGTCCAATTAGTACCGTTAGTCGGATGTAGTGGATAATTACTCGTATCAGCTCCTCCGACCCAATTAGATTGTACCCAATTATATGTTTCTCCAATTATAATATTAGTTGTTACAAACATAACAACGCCTATCAATATAAAACCAACAATTAAAAATGTTCCAGCAAACTGATATTTATTTTTAAACGGCGTTACAATCTTTTCTTCAAACTTATCAACAGCAACTTTAATTCCCCAACCAAAATAAAGAGGTAAAATTATCTCTTTCTTTGATGGTTCTTTTTTAGGAAATACTTTTCTAAATAATTTAGAAAAAATATTTGCTTGTTTATTTTCTTTGATTAACTTATCCACATATTTTCTATCAAACTGCCAAGATCGATTTACTTTCTTTCCTTGTATTTTTTTCTCTTTTATTAATTTAAGAATATATGAATAGGAAGAACTAAAACCATTCTTTTTAAGAACGGCTTGTAACTCTTTAATATTTAAATTTTGAGATTTATCTTTTTTCACAACCAAAAACCTGGACCAAATAGAACCTTTCTTTTTTATCAGATTGGACTTGGTTTTCCTATTCATTTGTACGTCTAATTATAGCGATTTTTAGTCATTTTACAAATACATAAATGTGGACAAAAAAAGCACAATATTGTGCTTCAGTTTTTTTTGCATCATCAATGAGTTCTTAAAGTTGCCCCGACTATTTACGAAATCAAATTGTTAAGGTGACTTTGATTAGCACCTTATAGTTGAAAACAGAATTCTCAATTTTCAACTATAGTCAACACTTTTAAAATTAAGTGATCTACGCACAGCTTCCGCTACGCGTGCCTTGTTACGACTTCACCATTATCACTGACCTTACCTTAAACCCTGGGAACCCAGGGGCTTCGGGTACTATCAGCTCTCTTGGTGTGACGGGCAGTGAGTACAAGATCTAGGAACATATTCATCGCAGCATGGCTGATCTGCGATTACTAGCGATTCCGGCTTCATGAGGGCGAGTTGCAGCCCTCAATCCGAACTGAGATTGGTTTTAAGGGATTAGCTCCATCTTACGATTTGGCGACCCGTTGTACCAACCATTGTATCACGTGTGCAGCCCAGGACATCAAAGGGCCATGCTGATTTGGCGTCATCCCCACCTTCCTCCATAAAAATAGGCAGTCCTCTGTGACACTTGTAACACAGAGTAGGGGTTGCGCATGTTACCCCATTTAAGGGAGCACCTCAAGGCACATGCTGACGACAACCATGCAGCACCTGTTCTAGTGTCCCGAAGGAGGGCTTCCGTTTCTGGAAGCTTTCACTAAAATGTCAAGTCCTGGTAAGGTTCCTCGCTTAGCGTCGAATTAAGCCACGTGATCCACCGCTTGTGTAGATCCCCGTCTATTCCTTTAAGTTTCAGTCTTGCGACCGTACTCCCCAGGCGGAACACTTAACGCGTTAGCTTCGCCACTGAAAGGGTCGACACTTCCAATAGCTAGTGTTCATCATTTACAGCGTGGACTACTGGGGTATCTAATCCCATTCGATACCCACGCTTTCGTTCCTCAGCGTCAGGATTGCTCCAGCTAAATGCCTTCGCTTTTGGTATTCCCTTTGATATCAACGGATTCCACCCCTACACCAAAGGTTCTATTAGCCCCTAACATCCTCTACTCCACCGGTTTTCCTTACGATTCCAAAGTTGAGCTCTGGAGATTTGATAAGAAACCTATTGAAGCGCCTACGAACGCTTTACGCCCAGTAAATTCGGATAACGCTTGGGGCTCACGTATTACCGCAGCTGCTGGCACGTGATTAGCTGCCCCTTATTCAACCGATACAGTCACAAAAGTTCTTCTCGGTTAAAAGAAGTTTACACCCCGCAGGGCTTCTTCCTTCACGCGGTGTCGCCTCGTCACTCTTTCGAGCATTGCGAAGGATTCTCGACTGCTGCCTCCCGTAGGAGTAGGGACCGTTCTCAATTCCCTTGTCGGCGATCGGGCTCTCACCCCGCCTACCCGTCATAGCCTAGGTGCGCTTTTATCACACCTACTAGCTGATAGGGCGCGGACCCCTCTCAGAGTGATAAATCTTTACTAATTCTGTTTGCACAGAACAAGACTATCAGGTATTAGCCATAATTTCTTATGGTTTTACCTGGCTCTGAGGTAGGTTATCCACGTGTTACTGACCCGTCTGCCACTGTCTATAAATAGACCGTTCGACTTGCATGCCTTATCCACACCGCAAGCGTTCATCCTGAGCCAGGATCAAACTCTCAAAAAAATAGTTCGGAACAACTCTAAAGACTCATTATGAATGATTGCTTACTTAAATTGTAAAATTGCTCACGTTCAAGAACGTGTATATCCAATACTAATGGTTTATAAAAAAAAGTCAAGTGTTAATAACAATCTCTAATCCTTCTTATCAAGCTTGTCTAACTTTAACCATTTAACTCCAAAATATACTACCAAGGCAATGACTAGAAAATCGATTACAACTCCTATAAAATGACCCCATAAAATCTCAACACTTCCAATTTTTAAAGTGGCAGTTGCTAGATCTCCAGCCATTCCTAAAATAGCTCCTAAAATAGGATTAATAATATCTTCTACTAAAGATGCTACTGCTTTTGAAACAGCTCCACCCAAAATAAAACCAACTGCTAATCCGACCACTCCTTGTTTTCTTATAAAATTAATAAAATCTGACATATTCTTGTTATTTAATTATATTTTTATACTGGACAAACGGACATTATGGACATTATTTCATTATTTTTGTCCGCATATCCTGTGGATATTTCTCAATCGCATAGCGCAAGGCTATCCTAGGCATATACTTCCTGCTTAACATATAAGTATTAACTTCTTTTCTAAATACATCTCCTGCAACCTTCAATGACCATCCATATCCTTTTTGAACCATATCGTCTTCATCTTTAATTAAAAGATCTGCTGTTTCAAAAATATCTTTTAGAAATCTACCTCTTTTTACTCCATAAATATATACCACAGCTGATGCTCTTTTCACCCAGCGATTATTAGATTTGGTCCACTTTTTAACGTTAGGTACAAATTCAGGAAAATCTAATAAGAAATGACCTAAGGCTTGTGTGCAGAATGTATCACAATTAGCCCAATTGGTAATATATGTTTTTACCCATTTCTCAAATATTTTGAAATCTGATTTTTCTAATCGTTTTTGTATTTTTCCAACCCACCAAAACGCAATATTAATTTCATCTATATATCCTGATTCTAGGAGCTCTTCGCATAATTTAAATATTTCTTTTTTATCTAGCTCTTTTATTTCTTTAAAATATTTATTAGCAATCTGTTTTAAAACAGGAGTTCTAACGCCATGAGTTTTTATGGGTTCACGAAAAAATCTAATACTTCCCTCTTTGTATTTTCTATCCAAATTAGATTTTAATTCTTTTCGCAGCCTATCTATCATAAATATATTTTACCATGACAAAGAGGATGACTAAAGCCATCCTCTAATTATTCCGCCTTCTATCTAAGCAGGCTGCTTCGATAGCATGTCTTTAAGGGCAAGGAGTGTATTCTCTGCCCAATCAGCGAGTACAGAATCCCTTGAAGGGAATGTTGAGATGAACATCGCCAGTTTCCTGGCTAATTCTGATCGGTCTTGTGGGGGTTCTTCGCCCATTTCTACGTATTTTCTATACGCAGCCTCAACAGCTTCCCGTTCGTTTCTATTAAATAGATCGAGGATCTCTTGATAGTCTGTCGGATTTTCCTGTCCTAGCATTGTTCCTCCCTGGCGCAACAATATTGAATATAGCCTATAATATTTTTATCATTTGTCAAACAAAAAACCGCTCTCTCGAGCGGTCCTTTAAAATCTATTTAACTAACATATAAACATTTGTTAGTAATGGTTTCGCGTCTGCCTCAGTAACATATTCTTCTATAGTCAAATCATTAAACTCATATTCATTAGCTCCTTGATGTTTCATCAACTGATTATGAGTCATGAATAATTTCATATAAGCTCCTTTATGTACTGCTTTTAATGCCTTGCTTGGACCAACAACCATTAGTTCTAAATCTTCACTATCAATCTCAGTGATATCAGTAACTGGCATTCCAATACCCATTGTTGTCAATTCTGCTTCATCATCCCATGTAAAATAGATATTTACGGGTGGGCCAGAAGGAATAATATCGTTTGTAGTAATATATTCCATAACCTTTCCATAGGCTGCTCCATAAGTCTCTGCGTCTCTCATCTGATCAAACGTTATTTCTTCCTTTACTCCCAAATAAGTAGTCTCTGGAAAATCAACTTCTTGTATCTCTGCTTTTGGAGTAATTAGAAATAATCCCCCAATGATTAAAATTAAAATTACTAAAACTATCGCTAAATAATGTGTTTTTTTCATGTAATCTAGTTAATATTTGGAGCCAGAAGAGGGATTCGAACCCACGACCTACGGTTTACAAAACCGTTGCTCTTCCAACTGAGCTATTCTGGCTAGTCTACTTTATCCCAATAATTCTCTTTAAACTTCTGAGAATGAGTTACTTTCTTTAATGACTTATCTGCCCATTTCTCACCTTTTCTCAACACTTCTCTTGTTTTAAATAATGTCTTTTTAACTAACTTATCAGTATCTACATTAGGTTTCAATGTCTTTATTTTCTCTTTCCAAGACTTATCATTACTTTCAACAGGAATAGCTTTCATCGCAGAAATATGTTTGAAAATTAAAAACAAAAGTCCAGCAAGACTTAAAACAAAAATGATTAAACTTGGAATGTTTACCATATATATATTATATCTCCAATCTTGCAAATTGACTAATGGTGATATTCTCACCTATCTTTGCAATATATTCGTTGACTAAATCTTGAATAGTCTTGGAATCGTCTTTAACAAAGGGTTGATCTAGTAAACAAATACCCTTCTTGAACTTATCTATTTTCCCTTGAATAATCTGGTCCATGATATCTTGAGGCTTATTCTCTTTAGCCATTTGCTCAACATAAATTTCTTTTTCCTTTTCAATCATTTCTGCAGGAACATCTTCTCCTGAAATATATTCTGGATTAGATGCTGCAATATGTAATGCAATTTCATGAGCTAACTCTTTAAAATCATCTGTCTTAGCTACAAAGTCTGTTTCGCATCTTAAGTCAACTAAAACACCCAACTTACCATTAGCGTGAATATAGGGAGCAATTACCCCCTGATTAGTAGCTCTACCCGTTCTTTTGCCAGCCAATTGTTGGCCCCATTTTCTTAGTAATTCTTGAGCTTTTTCTAGATTACCTCCTTCTTCTAGCGCTTTTTTACATAAAGCAAGAGAAACTCCTGTCTTCTCTCGAAGATTTTTGATTTCTTGTAAATCTGCCATTATTTTTTATTGTCTAAAATTACTTGTTGAATTTTATCTAGAATGTATTTTACAGAACTCTTGGCATCGTCATTAGCTGGAATTGGATAATCCACAGTGCTCGGATCTACATTAGTATCCGATAAAGCAATAATTGGAATTCCAATTGCATGAGCTTCTTTAACACCCAAATCATCCTTTTTAAGATCAACGACGAATAATACATCTGGCTTTTTTTCTAGAGTTTTAATTCCCTCAAATTTTAACCTTAGTCTTTCAATGGTTTTATCAATTTCTAATCTTTCCTTTTTAGTGTATTTATCTAGTTCACCGGATTCTTTTTGTTTTTCTAAGTCTTTTAAGTGTTCTACTCTTTTCTTAATTATTTCAAAATTAGTTAATGTTCCACCAATCCATCTCTCATTAACGTAAGGTTGGCCTACATTATTAGCTATTTCCTTTATTAGTTCTTTAGCAGCTACTTTAGTTCCAACGAATAAAATAGTCTTTCCTTCTTTAGTTAATTCAGCAAAATAGTCTAATGTTGTGATTAAGAATTCTTTGGTTTTCTCTAAATCAATAATATTGATATGGTCACTTCCTTTGATTCCTAACACAAACGGTTTCATCTTTGGATGACATCTTGAAATACGATGTCCAAAAAAGGCACCCGCGGTGTTTAAGTCTTCTACTTTTATATTAAAATCTTTTTTAGGCATAATTTTTGTACGATTAATATAGCAGGTTTTTTAATTTAAGGCAAGAGATAAAAGAAACGGGGCGCATGGCACCCCGTTGTAATCCAGTGCATTTCACCGGAAATCAATCATGAATAAAACAGCATCTGCTAAACCCTTGGTTTGAACAGAAGTGATCGGCCTAACAACAGTGATAGTCGCCCTCGGCAACTCTCGTTGTCGAGCATTCAGACTTTCTGCTAATGTATCTAGCCCCCTGCCTTTAATTGCCTCAAAGGTTCTTTTCTTCACTCCATTAGGCAAAATGCTAATTCGCACAAGGGCCTCATAGCGCTTAAGGGCGCTTTCAGCATCTGTTATAATCCCCGTTACACTAACTGCTAATCCTTTGCTTAGTATAGCTTGTGTATCATTCAGGGTTGATGCTATTACATGAAGACTCTCTCCTTCAACTGCAAAAAAATCATCTCTATTCATATTGTAATCCCTCCTACAAATAGATAAACATGAAACATACAATCAGTCAACTCTTGACTTTTATCTCAAATAATATATCATATGGATACAAAACTATGCCTAAAAAAGATATACATCCAGAATATTTCCCCAAAGCAAAAGTTACCTGTTCTTGTGGTAATTCTTTTGATATGGGCTCTACTATGAAGGCTATTGATACTGAAATCTGTTCAGCTTGTCATCCTTTCTATACTGGAAAAGAAAAAACCTTAGATTCAATGGGTCAAATTCAAAAGTTTAGAGAGAGATTAGAAAAGAAACAAAATCTAAAGAAAAAATAGCTTCGGCCATATAAAACAGCATTTAATGCTGTTTTTGTGTTAAAATTAGTAAAATGGAAGATTTTAAAAAACAACTAGAAGAAACTATTATTGAATTAAATGAAATTCAATCTACTTCTGATTGGGAAAAAATAGGAAAACTAACTAAACAAAAAGAAGACTTAGAATCTAATATTGAAAAACAAGAAAATATAGAGAATCTAAAAAACCAACTCAAAGAAGCTGAAAAGTTACTAATAACAGAAAAAGATCCGGAGCTATTAAATCTTGTGAGGACAGAAAAAGAAGAAATAACTATTACTTTAGAAAGAGCAAAAAAGATTTTTGATCGAATATTAAAAGGAGAAGAAAGTAGCGCCAATTCAGTAATTATGGAAATTCGAGCTGGAACCGGTGGTGACGAAGCCGGCTTATTTGCTTTCAATCTTTTTGAAATGTATACCAAATTTGCAGATTCTCAAGGATGGAAAACAAAAATATTAAACGATCACAGAACTGAAGTTGGTGGCTATAAAGAGGTTTCATTCCAAATAGACGGTGATCAAGTCCATCATAGATTACAGCACGAAGCAGGAGTTCATAGGGTTCAAAGAATCCCAACAACAGAAAAACAAGGGAGGATTCATACTTCAACAGCATCTGTTGCAATATTAGTTAAACCTAAAAAACAAGACATTACTGTAAAAACTGAAGATCTCCAGATAGACACATTTAGATCTTCAGGCCCTGGGGGACAGAACGTAAACAAGAGAGAAACAGCTATTAGAATTACACATGTTCCTACCGGATTAGTAGTCGAGAGTCAAACCGAAAGAAATCAGTTAAAGAATAAGGAAAACGCCTTATCCATTCTACAGGCTAGAATTTTAGAGCAACAAGATATTAACGCTAAAAAAGAAATGACTGACGAAAGAAAATCTCAAGTTGGTCAAGCAATGAGATCAGAGAAGATAAGAACATATAATTATCCACAAAACAGAGTAACTGATCATAGGATTAAAAAAACCTGGCATAATATTGAAGGCACTATGACAGGTGAAATATCTGATATGATTGAAGCCTTAGAAGAACTCTAAAATACTCCTTCTTCTGCCCATTTTTCCCATTGAGAAGCTTTTTGTATAACTAAATTTCTATAACCAACACCTCCAGCTTGTTGACAACGAGCAGTCATATAACTGGTTCCACACAGATAGGCCGTAACAGAGCCTATTTCTTTTTGTAAATTTTGAGAATCAGCACCCCAGTCTTGTAAATAAAGTCCAGCCGCGATAAAGGCATCTCTAACTATCCAAGGACTCGCAATCTCACCAGTAATTTTCTCAATTCTATCCTTATAGCCTAAACCCAACCAGGTTCCCGGCATAAACTGTGCAGGGCCCATGGCTCCGCCCCATTGAACCTTTCCCCCACTAATAGCGCAGGAAACGGGTGTTTTATTGGGATCTAAACCTAATTCGTCAGTAATCTTAATGAAATACTCCCAATGATTCTGGGTCATGATCTCCTTGTAATGTATATCTGGATATCTGCAGTATTCCTGACCTTCACAATTACATTGACCGACATTCTTTCCAACAGCTGATTCAACTTCTAGTAATCCTAAAATTAATTCTGCTCGCACTCCCGTCTCTTCTTCAGCGTATTGAGCTAATTTATATGCCTCTTCAAAACTCGGAGCTTCTTCGTCGGCTACCTGAGCTAGATTAAATATCCGCTTCCTAATTTCAGATGCTATTTCTTTGTTCTCTTCCAAATATTTTTGATATACTTCCTCTTGTCCCTTAGTCACATCAAGTAAATACTCTTGTTTGTTCTGTAATTGTAAGCTTTCTTGTTTCTGAAATATCCTAGCAACAACAGTTTGTTCTAAATCCCCTTTTTCTTCATTTAATGCTACTTTTGAGGTTTCTAGTTGAACCTTAAGATCTTTAATGCTTCCCAAAAGTTCTTTATTCTTCTGACTTAACGCTTCTAGTGCTGCTAATTCATCAAAGAAATCAGATAGCTCCTCTTCTGCAAGCATTATCTCTACCAATGATCTGTTATCCTGTTCATGCACTAATCTTAATAACTCCGCTAACTTTATTTGGGAGTCGTCTATTCTTTCTTTGCTAGTTTTAATAGAAGTTTCTGTGTCTCCAATTTGAAGACCAATGTCCTTTATCATCAAATTGCTTTGATATATCTCATTATTTAAACCACGAACCTTATTGTTCAATATATATATTTGATTCTCCAAAGTATCTGCCTCTTTTTTAGTTTGATCTACCTTGCCAGCGTAAAAATCACTTTTCTCTTGGTATATCTTCAAGCATTCATTTAAGGCACTCTGGCATTTAGTTTCACCCAATAGATTACAAGTTTTATCAGTGTCAGATATTAAATCTAAGCACGTATCTTCATCTACTTGTGAAAAAATCAATACAGGAAATAAAAAGGACACTAAAAGCGCCAAAGAAAAGATTGTTTTCTTAATTTGTGACATATATAGTTTAAATAAACTATTCCTCCGTAGTCTCTTTTGTTTCTTCGCCCTCTCCTTCTTCTTCTTTCTTTTCTCCTATTGCTTCTACGTCGTCTACTTTTTCTTCAATAGGTTTTTCTAATTCTTCTTCGACATTAGTTGGAGCTGCAATTATAATAACAATTTCTTCTGGATCTCTCAAGATTTCAACACCTTCTGGTAACACAATGTCTCTTATGGCAATAGAGCTACCAATATCTTCTAATCCTTCTACATTAACGATAATTTCATTAGGTATATTATTAGGCAATGCTTTCACCTCTAAATCATTGATATGTTTTACTAAAGTGCCTCCGTAGGTCTTAACTGCGCTAGGATCACCTTCTGTCTGTAAAGGTATAACAACATTAACCTTCTTTTCTAGGTCTGGCTTATAAAAATCAATATGGATGATATCACCTGATACTGTGTCTTTCTGAATATCATGGACCAATACGGTAATACTTTTTCCATCAATGTCTAAATCCATAAGAGTAGATTCTCCTCCTTGTTGAAAGGCTTTATCAAATTCTTTTTTATCTACGCTTAAAGTAATATTATCAGTCTTAAATCCATACAAAATAGCAGGGATTAATTCTGCTGTTCTCTTTACTCCTGGGCCTCTTAGCAAGGCTTTTAACTTTAAATTACTATTTGACATTGTTATGTGTATAATTATTTGGATCACGCAAAATACTAGCTGTTTTATTGTATACAGGCCCTAAATCAATAACCCATGCAACTAATATAATAACTGCGACGATTACTGTTATAAAATCTAAAAGCTTTCTTAACATGTTTTTGTAGCGGTACTATAGCAGATAAATAGTAATTAATCAAGTAAATTAGTCTTTTTTACACAAGATTACAGTTGCATAAGCGGGTCTATTGTCAATGGATGCTCCACTTCCTGTACCTGCCGTAGTAAATGTATGAGTATGGGCCCCTGCTGATGACCACTCCATTGTTCCTTGATACTGTGCAACACTAGAATAAGTTACATTATTATAGTACGAGCCATTGCTAGTTCCTGTAGACATATTATGAGTATGTGCGCCATCACTTCCTGTGGTCCCCGTATGAGTATGACTTGGTAATTGAGACACGCTTAGTGTTATGGAATCAGAACCACCAGCCGTAGCACTATATGAAGCTCCTCCTGCTAAGAATTTTCCATCTAATGCTGAAACACGAGTCCATCCTGTGGGACATGAGGTGTCAAACATGTTTATCATCCCCGTCGGAATAACCTGGGGTAAATATCCATTAGAGTCTGAAATATATACTTTATTAGCCGCTGCTGTAGTCGAAATTCCATACCCATCTAGATATCTAACATTAATATCTGCTGAGCCGGTTCCAACTCCAGCCGCAAACATAAAAGATCCATTTCCTGTTATAAACATATATCCAACACAAAGGGCAATACCAAATATGGTCCCTGTTATAAACATATTAACTAGTTTAGTAGAATACATATTTAATCTTTTTTACAAATCACAATAGTAGCGTAGGCAGGCCTAGTATCAATAGATGCTCCACTTCCTGTGCCATCAGTTGTAAATGCATGTGTATGAGCCCCATCAGAAGGTATCGTTGTATTATTAGACGTATTGCCACCATGAGACAAACTACTTGAGTAGGATCCCCCATGATCTCCAGCTGTAAATGTGTGTGCATGAACCCCATCACTTCCTGTGGTTCCTGTATGTGTATGACTTGGTAATTGAGACACGCTTAGTGTTATGGAATCAGAACCACCAGCCGTAGCACTATATGAAGCTCCTCCTGCTAAGAATTTTCCATCCAATGCTGAAACACGAGTCCATCCTGTGGGACATGAGGTGTCAAACATGCTTGTCATACCAGTCGGAATGACTTGTGGCAAATATCCATTGGCATCTGAAACATATATTTTATTAGCAGTAGTGGTAGATGAAGTTCCGTATCCATCTAAATATCTAGAATTCAAATCAGCACCACCCGTACCAACTCCCGCAGCACGTGTATCTATTGAAGTCATATAACTTACAAAAATTAAAACTCCAAAAATAGTTCCAACTATAAATATTTTTATTAAATTATTAATATGTATTTTAAACATTAATCTTTCTTACATATAACTACTGTTGCGTAAGCAGGCCTATTATCAATAGACGATCCACTTCCTGTGGCTGATGTTGTAAATGTATGCGTATGAGTTGTTGATGAATCTAAGGTTAAAGTACCCTCTGAATTATATGCGTGTCCTAAATTTGGATTATTTAGACCATTAGCATCTCCATATGATGCTGTATGTGTATGCGCACCATCACTGTCTGTGGTTCCTGTATGTGTATGACTTGGTAATTGTGACGTACTTAACGTTATGGAATCAGACCCACCTGCTGCAGCACTATACGAAGCCCCTCCTACAATAAATTTTCCATCTAAAGCTGAAATCCGCGTCCATCCCGTAGGACACGATGTATCAAAAGTGCTTATTAATCCCGTAGGAACAACTTGTGGTAAATATCCATTAGTATCTGAAACATATATTTTACTAGCTGCTGCCGTTGTTGAAGTTCCATATCCATCAATATATCTTGCATTAATATCAGCAGCACCCGTACCAACGCCTAAAGCATCTATTAAGGAAACTTTTTGTGGAAGAAATATCCCAACTACGCAAAAAAGCACAATCAATAAAAAAATCGTTGTGATCAAATTTATAATTTTATCATCAAACTTTATATTCATTTTGTATATTATAATCTATTTGAGTCGTTTCGTTAAGTCGTAGATATCCCCCGCCCCCATGATAAAAACTATTTCTCCTCCCTTAATGTTCTCGTCTAAATATTCCTTAGCTAAATCTAGACTATCTAGATATATGACATTATCTTTATTAATTTCTTGTTGTAGTTTTTCAGAACTAACCTGTTCTTTCAATTCCCTCGTTTCTCTACCCGCAACATCATAAATTGGCACTAATACAACTTTATTAACATCTGCTTTTTTAAAAACATCAACCAAATCATTGAATAAATGATATGTTCTTTGATATTGATGTGGTTGATAAACTACTATAATCTCTTTATCTGGCCACTTTTTACGAGATGCGGTTAATGTAGCTCTTATTTCCGTTGGATGATGAGCATAGTCAGATACTAAAGTAAATTTATCTAATTCCTTTACTTCAAATCTTCTCCATGCTCCCTTGTATTCAGATAATGCTTTGAATGAAATCTCATCTTTTATTCCTAGCTGTCTAGCCACCATTAGTGCGCCTAAAGCATCTGAAACAAAATGGTCTCCTGGCACTTGTAATATATTTTCTAAATTATATGTATTGTCTAATCCAAATGGGATTTTTCTTTGTTCGATATCTTCTGTAACTTTTAAAAGATTTTTATCATCAAAATTATATATTAAGATTCCATTCTCTTTTAAATTATTAATATATTTATGAGCTATTTCTAATATATTCTCAATATTGCCATAAAAATCTAGATGCTCTGCTTCAATGTTTGTATAAATAATAATATCTGGATTATAGTTTAAAAATGATGCTTTATACTCGTCGGCTTCAATCACTAAATATTGAGACTCCCCTTTTCTAAAATTAGTATCATTAAATTCCTTTAATTTAGTGCCAATAATTACCGTTGGATCTAGCTTCGCTTCAATCAATATCTTGGCAACCATGGCAGTTGTTGTACTTTTCCCATGACTACCAGATACGGCAATCGTGAAATGATCCTTAGTTAATAATCCTAATGCCTCGGGATAACTCATACATTTAATATTAAAACTCTTGGCTTTTAATAGCTCTGGATTATTATCAGCTACAGCTGGAGTATAAATTATTAAGTCTAAATCTTCCGTAATATACTCCCCCGTCTCACCAATAGTTACTTTAACACCCTTATCTACTAATAAATCTGTTATCTCTGTCTTTACTAAATCTGATCCAAAAACCTGATCACCCTTAGAAATGTAATATTGGGCTAATGAAGAAATTCCTATTCCACCGATACCTATAAAATATACTTTCATAATTCTATTGATTTTAATATTACATATTCTGGACCATCTTTTTTTAATCCACTTTCTATTATATCTATAGATGTCACTTCAAAACTTAATTTTAGGCTTTTTTTAATTTCAAAAACTTCTTTAGATAATTTTTTAGATTCAAAACTCTTTATTCTAGCCAATGTAATATGTGGAACAAAACTTCTTTCCTCTCGAACTTTGAATCTATAACTATCTAAAGAATAAATAGCATCATCTAACTCTGAGTGAAGCTTATTTAATTCTTGGTTTTCATCTAGGGTTAACCATATTAATCGAGGTGGAAACTTAGGACCTAATCCAATTTCGTTAATATTTAAAATAAATGGATCGTATTCACTAATAATATTATCTGCCATCTCAATTGTTTCCATGAGCTGAGTATCATCTAGATTACCCAAAAAACTTAAGGTGATATGAATATTCTCCTTCTTCACCCATTTAGCTGGAATCTCTGAAAAGTCTTCTTTGTATGATAAAACTTTATTTTTTATGCCCTCTTTCAGATTTATAGCAATGAAAGTTCTATGCAACATATTACTTAAAATTAACATATTTTGAATAAAACGAGTAGGGGCGACTCCGTAGAGACGCCCCTGTTTATCGCACATAGCAATTACGACATCTGGCTTCATAACTACCAATACCTCCTACCTGAATAGTCGGGCCATCTACTGGAGCGACTTTTCCATCGATCAACCTTTGAGATCGTGTAGCTACACCGCCGCATTTAACACAAACGGCTTGTAGTTTATCGACCCGGTCGGCCAAGCTCATTAGAGACCCCATTGGCCCAAATGGCTCTTCGGCATAAGTCAAATCCAGACCAGCAACAATTACACGCTTACCCATGGTAACTAGTGCTTGGCATAAATCTGTCAACTGACCAGAACAGAAGTTTCCTTCATCAAAGGCAACTACTTGAGCTGTCTTTAGGGCTACTTCGCCGACAATTAACACTAATTCGTCCATTGTTTCTTTCCCTGGCTCAAGCGGATGAGCTTCAAATTCCCGACCATAATGAGTCACAATAGCCTTATTACTGTATCGATCATCAATTGTCGGTTTAAATAATAGGATATCACGTCCTGCTATCCTCACCCTCTCTAACCTCCGTATCAACTCGTCTGTTTTACCAGAAAACATACATCCGGTAATGATTTCGAGCTGACGAATTGCCATATGCAACAAAATACACCTCCTTCAAAGCGCTCTATGTAATGTGCAGTTCCTCCCTGCTCTCTAAGCTTAGATTAAGAGATGTAAAAGTCAATTGACAAATCTCTAACCATCTATTAAAGTATTAATATTGCGAGCCGTTCTCGCACCCCGAAAGAAACACCCTCCGGGGAGAGGGGCCACGCCCCTCTCCCTTGGCCTCTCTCGGGATGATCCCGATTGAGAAAGATATGACTTTCTCTCGGGGTCTTTTTCTTGCCTTAAAGCGAATCAGAACATATACTTGAATAATACATGTTTTACATTATTTCTGTTATCCCCTTAACCAAAATCAAGACATTCGGCAATGAAACTCTTGATTATTTTTCATCTAAAAAACCACATATTGGTGGTCTTGTTTTGATTAATATAGGAAAAAGAGAGGAAAAGGCTATTGTATTGAGTATTAAGACTTTAGAAGACAAAAAAGTTGAAATTAAAAGTGCTCAATTTAAATTAAAGCCAATAATAAAGATTATTTCTGATTGTTCTGTTGTGAATAAACAACAGATAGAATTAGCTCAATGGATATCTGAATATTATCTTTATTCTCTAGGAGCTTGTTTTAGACTATTTCTACCTAAGAGTGTTCTGAATAGAAAAACAGAAATTAAAAATATTACAATTCACGATAATAGTCCAAAAGAAAAAATAAAGCCCTTACTATTCTGGTCAGAAAATCGTATTAAGGAATATAAAAAAGAGATACAAAAAATCCTCAAACAGAAAAAACAGGTTTTATTTATTGTTCCAGAGAAACATGATCTTGAAACATACAAGGACCTATTTAACTTTACTATTGTTACCAGTGATCTAAGGACCAAGGACGAAATGAATATTTATAATGATATGCCTCAATTGATTTTAGGAACAAGAAAATCATTATTTCTACCTTATAATAATCTCGGATTAATAATCCTAGATCAAGAAGAAAATGATAGTTATAAATCTTGGGATCAAAATCCTAAATATCAAACTCGAACTGTTGCATTAAAAATGGCAGACATTCACTCCTCTAAAATAATTCTTGGGACTGATTTGCCTGATGTAACTACATATCATTACGCTGATAAAAATGTTCTAGATTTTAAAAAAGATCTGAAAAAAGAAATAATTCCAATAAAAATCGTGGATTTGAAAGAAGAGATTAAAAAGAAGAATTATTCTATTTTCTCAAAACAATTATCCAGTAAGCTAAAAAGCGTTGATTCTGCTGCCATTTTCGTGAACAGAAAGGGAATGGCTACTTCTGTTGGATGTAGAGATTGTGGACACATAATCGAATGTAACGATTGTAAGGTCCCCATGGTGTACTATAGTGATCCAAATCATTTACTATGTCATTATTGCAAATCTATAAAACCAGTCCCTGATACATGCCCGAATTGTAAGGGCTTTAGAATAAAATATTTTGGTACTGGAATTCAAAAAGCTCAGAACCGATTAAAGGCATTAAACATAATTGCTCAACCCATAGATTCGGATGCCCAATATGATGGTTCTAAATTTATAGTAGGAACTCAATCAATATTCAACCTAAAAGAAAAATTTGATTTGGGAGTAGTTCTATTATTAGATCCCATGATCAATAGACCTGAGTATCGAACCATGGAAAAGGCCATACAGACGTTAAATAATATTAAAAAAATATCTAAAGAAATAATTATTCAAACCTACGATTCTAAAAGTTATATATTAGAACATTTTATTAATAATAGTTTTGAAGATTTCTTTAAACAAGATATTGTGCTACGAAAAGCCTTAGATTATCCCCCGTTTACTAAAATAATAAGGCTTAATTATAAGGATAAAGATATAAAGAGAGGAGCTAGATTAGTGGATAAGGGCAAACAAGACTTAGAGAAACTATTCACTAAAACAAAAATATTAGGTCCATCCCCTTCCTTTATTCCTAGAATTCATGGAAAATATAGCTGGGATATAATACTAAAAACAAAGACAAAAAACTTAACAATATTAAGAAGCATTCTAGGACCTGCTTGGGAAATAGATGTTGACCCACAAACACTTATATGAAACCTAACGATAATAAAAAACTAAACATAGAAGTTAACAAAAAGATATATTCTAGAATTCCTATCAAAACTCATTTTGTAAAAGTACATGAAAACTTAGACGATATTATTCAACAATATGTTAAGCCAAAAATACAAAAAGATGATATTGTTTTTATTTCTCAAAAAGTCTTAGCATTATGCTTAGGAAATATTGTTTATAAAAAAGATCTTAAATTAAGTAAATTTGCTAAATTCTTATCTAAGTTTGCTCAACAAACGTCTGCTGGACCGGCTGTAGGAGACCCATATAAGATGCAGATAGCGATTAACTCCGCGGGACTACCCAGAATACTATTTGCCGCCTTTTGTGCCGCCATAGGCAAAATATTCAAAATAAAGGGTGTTTTCTATCGCGTAGCGGGAAATCAAATAAATCAGATTGATGGATTCTGCGATGATGCATTTGAAGATTATATGGACATGGGAATATTAGGATTTAAAAACTGCGACTCTATGTGTGAGGAAATAAAAAACAAACACGACTTCTCTTGTGCCGTTGTAGATGTAAATGATATTGGAGGTAATCTATTGGGGGCCACGAGTGATATAGATAAAAAATTAGTTATTGAAATATTAAAAGACAATCCCCTTGGACAAGGATCTCAATCAACACCAATAGGTGTTATTAGAGAAGTTTAAAATCGTTTACAACTAACCCGAATTTATATCCTAGATATTCGGCTGCTTTTCTACATTGCATCATTCTCTCGGTAAATATCTCAAAATATTCAATTAATGGCACAAATTTTGTGTCAATTTGTAATTTTAGAATTATCCTATCTCCCTTCACAGTCAAGGTGGTATTAGTAACTGCGTAATTAACCCTGTTATGAATATATTCCCTGATAGTCTTCATATCTTTCTCCATCACCCTACTCCTTCGTACATCAGACTTATCGGCTAAAATAACTATAGCTGCTACCTTATTTACGATTTTAGCATCATAATCATCATGATTAACAATGGCCTGCATAACCGTAGTTACATCTTTAGGGTCTTCGTTTTGATATATATTATGGAACAACATTGAACCCCAATATTCGTGATTTTCCCTACCTAGGAAATTACCCATATCATGAATATATGCAGTAATTCCAGATAATTCTTTTTCTTTATCTGTTAACCCAATTTTAGTAGCAATATCCAAAGCTCTATCGGTAACTAAATTAGCATGGTCGATTCCATGATCTGTAAAGTGATAAAGCCCCAAATATTTTTTACTTCTTTTTAAAAATTCTGTGATTTGCGGGTTGTCTTTTATTTCTTGTAAATTCATATTCTATTTCTTTTAATTAATATCATTAATAAGATGAATAGTGCTAAAAGCACTAATCCCATGACATGTACGGGAGGTGCTTCTATTTTAGCAAAATATTCCTTTATTGTATCTAGCGCAGATGCATATGATTTGCTTGGATCAAGAGGAAATTTATCCTCTAAATCATTAACTCCATCTTTATCAGTATCGCTATCTTTTGGATCTGTATCTTGTTCTACCTCAACTAAATCGAATACTCCATCTTTATCTGTGTCCGACGATAACGGATCAGTATCATAAAACACTATTTCATCATGATCATTCAACCCGTCATTATCATCGTCTAAGTCTGCATTATCCCCTATTCCGTCTAGGTCATTATCAGCCAACTCATTAGGATCTAACGGAAATAAATCATCATTATCATCAGCACCATCTTGATCACTGTCTGGCAATATAGTACTCGTTCCTAACTTGATTTCTTCATCGTCTGGAATCCCATCGTTATCATTATCTTTGTCTTTTGAATCTCCTATGCCGTCTTTATCGGAGTCCTTGTCCACAAACACGTTTTTTATTATTTTTTCTTTATTGTCACTAGTTAATATATTAACCTCTACGGATTGATCATTATAACTAGGCATCCAATCTACAAATACATCATCGTATGTATCGGGCCGTATAGAAATAACTTGGGGTTCTCCAATACCATTAAACTCAACTAACCCAATAATATCTTTTTCTCCATAATTATAAATCCTAGCAAAAACACGAGTCATCTGGCCCTCTATAATATCTTCTTTAGAAAACGTTACGTCTGTCAATGACAAACTAACATTGGCCGAAACGTTATGCGCTAGCAATAAGAATATTAATATTAATAACTTATTTATCTTCACTTTTTATCTTCTTTTTTAATTCTATCATCTTTAACTCCCTCTTTACCGTAGCATCATACCATTCTTCCATTTGAGATAATTCTTTTTCCAAGCTTTTTTCCTCCTCTTTTAAATGAGCAATTTTTGTTCTTAGATTCTCTTTAGACATTTCCATCGGTTGAGTGCGTTTTATGGTCTCGTCTTTTATATATGAATCGATTTTTAAATCTCTAGCTGAATACCTGATTAAAATAATACTAGTACCTAAATACATAATAAAAATCAAACCTGAGATTAACGTCTTAGAATAAAGAATGTTCCAAGACACGAGAATGATTCCCAATATTAAGGCAATAATTAATAATATGTGAGTAATTAATTTATTCATTATGTTATTATAACAGATTTATGATCTAATATTTAATATTTTCTTAAATCTCTTTAATATATAAAGACTGGCGAATAAAAGAAGCGATAAACTCAACATACTATATCTGTATCTATCATCTCCTGTACTGGCAAATAATAAGGCGGTTACACTCCACAATGGAAGCCCTATAAACGCTGACATTTTAATACTTAAAGAATAAATACCGAAGAATCGCCCAGCATCTTCTTGAGGGATTAGATCTGTTAAATATTTTCTGCCTATAGATCCAAATGCTCCCATCAATAATCCAACTACAATTGTAAACGGAACTAAATACCAAAAACCTGATCCTAATATAACCAATACTAGTGCCATCGCCCAAGTAACTAATACCCCAAATAATATAGGATAAGATCCGTACTTGTCGTTTAATTTACCTCCTATGATGGCGCCAACAGCAGCTGACACTAAGGTAAGTGCTGTTAATATTACTTTTGATTGATCCGGCATCTTTTCTACAACTTCGAAGTATAGAGGCCCAAAAGCTACAAACGCAGCCGCGGCATTATTAGCTAAGAAATAAATTAATAAAAATATTGCCGCTCCTCTATGATCTTTATTCTTTAAAAAGCCTATTAAGTCTTTAAATCCTTTCCATATTTTTACTTTCTTTTTTTCTCTCTGTTGTTCTTTATGTGTAATTAAAAATGGCAAGCCTAAAATCAAAAACAATAAACCAGCTGGAATAAATACTCCTTGTCTTCCTGTCCCGAATAAGGTGAAAGTACCATTGATAATAGGTAATGTAATAATCAGCCCTAATAAATATCCAGACCAATTACAGAATTCTCCAAATCCAGAGGCGAATCCCCTCTTACCGGCTTCAGCAACATCGATTAGAACCGTGTTGTAAGGCACCAAACTAACCTGGTATGCCACTCTAGCCATCAAAAAGAATACCAATAGCAATATGGCATTTTGAAGCAATCCAAGGCTTATTCCACCAACTAGAATTAATACTGAAAGCATTCTTATTAATTTTATCTTCCTAGTACCATGGTCAATGAATATTCCCACTCCAGGGGCTAAAAATAACAATAAAACCGAACCTATGGTTAAGGCAATTGAAAAAACTATATCCGGCAATCCTTTATCCACAACAACGTATTGAACAAAATAAAGAGTTAAATTACCAATTAAAATAGAATTAGCAAAATCATATAAACCCCATAATAAAACTCTTTTGTTAAACATATATTAATGTATTTTAACTTAAAATTATTTAAACACAAAGATTTAATAGAAATTGGCGTCAGCTTGTACTAGCTGGCGCCAATGAATGATCAATTACTCGATCAAGGTTATGAGGCCTGAGCCTCTGCTGCTGCTTCTTCGGCTGCAACTACCGCTTCTGCTTTAGCCTTAGCTTTAGCATCAGCACGCTCTATGCGATTCGAAGCAAGGAATAATACCCAGCCAGCAACCAACCAAAGTATCGCCATAGTTAAGTACCCTGGAATGACCGTAATAACCTTGGTTGTAAATAGCCAGACAACGGCACCGATAATAACGATAAGAACTTTTTTCAGCTCTCCCTTGTACAATCGCTGCATAACTACGAGGAATACTACCATAGCCGCTTCAGCCAACATCAATAAAGCATTTAATTCGGCTGTAGGTAGGGTGCTTAAGCTTCGATCAGCGATTATCCAGAATCCTAGAAAAGCCAACAACACCATGGCTGCCTTTGTATTCCTGATGTAAATCATGTATAAAATACCGATCACATGTCCAGGAATCCCAAATCCCCTTAACCCAATGCTTGCTGCAGCGGGAGTCAATATTCCACCGGCCAATCCCCCCAGATGAACCAGGGCAAAGAATATTGATACGAAAACAAATGCTACAGGTTCAAAAACAGCTATCAATATGGGCTTCTTCTTGAATCCCTCTTTTCCGGACGTCTCCGTATGATCCACGATATTTCTCCTTATGCTCTAATATTGAACTCTATTAAGAGACTATCATCATATCTACATGTGTCAATAAGTTGTTTAACTAAACAATGATTGTTATCATTAGAATAATAAATAATACTTCTTAATGGCACTATTTAAAAAACTAACTTGGGATTTGAGCTTGAAACACTACAATTTGCAAAAGTCCATATGCGAACTAAAAAGTGTAGGAGTTGAGATCACTAATCGATGCAATCTCCAATGTAAACATTGTTATATGTGTTCTGATCCCGCATCATGCATTGAAGCTACCAACACCCAAGAATGGTTAGATTTTTTTAATGATTTAAAGAAAGATTTCACCAGTAAAGTAGATATTCACATAACTGGTGGCGAACCATTAGTTAGAAAAGATATATTTGTAATCCTTGACCACTTAAAGAAACTTAAATTTTCTCTAGGAATTGTCACTAACGGACTATTATTAACTCCCGAAATAATAGGAAAGATAAGCAAATATACCAATTCCCTATCCATAAGTCTCGATGGGTTTGAAGAAAGTCATGATTATTTGCGAAATGCTCCTGTTTTTAAGGAAACGCTAAATAATATAAAAAATATTAAAAAACATGGGATCTCTAATATAACTATTAAAACCACTGTATATAAGAAAAATCTTAACGATTTAAAAGATTTCTATGTGTTTATTCAAGAATTAGACATTGACCAATGGCATCTTTTCGCTATGGAGCCCATGGGACGAGGAGATATAAATAATAAAGAAATATTATCTCATAAAGAATATGAAGGGCTATGCTCATTTGTAGACGAAATAAAAAAAGATAATAATATTAAGGTTATTTTTGGAGAACAACAAGGCTCGTCATTGTCCGATAAGACATATGAGTGTTCTCAATATAAATTATGCCATGCGGGCATATCCACATGTGCTGTATTATTTAACGGAGATATTGTTAATTGTATCCAAGGAGACAGAAATATGGTTTATGGAAATATAAAAAAAGATTCCTTCAAAGATGTTTGGGATAATCAATTTAAGCCAAATAGAAAAAGTGAATATAGGAGTTGTAAAAATCATTATTTTGATAAATAATAAACATATGAAAATAAAATTATTCAAAAAAATATTATCAAGAATAATGATTCTGGGAATATTATTTATGTCTGGAATTAAAAATGTTTTTGCAGGTAATTTAGAAGGCCAAACAGCTGGAAAGCCGATGGTGATGATGGGCAATCCTATTATGATAGAACGATCGTTCTGGAGCCTAGACATGATAAGTCTTATCGTATTCGCTCCAATCTTAATAATTGGATTACTCTTCTATGGAGTTTATTTCTATGGAGTGATTAAGAAGAAAAAGAACAAAAGGCTGTTTGAAATCGGATCATGGATTATTATCATTGATATAATCGCCTATATAATATATAGAATATTTGATTTCTATGATCTCTGGTCAACACTAAACATATGAAAATAAAATTATTCAAAAAAATATTATCAAGAATAATGATTCTGGGGATATTATTTATGTCTGGAATTAAGAATATTTTTGCAGGCGGCACTATAGCTATTCCTACATTCCCCTTAGCTGGAGAAGCCATACCTGGCTTATATGCTCCCGTAAGTAAATATTCATTTTGGAATCTGAGTAACGTAACTTTAATTATATTTGCTCCAATTTTAATGATCGGACTAATCTTCTATGGAATTTATTTCTATGGAGTGATTAAGAAGAAAAAGAACAAAAAACTATTTAAAATCGGATCGCAAATTATCTTAATTGATATAGCAGCATATATAATATATAGATTGTTCGAATATTACTCTCATTGATATTTTACATACAAAAACCCTTATTACTAAGGGTTTTTGATTTCTTCTTTTTCTTTTCAATATTAACTTGTATCTCTATTTCTACATCTTTCATATATTAAGTTTAACATAAAACCCTTGCAGGCAAGGGCTTTATTGATTTTTAGACTACCATCCTCCCCCGCCACCTCCACCGCCGCCGCCCCCGGATCCTCCTGCACCACCAGCTCCGGAACCAGTTCCTGTACTTGAAGCGATATTGCTTGTAATACCGTTAAGTGTAGATATAAAAGCATTAGCGTTAAAACCCTGAAAACTACCTCCAACAAACCAAACGGGACGATACGTAGCAAAATACTCCTTACCATATATTTTTTCCATGGTCTTTGCCCAACGACGCGTCATTCCGAACAAAACTGCATATGGTAAAAGTTTATCAAATATATTCTCTTCTTCATAAAACTGCTGTCGATATTTTTCAGCTTTCCTCATATATAACTTAAATCCCATTATTCTTGAATAAAGTTCTGCTCCTGCAGGAGTACGCTTAGGCATCAAAACCCCAAATACTGTCAATATTATTCCGGACAATACAACAGACACCATTAATGGAGAAGGATTGACTTGGCTAATGCGGAAGAATAAAGAACACACCAGGGCGGCAATTATTATAAAAGTAGCACCAACCATAGAACCCTTTTCAGTTACCCATTTATTATCCACTGCTTCATCTGTAGCAGCTTTTTTAATGATGCCTAGGCCTTTATAAAAAGTATTCTTTAGGGAAGCAAGTATCACACTATCATTCCCTAAAAACATCTTATTGACGATTATTTTCTCTGGCTTAGTCAATTCACTTAAGTTAAACTTATCTGTTTTTATCAGTTTATATGACTTTATCTTAATAAATAATTTCTGTACTTTTATCTCTTTAATGATAATTAGCTTCCGAACAGCTAAATCAATAATCGTTGCGGTGATTAATTTATTATTCCATCTACCTGAAGATATTATCATTCCCATCTGTATGGGTGTTATTTTATCAGGAATACCAAATTCCGGAGAGATAGGCCTACGAACCTTAGGATCTTTTCCATGCTTTCTCCAGATCAGAAAACAAATAATAAATACTATTATGGGCATTAAATAGAAGGCGTATTCTGAATAATAATTCCACTTATCCTGAAGCGTTATCTTATACGGAGTAAATATACCTTTTGGGAAAATAGCTGACATAGTTATCCCTTCCCCCGAATCTATTCTTTTATTAGACGCAAAAACTAAGGCGCTATTATCGATCCACCTATAATCTGCTAAATCTTTAGATTTGGATCCGAGATGTCCAGTATAATAATCAATCGTTGTATTTAAAATATTTACCTTATCAGGAAAAATTATTTTTGCATGAAACAGATCAATCTCAAGTTGCCAAAAGTTTCCAAGCAAATTCCAATACAATTCATCAAAGTCTTCGTCTTGAAAGCGAATAGCATTTTTTACCTTATATACTATTTTATAGTCCCTGACACCGCTTACAGTTTTATCTTTATTCCCTATTTTCCAAGTAATGGTATGTTTGGAATTATCAATAATTTTCTCAAATTCTCGTGGATTATCTTCAAAATTAGTAATACTTACTAACTCAATAGGTGTTTCGAACGTCCCCATATCAGTTTTTATCTGGGTTGGTAAAACCCTAAAAATACCATGCTTATTTGGTAAATTTCCACAATCAGCTAATATCATCTCTGTGACTAGAAGATGCGAATCCTCATATACTTGAATCTCTGTATTAAAACTCTTAATATACCAATCTGTTATTTGATTCGGACTACGAGCTAAAACAGATAATGGTAATAATATAAAAGTTATTAAAAATAATAAAAAGTATGTTTTCTTCATATCTCAATTTTAACCTAAAAATCCTTGAGAACCAAGGATTGTTACGCTTCTAAAAATCACAATTTGTTTTATGAAAAAAACCTACTGACAATATTATTTATATTGGTAATGCAAATCAAGCACAGAGAAAAGGTTATAGCCCAATAATTATGAAAAACAACTTGGCTTATAATAAAAACTATTATAACTAATATAGAACCAATTATTATTTCTTGTAATTTAGCTTGTTTATTTGAAATTGATTTAGTAGATATTAATTCAGTTCTAGCGAATAGAAGAAGTAAGAGAGCACTGATAATATTTATAGCCGGTAAAATAAGAAAAATGCCCGAGCTATTCTCTAACATATATATGCCTGATGAAAAGCCAACAAAAAAATTCATCATAATAGCGAATAACAACATGTAAGATTTAGTCTTGCGAGGAACCTGTTTATTGGAAAAAGCATGATAAAATGACACAACTAAGCCAATTATAAAAAATATCATTATTACGATCATCTCACCATCAAAATCGTATAAAAAGAAATTAAAGAACTCATCAAAGAATAAGCTATTTGAAAAAATAAGAAGTACAAAAGTTAGTGCTGTTAAAAATAAAACTACTTCCGTAAATGTCGGAATAAGCCCTATCTTATAGAGCCAACCATTTTGAAGATTTGCATGTGATTGCCTTTCATTAATAACTGAATGAATCTCTCTCGTTAAATCTACGTCTTGAATATTTACAAGTAATTTCCTTAGTTGTTCATTGCTACGACTGTTTAGATATGATTCTACTCTGTTTCTAAGAGAGTTTAAGGTTCTTCGGTTTTTAACACCCACATCCTTATAGTGGAACGGACCAAAATTAAAGACAGTTGGCTTCATATTTATCTTAAAATCCTTGTATTCCTTAAATAAATTTTTAATATTTTCTACTGTATTCATAAGCTTCTAACAATTTCTAATAACCTAGGGAACTTTATATAGCCAGCAGCTGTATTTAAATGTCCTCCGTTAGCAAATACCTCTGGCTCGATATTTAATTCATCAGCCAAAGACCTTAATACTTCCTGAGGGACGTAGGGATCATTGTCTCCATAAAGCACGAATGCTTGTTTCAAATTTTCATTAATTTTTTTAAAATCAATGTTTTTCTGTCTCAAGAAATAACTATTCAATTCT
>Ga0233437_1000299_pt1 | contig 117242 bp, 101 predicted proteins | sample SI_122_August201_FD_182714 | JGI IMG/M metagenome (GOLD analysis project Ga0233437, IMG submission 182714) | Seawater microbial communities from Saanich Inlet, British Columbia, Canada - SI_122_August2016_200_MG | ecosystem: Environmental > Aquatic > Marine > Inlet | place: Canada: British... | reverse complement strand
GCCAATGGGCAAGAGCAGAGAAGGAACGAGCTACTATTTAATTAAGCAGCTAGTGCGTAGTTAGATTCGCCGTTTATAATTGGCGTCCAATTTTTTAAAGTGATTTTGGGAAAACACTACATGCAGCCAATGGTCTTCGTCATCCCGTCGAAACCAGGTCGCCCCCATTTTCAATTAGCGAAATCAATAAACAACAGAATTGGTCATAATACCAGTAAAATTGTGAAAATCATAGCTATCACAATTCAAGACCTTCCATATCCCATATCTCGAGAATAAATTCGTTATAATCCTTTGGATGCATACCCCCCTGTTTTATTATAATTTGATCACTGATAATCCCCAAGGGTTGGGGGCGTGACAAGCCGCCTGTCATGATCAATACAACTATTGTTTTATAAATGGAGTATACCATGAAAACGTTTTTCAAGAACTGTACGCTTTTGCTGTTGCTGATCCTCTCTGCCCAGGTTCTAATAGCAGCTCCAAAAGAGAGAGCTGATATCGATACCAAGTATAAATGGAAAATGAGCGATATTTATGGCGATTGGGATGCCTGGGAGCAGGATCTCCAGCGTCTTGAAGGTTTGATGGACGATTAGCATGCTCAAGGGCAGCTTGTCAGGTGGTCCACAGAATTTACTCAAAGCCTACACCATGAGGGAAGAGTTGAGTCTAATCGCTGATCGTGTCCAAACTTATGCTGGGCTGGTTCGTGCTCTGGATAATCGTGACAACGAGATCTATGCAAAACTCCAAAAAGTCGGTATCCTCTTTTCGAAATTCGGTACAGCTACATCGTGGTTTGCTCCAGAAATGATGACTATTGAATGGTCAACTATGGAAACCTGGCTGAACGAGACACCTGGTCTAACCCCCTACCGCTTCGGTATTGAAGATCTCTACCGGCAACAAGCCCATGTACTGGACGAAAAGAGCGAACGATTGCTTTCCTATTTCAGTCGCCTCAGTGGTACCCCCGGAACCGTATATAACCAACTATCAACCGCCGACATAAAGTTTGGAACCATTGAGCTATCCACTGGAGATGAAGTACAGATATCCGAAGGCGAGGCTGGTCGAATATTTGCTACATCCAGAAATCATGAGGACCGTAAAGCCGCCTTTCTGGAACGCAATAGTACGTATAATGAAAATATCAATACCTACGCTGCCTCTTATGATGGTATTTGTCAACGTGATTGGGCGTATGCTCAAGCACGCAACTATGGTTCAACACTGGAAAGAACATTAGGGAATAATAATATTCCTGTAGAGGTCTATTTGAATCTCCTTGAGCAGGGACGTGCAGGAACTGCCCCACTCCAACGCTATCATAAATTGCGTAAGGAAGCGCTGAAACTTGACGAATATGACGGTTACGATTCAGCTATTCCAGTCATTGAATTTGAAAAAGACTATGACTACGATGGTGTGGCGAAAATGGTCCAGAAATCAATAAAGCCTCTGGGCAAGAGCTATAGCAAAAAACAGGTCCAGGCCTTTTCACCTGGTTGGGTTGATGTTTACGAAACACCAGGTAAAACCACTGGTGCCTTTTCGGCAGGACTCTATGGAGTACATCCTTATATGCTCTTGAATTATACCAATACACTCAATGATGTCTTCACTCTGGCGCATGAGATGGGACATACCGTCCACACCATGTTTGCCAATGAAGCTCAGACGTTCTCAAATTCCGGCTATACGTTGTTCGTTGCTGAGGTCGCATCCACCATGGCTGAAGCGCATTTATTGGAGTATATGCTTAAGAATAGTAAAGATCCTAAGGAGCGTCTAGTTCTCTTGAGTCATGCCATCGATAATATTGCTGGAACTTTTTATACACAGGTTTTATTCGCAGATTATGAATATCAAGTACATAAACTTGTGGAAGAAGGCCAACCAATTACAGCAGATGTTCTTAATAGTGTTTATCATGATGTCCTGGTCACTTTTTACGGGGATTCAATGGAGAATCATGAGCTCTATGATGTAACCTGGGCCCGTATCCCCCATTTTTCATCTGTTCCCTATTATGTTTACCAGTATGCCACGAGTTACGCTGCTTCAGCGGCCCTTTTCAAACAGATGAATGAGGGAACACGCAAATCCAAAAAACAAGCCATGGCTAACTATATCAATCTATTGAAATCGGGTGGCAGTGATTATCCAGTTGAGCAATTGAAAAAAGCTGGTGTTGATATGACCAAACCAGAAGCCGTTCAAGCAGTTATTGATAACATGGATGATCTTGTAAATCGTTACGAGAAAGAACTTAAAAAATTGGGCCTGGTTGACTGAGCTACCGCCCAATTCAATAAGGTGAGATAATATCCCATCGATTTTAAAGGTTTAGAAGACTATTTGGTTATCCTACTGAATGGTCTTCTAAATTATTTACACTCCGCCATAGCAGATATCCACCGGGTTTGAGTTTGGAATACCGTAAATTGTTTTTGTAACAATATTGTTGACATTCACAAAGGATATGTCGTATATATATGACATACTCAGGCGACACTCATGCATGTGGAGAGATGTAACTATTTAAATATAATGTGGATAGCACCATTAATACGATTGGGCGTACTTTTTGCCCTTGGTGGAGCAGGATAGTTTGATCCAGGAGGATAGGATTGGTTTGTAGTCACAATAGAGGAGGGAACGGATTCTCATTGGTTGAGCTAATGATTGTTATTGTGATTACAGGCGTTTTAGTAGCTGCAGCTGTCCCCATTTATAAGCATAATCTACAGCTTGCCAAACGTACCGAGGCTGTGGCTTCCATTGGGACCATTCGCGATCAATTGAAAATGTATTATGCCACTGAAGGCAGCTATCCAATTAGTGATCGCTACAATAAAGTGATCGGTCGGGATTGGAACGATATCAATAAAGGTGAACTAACGGGGAAGTATTTCAAAGACAATAACTACAGGTACCGCAGTTATGATGGAATTGAATACCGTATTAAATGCAATAAAAATAAAGTATTGTCGAAGTCACTTTGGATAGATGAAACCGGATACTGGAAGTTTGATGATGATGAACCAGATGTGGAAGATTAAAATATTCGAGACCTGAGGTTTTATCCAATCGGTCAACTGAATTAGATGCCTTGAACCATCCCAGGCATAAAAAAACCCCGCTGCAACGGCGGGGTTTTTTATAAATTTGAGTTACTATCTACTGGATGAAAAATTGGACTGCATTTTGGGCGAAAGCAGAAAGAGGATCACCCAGCATCCAGGCAAAGAGTAAGGGAAGTGCTAACACACTTAAGAGTACCGTAATATTGAGTGGTGCTTGATGGACTGTATCTGGTAACTCGATTTTTCCAAAATACATGGCTTTCACAACTCGCATATAATAGTAAAGCGAAATGACACCATTGATAAGACCAATCAAGGCCAGCCAGAAATACATATCTCCGTATTCAATCAAAGCTCGGAAAATATAAAATTTGGCTACGAAACCACCTGTAGGCGGCAGGCCAGTCAGAGAGAACATAAAGATGGCCATAATTACACCAAGAACTGGTGCTCTGTAACCGAGAGCTTTGTAGTCTTCTATCTCTTCCGTATCGAATTCATTCTTGATATGGATCGCCACAAAGAAAGCGCCCAGATTCATCAGCATATAGACCGCAGCATAATACAATACGGCAGCAATACCTGTCTGATCAGCAACCACTACACCCAGCAACATATAGCCAGCATGGGCAATGCTTGAATAAGCCAACATGCGCTTGATATTGGATTGCTGCAGGGCAATGACATTTCCCACAGTCATAGAGAGAATCGCCAGGACACCTAATACAGACTGCCAATCCATGTTACTCAATGCAGCCCAGGCTTCCATGTTGGGATTGCCAGCACTCGATAATGCGACATTGAAGAAACGGATGATAATGGCAAAACCAGCAGCTTTAGGAGCCACTGATAGGAAGGCAGTAATGGGAGCCGGTGCTCCTTCATACACATCTGGAGTCCAGAAATGGAAGGGTACGGCAGCAATCTTATAGCCGAATCCAACCAGAATCATGATCAGGATGACCATCATGAGGGCCGGCGACACCGTTCCAGCAGAAAGTGCAGCTTGAATTTCGAATATATTGGCACTACCGGTGAGACCGTACAGCAATGAGAAGCCATAGAGCAGAATTCCAGAGCTAAAAGCACCAAACACAACGTATTTGATAGAGGCCTCATTGGAGCGCATCTGTTCCTTCAGATACCCTGAGAGGAGATAGCTCATAATACTGACCATCTCAAGCGAGATGTAAATGCTGAGCAAATGGGTTGCCGAGACCAGAAAGTACATACCCAGAACCAGGGTCAGCAAAAGAGTATAGTATTCCCCCACCCTCCGATTCTTTAACTCGTTGGAGTTAAATGACATCCACATCACCAGCATGGTACCCACAGTGACCAGTATCTTTAAAAAGTTGCTAAAGGGATCCACGGCCAGCATGTTTGAAAATATACCCACAGAAGTAGAAACGTCCTGACCCAGGAGAGCTATGGTAACAAGTATCAATCCCCCCAATGCAACATATCCTGATCGGATAGAAGTATCAGCCTTTTGAAAGAGATCGAACAATATGACGAGGAGCAATATCCCGGTGAGCATCATCTCAGGTATGAAATAGGAGAGATCCGTCATGATTTGATTAAGATTCATAAGAATATCCTATTTGATTACAGACCAGCTACCATTCCGGCAGTTTTGACGGCTTCCACCAAATGATTCAAGGTGCTGCTCATCAAATTCAGCATGGGTGTGGGATATACACCAAGGAAGAAAGTGATTATTGCCAGAGGGATCAGAGCAAATAATTCGCGATTATTGATCTCTTCTAAATTCTCGTATTTGCTATTGAGTTCACCCATAAATATTCTTTGATAGGCCCAGAGGAAATAAGCGGCATTCAATACAATACCAATGGTGGCAAATATGGTGATCCAGGTAAAGACCGGGAAAGCACCTATAAAACAGAGCGCTTCTGAAATAAAACCGGAGAAGCCAGGTAATCCAAGTCCGGCAAAAAATGCCATGGCCGTGACACCGGCGTAAATTGGAACCACCTTGGCAATACCACCAAAACCTTCAATATCACGGTGATGAGCACGGTCATAAACCACACCTACCAGCATAAAGAGCATGGCTGAGATAGTACCATGGTTGAACATCTGGAAAACAGCGCCATTTATACCAGCTGGAGTGAGGGCTGCCATACCCAAAAGTACAAAACCCATATGTGAGACTGAGGAGTAAGCCACCATCTTCTTCAGATCCCTTTGAGCCAATGCCGCCATAGCGCCGTAAATGATGTTTATAAGGCCGAGTATAGCCAGCGGCAGGGCGAACCATAGGGTCGCATCTTTAAGGACGGGAAAGCTGATTCTCAAGAAACCATAGGTTCCCATTTTCAACAGCACACCCGCAAGAATTACAGAGATAGCAGTTGGAGCCTCAACGTGCGCCAGAGGCAACCAGGTATGGAAGGGGAAAATAGGTACTTTGATGGCGAAACCGATGAAGAGAAGTATAAATATCACCTTCCCGGCATTCATCCCCAACAGTAAGGCATTGCCAAATTGTGACGAATGCTCAGCCAGGATCAGCATGTTAAAGGTGTGAGGCTCAGAGATAAAATAGAGCGCCAACATTCCCAATAAGAGCAGAACCGATCCAAAAAGAGTGTAAAGGAAAAATTTGATGGCGGCATATTCACGCTGCGGACCACCCCAGATACCAATCAAAAAGTACATGGGCAGTAGCATGACTTCCCAGAAAATATAAAAGAGAAAGAAGTCCAGGGATACAAACACACCCATCATACCTGCATCCAGCAGCAGGAAGAGTGCGAAATACCCTTTTTGAGCTTTTTCAATATTCCATGATGTGAAGACAGCCAGGAAACTTAAAAGGGCTGTAAGCAGAATCATGGGGGCACTTAGACCATCAATTCCCATAAAATATTCAATGTTAAAGGCCGGGATCCAGGCAAAATGCTCCTGGAGTTGGACCTCTGAACTTGAGAAATCGAAGATGTATAAAATCCAAATGGCCAAAATGAGTTGGAGACCCGTAATTGCTGCAGCACCCCAGCGGATAATGTCCAACTTTTCCTTGGGGATCAGGGCAATAATCACCGCTCCAAATACTGGCAGGAAGGTTACAATGCTTAGTAAATGATTTTCCATGGCGTTAATCGACTCCTTCAGTCCTAGAATACATTGACGACATACAGCAATGCTGCGCCGATCAATACAAATATGAGATAATTTTGAATTTTACCGGTTTGAATGAACTTTAAAGTCCAACCCAACCATTGAAAGATGATACCAGCGAAATTGACAGCACCATCCACGATGAGATCATCAGCCATTCCTACTCCCTTGGAAGTACGTTTGGTATTGCGACCCCACCCATTGATGAGATAGTGATCATAATAGTCCAGATCAAAACGACCAACTGCATTACAGCCCTTGAGAAAGGGTCGTATGATGCCGTTGATATAGAATTCATCCATATACCACTTGTTATATGATCCCCGATAGAGTGCTCCCAGTTTGGCGGCGAGCTTCTCAGCAGAAATTTTATTTAACAGATACACCAGTACAGAGAGCAGAATACCCAGACCAGCAACAAATATGGAAGTTACCATAGCTGGTACGTGAGCCTTGTGCATACCATGTTCAAAATGCTCCAGGTCAAAAGCTGGTCCAGTAGTTACTGCACTCTCTGGAGATTGAACAACGGTAGTAAACCAGCCATGATCAGAAATTGGATTTACCGACGGAAGTGTGAACATGAAGAACATGGAGAGTATGGCCAATACGATCAGCGGAATCGTCATCACCTTTGGAGATTCCTTGATATGTTTGAAAATCTGAGGTTGCTTGGCTTCACCATAGAATGTCATAAAGATTAATCTGAACATGTAGAAGGCAGTAATGGCTGCTGCACCAAATCCAAAAACTGGAAGAATCCAGGCGAGGTGAAGATGGGCTAACCAGCCATCGTGAACAATGGCAGCATAGGTCCAGGTTCCAGCTAGAATGGCATCCTTACTTAGAAAACCTGAAAACAGAGGTATTCCAGAAATAGCAGCTGTGGTCACCATGAAAACACCAAAGGTGATGGGCATCTTGGTTCTCAGACCACCCATATTGCGCATATCCTGAGGATCCGTTTCGTGATCGTTGAGATGATGCAAACTATGATGCATGGCATGGATCACAGAACCTGAAGCCAGGAAGAGAGCTCCCTTGAACATGGCATGTGTGACGAGGTGAAAGAATCCAGCTACGTAGGCACCTGTTCCCAGAGCCATGACCATATAACCCAGTTGACTCACAGTTGAATATGCCAAAACTTTTTTGATGTCATTCTGAGTAATAGCAATGGTGGCGGCATAAATGGCTGTAAAGCCTCCAATGAAGGCGATAGTTGCCATGGCATCTGCCGTGAGGAATGGGAATATGCGTACGGTGAGATAAACACCTGCAGCAACCATGGTGGCAGCATGGATCAAAGCTGAAACAGGTGTTGGACCTTCCATGGCATCGGGCAGCCATACGTGTAATGGGAATTGTGCAGATTTGCCAACTGCTCCCATAAAGACCAACACACCGGCAATAGTTAAAAGCTTGTGAGGCTCAATCCCGCCAAACAACATACCAGCATTGGCAGCCCAAACTCCATCATGGATCCGCTCTGCAATTGCCTGGAAGTTGAAGGTTCCCAGCACCGTGGCGATGATGAGCATACCGGTAAACATACCGATATCTCCGATACGATTGGTGATGAAAGCCTTTTTGCCTGCATTGGCAGCAGAGTCTTTCTCCCACCAGTGTCCAATGAGCAGATAGGATGAGAGTCCCACCAATTCCCAAAAGATGTAAATCATGAAGAGACTATTGGCGAGGACAATACCATTCATGGAGAAGGTAAAGATTCCCAGAAAACCAAAATATCTGGAGTAACGTACATCTCCGGCCATGTATGCTGTGGAATAAAGATGCACTAGTGAAGAGATAATGGCAACTACCACCAGCATAATCACAGTGATATTATCAATATAGACACCGAGATCAATTTTGAATAATCCCAGATCAAGCCAGCTCTGGTGTAGTTCCAGACTGAAATTTGGATCGCTCTTGGAGAGCATCATCCCCAGCATCACCAGCGATAAAATTAAGGTTACAAATTGAATACCAACGGAAACCCACTCCCCTTTTTTCTCTTCAAAGCGTCTGAACGAGAAAATCTGAAAGACAAATGAGAATAGCGGGAGAAACAGGATGAAGAGTGCTAATTTAATCATATCAGCTGCACCTACTGTTTAAGTGCGTTGGCTTCATCAACATTGATGTGCCCGCGATCGTTATAGAGATTCAAAACTATTGCCAGGGCAACTGCAGCTTCGGCAGCAGCCAGCATGATGATAAAAACAGACATGAGATGTCCATCAAGATTGTGAGTCACAAACTTGGAAAAAGCTACAAAGTTGATATTTGCAGCATTCAAAATGAGCTCCACTCCCATGAGAATGGCGACAGCATTGCGCCGAGTGATTACAGTATACAAACCGAGACTAAAGAGGATGGCACTAAGGACGAGATAGGAAGATAAATGATCCATTATAGTTCCTTTCTCGCCAGCGTAGCTGCACCGATGAGAGCACCCAGCAAGAGAACTGAAGCAATCTCAAATAAAATCAGATAGTCTGTAAACAATAGATTTCCAATGCCAGTTACTGTATCTGTGAATTCCATGGGCAGGGTTGAGCCAACCCAGTCATGGGGTAGCACTGCAGTTAGAATAATGGCTGCAACGCCTAAAACAACGACCAGCCCTAACCCCTTCTGTACAGAGCTTTGGGATATCTGAGCCGTAGATATTTGGTTGGTAAGCATAATTCCAAATACCAGCAGAACCAGGATACCACCCACATATACCACAATCTGGGTAACTGCCAGGAAGTCAGCGTTTAGAAATATGTATATTCCGGCGACACCTAAAAAGGTCCCCATAAGGGCGAACACCGAATGAATCAGGTTATTTCCGAAAGCTACAAGTGCTGCTGATGCGACGATCAGAGCCCAGATAACCCAGAAAATGAAATCAGCCATTCTCAGTCTCCCCTTTTGAAGAATCTTCTGGTTCAATTGATGTTCCAGGTTCAGTTGATGTTTCTGGTTCAGCAGCAGTCTCAGTTGAAACAGGCTGTACCTCTGGAATCTCAGGTGTCGTAATGGTCTCCAGGGGAATCTCAATCTTATCCACTGGTTCAGGCTCTGGAGCACTCTCCAGAGTTGGGATGTCCATAGGAGCAGGTTCGGCAGGAGCAGCAGGCGTATCAGTTATAACTGGTGCTGTAGAAGCCACTGGCTCTTCAGGTGTTGCAGCAGCCGCTTGAGCTTGCTCTGCTTCACGAGCTGCTTGCTCTGCTTTGGCCGCAGCCGCTTTTTCAGCAGCGGCTTTTTTGGCTTCCATGGCAGCAGCTTTTGCCTCAGCCATTTTATCAGCTTCAGCCTGTCTCTGTGCGCGCTCTATAGGAAGTACCTTAGAGAACTGATAAATCAGGTGGTCACGATCTCTCCAGCGTTCTTCAGGCGTCACATCAAGCCTGACATTGTCATTGCTAATGAATTGATAGTCTGGAGTCATGTGAATACAATTTTCTGGACAGGGGTGCGTACAAAGATCACAAAACATACACTCGCTCATATCAATGGTAAAACTGGTGACTCTTAATTTGATCTTTGTATCATTCTTGGTGGTGCCAATATCTTCTTCAGGACCGGCCTTAAAAGTTTCAATATTGATACAATTCACCGGGCAGGCACGCTCACAGGCCTTGCAACCAATGCAATCTTCAAAATCGACGACCAGCTTCGAGCGAATTGTGTTATAACTCTCAATCTCTCCGACACCAATATTCCTGGTGGGAATTGGCCAGACTTCGTCGGGGTATTGTAAAGTGACATGTTCACGGGGTCTTACAAAATACCCCATGGTCACTTTCATCCCGTCAACCAGGGTCGTGATGGCACTGCTAATATTACTGAAATAGCTCATGTATCTATCCTAGAATTGGATTTCACCGGTAAGCCACATCCAAATGGCTACACCCATGAGATTTATTAGTGATAAGGGAAGGATTACTTTCCAACTCACGTACATGAGTTGATCAACACGTAATCGGGGAAATGTCCAGCGGAACCACATTAATAAAAAGATAATGGTGCCAGCTTTCATAAGCATCCAGAAGATGCCAGGAGATGCCATCCAGATTGCAAAACCAGGAAACAACCAGGCTGCAATAGTGATGACAAGACTCAAGCCCAGGGGGTAAACAGATAGACGACCCGTCTTTGCTCGGACAAACAGCGTCCACATGATAGCCACAAGGGTGATAACTGAAAAACCAATCTGCGCTCCTTCATAATCGGCAAAGGGACTCTGCCATCCACCAAGGAAAATGATGGAGACCAGTAATGCGACCAGTGTAGCATTGGCATATTCAGATAAAAAGAAGAGCGCCCATCTCAGACCTGAGAACTCAGTCATGAAACCAGCCACCAATTCTGATTCTGATTCTGGAATATCAAAGGGGGTTCGGTTAATCTCGGCAGTCGCTCCGATGAGATACACAAAGGCTGCTATAAATAGGAAGGGGCTGTGAAAGATAAACCAGTTTGGCAATGGGATTGGTATCCAGTGGAACAGATTCCCTGTACCAGCCTGGGCCTGTATCATGGTTTGAAGATTCAGACTGCCAACTACAGCTACGACAGCAATCAAAGTAATGCCCACAGGGATTTCATATGAAATGATCTGAGCTGCAGATCGCATGGCGCCATAGAGTGACCATTTATTGTTGGAGGCCCAGCCGGCCATAACAATACCCAGCACGACTATGGATGAGATGGACACGACATAAAAGAGCCCAATATTCATATTGGCTGCCAGCAGAGTGTCAGAGAATGGAATAGCTGCAAAGGTAACCACAGAGGCAACCAGGATAACCCAGGGTCCTATGATAAAGAGCACCTTATCAGCCATCTTGGGTATAATATCTTCTTTTTGGAGAAGTTTCAGGGCATCTGCCACAGTTTGCAGAGTACCAAATTTCCCTACACGCATGGGACCAAGACGAACCTGCATGAAAGCAGAAACTTTTCGCTCGATGTAAACCAAAACGATGGCGTTGGCCGCCACAAAGACAAATATCAGGGCAGCAACGATAAACAGAGACAATCCCCAGGCTACAGAATTACCCATACCTGATAGGATGTCAAACGAGAGGATCCAGTTAGCAAGTAATTGTATCATTTAGCGATCAATCTCCCCTAGTACAATGTCCAGACTTCCGAGAATCGCAATGACATCGGAGATCATCCAGCCCTGGCCAATTTCGTTAATAACACTGAGGTTTGAGAATGCCGGGGACCGCATCTTAAGACGCAGTGGCACATTCTTCCCATTGCTTACTATATAATAGCCCAATTCTCCACGTGGATTCTCACTACGGAAATAGATTTCACCCTTTGGTGGACGAATACGACGTGGAATGGCAGATTTTACATCTCCTTCTACGGGGAGCTGATCCAGAGCCTGACGAATGATTTTTGCACTCTCATTCATCTCAAGGACACGAACATAATATCTATCCCAACTATCACCGATGGTACCCTGTAGACCCTGACCAAGCGGTACATCAAAGTCAAATCGATCATAGATTGAATATGGTTCGGTGCGACGGATGTCAATGTTCACACCAGAAGCTCTCAAACTTGGACCTGTTACCCCATAATTGATGGCAACTTCAGGAGTCATGACCCCAATGTCAGCAGCTCTTTCAATAAAAATTTTATTACCGGTCAGGATTTGATTGTATTCAGCGACACGCTCATCAAAGGCATCCAGAAATTCGTAGGCTTTTTCAACAAATCCAGGTGGTACATCATGGGCCAGGCCACCTATCCAGATATAATTGTATAGCAGACGAGCGCCTGAAGCCATTTCAAATAGATCCAGAATGAGTTCACGTTCACGGAAACAATAGATAAAGGGTGTAATGGCACCCACATCCAGCCCAAAGGTTCCCACAGCCACGAGATGGCTGGCAATTCTTTGAAATTCAGCAAAGATAACGCGGAGATACTCAACCCGTTCAGGAAGCTCAATTCCCATCATCTTCTCAACCGCCATGGCATAACCATGTTCACTACCTATGGCAGCGAGATAATCACAACGACCTGTGAAGGGTGTGATCATCTGATATTCAAGATTTTCAGCGTGTTTTTCAAAGGAGCGATGCAGGTATCCAATGACAGGCTCAATATGAGAAACAATCTCGCCATCAGTCCGCAATTTCAGTCTTAACACCCCATGAGTACTGGGGTGCTGAGGTCCCATGTTTAGAACCATTTCTTCAGCGTGGAGGCGACCCATTATTTCACCTTCTCAATGCGCATACCACGGTAGAACTCCGCTGGCACATAATCTTTTCTCAGAGGATAGCCTTCCCAGTCGTCTTCCATAAGAATACGCTTCAGGTCCGGATGACCCTCAAAATTGATTCCATATAAATCAAAAGTTTCTCGCTCATGCCAATCTGCAGTTCTGTGGATGTTAGCGATACTTGCCACTTTAGGTTCATCTCTGGATGTGAATACTTTTAAGGTGATATAGTGTTTAAGCTCGGTTGAGACCAGATGATAGATAACGCTAAATTCGGTTTCAACATCAGCATCATGACCAGCCAAATTCATGAGCGAATCAAACTGAAGCTTCTCATCATCCTTGAGATAGGTGACAATCTTGGCAATTGCACCGGCATCTACAACGACAGTGGGGTTGTGTGTACCTTCTTCCATAAACTCGATAACTTTGTCACCGAATTTTCTGGATAGGTTTGCGTAAATTTCTTGCTCAGTCACGTCAGTCTTCCTTCTTTGCCAGAACCGGTTCTTCACGCATTTTCTTTTGAAGATGCATCAAGCCTTCAATAAGTGCCTCTGGCCGGGGAGGACAACCTGGGATATAAACATCTACTGGAATGATTTGATCAACCCCCTTAAGTACATGATATCCATGTTGCCAGTAAGGACCACCTGAATTAGCGCAAGAGCCCATGGAGATGACATATTTTGGCTCAGCCATCTGCTCATAAAGACGTTTGACTCTTGTGGCCATTTTCAAAGTAACCGTTCCAGCGACAATCATGACATCAGCCTGGCGTGGCGAAGATCTAGGCATGGCGCCAAAACGTTCCAGGTCGTGACGAGCGGCTGCAGCCGACATCATTTCGATGGCACAACAGGCCAATCCAAACTGGAAATACCACTCGGAACCGGATCGTGACCAGTTCAGAAGTTTATCAAGAGAAGTAATGAGAATGTTCTCATTAAATTTATGGTTTAACGCACCCATTTATTTGGTCTCCGCTTCGTGAAGCCTGGACGCAGAGTAGCGACCGGTGCCATATTTCAGTTTCATTTTTACCCAATCCAGATCACCCTTGACCCAGACGTAGGCTAGCCCCACCGTGAGAATCAACATAAATACAAAGACCTCTATAAAAGTAAGAAAGCCCATGTCCTTGAAGACGACTGCCCATGGAAAGAGAAAGACAACTTCAACATCGAAAATGATAAATATGAGGGCAATAACATAAAAGCGGATGTTGAACTGAAGCCATCCTTCCCCTTCTGGTTCCTCACCACATTCATAAGTATCCATTTTTAAATCAGTTTTATTTTTCGGGGATATTAGCTTTTGTATGATGAAGCCACAATACATGAGTCCGAAGGCAACTGCACCAAAGGCTAAGGCGATTCCGTAATGTTCCTGCATGATCTTTAAAGTGCCCTTTCTTTCAACATTGGTGCGCCAATATAGACGGTACCCTAAGTATCTTCAATAACCGAATCCTGTCGATGACCAGGTAACAGTTCCTATCTTTTTCCTGGACCCAGCTATCGCAATCTCTATGCCACAATAATTGATTAAAGCATTAAATGTTTGACTAAAATATAGTGACTCAGATATCCTACTCTGAAAGCTTTTCCTGCTCTTGTGCATCAACAACGGCTATGGCTGTCATATTCGCAACATCCTGAACACTGGTAGAACCAATCTGCAGGATATGAACAGGTTTTTCCATACCCACCAGGATAGGTCCAATGGCCTCTGCCCCACTCAAACGGTGGACAAGTTTATAACTGATATTACTGGATTGGAGATCTGGAAAAATCAGAACATTGGCTGACCCCTGTAGCTTGCTAAAGGGATAATGCTCTTTCTGAATGTTAGGCATAATAGCCAGATCTGCATTCATTTCTCCATCAATCATTAAATCAGGATCTTTTTCTCGAACCAGTCGCACTGCTTCACTCATCTTCTTGGCATGAGGATGTTTGGATGATCCAAAATTTGAGAAACTCAACATGGCAACACGCGGGGTAATTCTCCAGCGTCTGGCTTCTTCAGCCGCCATAAGAGCGATTTCAGATAGAACTTCAGCAGTGGGATCAATATTAACAGAGACATCGGCAAATATTTTCATACCCTCTTTAAAGATGAGTAGAAATAAACCAGCCACATGCTTCATATCTTTTCTTGGCTTGATGATCTGCAGCACCGGACGCAGGGCATCCGGGTATTGCTGTGTAATGCCTGATATCATGGCGTCAGCTTCACCCATATGCAACATCATGGCTGCGAAAGAATAGCGTCTATCCATAAATCGCTTGGCACCGCTCAGCGTAACCCCTTTGCGTTGTCTCATTTTATAGAATTCTTCGATGAATTCCTCACGACGTTCACACTTGGTAGGATCGACTAATTCAACCCCTTCAAGTGGGATGTTCAACTCCTTTGCGATGGCTCGAATCTTCTTCTTACGACCCACCAAAACAGGTTTGGCTATGCCCTCCTGCAGGATGAGATGACTCGCCCGGATGATACGAGGGTTTTCACCCTCAGGATAAATCACACGTTTTGGAGCAGCTTTGGCTCGATTATAGAGTGAGCGCATAAACTCACGACCTTTGCCAAGTCGGGCTTCCAACTCTTCTCTATATTGATCAAGATCAATGATACGTTGAGCTACGCCAGTTTCCATGGCTGCTTTAGCCACAGCCACAGATTCCCAAAGGAGCACTCTGGGATCAAAAGGTTTTGGGATCAGATAGTCACGACCAAACTCAATGTGATCCAGACCATAAATTTGAATCACTTCATCTGGTGTATCTTCTTTCGCCAGAGCCGCGAGGGCTAAGGTAGCGGCTACCTTCATTTCTTCATTAATTGTAGTTGCCTGGACATCCAACGCCCCTCTGAAAATAAAGGGAAAACCCAGGACATTATTCACCTGGTTGGGGTAGTCTGAACGACCGGTTCCCATGATGGCATCGGGGCGAGCAGCCATGGCAGTTGGATAAGCGATTTCTGGATCAGGGTTGGCCATGGCAAAAATGATAGGGTCAGACGCCATGGTTTTTAAATCATCACCAACAATGATGTCTTTTTTTGACAGACCAATAAATACGTCTGCCCCCTCCAGAGCTTCCTGGAGAGTTCTATGTTTAGTGTCATTAGCAAATGGGAGTTTGAATTCATTCATCCCATCTGTACGCCCTGCGTAAATAACACCACGCGAATCGCACATGATCAAATTCTCGCGTCGAGCACCCATACGGATATAGTGCTCGCTACACGACAGAGCGGAGGCTCCAGCACCTGATACCACTATCTTGATATCTTCCATCTTTTTGCCTGCCACCTCAACAGCATTAAGAAGTGCGGCTGCAGAAATAATAGCAGTGCCATGCTGATCATCATGAAAGACAGGAATATTCATCTCTTCCCGCAGTTTTTGCTCGATATAAAAACATTCCGGGGATTTGATATCCTCCAGATTGATACCACCAAATGTGGGTTCCAGTAATTTGACAGCATCGATAAATTTATCCGGGTCTTCAGTATCAACTTCCAGATCAAAGACGTCTATATCTGCAAATCGCTTAAACAGAACGCCTTTACCTTCCATGACAGGTTTTCCGGCGAGAGCTCCAATATTTCCCAGACCAAGCACAGCGGTACCATTAGATATAACGGCTACCAGATTACCCTTGGCGGTGTACTCGTTTGCGAGAGCGGGATTTTCAGCAATTTCCAAACAGGGGTAGGCAACACCGGGAGAATAAGCCAGACTCAGGTCCCTTTGGGTAGCAAAAGGCTTGGTTGAGGTGACTTCGATTTTTCCTTTACGGATTCCCATGCTATGATAAGCAAGGGCATCTTTCTTTGTAATCATATAAACCCATCTAAAATCAAGATGACATCTCCAATGAAGATGTCATCTGGTTAAAATACTATTGTTATTTGACTGGTACTATTGGGGGTTACTCCCAGAAGCCTTTTAAAGCTGCCAGACCTTCCTGAATCTGATCCACATTAATACCACTATATGCAAAACGAATAAAGACTTTGTCTTCCCCCGGCAATGGTCTACCAAAGTGCTCACGGGAACAAAAAGATACACCAGTTTCATAGAGTGCATCCAGACGGAATTTTGAAGAATCCGTATAACCCTTGCGCTTAAAGATGTCTGTCACATCCGGAAACAGATAGAAGGTAGTTTCTGGTTTTGAAACCTTCACTCCATCGATATCCAGAAGTGCATCCACTAAGGCATCGCGTCTAAGCTTTAGTTGGTCGAGGATATCATTCTGAGGTTCTGCAGGTCCACTTAAACAAGCCAGACCAGCCATCTGAACAAAATGATTTGAGCAAGACTCCTGATTGGTATTGAATTTTGAAATGGCTTCAATCACATCCTTGGGTCCAGCTGCACATCCCAAACGCCAGCCTGTCATGGCGAATTTTTTTGAAAATGTATACAGAATAACCGTTCGTTCAGCCATATCAGGCAACGAGGCGATACTCTTGCTGCGACCTGAGTAACGAACTTCAAAATAGGCTTCATCCGAAAGTACCCACAGATCGTGCTTGATGGCCAGGTCTGCGACCCACTTCATTTCAGCTTCAGTAGATTCAGCACCAATGGGGTTCTGATAATTATTATAAATTATCACCGTGGTCTTATCAGTAATCTGTTGCTCTATTTCTTCTTTGTTGATGGCGAAACCTGTTTCAGTGGTCACATAACCATATGGGAGGGCTTTCCCACCGAGATACTCTATCTGAGATTCATAAATTGGATAACCAGGATTTGGGTAAAGTGCCTCGGCACCTTCCTCGAGCAAAACTCCTAAGAATTTCCCAATAACTGGTTTACCACCTGGTTGAACAGAAATATTCTCTGCTGTATAATTAAGCCCACGCGCCATACCAATATCTTCAGCCAATGCTTCACGCAATGGCATGATGCCAGGACCTGGAGCATAGCCCGTTTTTCCATCTCGGGCGGCTTTCATAGCTGCATCCCGAATATACTCAGGCGTAGTGATGTTCATGTCCCCCAGATGGAATGGATAAACCTTGTTTCCCTTGACAGACCAGGCTGCTGCATCAGCGCCTACTGCAAAGGCGGTCTCTGTGCCCAGACGGCCGTAACGATTTGCAAATTTTCTCATTTTACTCCCCTATAATATTCATCAAAAATAATTTAAACCATGCCCAAGCGTTTCATGCGAGCATCTCGATCGTTGGCAAAGCGTTCAATACCTTCCAGTAACCAGCGTTCTGAGAGATGGGCTTCTTCCATCACCTCTTCAAGAGAACCACCAGACCTCCAATTGTCATCCCAATCTGCGGTCATGGCATACTCAATTGACAGACGATTACCAGTCCAGTCCTGCATGGCAATGGCAGAACCATTTGTGATGAAGGTAGAATTCAGCCAGTCCGTATCGCTTACTGTTTCCTGTCGATAGGCTTCAGACTGTAGTGCAAATAACTCTGTACTGCTTGCTGCAACAAGTTTCACATTCAAACCACGCTTATCCAACTCAGGCAATAACTTGAGTAGATTTGATGTCGTGGCAGTCCCCTGTACAAAGATAGTGCCCATTTTCGGACGATCAGACTTGTAATCTCGGATGATATATGCGCCTTTGGCAGCGTCCATATAGGAAGCCATCCCTAACTTCTTACGATCTGGTACTTCAACACCAGGCCGAGTTAGATGGAGGGCAATCACAGGAACATCGGTTGCCAGGGCGGCTGTCAACATGGGTGCCACTTCATTGTGCTCCCAGGGATATAGATTGATGACCTTGCCTTTTGGAAAAAGCTGGGTAACTGCAGGTGAATAGATTCCAAAATGTGTGCGTGAGTCTTCTGCAGTTTCTGGTCCAGAGTGACCTGCAACCCAGATAACCTTTCCTAATTTCACTTCGGCATCTTGCACCATCTGGCTAAAGATTCTAAAGGAACCATATTTTAAATATGAAAAAGATCCATAGGTAGAGCAGGCTGCAAAGAATCCGTTAAACTCTGCTTCTGGTGTTTTCGAAAAGTTCGTTGCTGCAATTCCCGTACAGATACCTGCATTGGCGAATTCAGTAATAGCTTGGGGCAACATCGTTCCTTTGGTGTTATCATTTCTGTCATAGAAACCATAACCAGGAGTATCCCCAAAGGCTTTACCAAAACCAGAAATGTTCGTGGAATCGGCCAGATCAGCCGACATGGCCAACACCAGAGGACGACCATAATTTTTACTAACATAAGCATTCAAATAGGAAGCGTATTTGGCGAACCCGCCTCGGTTTGGAGCAACTTCACCAGGTTGTACAAAAAGTTCAGGTGGTAAAGCTTTGAGATCAGTCAATACGGGATCATTCAATGGGTTTCTCGTGGTATCAATCCAAACTCGTTCATTGTCTTCGGGAACACCATCTCCCAACTCAACCAGGCGATCAGCCAGATAGTTGAGCAATTCAGGATCCTGATCAAATACTTGAAATACTTTTTCCATATTGATGCGAGCTTGTTCTGTGCGCTCAGCTTTGGTGACTGGTCCTGTTTCCCCCATCCCTTCAAACTGGATTCCGTATGTATCGGTAAATTCTTGTTTAGTCTGCCAGTAAGTAGGATTATTGAACTTGTGAGCCGCACCATGAGACTTGTTATCATAGACACCATATCCGCGGCCTTTGCGAGTTTTAAACCAGGCCATAGCAGGAGTACCTTCTGAGTTCTCATCAAACGCCATTTCCTGGAGCGCTGTATGAGTACTTTCCCAATCCGATCCATTCTGTGCGCCAAAAACACGCCAACCATGAGGAGCGAACCAATCTTCTGGTGTTCCGTAAACTACTGATGAAAAGGGACGATCATCGATTCCAAAATCGTTCCAGTCCACCAGAAAGTGCAGGTTACTCAGACCCAGCCCATAGGCAGAGTTTAAGGACTCATGGGTGACGCCTGGAGTCAATCCTCCTTCACCCTCAACGGCGAAAACGCGTACATCTTCGGCTCCGGCATATTTGAGGGCCATGGCTTCACCAACAGCTACGGGCATTCCGTGACCGGATGGTCCCGTGTTGGCTTTAAAAACATTGGTTTTCCCTGCCATTTCAGCATGTCCTGGAAGGCCACCCTTATTTCTCAGGGTAAGGAGATCCTCCCAGGTTAAAACACGATCTGCAGATCCAAGATTATAGCGTTCATCATTTGTTTCTGCATATTTACGACGCAAAGATTCATTAAGGACAGCCAAGAGGGCATACATTCCAGGCACAACATGACCGGCAGAGAGGATGAATTTATCTCCAAAACGTTTTTGTGGGTTTCTGATATCCCAACGCATGGGTCCACCTAAAAATAGTGAAACCAGCATATGTACTTTGGAACGTGAACCTCCAGGATGACCACTTTGTCGGAGATTCAGCATGATATCAATCAGCTGATCGGTCATATCCTTGATTTTTTCCCATTTAGGATAAATTTCCTGTGCCACTTGCAGTTTTGCTGTCTCGTTTGTCATGTTTCCCTCATTTGAATCTAAATTACATTAACTTTTAAGAAATTAGCGAGTGAGATTAGTTAAATTTTTAGAACGCAGGACCTTTGCCATAGCGGCTTGAGCCTCTTCCCATACATCGTGCATGCCGCATTCACTGAGGAATTCACAGGCAGAATCATCCAGAAGACAATCGTTCAGGGCCAGAGGTCCCTCCAGGGCTTCAACGACTTCAAGAACTGTAATTTCCTTGGGATCACGCGCTAAGCGTACTCCACCAGACACACCACGTGTACTGTTGATTATTCCTTGTTGGACAAGGGGTTTGAACAATTTCCTAAGAAATGGTTCGGGGATTTTTTTATTCTCTGAGATATCACCAATGCTGATGCGGGTTTCATCTCCATTTTCGACCAGATACCTAACGGCTCTCAGTCCATATTCCCCTGCTTTAGTTAAACGAATCACAATAGAACTCCTTGTCTCATTTACCAGTCAAATTTCCTGCTACTGGGCGTTATACCAACAAAATACTATTTGTGAGAATATTACTCTTAATAGCGAGAAATCCCAGTTGAAGTTTCAATATTTAATAGAATGTTTCCAATGGGATATGCTCCTAACTGAGGATTACTCCTCAATGGTTGAACCACCCTTTTGAATTATCAGAGCGATACCAGCCAGGCTCGCAACGAGTCCCAGCCCCAAGAAGAAAATATCAAAAGCATCTGCTGCTCCACCTAAAATATTCATCCATGCTTCTCCAAGGGAGATGGCACCGACAACCAAGGCTGAGTATCCGACTTTTTTTTCTTCTTTCATAACTTCCTGTCATCTCGCTGAAAATTTCTTGTTTCGACGAAATAAAGGCAAATATGTTGCCAAACCAAGAGGTCGAGCAAATAAAGCCTCCTCAGAAGTGTGTTATTTAGCTTAAATGCAGTCTGATTTTATTTCAGAATTGAAATTTTTTGTGAAATGGACCCATTTCCAGCTGAGCTGATAGTCGCGATATAAACACCAGATCCAAGATTCACCCCATGATTATCTCTACCATTCCAATGTGCTTCGTATTCAGCCGCAGCAGCATGATGCAGTGAGGTGGTGTACACTTCGCTGCCCCGAATATTGTAGATTGTAAGCATTCCCTGGAAGTTGGGACCTGTTGTATAGGGAATATTCACTTCACCATTGAAGGGATTTGGGTAGGCTGCATTCAGTTTAAAACTCTCGGGAATGAAACCTCCCTCAGCACTGGCAACCTGATTGGCACTTTTAAGTATCCACTCATTTTCATCAAATGTAAGTGAGGTCGGTACAAAATCTAAAGTGATGCTAAAATCCTGGACTCTTAAAGAATCCCAGATCACCATATTTGACTCATTATTGCCATCGCTTAAGCTTAAGTCAATTGGCATTTTGAAGGTTGGTAAAGCGCTACTTTGAACCTGTTCAACATGAACTAACACTTGAGAATTTCCAGAATCATCTAGCTCACTCGCACTCCACCACCATCTATACGAAGGTATACCAATACCGTATATCCATTGGTCGAAAAACCATTCAAGATCTTGTCCCCAGACCTCTTCAACAACTCCTTGAAAATCCTCTGTTGAGGCCGTTAGAAATGCAAATTCATCGCGATAGGCCCTCAGACTTCCGAAAAAGGTCTCATCTCCCACCACATGTCGGAGCATATGGAGTACCCAGGCTCCTTTTTGATAGACCATGGAATAACTAAATATCGCGCCCACACTGCTGGTATCGGGTCGATACACAGAGCTATTCACGTCATTTACCTTGGAAGCCATATGAGCATGATAATACTCCTCCCCATTTACCGCTCCCCAATAAAGAGCTTCGGAATAAGTTGCAAAACCTTCGTTAATCCAGATATGATGGAAATCACTACAGGTAACTAGATCGCCCCACCACTGGTGAGCCAACTCATGGGCAATCGTATTTTCACCATAGGAACCCATGCTGGAACAGGTCTGGTGCTCCATGGCACCACCCCACTGAAATTGAGCCATACCATACTTTTCCTCTGCAAATGGGTATTTCCCAAAGTAGTCGCTAAAGATATCAATCATACCTGCTGTGCGATTCCAGCGTTCGACCATCGGTGCGGTTGCTGAAGAGGGGTACATCCAATATTCCAGAGGCATGGAATCACCATCTGCAAAGTGATGCATTTCGGTCCAATAGGTATAATCTGTTATGGCCAGAGAAACCAGATAGGTGGTAATTGGATATTTATGCTCCCATATCGTTGTTTTAGTGTCATCCGAATTTAGTGTTTCTGAAACAAGCATTCCGTTGGAGACAGCATCAAATGCAGCATCGGTGGTTAAAGATATTCTCACTGAATCGGCTTTGTCCGTGGGCACATCTTTGCAGGGCCACCAGGATCGAGCACCATATGGTTCGCTCAAGGTTGAAATCATGGGTGGTCGCGAGGGATTGTTTCCTTGATGACCAAAAGCAAAGGCTTGGAACCCACCCTGCAGGGGATGTCCATGGTATTGTATACCAACAACAAGAGATTCTCCAACATTATAGCTACCATCCAGGGTAATGCTTAACAGATCAGAGAAATGGTTGAAATTAGCTCCATTTACAGTAACAGCATCAACGGTCATGCCACTGGCAAAATCTAATTGAATGCTTTCCAGGTTATCCACTTCTGGCAGGAGATGAACCTCGACGTTCCCATAAATAATTTCAGTGTCAATATTTATATCCAGTTCAATATTATAGTAATGCACATCATAGTCAAAAATGTCAGCTCTCTGGGAGGCTTTGGCCAGAGCGGAATAGTGGGAAGCCATTTCTGAGATGGGTTTACAGGGAACATTTGTGTTCTCATAAACCTGGGCAAACGTTGAGCCCAATAAAAGGATGCTGATTAACAACGTGAACTTTTTCATAATTCCCTCAAAAAATGTGTTATTGGAAAATACGTCTTTGAACTCAGCCATGCAATATATCTCAGCCCAAATTCATTAAAGAATTAGTTACAATTTGGCATGGGAGATAAAAAAACGCGGCTGTAAAAACCGCGTTTTGGATAATAAGGGCATGGGTTGGTTTGATCACATCGGCCAGAAATTGGAATCGTTCCAGACTTCCTGTCTGAAATCTTCCTCAAGAGCCATCAGCTTTTGATGATGATCAATCTCCCAGTCAGTGAGCCAGGTAAAAAGTTGCTTGATGTCTGGGTCAGTGGCTGCTTGTTCCTCTTTCTGATAAAATTTAAAAGCACGTTCTTCCAGAGTAAGGGCAATACTTATCGCCGAGGAATCAAAATCACTATTTTTTAATTCCATAAGAAATGATTTATCTATGATGGGGTCTTTAAAACCGAATTGAAGTTCTTCTTCTGTGGGTAATACAACTTTGCCTTCATCCAGGTGCCGTTTGAAAGTCAATTGTAGAATTTTTAAATGATGCTCTTCCTCTTTCACCATGTGCTCAAAAAGTTCTTTGGCTACAGCAGAGGTGGCTGTCTTGGCAGCCATGGCAAAAAACTCTTTGCCATTCATTTCTAGAAGTATAGCTCGTTTGAGCACATCCTGCACGGATTTAAATTCAGATGTTTTTTTAGCGGTATTCACAAATATTACTCCCCATCCTTGGATGAATTCTCAATGTCTTCTGCATCCTCATTTGATTCTTTTTCGAGCTCTGCTTTCTCTTGCATGCGATAGATAGCACAATGCTCAATTTCAGAATCGCGAAAACTGGTCAAAGGATTGTAGTCGGCATTAAAGCGATTTTCACATTCATTTGCGGCTTCAGGACCTGATGGACATTCGATGTCATAGACTGGACAGAAGCCCTTACGTTGATTTGATTGATTTGATGTCATCATTTTTCTTCCTATACCCATAAGCTAAGGTGAGATCACAGCTAGTCGCTCAGCAGTCTCATAATATAATCATGACCTGCAAAAAAATCGGTATTGCTTGTAAAAAAAGCGGGGCTCGAAAATTCGAGCCCCGCAACCAAAAGGATATCAGTTAGAACTTACTATTGGCCTGAAAATCCAATAAAGTTCGCATATAGTTATCACGAACCAATGTTTGTGGTTTTGGGGAATGAATTAAGCTCATACTTCCCTTCATCTGAGAAATGCTTTGATATTCATTCTCATCCATCCAAGTGATCAGATCAGCTTCGATGGTTTTAATCAGTTCCGGACCATAAGCCATAAGCGCGGAAGTCAACATGGTGACATCTGCACCAGACATGATGAGCTTCAGTACATCCTTGGCACTATGCACCCCACCGCTGGCGGCAAAATTCATGCTCACATTTCCACGTAGAATAGATATCCAGCGCATGGGCAGGCGAATATCCCTGCTATGACTTAAATGAATCTGGCGTTTAGTTTCCAGTTTCTTTAGATCGATATCTGGATGATAGAAACGGTTAAACATAACCAGAGCATCTGCGCCAACGCCTTCTAAAGCCTTGGCCATTGCTGGGAGTGAACTGAATCTGGAACCAATTTTAACAGCAACTGGAATATCCACATTAGATTTCACCCAGCTCACAATATCTGTATAGCGTTTTTCAACATCGGCACTGCTCTCGTTGAAATCCACGGGTAAATAGTGAATATTCAATTCCAACCCGTCTGCACCGGCTTCCTGCAATTTCTTGGCGTATTGCATCCACCCGCCAGGAGTAGCCCCATTCAGGCTGGCAATAATGGGAATATCCACACCTTCTTTGATCTTACGGACATTTTCCAGGTAATCCTGAGGTCCCGATAGATATTCATGAGCCTGTGGGAAAAAACTCAGGGATTCAGCATATGAATCTGTCCCATAGTCCATGAAATGTTCAATGGAACTGTCTTCCTGCTCGATTTGCTCTTCAAAGAGAGAGAACAATACCACAGCAGAAGCACCATTGTCTTCCAGGATTTTAATCTGATCAAGCTTTTCAGTCAGAGGTGAAGCAGAGGGAACTAAAGGATTCTTTAATTCCAAGCCCATGTAATTTGTACTTAGACGCATATCAATTATTCCTTTATGATCTTCACTTAAACTTCATCGTATGATATGGCGGCAAGCTTGGCATAGTATTCATACTTTTCCTTAGCTGCTACATCAGACGCTTCTATATACTTTGCTGACAATTCCGGGTCAATGCGACTCAGAATGGTAAACCTGGTTTCATTCATCGCGTACTCCCGAACATGCTGCTTGGGAGGTTTGGAATCCAGGGTGAGTGGATTTTTACCTTCTATTGCCAGCATTGGGTTGTAGCGATAAAGTGTCCAATACGCACTATCGACTGCCAACTTCTGCTGATTCATCCCCTTCGCCATATCAATTCCATGTGCGATACACTGGCTATAAGCAATGATGAGAGATGGACCCTCATAGGCTTCAGCCTCCATAAAGGCACGTACGGTCTGAGCGTCGTTTGATCCCATTGCCACTGATGCGACATAGACATTTTTGTAGCTCATTGCCATCATGCCGAGATCTTTTTTGCCTGATGGTTTTCCAGCTGCAGCGAATTTCGCAACAGCTCCCAGAGGCGTAGCCTTTGATTTCTGGCCACCAGTGTTCGAATAGACCTCAGTATCCAGAACCAGAATGTTCACATTCTTGCCTGAAGCCAGGACATGATCGAGACCGCCATAGCCAATATCGTAGGCCCAGCCATCTCCACCCATGATCCAAACACTCTTCTTAACCAGATTATCCGCGACTGATAGCAGTTGTTTGCTCAGAGGCGTATCCAGTTTTTCAACAATATCCATCATTTGTTTCACACGCATACGTTGCTCGAATATCTCAGGCTCGTTGGCTTGTGAGGCATTGGCGATTGAAGCTACCAACTCGGTACCAATATCTTCTTTAAGCAGGGTCATGAGTTCAACTGCATGCACCTGATGCTTGTCAATGGTCAAACGGTATCCCAGACCAAATTCGGCATTGTCTTCAAAGAGAGAATTGTTCCAGGTTGGTCCACGTCCAGCCTTGTTAGTAGCCCATGGAGTGGTTGGAAGATTTCCACCATAAATGGATGAACATCCCGTTGCGTTGGCAATCACCATGCGATCCCCAAATAATTGGGAAGTCAGCTTCACATAGGGTGTTTCTCCGCAGCCCACACAGGCTCCAGAGAACTCAAAAAGAGGCTGTAGAAGCTGTGAACCCTTCACGGTTGCATGTTTCGTGTTGCCACGATCTACTTCAGGAAGATCCATGAAGAAATCCCAATTGGCACGTTCAGCTTCGCGTAGGGGTCTCTGGTCAGCCATGTTGATAGCTTTGCGACTGAGATTACTCTTATCGCGAGCGGGGCATACTTCAACACACAAGTTACAACCAGTACAATCCTCAACGGCAACCTGGAGAATATACTGTGAACCAGCTTCCCATTCCTTACCCTTGGCATTTACGTGCTTAACGGTAGCTGGGCTACCCTCAAAAGCCTTCTCATCTGCAATTTTGGGACGAATAGCTGCATGGGGACATACCAGGGCACATTTGTTACACTGGATACAAATATCTGGTTCCCAAACTGGAACTTCCAGAGCAATATTTCTCTTTTCCCATTGGGTGGTTGCAGTTGGCCAGGTACCATCATTTGGCATGGCACTTACTGGAAGATCATCGCCGCGACCAGCTATAATTTCTGCAGTAACCTGCTGGACAAATTCTGGCGCAGCTTCAGGAACGATTAAGCGTAGAGCATCGCTTCCAGTCAAGGTTTCAGGGACATCAACTTCAAAAAGATTTGATACAGATTGGTCAACCGCTGTGTAGTTCTTCTCTACAACGGCATCACCCTTCTTACCATAAGTTTTATAAATCGCCTCTTTAATCTTGGCGATGGATTCGTCCTTTGGAAGAATACCTGAAATGGCGAAGAAACAGGTCTGCATGATGGTGTTAATACGCATACCCATTCCCGTTTCACGAGCCACGGTAACAGCATCAATGACATAGAATTTCAGTTTTTTGTCAATGATCTGTTTCTGGTACTTACGTGAGAGCCCCCCCCAGATTTCATCTTTGCTCAGGTGACTGTTGAGCAAGAAGGTGGCACCTTCTTCAGCCTTGTCCAGAATATCAAATTGTTCCAGGAGTTCATACTGATGACATGCAATGAAATTTGCATGATCGATAAGATAGGTTGACTTGATCTCATCTTTACCAAAACGAAGGTGAGATGTAGTGGTACTTCCAGATTTCTTAGAATCGTATACAAAATAACCCTGGGCAAAATTGTCAGTGCCTTCACCAATGATCTTGATAGAGTTTTTGTTGGCTCCAACAGTACCATCAGAACCCAGCCCATAGAACAGACCACGAAAAACTTTTCCTTTGGAGGTTCTGTAATTTGGATCGAAATCAAGGGAGGTAAATGATACATCATCATTGATACCAATGGTGAAATGGTTCTTGGGTCTATCAGCAATAAGATTGTCATAAACACCTTTGATCATGCCAGGTGTGAATTCTTTTGACGAAAGACCATAACGACCGCCCACAATAGTTGGCATGTCTTCAAACTGATAATAATCTTCAATTTTGGCTTCAGCGAAGGCAGTGATAACATCTTGATACATAGGTTCACCAGCGCCACCAGGTTCTTTGGTTCTATCGAGAACGGCGATCTTTTTCACGGAGGCAGGTAAAGCGGAGATGAAATGTTTGATTGAGAAAGGTCTGAAAAGTCTGATTTTGACCATACCAACTTTTTCACCATCTGCAATCATCTGAGTTACTGTTTCCTCAACAGTTTCTGCACCGGAGCCCATAATGATGATAACGCGGTCGGCATCTTTGGCACCGACATAGTCAAATAAATTATAGCTACGACCAACAATTTTGGCAAAGCGATCCATGGTCTTCTGAACCAATTCTGGTGTTGCTTCATAATAGGGATTCACAGTCTCGCGCCCCTGGAAATAGACATCCGGGTTCTGAGCGGTTCCCCTGAGAACCGGTTTGTTAGGATTCATACCACGTGAACGGTGAGCAATAACCCATTCATCATCGATCATACCGCGGATATCATCATCATCGAGTTGCTCAATTTTCATGACTTCATGGGAGGTACGGAATCCATCAAAAAAGTGGATAAAGGGAACTCTGGTCTGGAGTGTGGATGCTTGAGCAATGAGTGCACAGTCCATGACTTCCTGAACTGAGTTGGCTGCCAACATGCCCCAGCCTGTGGCTCGTGTGGCCATTACGTCTGAGTGATCTCCAAAAATAGAGAGTGCTTGGGCGGCGAGTGATCGAGCAGATACATGAAACACTGTAGAGGTTAATTCACCAGCGATCTTATACATATTGGGAATCATGAGTAGCAAACCCTGTGAAGCTGTAAATGTCGTGGTCAATGCACCGGTCTGTAAGGCACCATGGACTGCTCCTGCAGCGCCACCTTCACTTTGCATTGCTTCTACTGTGGGAATCGTTCCCCAGATATTTCTTCTTCCCTGTGCGCTGAAGGCATCAGCCAGCTCACCCATGTTTGATGAGGGTGTAATGGGATATATAGCACAGATCTCATTGGTTTTATGGGCAATGAATGCGGCCGCATCATTCCCGTCGATGGTTACCATCTTACGTGTCATTATTTCTCCTGTATATGTCGAGTGGATTTAATCCTGAGAATTGTTCGTTAAGCATCGCCACAAACTTATGTAAATATCATGCCAAAGGAAGCCCTCAGGAGATTAATTTTTGCTTATATGACGATTTTTATCTCCGCGGAAGGTCGCTGAAGATCTACTTCAGATAAACGAAAGATCCGCTTCCTAGTTGGTCTTGCTGAGAATAAAGTGAGTAGTAATAAAGACCACCACCCAGATTGCTACCACTGAGATCAATGAATAGTTGTTGTTGGCCCGGTCCAAGATATCCAAACTCCATTTTGTGAACCTCTTGACCACGCAGATTGTAGAGACGTGCCCCTATGATATCCCCTGTAGAAAGCTGAATCGGGATCAAAGTGCTGCTATTGAATGGATTGGGATAAGCAGCCCCAAGCAGATTGGTCTGTAAAGGATGAAAGGCAGTCTCATCTCCTATTGCCGATGGTAGACTATTGGTGAGGAGCCAATCTGTGCTCAGCGAGGTGACATCTCCAATGCCGTTGCTCATGAGAATACTTCCCATATTTAGCTGGGCATTTCCCTCTGACGTATATGCAAAAGTTGCACTTCCCGAATCGATGGGAAGATATATCTGGCTAAATTGACCAGGTTCTGGGATTTCACCTGATTCCAGAATCAAAAGAATCTCATCAAGAGACACGTCCCGCAGCATATATGGCACAGCCTGGGGCAAGGTACTGTCCGTAAGGGAAATATTGAAAAGGGATTCAGAGCCATCCAAAGGGAAGTGAGATTCTTCTCCAATTAGAACCACCCCATATACATTAAAGAAGTTCTGAGGGAGCTGTTGATACGAAATAAAATTATAGGTCAAAGTATCTCCGACCTGGGTCAGAACAGCGCCAGCACCTTCTGAATCTGTGAGTGGGTTTAAGACACCCTCTATATTACCTGATACAGCGTCCACAGTATAGTCAACTGAGCCCTGCGTATAGGCTGAGACCGGTAGTGTGTTCCAGAGTTGAATGGCTCCATCAGTTATAGCCCGCATCTGAAGACTTGTATTGAACATGAGGCCTGTGAATTCCATCTCAAAATGGGAATCATTATTGGCAATTATCTCAAATTCTCCTGAAGCTGAAATGTAGGGATTGAAAGATGCCAGAGAGTCCAGAGTGAATGATGCATCTATTAAGCCAGCAAGACTTTCAGGATCCACTTCGCTAAGCCAGACAAACATCTTCAGAGCTTCTGGAGACGGGCTCACATCATAATTTCCTTCATCCAGAGGGAGTGTATCACTCATAAAAATGACGAAGATATCTGCCAGCGTGTCACTCCCGTTTACATACAAATCGTAGGCAACCAGGGTCACCAGATTGGTGTCCCCCAGAGATAGCTCAAAACCACCAACACCTTCATGTGGGACTTCATCGGAGATAAGATCACCGGATAGATCAAGAGTCTGTGCTGGAGTTGGGAAGCTCTGATAGGTAAAGCTTAGCTCTCCTGTATTCCAGGCGCTTTGTCCCAGGAGGAAATTTGCCATTGTAAAAAGGAGAAGAGATCTCATCAGTATTTCAGGAACTTTATTCAGTATCATAGTATGTATTTCAATCCAAATTGAATGTTAGAGAAAGAATTTTCCACATCGACTGAGCGCTCAACATTACTCTCCAGTATGTGGTTAAGATCGCTTTGCCACTGTTCATTTCTAAGAGCAAGGGTGAATCCAAGTCCAGACCGGAATTGGTATCCTATTCCTGCATCCATACGAATGATATTGTCAAAGCGATAATTAAGCGGATCATTCATCAGGGTAGCTGCAAAGGAAAGGCTGAGTGGATCGAGTGCCCAAAGTAAAGAGGCCGAAAATTCATGAACATCCTGCACATACATACTCACCTGTTCATCGACCAGTTGCTCAAGACTTTGCCCCGTTTCTGAATCATATAAATCTCCCTTCAGAAAGACAGAAGAATACCGATGGTAACGGTAATTAATACTGGCTTCAAAGGGGTTCGCAACAAATCCCAGACCAAGACCTAGTCGCCAGGGTCCCCATGTGGTGTATTCCAGGCTTGACCATTTATCATGGGAGTGGATTTGTTGATTGCCATCGCCATCCCACTCAATGGAATCACGACTTGCAGATTCGTCAACTGCTATGCGGGAGGGCAGTTCGATGGAGATCCCAAAATTAAGATTCTCAGAAACTTCACTCAGGAGACCTACTCGAGCACCAAAGCCTGAGTAGCTTGGGCTGAATTGCAGACTATCAATAAATCTATCAAAGTTATAAATATCGTGAGGATCAGTCTCTTCGTACAATTTGCTAAATGAATTCTTCCCAGTGAGATAACTTACAGCATAGCCCAAAGATGTGTTCATGGTAACCAGTACAGAAGTTCCTGCAGTCAAGGCATACAAATCCCCACTTTCCTGGAAAAGATATTTATAGTAATAATCTCCATCAGGGTCAAAATCGTTAAACTGGCTGATACTGTTAAAGGAATTTACCCTTTGCAGATTTACTCCCCAGACCCAGGCACCTCGATATACCTGGACCGGTTTGATGTAAGTCAGGCTATTAAATCGTAATTGATGATCCTGGAGGTTCTCCCAGACTGTGGAATTAAATACACTTTTGCTTGCAATTTGATCATAACTCAAGTCAGCTGAGAAGAAAGCGCGCTTATTGTAACTTAGTAGAGCAGGATTACCCAACAGGGCATTGCTGGCTCCCATGGAAGCTGGGATGACACCACTTTCAGATCCAGATATGCCTCTCATTCCCCTGAACGGTCTGATGACGTCAAGATAGTTTTGAGAGAATAAACTCACTCCCCATAAGAGAATGGTGAAAAATATAATTCTGTTTTTCATTCTGAGCTAATTCCGGGTTCTAGTGCGTTTTTTGGGTGGTGGTGGATCCGATTTTTCTGATTTTTTTTGTTTCTTAACAGCCTGAGGTTTGCTGGTTTTAACCGGTTTGGGCTTATTCACCTTTACTGGTTTAACATTTTTAATTATCGGTTTGGCGTCATCATTCCTGGACTTTTTAATTATTGGGGCACGGATGACAACAGGGTCGCTAATTGTGGGATTTATAATCGGTGAAGCAGCAGAGGACATACCGCCCCCAATACTTCCCGTGTTCCCCTTATTACCAGAACTGGCGGGTGAGGAAGAATTGTTCCTTTCTCGAACTCTGGATCCACCCTGCTTTTCATCCCGGTCAAAACCCCTGGCTGGTGCAGGATCTCTCGTTTCGCTAACCACATAGACAGGTGCATAATGTGGGTGGTGATAGTCGTAATAATTGTAGGGGCTGTAGTAGGAAGCACCATATCCAGTATGATAACTGGTAAATGGCAGGGCGGGCTCCCAATAGGGATCCCAGCCATACATTCCGGACCCTCCGATGGTACTCACCATGGCAGGCTCAGAGACAACTGTCGTCATCGTCTGTGGGAGTGTCTGTGGCGGGTACAGCATGGTATAGCAGGACTGAAGGACCACAATTAGTAAAAATACCATGATTATTTTTTTTAGCTGCATAAGTGGAGGGAAGTTAGCTTTCAGAGTTAGAAATGTCAACATGGTGTACCCCTTTCTTCCTACTCTGGAACGGTATTGTGATAAGTAAGTTCCCCAGCTCCAGAGAAGTTTCTATTACACTTAGACTCTTGAACTCGAAATGGGTTAAGAAGAAATCTCACCGAAGGCACGAAAGGGTTAGATAATGATTGACACAATCAGGATGAAAATCGTAATCCCTAATACTGAGAGAAGGTACAATCCCAGTGTCAGGAAAAGAGCCATGATTGCAGTAATCATAAAAGATCCTGCATCCATGGCGTAAATGGTTCTTAATCCCATATATCCTAGATAGATCGTCATCCCAAACGAGAACATCCCTCCTATGATCGGAAGTAGGATCAATAAGGATGCAGTCCCACTCGCATAGGCAAAGATTCTAAAGATGAGTGTGAAATCATAGGTTTGCAGACCGCGCCATTTCAGAGAGAGGTGAACTCCAAAGGCTGAAATAAACTGGAGTAGAATGACGGAAATCGGATAAGCCAGTATCATGATCTGAGAAATATTCTCTGGCAGGTCAAGCATATCCCGGAGCTCTGGATTCTGCGGCAAAAACATTTCAGGATCAGGCTCAGCAATTGTGAACGCCCACAAAAAGGTAAATACTTGTATGGCCACCGTGTAAACCAGGGCATCACTAATCCCGGCGTTCCTTCTCATGACACTAAAGGTAGCCGCTGGTCTTAACAGGAAGGCCTTGATCGTCTCAATAAAGGCTACGAAGAAACCTAACTCATGTTTCTTCTCCCAGGGCGGGCCATCAATTATAAATGGTAATATCTTGGGTTTTTCAGGTTGTTCCATTTGGCTCATTTTAGCGCTTTCATTCCTAACTGCAATAAAAAAAGCCCCACCAGGGGGCTTTAAATCAAGTCAGTGATTTCTTAAAGAGTGAGAATCCACTCCACAAGAACCACAATATCCAGAATATCAATCTGCAGATCATCATTAATGTCTGCCATATCAAATTCAACCTCAGAAATCTCTGTGTCAGCAAGAACCCATTCTAAGAGCAGCACAGCATCACTAATATTGAGTTCGTCATCCCCGCTCACATCGCCGGCAACAATACCAAAATCATAGTCTATAGCTGCTACCACATCGATGAGTCCAAACCCGCGAGTGTTATCCGGCGTGGTATTCCCATCAGCGGTCATCATAAGAGCTTCTCTAACCATCATGGGCGTCCAATTGGGATGTGCTTCAAGGATGAGAGCGCAAGCTCCAGCAACAAGCGGTGTCGCAAAACTTGTCCCTGAGCCAGAAAGAAAATCGAGGGTGCTGTCTGTGCCTGCCAGAAATGTGGCAACGCCTCGGGCTAAAACTTCAGGTTTGATGCGACCATCTGCGGTTGGACCATGAGAGCTAAAACTAGGTGTCACATTAGATGCATCAACGGCACCCACAGAAATGACAGAGTCTGCATCAGCGGGAGCAATGATGTGGTACCAATCATGATCACCTTCATTTCCAGCGGCAGTCACACAGACCATTCCCAGACTTACTGCATAATCAACCCCTAGGGTAGTAATGGCTGTTTCGCCGTCTAGATCTTCCTCATAGGTATACCAATCGAGATATCCAAGTGAGCTGGAAGCGATATCAGCTCCCAAGGCTTCACCCCATTCGAGAGCTGCTACGAATAAATCTTCTTCAGCTTCGATTTCCTCATTGACCATTTCAGTTTTTGCGAGAAGCAATTTGCACTCATAGGCGGTTCCCCGAAGTGCACCATCTATAAATCCACCTGCAGCCGAGGCAGTGGCTGTCCCATGATCATGCTGGTCTGGAGGGTCCCCGACCTGATTTGAGGTGATTGAGTCCCCTTGAATAAAATCATATTCAGCTACAATACGTTCCTGTTGGAAGGCCAAATGATCGGTATAAAATCCAGTGTCCAGCATCAACAGCCAGATATTGGTACCTGTATACCCAAGCTCATGGGCGGCTACCGCATTTATCTGCTCATTTTGATTATAACTCGAACCGTAGTCAGCATCTGTGAGATAGATTTCATCATCTCGAGTGTTACGTTTTATAACTCTCTTGCTGATCTTATGGATACGTTTAGTCTTTTTAACGATAGCATTACCATCGAGTTGTGCGATATAGTCTGGATGTGCCTCAATTGAGACCGCGTTCAACCATCTGCTTTCAGTGCGAACTTTTACACCTGCTCCCAAAATCTCATCAACATAAATAGCAGCAACAGGAAGATCCCGATAGGTAGGACCTGTGATAGTGCCACGTACAGCCCGTCGATCCAGGGCTCGCTGAGATAGGTGGGGAAATTCATGCTCTGTAGCGTTAAAAGTAGCCTGATCGGTCACTTCTTTGTCCTGAAAAAATACCCAATAAAGCTGGGTCTCATCTTCATCCTGGCCATAGGCCGATACTCCACAAAGTAGTGTAATTATTAGAAATATTATGTAGCGTTGCGACTCGCGCATTTCCACCTCAGGTCTTGGTTATAATGTAGACTTGATAGATAGGAGGTCAATATGTAATTGCTTCAGTCACATATTTGCCATGCGGACGAAGACAAAAAATAGAAGCTACTCTCTTAAAGAGCGCCCTGCATCCGTTTTAGAAAATCTGCAACATTTTCATATCCTGTTGAACGCAACGAGGTGAGCTCATGTCCATTATTCATAAAGATGTAAGAGGGGACTCCTTTGATGGAATATTCCTGTTGAAAATATTTCTCAAAATCACCGGAGTCTTTTGTCATATCAATCTTAATTGCGGTGAATTTCTTTGATAATTTGACTATTTCCCCATCAGGAAAGGTGAGTTTATCCATTTCCTTACAGGGAATGCACCAATCCGCATAAACATCAATCATAATTGGAGAATCTGAAGTTAATAGTGCCTCTAACTCCATTTGACTGGTCGGATGCTCCCAGGCTATAGCTTCGCCACCATGTTCTGGTTCAGGGATACCCATCCAGGTACCAATGATAATAAGAATGATAGCGATAGCTTGTTTGATCCGATTGAAACCAAGATTTCCTTCAGCACTATTGTCAAACATAATCAGATAGACACCTGAGCCGATCAGAAAAATAGACATGACAAGATTCCCATATCCACCCAGCAGTGGCATGATGAAATAAATAGCCATTGCGATAAGAACCAGCCCAAAGATGACTCTCACTCCGATCATCCAGGTTCCTGAACGAGGCAGTGATGATAGTTTGCTGGAATACATGGCGAGAAAAAGATATGGCAGGCCAAGTCCCATGGCTAATGTAAAAAACATGCTAAAGCCGAGAATCACACTCTGTTGAGCAGCCACATAGGTGAGAAGGCCAATTACGAATGGACCAACGCAGGGAGCTGCAACAATCCCCAGCGTTAAACCCATAAAAAATGACCCAAAGATACCGGCTTTGGATTGACTGGCGGCAGTCATCAATCCAGTAGGTAGTCTAAATTCATAAACACCAAACATGGAGAGCGATAATCCGACCAAAATGGCAGCAATTCCAATCAAAACGACAGGGTTGGTAAGCAATGCTCCAAACAAGCCACCACCCAGTGCAGCCACCACTCCAAGAATAGAGTAAGTCACTGCTATACCCAACACATAGGCCAGAGCCATCCAGAAAGTACGCCCTTTACTGGTATCCTGCCCTCCAAAGAAACTGATCGTGATGGGAATTAATGGATATACGCAAGGTGTCAAATTCAAAGCCAGTCCACCAAAGAAAATGATAAAAAATGTTAGAAATATGCCATAGTCAGCAACCAAACCTGAGATTTCATCGTCTTCAGCTTGTTCATCCATGGGCATTTCAGTTTGTGGAACTAATTTTGGAAAATGCTCGACATGGGTTGCCATGCGTTGACTTGCTTCATCCACCACTGGCAACATATATGAGAAATTTACAGCCGTGGGAATCAGACATTGAGCATCATCACAGGCTTGATAATAAACCTCACCCTCAATCTGAAGCGGTCCTGAAATATTCTCAGTAAGCTCCAGGGAAGTGCGTAAGATGATACGACCACCGTAAACCGCAGCAGGTTCCTCAACACCGGCGACTGAAATCATTTCAGCTTTGGGGTAGATCCACTCTCCCACACTATAGGGTTTTTCCTCAGAAATAATTGAGGGCGATACCGGAATGGTGAACTCGTCATTGCCTATAGGTGCATAAACATGCCAGGGATGGTGAATATCCACGACTAAGGCTACATCAAGTGTCTCTCCTGCCAGCGCTGCACTCTGACTAGAGACAAATTCGGCAGTTAAAATTTCCCCAGGTGCCTGCTGTCCCCACAGGTTCATTGAAAAAAGAACCAATATGGCAGGCAAAAATAGTTTGAATGATTGGCGCATGATGATGTCTAATCCTTACTCGTTTGAGTTGATCCCTTAACTAAAGAGATTTTTTATCCATCCCCACATAGGATGTCTTCTTTGATACCAGGCTTTCTCAAAGGTTACACGTCGCTCATCAAAAGCTGCGATTCCAAGATCCACAAAAGCCTCCCGTTGATCATATGCCGACCAATGCACACCTGGCATTTCTGGGAGCAAAAGTACATCAGCTTCTCGATTCAACATGTCGCGATAATGACAGGAGCGAATATTCTCACTTTGGCTCATAATAGCCATGGCATTGTCCATGTCTGTAATAGGATTGATGTCCTGCCCCACATCCACCGCCATGACAAAATCTGCACCCATCTCACGAGCCATACGGATAGGCACCTGTTGTGAGACCCCACCATCGACCAGTGTTTTACCTTCGTGATATACGGGTGGTAAAAAGCCAGGAATTGCTATCGAAGCCATCACTGCTGGTAATAAGGGACCCTCAGTAAAATATACATCTTCTCCCGAGTACAAATCGGTCGAGACAATGCCCAATCTGGTTCCAGAATCAAACCATGAATCTTCGGTAATTGCATACTTGATAGCATCTTCCACACGATCGGGACGCACCAATCCAGGCTTTGAGTGAGCCAGATTGATAACAATTCTATCTTGAATGGCTGAGGACACCTGATGCCAGAAGGATTCTCCACCCCGGCCCTTCACATTGATCAGATGCATACCCAGTTTACGGAAAGGTTCACTTCTGATCATCTCATCGAGTTCAGTCCATGTGGCTGCTGCACTTCCTGTTTTGATATAGGCAGCCGCCACCAAAGCACCCATGCTGGATCCGGTTATGTAATCAGGTCGAATCCCGATTTCCTCAAGGCGTTGTAAAACGCCAATATGGGCAAACCCTCGGGCTCCCCCACCACCTAAAGCCAGACCAAAACTGGGACGGCTCATATGCTAATTCTGGTAACCTTCCGATGAAACCATGCTGGTTTTCAATATGGTTACAGCTTGAAGTGGATTGTCGTTTCGATCGCGCTCCAGTGTGGCGATTTCATCCACAACATCCATACCCTCTACGACATTTCCAAATACCGTATAATTGCCATCGAGTTGTGATAGACGAGCTAAGCAAAAGTAAAACTGGCTACCGCTGGATAATTTCTCAGGGTTATTCTGTCCAGTTCTGGCTGCTCCAAGCGTTCCCCTTAAGTGAGGTTGTCCAATTTCAGCCGGAATCCTTTCACCAATACCACCAGTACCATCATCAGCTTTATCTTGATTATCACGAGTAAGTGGATCACCGCCCTGAACTACAAAACCTGAAATCACCCTATGAAAATATATGCCTTCCAGTGAACCTTCTTCAGCTAACTTTTTGTAATTTGCTGCATGAAGCGGTGCTTCTGCCTCATAAAGATCAATGATGATGGTTCCCAGGGAGGTTTCCATTTTGATGTATTCATCTACGGGAGCTTTGGCTTCCCTACTACATCCAATGATTACTGCAAGTGCCAGTATGACTAACAGAATTTTAGTTGTTGTTATTTTTTTCATTTTTTCTCCACTTCAATTGGTTTTAATGGTTGATCCTGGCGAGCCAGGATAATCCCCAGATCCCGCTCTTGTCTCTGTGCAACCACAGACATTGCCAGGTCTGGATCATTATTTTTTTCGCTCAGATGAGCTAACATAACTCCATTCAGATTACCTAATTCAGCCAGAAGTGCAATAAACTCAGCACTGTCCTGGTTGCTCAGATGGCCTACCCTGCTATCCACTCTTGCTTTCAGATGAGGAGGGTAAGGTCCATTCCAAAGCATATCGCGATCATGATTGGCTTCCATGACCAGAAAATCCGCTTTACGCATAGCCAGGAAATTATCCTCTGTCACTGCACCAAGATCGGTGAGATATCCCAGGCTGACACCACCACTCTCAACAAGAAAACCTGTTGAGCTGGCTGAATCATGCAGAGTGGGGACACTTGTCACTGTGAGTGAACCCAACTCCATAACTTCTTTCATTTCAAAATGACGCATTCTCTCATTGCCACTGAATTTCCGATGACCTGCGCGTTTGGTGGCGGGGTGCATGAGTAAAGGGACCTTGTGACGTCTTGAAAAAATACTGGCTCCTTTTATATGATCGCCATGCTCATGAGTAATTAAGCAGGCTTCCAGATCGTCAGGTTCAAGACCTACAAGCTGCATGCGTCTACGGATTTCAGCACCGCTGAAGCCTGCATCAATAAGGATCATGGTATTTTCATTTTGAACGACACAGGCGTTGCCACCACTGCCACTTCCTAACATGAACAATTTCAGCATTTAGTGGCGTCGATCCTTTGTATTATTAGTAGAGAACCCATGATTTTCAAATTAGGATGACACTGAGCCAATTCAACTAAAAACTACCTTAGAAAAATTCCCAAACCAATTACCCCCTCTTTCACATCCGCTCTAAATTCTTATATTCTTAAAAACAGTTGGCAAGGAGTGGAGCACACTTTTAAACTTAAGCCCATGTCACAATTGGAATTTTTCAAACCACCTACTAAAACACCCAGTCGATCAGAGGTCGCCCTCATCGCGGCAACCCTGAATTTTCAGATAAAACTTATCCTGGCTTTGTCTGCCAAGGATGCAGATCAAATTATTAAGATTTCTCAAGGTCTGATTAAGCCCTTTGGCACAGCAACCGCTTTTACTAAAAAGACAGTTTGGAAATACTTCAATCACCCACATACGCTACCCTTCGTTGGTGTATTGCGAGATGAAATTATCGGTTTCCTGGTTGGAGTTCCTCTGGAAAATTTTAGTGATGAACAGTGGGCCTCTCTGGATCCCACATTGGGAGATCACGAAACCATCTATACCTATGCCTTTATTTTTGATGAGAAGCATCAAGGTCAGGGCTATGCAAAGATGTTAAAAAAAGTATATTTGAATTGGCTAAAAAAACGTGGGTACCAATACGTTTCAGGACATGTCCGCGAGGGGATTTCCAGCCAATTTTCCTTACATACACGAGTCCTCCAAAAATACCCCAATTGGCACGATACTGGCAAAGTCTTCGAGTACTATCAGCGTCCATTACGCTGAGCAAATTGACTGAAGCAGATTAAAATTTTCACGGAGGAGATGTGTTCAATAAACTGATCGTCGCCCTGATGCCCCTGGCTCCCAGATTTATAGTTAAAATGATCTCAAAACGCTACATCGCCGGTGAGGATGCTGCATCCGCCATGGTCACCTGCCAGAAACTGAAAGAACAGGGATTCTTGACCACTGTAGATATTCTGGGAGAATCTGTTACTTCAAATGAACAGGCCAGGGCAGCCCGAGATTCCTATCTCGAGCTGATCACAGAAGTCGCCAACAACAACATTGCCAAAAACATTTCACTAAAACCTACTGCCATGGGTCTGGGTTTGTCTCAAGACCTGGCCAATGAATATATCACAGCTATTGTACAGAAGGCGCATGAGGCTGGCGTGTTTATCCGTATTGATATGGAAGATTCTCCCTATACTGATCAAACCCTTGATATGTATGATCGGTTGAGAACCAGTTACCCTCAATTGGGAACAGTGATTCAAGCCTATATGCACCGCAGTTTGGATGATGTAAAAAAGATTGCCGCCACAACTGGAAATTTAAGAATCTGTAAGGGTATCTATAAGGAATCCCCACAGATTGCTTATCAGGATGCCGATGAAGTCCGCCAGAATTATCTCAAGCTGGTGAGAGAAATGCTTGTTAAGGGTGCCTATGTTGGTATTGCCAGCCACGATCCCTTTTTACTTGACGAATCACTCAAAATCATTGACGAACTGAAAATCTCACCAGACCAATACGAATTCCAGGCACTCCTGGGTGTCCCCATTATGAAAAGACTGGAAGCGTTGATCAGTTTGGGTCACCGCGTCCGGATCTATGTCCCCTTTGGGAGCGAGTGGTACGCCTATTCAAGCAGACGTCTAAAGGAAAATCCAGATGTTGCAGGTTATGTTTTAAAAAACATGTTTGTGCAGAACTGATGACTGATCCACATCAAATTCTTTTAGAGAGTAAGACAATTGCAGTAGTAGGAGCATCCCCCAATCCCGACCGACCCAGCCACTGGATCAGCAAATATTTAATGTCTGAGGGATATACAGTAATACCGGTCAATCCGGGTCACGATGAATTGTTCGGATTGAGATGCTATCCCGATGTTGAGAGTATTGAATCGCAAATTGATATTGTGAACATTTTCAGAAGATCTGATCAGGTCATACCTATTGTGGAAAGTTCTTTAAAGAAATCTGCCCTAAAATTGGTATGGATGCAAGACAACGTTTACAACGAAGATGCCGCGAAGCTAGTAAGAGATGCGGATATTCCCGTGGTGATGAACGATTGTATTTATCGGGTGCACCGTCAGATCAAATAAACGGTTTATCAGTTGGAGCGCTGTCCCCAGTTAAGTTTCTTTCGTAATTTCTCGTAAAACGTATTATCCGGTGTCACCACCAACTGAATTCTGTATGAACTAGGACGAATTCGAATGCGAAGGCTGCCATCGATATGCCTGGTATTTTTGCCATCAATATGCAAATGGGCTAGACCCTCAGGATTACTTAAAATAACATAGATACTTTTTTCACCTGTTAAGACCACTGGGCGAACAGATAAGGTATGCGGTGATATGGGAGTAATTGAGATCGCTTCCAGGCTGGGATCAATAATGGGACCGCCAGCGGACAGAGCATAAGCGGTTGAACCCGTCGGTGTGGAAAGAATGAGACCGTCAGAGAGATATCGATTGAGCAATTCCTCCCCCACTCGAACTTCAGTCGCCAACAAGTTGAACACATCGGCTCTTTCAATGACTACATCATTTAAAGCCCAAAGCGTTTCCTCTGTACCATCCTCAAATTCCAGACGGCAATTCAGAACCATGCGTTCTTCGATACGATAATGGCCCCTCAAGATATCGTCAAGTCCAGAATGCCAATCCCGTTCCAGGGTGGTCAGGAAACCCAGACTTCCCAGGTTTATCCCCAGTATGGGTATGGGTGTGCGCATGACAGCCTGTGCAGACGAAAGCAGCGTCCCGTCTCCACCAATAGATATGATGAAATCCGTATCCCGGGGAATATCATTTTCAGTGATGATGTTTACTTCAAGATTATCGCATTCTATCTGTTGGGCAAAACTATCCAACATGAACAGTTCATGCCCTTCATCAAGTAGTTTGCCGAGAATCTCATCGACATACGATTTTATTTCTGCGTCGCTTTGAAAACCCCAAATAGCAAATTTCATTTTATCCCCGGGTAAAGCCTTAGTCCATTGCTTGCTTTTCGAAACCACCGTCTGCTGTATGAACCAGCTTGTCAATCTTCTGCCTGGCTGAATCTAATCTATCACGACAGAGGTGGATCAATTTCAAAGCACGTTCGTTTTGCTTGATAGCATCATCTAGCTTGAGATCTTCACCCTCCAGCTTGGAAACCAGAGTCTCAAGTTCTTCCATGAGCTCTTCAAATGATTTGTCTTTTTCACTCATAATTAAATTTAGAAACTCCCTCTGCTTAAGGTCACTTTATTTTTCTTTTTTTTACTTCGCTGGCAATTGAGCTGATTTCTCCATCCCGGAGACGCATATGGACTTCTGTGCCATCAGATACTTGCTCAATTGAGCGGATCAAATCCCCCTGGGCACCGCTGAGAACAGAATACCCCTTCTCAAGGATACGAAGCGGATTTAATGCTTCAATCGAAACCGAAAGATTGTCCATTCGGGCAGCAAGTTTAGAAATTTTATCTCGGGTTGCTCGAAGTGAAAGATCCTCCAGGTGATCCAGTTTCTGAAAAGACTGTTCAATCATCAATTCAGGTCTTTTAAGAGCATAGGATCTTGAGATGGAATCCAGACGCTGTCCATATTTTTCAATTCTGCTTCGCATGTTGGATTGCAGAGATTGCTCAACCTGATTAAACCACCTGATAAGTTCAATCTGATCGGGTACAACAAGCTCGGCAGCAGCAGATGGAGTTGGTGCACGATGATCTGCAACAAAATCAGAAATAGTGGTGTCGGTCTCGTGTCCAACTGCACTGACTACAGGTATTTTTGAATGCGCTATGGCTCGTGCCACACTTTCTTCATTGAAAGCCCATAAATCTTCCAGAGAGCCACCGCCACGACCTACAAGTAGAACCTGGCACTCATCCATGCTATTAAATGTTCCAATCGCATCGGCAATTTCTGTGGCTGCCCCTTCACCCTGGACCTTGACGGGGAGAAGAATAAGCTCCGCCAGAGGAAATCGACGACTAAGGATATTTATCATATCCCTAATGGCTGCGCCAGTCGGCGAAGTCACAATACCTATTTTAGCCGGGTACGCTGGTAGTTTTTGTTTAAGGGAAGGGTCAAAAAGACCTTCTGCATGAAGTTTTTTCTTCAGGTTTTCAAAAGCGAGGTGGAGGTCACCTTGACCGGCAGGTAACATTTGATCCACGATCAACTGGTATCTCCCCTGTGGAGGATAGACTGATATTCTACCATGGGCCGTGATTTCCATCCCATGAGTAGGCTCAAATCTGACACCCTCATTCTGACGTCTAAACATGACACTACCCAACTGAGCACCACTGTCCTTCAAACTAAAATACCAATGACCAGAACTATGCCGGGTCAGGTTTGAAATTTCTCCCTTCACCCATACCGATGCGAACCCCTTTTCCAGGGTATGCTGGATATGACCCGTAATCTGGGAAACTGATAATGTTGTGTTGAGCTCGGGTGATTGAGCCATAGGATTTTTAGAACAAATAGAGGGTGACGGAACAAGTTCCATCACCCTCTATATAAAATTTTAAGAAAGTCCTAACGGATCTTTTTCTTTTGACGGTTGGAGCGTAAACGCTTCTTGCGTTTATGTGTTGCGATCTTACGCCGTTTCCGTTTTTTTCCACAAGGCATGTAGCTTCTCCTCTTTCAATGCGGCGCGAATATAAGAGCCCAACCATAGTCCACAAAGCAATTTATCGTAGTAATATTTCGCTATTCTCTAGCCATAAGTGATTCATTTACACGATCGCGTAGTAGGCGAGAGGGCTTAAACACTGGGACGTAGCGTGCTGGTAAATTGACAGCTTCACCCGTTCCCGGGTTCCTGGCCTGTTTGGGAGCTCGTTTTTTCACTCCAAAACTTCCAAACTTTCTAAACTCTACACGACGACCATCGACCATTGATTCAGCCAGAGTTGTGAGAAACGCATCAATCACAGCCTCCGTCTCAACTTTTGTCAAACCGGTTCCGCCTGAGATGATATCCACCATATCTGCTTTGGTCATGCTAGTCTCCTTTGTTAATAGGGGATACGATATTGCAATTTTATGCTTGAAGATGATTCCCATCCTGGCAAGGCCGAGGAAACATCATCTTTTAATATGGTCCACCAGGATCGTCGTGGTTCCAGAGGATACTGCAATTTACTGTTCAGAGGTATTCCTGCCTTTTTGCAAAGAGCTATCCTGGCATCTTCAAAAGTTCCGAGAGCATCCACCAAATTGACTTTGAAAGCTTGTCTACCCGTAAATACTCGTCCATTTCCCAGACTTTGCATATTTATCTCGTCAATTCCGCGCTCATGAGAAACGACTTCGGTAAATTGTTCATAAACATCATTGATAATTCCCTGGAAATAGACCTGCTCCTGCTCATTCATCTCCCGAAAGGGTGAACCAGCATCTTTAAATTCCTGGGACTTTACAGTTCGCATACCCACACCAACCTTCTCCATCAAATCAGAGTAAATAGGAAACTGCATGATGACGCCAATACTCCCGGTGAGAGTACCATCGTTGGCAAAAATGCTGTCAGCGCCGAGGGCCGCATAATAACCACCTGATGCGGCTACGCTGGCCATACTTACAAAAATGGGTTTATCACTATTATCCCGGACAGTTCTAATCGCATGATACAACTCCTGCGAGGGAGCAACCTGACCACCTGGAGAATTAATGGGGATGAGAATTCCACCAATTCTATCGTTTTCGGCAAACTTCTGCAGAGAGGATACCCATTTACGGGAAGTATTTATTTCTCCCTCCAGGGGCAATACAGCAATACGCTTTGAATTATCAAACCACGTGCCCCCACCCTCCTTTGTTGAAATCATAAAGAGCAAAACAGCGAGCACAGCAATGACGATTACTCCATAGATGCGATTCTTTTTCTTGTACTTGTTATCCATTATTCTTCTTTGTGTAAATCGTCAATTTTTGTCCTGGATAAATATGCTGCCCATATCTCAAGCCATTCCAATGTCGAATGCGTTTGGCGCTGGTATTGAAATTTTCTGCAATTTGACCAAGCGTATCACCTTTTTGAACCGTATATGTCTTTTTCGCATAATCAGATGCTGGTGGTGAAGACTTTCTAGTCGTCTTTTTGCTCGCTGTGGACGCATAGCTTTTTGGAGCAGGTATTACCAATTTTTGGCCTACGGAAAGCCGGTTGCGATTTTTTATGCGATTTGCCTGCACAAGTTTCGTTAAGGATACATTGTACTTTCGCGCAATAACAGATAAGGTTTCACCGCGACGCACATAATGAACCTGGTAGTCAATTTTATCCGAAGTGGGAATGGATGCCATGGCAGTGGGATTTACTGAGCCTTTGCCTAAAGGCACCTTCAGCTGATACGGCTTTTTGGCAGGTGGAGTCACGCCCTGCCGTAATTCAGGATTATATGTTTTTAGATCCTGATAATTAACACGCAAAGCATGGGCGATCTTATCAAGATCCAGACTGCGATCAATATCAATCACTTCATATTCCCAATCGGTGAGCTCATCCACGTGGAATCCATAACTCTCCGGGTCACTGCCAATAATGGCAGCAGCCAATACGGTGGCAACATAGTTACGCGTCTGACGTGGTAGGGTAATCATGCGCCAGTAATCACGATGCCCCTCCCTCCTGATGGTTCTCCGCACTCGAGATTCACCAGTATTATATGAGGCCATGGCCAGATACCAGTCATCAAATTCGTCATGGAGGTCTTTTAAATATTTTGCTGCAGCATGTGTAGATTTAACCACATCCCTGCGTTCATCAACCCACCAGTCACGCTTCAGGCCATAGCGCCGACCTGTAGCAGAAATAAATTGCCAGGGTCCAACAGCATGAGCATAGGAATATGCCTTGGTGTTCAAGCCTGATTCAATCATCGCTAGATATATTAATTCCTCTGGAAGGCCATAGGATTTCAGGATGGGCCTGATGGTGGTGGCATAAAAAGAATAGCGGTCCAACCAGACCTGGAATTCCTTGTGCTTCCTATGCTGTAAGAAATTAATCATGGTTTTAACGCGACTGTTCAAGATAATTGGTAAATGACCGTCTCTGTCATCCACAACCATAAAGCTCACATCCGCATCGAGGGAATCCAATAGATCACTCATGCGCGATAGCTGGTCTTTCAAGGAGGGTTGACCGAGAAGATCCTGCAGATCTTTGCTGATATAACCTTCAAAATCTGAAGAAGCCAATTCACTAAGACCAGAGACTGTTTCTCTAATCTCCTCAGGAATGGGGTCATCAATCTCTTCGATGGCTGCCAGGGTCGCCACGAGGCGTTCAACTTCAAATTGAACACCCAAAGTATCCCGGGCAACAATCATCAACCTCCCATCCGCGTAGTAGCGTTTGGCTTCCTGAATAAAATACTCTAACAGAAAATCATCATCGTCAAGGTCGATGGGTGGTTTAATCATTTGCCCCATACTCAGCATACTGGGAACAGGCATTAGCTCAGCAGAAAAGCTCTGAGTACCCACAAGCAAACTGAGGGTCAGAGCGAACTTTATTATTCGTGAAATATTAATTGAATTCATAATGGGAGAGAAGATAGAATTAAGATTATTTGATAACAAGCTCAGAATCAAGCTCTTATAACTTTTATATCATCCTGTGATTTAATTGAGATGTGTTAAAGTATGATGGTATTGGGTCAAAGGGCAGTTGAAGCAGGACAGGGTCCCACAATAATTCTTTCTCCATGCCAGCAATCCCTGTTGTTCAGCTACTACCCTTATTTTTGGCAGACCCAGTCGAGAGAGCATCTTCTTTTCCAGCCCATAATGTCTGAAAATTTTCATTCTCCGCCAATGTTCAAAACCCAGCTTATGTCCCATAAAAGGAGCCAGAATATTGACAAGCCATTCCTGACATTGGATTAATGATAAGCCGAGACATCGCATCTCGAAAAACACATCTGTCATAGAATCCCGGGGTAGCGTGTGCCAAACATCTGGATGAAATAATTGAGAGGCTTGCATTATTCTTTTCAGCAGCAATATTTTCGAAGAGCCATTGGGATAGGACAGATTGCTGCCTTGCCAGGTACGGCAATCTGGCCAACGTTTGAGTCCAAGAACATGGGCTGCTTGTTGCAAGTGTCTGAAGCGAGAGCCTCCAGCCATAACTATTTCTATCATTCCCAGAAAAAGTGGGCTGTACTCTACCCCTTCATTAGCTAGTGATTTCAAATGCTTCTGTTTACTTTTGAATCTTGAATAGGCATGTGCTAATAATTCATCCTCGGTAATTCTCCGATTTGATACACATCTGCCAGCTCCCAGAGATCGCCGATCAACCATGAGCGTTGGAATATCAGGACCTGTGTCACCATCCAGAATCACATGCAGCATAACATCATGATACCGCTTATCATGTTGGTGTCCATGAGCATACCAATCTCCAGCCCTGATATGCATCTCCACGTCACCACTCATCTCAAAATCGTCGAGAAGAATTCGTGATTGGAATATATCGGGACCAGGACCATCATTGCGATGCCCCGCATCGAGAACAATCAGGCTCTCACCATCAACTGTTCTCAGATTTTCCATCCGCTCCACCTGTCGCAGCCACCACGCAACCAGATCTTTTTCCTGAGATGACCAATTAAACTGACTCCTTTCAGCGATAGCATATTGCTGAAGCAATACTTCACGATAATACATCCATAATTTCCTTGTTTGGCGGAATTTAAGTTATGCAGTCGCCTCGAAGAAGGACAATTTGAGTTAAATAAAGTGGACTAATTTTGCGGTGGCTTGTAGTGTTTTACAAATAAATCTGTCGCATCGTTAAGATACTGGTCTCTAGATGATGAGCTATAAGCGGCAGGGTCCATTGGAGGCAATATGGTCAGTGTGATAGTTGTGGCGGATATGCGGCGTTGTTTTTTACCCATGGCTTTATGCGCTCCATTAATGACTACTGGGACGATGGGGATTCCCGTATCGAGGGAAAGTATAAAGGCGCCCTTCTTAAAGCGCTGAAGCTGGCCATCTATGCTGCGCGTACCTTCTGCAAAAATCACCAGAGAATGACTTTTGTCTTCTGACATCTGAACGGCTACTTGGTCCATCACCGCCAAAGCAGCAAGATGATTTTTTCTATCTACAAAAAAGTGACCCGCTGCCCACATGGCCCAGCCAAAAAAGGGCACATATTTCAGTTGTTTCTTCGCCAGCATACCATGCTTGTTTTTTACTCCCCAATAAATGGAGGGAATATCAAAAGCTGATGTATGATTGCTGATAAAGATGTATTGGGCATTCTCGTCGATATTTTCGATGCCTTCAACTGCAACCTTCACACTGGAAATTTTCAGAACGCCCAGGGCCCATCTCTGACCCATACGGTGGGCAAGTCGACCACTGCGATCAATAACCTTCGCCAGAATCACCAGGGGAATGCATAATGTTGTCCACAGAGATTCAGTCCCTATGATCAGATAATAGTGAAGCATGCTGTTACCTCAGGTGCAATCCAGCTGAACCCATGTAGGGTGCCAGAATCTCAGGAAGAAGTACACTTCCATCTTTTTGCTGATAGGTTTCTAATAGGGCAACTAACAGGCGCGGAGTTGCCACACCCGACCCATTTAAAGTATGGAGAAGCTGCACTTTACCCCCACTCTGGGGTTTGTATCGGATGGCTCCTCTACGGGCTTGAAAGTCTTCAAAATTAGAACAACTAGATACTTCCAACCAGCGAGCTTCTCCAGGTGCCCATAGTTCCAGATCGTAACATTTAGCTGCTGCAAACGAAAGATCTCCCGTAACCAGCTCAATGACTCGATATTCCAGGCCAAGTGCTTCCAGGATATCTTCTGCATCGCGTCTCAGCTTCTCCAATTCTTCATAAGAGTTATCGGGATGAGTAAACTTAACCAGTTCGACCTTGTTAAATTGGTGGAGACGCAAAAAGCCACGTGTGTCCTTCCCGTAGGACCCTGCTTCACGACGAAAACAGGACGAATAAGCGCAATAGCGAATGGGCAGATTTTCTTCAGGAATGATTTCGCCCTGGTGAATATTGGTCACAGGGACCTCAGCCGTGGGAATCAAATAAAGTTCATCCTGGGGAATCTTGTACATATCATCTTCAAATTTGGGCAACTGACCAGTCGTGCTCATACTCTTCGCATTGCTGACCACCGGTGGCAGTACCTCTGTATAGGCGTGTTCATCAATATGGAAATCCAACATGAAATTGATGAGGGCACGTTCCAATTTAGCGCCATTGCCTGTGTAAAGTGGAAAGCCAGGACCTGCAATTTTAGTTCCTCGGGGGAAATCAAAGAGCCCCAGTGAATCTCCCAACTCAAGATGTGTGAGCAACTTGAAATCAGGCTGAAATCTATTACCCCATTCCTTGATGACTGGATTCTCAGAGGCGTCAGTTCCAACCGGGGTTGACGTATGGGGTAAATTTGGGATTTGCAGTAGAAGCTCATTTAATTGTGCTTCAACTTCTCGCTGTTGATCATCTAAGGTTTTGATGCGTTGACCAATATCCCTGGTCTTATTTATCAAATCCGAAGCATCTTCTTTATTCCTTTTCCGGGTAGCAACATCTTTTGAAACAATGTTACGATCATGTTTTAGGACTTCTACTTCGGCAATTACATCACGACGTTCCTGATCCAATTTCAAGATCGCTTCAAAGTCTATCTGGACATTCTTATTCTGGATGCCTTGACGTACTGTATCGATGTCTTCTCTAATTTTTTGAATGTCTAGCATTCTTGAACCCCATTTTTATCAATATTTAAATTTGATCTGCGATAACACATATAATTTACTACCTACTACCGGATCCCGTAAACATCACATAAACTGTATACATGATGATTTTAAAATCCAATCTCAAAGAGATATTCTCCAGATAAAAAAGATCATACTTCAATTTCAAGCGAGAAGCCTCGAGTGTCGTATCATACCCTTGTTTAACTTGAGCCCAGCCCGTGATACCTGGTTTTACCTGATGTCTTCTTGGGTATAGAGGGTATAATACCGAAATTTTATCAACAAAGAATTGTCGCTCTGGTCTGGGACCAACTAGACTCATTTCATTGCGTAAAATATTGATCGCCTGAGGGATCTCATCTAACCTAAGATGTCTGAGAACTCGACCCACTTTTGTAATTCTAGGATCAGCTTCAGTCGCCCAGACGGGGCCAGTACTAGCCTCAGCATCCAGAATCATCGTTCTAAATTTGATGACATTGAATGGGACACCCTTTTTCCCTACACGCTCCTGGGCAAAAAGAACGGGACCTTTTGAATCCAGTTTGATGGCAATGGCAATAATGAGAAGAATCGGTGAAATGATTGTCATCGCGAAGAGGGCTACAAAAATATCAATCAAACGTTTTGCAGCTCGTTCCCACAACGGCATATAATCCGGCATGATGTCAATTAGTGGGATGCCATGGAGTTGTTGGGTTCTGGCTAGACCAGAAATTGCATCAAACATGTCCGGATTCGTTTTGATGCCCACATTGTGATCCTGCAATAAACGAATAATGTCTATGGTTCTATCATGATGATCACGTTCAAGTGCTAAAACAACTTCTTCAATGTTCAGTTCATTTATGATTCTGGAAATGTCCCTCAACTCACCCAGTACAGGGATGCTTAACTGGGAAGCTTCAATGTCCTCCTCCCCATCCATTCGAATAAACCCTACTGGTTGATAACCGGAGCGGGGATTGGGGAAGAAAGTATCCTGAACGATGAGGCCTCTTCGGTTGAGCCCCACAATAAGTGTCTTTGCTAACCCTTTCCCCTTTTCCAGCAGGTTGAGGTGGATTGAGCGAATAAGAATCCTACCAAAGCTTACAGAAACAAGCAAGGCAAGCGCATAAAATATGAGGATACTTTTACCAAAAGTTACAGGGTTGTCCAGATCAACTGTGAGTAGATAGATCAGAAATGTGCCAATAAATATATACTTCGTGATATTGATAAGCTCATCTGAACGAGAAATAGTTCGCTTGATCATATAAAGACCATTTAGAGTGAGGAGAGTAATCCAGAAAATGGAAAGCAGCGCTGAGGGGAATTGCATATCAGTCCACACGAGTTGAATCGTATTATTATACATCCCAGATTCGAATCTGAGCAGGAAGATGACAACAAAACTCAAATTGATACTGATAAGATCAGACCCAATGAGTAATATTCTTTCTAACCAGCGTGGCATTCTTTCTTATCTACTTCCTTATCAAGATTCGGAGAATGATTTCTTCCGCTAAAAAACGGAATGAATATAATCGTTCACCATGAGAATCAAAGGTCACCATATCCTTGAATAGATCATGCATCTGCCCAAAACTATCTTATTTTTCACGATGAAAAAACTGACTCTTTTCTTACTCCTGACATCTCTCGTTGTTGCACAAAATATTCAAATAGCTTTCAGTGACCCTGTATATGATTTTCTGGCAAGGCAAGAAAGCCGTGGACATATCAATTCAGAGAACTGGAGTACTCGACCTTACACCTATTCTCAGATCAATTCAATGTTAATGGAAGTTGAGAGCCACTCTTCTGAGCTATCCATTCGGGATTTAGAAATTATGCAATGGCATCAGCATGCTTTTAATCGCAATATTCCTGAAGAAACCATCACCTTCCCCTGGCAGCGATCAAATTGGTCCCGCATCTTTCACACGGAAGCTACTGAAGTTCTCCCTTTCTTCATGAGTTATAATCAGGGGAACGCATCAGCCTGGGTCAGTTGGTCAGAAATATTTCGGATCCAAAATAATGGTGAGGCTTCACGCGGTTACCATACCGACCACCTGGAAATTTCAGGATCGAAGGGGCCTATTGCATTTTCTACGCAATACACTTTTTTCAGAGTTACTCGAAACGAGAACATTTCTGAGTTACCTGAGACCTATAAAGAGGGGTATCTCCTGGACCGGGACTATATGAAATGGATTAACTGGGGTTATCCTACCTCATCTCTGACATACACACATCCCGACTTCACGATAGGGATCCACCGCCAACCGGTATACTGGGGTTATTCAGCAGGTAACTCACCGATTCTTTCAAATAATGTAAATCCTCTTCCATACGTTGAATGGTCCACAGAATTACCCCATTTACGTTTTAAATTTATGCACGCACGATTAAGCCCTAATGAAGATGTTAGAAAGGACACCAGCAATGTTCGTAGGAATCTTTCTGCTCATCGTGTTGAATTCGATCTTACGCCAAGTTTTGAATTCGCATTTTCTGAGTTTGTTGTGTATGCACATCGGGATTTTGAATTAGGATATCTTAACCCAGTCAATTTCCTATTTGCGGAGGAACAGGTACAGGGTGATTTGGACAATAAATTAATGGCATTAGATTTTAAATGGAAACTCATGCCCGGTCTCACAGGCTATGGAACCTGGTTTTTTGATGAATTGGATTTCTGGAAACTTTTTAGCGGATGGTGGGGCAACAAATTTGTGTTTCAATTAGGTGCGACATATTATCCCAAAAATAGTTTGCCCTCTCTGGCGGTAGAATACACAGCAGCCAGACCATGGACATATACCCACAAGTATCCAATTAACAGTTTTACGTCTGGTAGCCGTGCCCTCGGTCTGCCCATGGGTCCCAACACCTCCAACCTTACCATCAGCTCCAATTGGTCGTATAATTCAAAGCTAGACATGTCGGCCATATATCAGTGGGAGGCGAACTTCGACGGTTTGGGCTCTGATATTGTGGAATCCTATAACTATTCAGAGTTAGAGGAAAACCCATCTACTGGTTTTTGGAATGGTGAGATAAATAATTCCACACAATTCCTGTTTTTGGCTCAGTATCGCCTCACCCAATCCCTCCGTATTGGTATTGATCTTGCCAAAAGGAATAGTCTCACAACTACTTTTTCAGCAGAGTTAAGATACTAACTAAGAACTGTAGATTGAGAGCTTGGCGGCGTACAGGCAATTTTGAAACTGAGTACTATTTGTATCGTATACATAATTGAGACAACGACGCTATATATTCTCAACAACTGAGTCAAATCATAGTTAAGTAGGTTGGACACAAGAAACACTGCAACAATACTTGCAAACAGTGTCACTTGCCAAATCATATTTAATTCCTGGCGCTCAAAAGCATTCAATGTCATGCTTAAAGGATTGGCAATATATCTGATGAAAAACATCGGGGCTAATATTTTTACATAAGTTGATATATCTTCCACTTTCCCACCAAGGAACACATCGATAAAGTCAATTCCAAAAAAATAAAGTGGAACAAAAATCACCACCCCACTTATTGAGAGCAATGCAATCGCATTTCTGTAGGATTTTAACCCGAATCCAGTCTTGTGTCGTTCAGCTACGATATGTTTGTAATAGATTTGGCCAAATGCCTGGCCAATAAAGAAAATGGGGATAACCAAAACTCGCTGCATTAATGCGAATTCTCCCGCCTCTTTAATTGAATAATAATTAGCTATGAGAACTGATACAATATATATGGCTGAAATATTGGCGAAGGTTCCCCATACAGTAAATATTGGGAATTTTTTATACCTCTTCAAAGTAGCAACCATCTCATTGCGACTTGAACGAAAATTCTTCACGTTGAGGTTTCTGGCTACGAATAGGAATTGGGCAATATTTGAGGAGATTCTCCCCCAAACCAAACCTGATTCAACTTTTGCAAGCAAACCCAATCCAATCTGAATAACACCCAGAGATGTGAATTTAAGAATGACTCCATTTGATATTTTTTTGAGCTCTGAATACCGCAGATGGTACTGGTTTATAATATTCGTGGAGGCCATCAAGGCTGAGGCTATGGGTATCATCCATATAAATTTATTGAGTTCAATCAATAATCGGTTGTCTGGGACTGCTAACTTGACAATTGTAATTATGATCAATGACAACAGTGAAAATATCAGGACGCTCATGCCTGCAATGAGAATAACTCTATTTGCACGTCTATTGGAATGTGCGAGCACAACTGCCTGTTCCAGGCCTGCCGGAGACAATGCTGCAATAATGGATGACAAGGAAACAAAAACGGCTAATGCACCAATTGATTCAATGCTGTATAGCCTGGTAATGATTGGCGTTATGATAACCGGAATAATTTGGGCTACAGTATTTCCCTTAAGTAGAACTAGAACCTGACCCAAGAATTTTGAATTAGATTTAGAACTCATTTTTGAATTCTGACCTGAGTACATATATTTTGAACACAATTAGAATGTACATTCTCATCATCTCAAGTTTTTATAACCCAATTTCTGAATCCACCTCGGCATCAATCTGAATGTCAGTGCAGCTATTTTCAACATATTATATTTCAAAGAGTATGTAGTGACACTATATCTAGCAACTGCCTGCCGCTTCACCGCACTGAACTGAGACCGTCTTCCAATCACATTGTCTGTACGAAAGTAAATAAAAACTTCTGGTAGATTGGCCAATTTAACATTGGCATTTATCGCTCTGCCCCAGAGCTCTAAATCCTGGTCAGTCAAGTATGATTCATTATAGTAGCCAATATTCTGAAATACTTTTGTGCGAAAGACGATGGTCGAATGGATAAATGGGTTCCGATAATGAAACCAATTCCGCATCTCCTGCTGTTCAACAGGCATTCGCTTCAACACAGCTTTTTCAATTCCCTCAGACGTGCTAAATTCCTTTGCCCATCCCCCCAGAATATCAACATTCCCATGCGCTTCAAGATAGTTGACTTGTCGTTCAAACCTTTGAGGCATAGCAATATCATCAGAGTCCATACGCGCATAATAAATAGTGGTGCATCGGGAAAGACTCGAGTTTAGAGCTGCGGCTAGACCTTTTTTTTCTACATAAATCTTTTCAAACTCAGCATACTTATTTGCATAGCCATCAATAACTTCAAGCAATTCGTCTGAGACATCACCATTTTGGATCAAATGACAACAACCCGCTCTCAGAGTCTGCCCTAAAAGTGAATCAAGCGTCTCAACCAATTGAGAAGGATTGGATCCAGAGTGAAATGGAATTCCAACCGTCAAATCCTTGCAAATATTCTTCATTTATAACACACTGGATACATCGATGAGACATATCTCTCGTTTGCCAGTATGCGTTGTATCAATTACTATTTGATCCTCCGCGATCCACCGTGGATGTAAATCACAACGCTGTGAGTTAGAATACTTTGCGGGACTATGAAATGACCCGATCACTTTCACGTCATTTGTTACAATATTATAGAGATATAGATCCTGATGACGGGAAATTCCAGGATAGGAGTCTAGTACTATCCACTCTCTGTCGGGAGAAATTGAGGGGTGCCCATCTCCTCGTCCTGATAGGGCTTTATGAGTAGTCATGGATTGTTTTAAAATATGATAAGTCATAAAACAATCTTGTCCATTCTGGTCACAACCATACATAAAAATACTGATCTCATCCTGCCAGCAGTAGTGAGAGACCATTCCATTGGCCAATGCTGTGGTAATTAATTGAGTCTTAATATCATAGATCAATAATCGAGACACTCTTTTTCCGCCCTTTAGATACCAGCGATGTATGAATGCTAAACGCATCTCATCTGGTGAATAGGTAACATGATTAATTTCACTATTTGAGGGGGTTGCTCCTTCACAGCTACCGTGGGAAAGAATCATCTCAAAGGAAATCAAACATTGCTTTCTGGACGTGTGCATATCATATATTATTATTCCGCAATCTTGGCTGCCCGGCGTAATGACTTGGTCCTTCTCTTGGGTCACAATCTTATATCCATACTCAGGGTTATATTTGTTTATTTGAGCAATATTAACCGAAATGATTGTATCAAAACTTTTATTCGCCACCTGCAATGGAACGTCAAATATTTGCCGCTGGTTATTGTCTAAATCGACAAGATTCGTTTGTATCGAATTGGAGCTAAATGTGTTAAAGTAAACTTGATTCCTTGCATTTTCCCTCCACCCAAGTCTGGCACCCTGTTGAAAATTCCAGGCTGTCGTTTTCGCAATTTCCTCAAATTCACCCGTCTCTAGATCGAAAGTTAGTAACTGGACTGAATCATCCTTCATTTCGTGTGCCAGTAATCTGTTATTGTGAACTGGATTCAAATCATAATATCCATAAAATAGATCGTTCTCTGTGAAATATCTGGAAAGACTTACGCCTGGACTCAAATTTACTTTGGCACTAAAATAGCCGAGTATGCTTCCTAATTTGATATAAAACCATTTTATCCCTTTTTTGATCGTGGGATTTTTTTGAAGTAGTTTCTTAATAGACATTAATTTCCCACAACAAAATTGTGTAATTTTTTTAGTTTTACAGCCCAATCAATTTTCTTGATCGCTTCAACCCTCATAACATTCCCCAGTTCAGGGATCTTTTGGGTGCTCTGGAAGAAATTTACAAGTTCTTCGAAGTTCAGGTAGTTTGACTCTTTCACTTGGACTCGCAGAGCATACTCCTCGTCTTCTGTAAGGTCACTGTCAGAATAAGCATAGACAAAAGGCAGACCTCTAGCAAAATACTCGCGCGATTTCAAAACGCTGGCTTCTTCAAGACCCACCCTGTGAATACCAAGGCTGGATATACCCAGATCTACTTGATCAAATAGCGTATCCAGCTCATCACCATGGAGTTCACCATGATACTTAATTTTTGCGTTTTTATGGTCAGCAAACTCAATTAAACTACTTATCTGGTTGATATTTCCGACGACGTGTAAAACGATGGGAGTGATTCCAGAATATTTTTTCAGTCCTCTAATAGCATAGTCAAGTCCGTGCCAGGGTGCAAATCTGGCTGCCAGGAAAATGATATTTAGCATAACATCTCTGTCCTCATTGTTCCTGGAAGGTTTTACCGAGGCCACATTAATACCGTTACTCATCGTGTGGCTAGCCAGCTCTGAGCAAAAAGATAATTCATGTTGACGAATTTCATCGGTGACTCCAATAACACCTCTACACTTTTTGAGAATCGTGCCTTTCCGATAATTCTCATACCATGAAAACACTCTTCCCAGGATGGGTACAGATCCTATTTTGAGTAACTCAGCACCTTCATTAGTATGGTGCTCAGTAAAAATTTTATGACCATATTTCTTGTAAAAACGCTTCAGCCCAAATCCAAATGCTAAGGGGTATCTCAGAACAATACGATCAAATTTGTCCATATCTGTATACTTCTCAATATAGCGGTATCTAAACAGTTTTTGCGTGAACACCTTTAACAGACGGTTAGCTGGGAATGGAATTTTAACATAGCTAAGATTTTTTTCTCTCGCCTCAATGGTGGTATTCAATATCACAAATTCGAAATCAAGATCTGCGTTCAGAGCTGCTTCGGCCATATCTTTGATTTTTTTATCTTTCAATACGATGGCAGATGGAAGATAATTTAAATGTAGAATCTTCATCGTTCCGGTTCCGGATTAACTCTGTTTCGAAAATATTGCATAGCAGGTACAAAACTCATCCATATATACGGATGATCAAAAGTGCGAGCGAACACAATTTCAAATATTACAAACATGGAAAAATAGAAGAGTAACATTTCCGCTTCTTTAAGGGGTGCATTTTTTAGCCAATCCGTTCCCAGTTTGAATTGATTGACGATAATTGTCAAAATGATTACCACAAATGGTATCAGTCCATATTGTCGCCAGATCGCAAGATAATTGTGTATATAATATCCCTCCGTCCCGGCATATTCATTGATGTCACCCATAAATTGTCCGGTGAACCAATTCTCTTTAATAGAGTTAAGTCCATCAATCAGCATTCCATATCGCATGCTGGCGGATTTGTCCGGACCACCAAACACCATCTTAAGCATGCGACCCTCTTTCACATCTGAAGAGGCATTCAACGCCAGAATGAAGCTTAGTGTCAACATGGTGAGCAATAGCTTCTTATTTTCACGATAGAGATACATGATATAGATGGCAACAAAAAAGTAGAGTGATGTCCTTGATAGCAATGCGAAAAGTGTAACAATACTCAAAATAAAAACAAAGTGTCGCATCACTTTGGATCTAGTAGCATGGACGGCAAATATTCCCAAGATTGCGTAGTTATCCGCTAACATGAGATAGATCAAATTGTCACCCAGATCGATGGAAAACCTTAGCGCATTGAGAACTGAATTATAGATGAAGAAGAAGGTCAGGAGGGTCCATGCTACTCGCAATACCCTCCGATAATTCGCACCATTTATTATATCGTATAAATAAGCCCCGGCAATTAACCATAAACTTGAGGCTATCAGGGATTTTGAAAGCGTTTTTACATAGATTAGCGTTGAATGGAATGAGTAATCTCTAATCCAATAATAAGAGAACAATTGAATGAGTATAATCTGAATAAAAATAATCACAACAAGTGGAATTCGACGATAACTAAAAGAACGAATCAAAAACAGACTATTGGCGATAATTAGCAATAATATGAGAACATTTATCAGCGTAATATTGAAACGAAAACCACCGTATACATTTTCATTATATTTGACAAATGGTTGAAAAATGAGGTACGTAAATACAAATAAGAAGGCGAACCATTCATTCAACTTCTTATGATTTACCGAGATCGGTATGGCAGGAACATAATCGATGTTTTTTTCGATAATGCTATTTAAGCTAATATTCAATTCACTCTCAAAGATAGACGAAGATTCAAGATCTCATTTGACCCATAAGGGGTGTCAGGTTTGGAGCCAATATTTTTTTCTAAATAGAATAAGATACAGGCTTCCAAAAAATGCTGACATAGTTGAAAGCATTACAATTAGTGCTCTGAATGGCTTTGATTTTTTTGAAGGTTTTTGTGCAGTATCCAACACCTGGACAGTGGGCGTATCTCTGACTTCTTGAATTCTGGCTTGCTCGTATTCTGGTATGAGAAATTCGAGGACAGCGTTCTTTGCTGTTACATCTCTGAGCAATCTTGCATATTCAACAACCAGCGCGGGGAGATTGCCTGGCGACTTTAGGATTCTATCATTCTCGCTGGCCATGATAAGATTATCCAAAGCGGCTGCAAGGGTGGATATTTCTTTTTTCAGAAATAGAACCTCAGGACGGTCGCTGTTCATGCTTATTTGCATAACGTCTAATTCGATCTTTTTTGATATCATGTTGGCTTCAATACCAGCCAAAGCTCGAATGCTCTCCTCAGCTTGTACCTCTAAGGAGTATGCCCCATTTTGCTCCTGGAATAACTTCAGCTTATTTTCTGCCACCGCAGCTTCAGCATAAACTTGTGTCAATCGCTTTTCAATAAAAGATCTGTTATTTCCAGCTCTTTCTTTGGTAAGCTCCTTATTGATACTATCCAATTGTTGAACATAGTAATTTGCGATGTTGGCCACACGGTCTTGATCACCATCAAATACAGTGATTGCCATGGTACCTTCATCATGAAGAACAAATTTTGAGTTGTCAGCGAGGGCATCGAGAGCTTCTTCAATATATTCCGATTCATAATCTGCAATGAGATCAAACTCTTCCAGTACTCGCTCACCCATGGTTCTACTATTTAGGATAGACAAATAATTATTTGTCGCTTGTCCCATACCATCCATACCCATGCCTCCAAATGGTAAGCCACTGAGGAGCGAAGCAATGCCCATACCCCCTCCATCAACCGAAGGTGGTAGAATGATGGCGGTCGCGCGATATGAAACAGGTAATAACAGACTAACAATTACCGAAGTAACTGCTGCAAAACTGGTGATACTAATAATGAACTTCCGATAATTCCAGAATAGGAGGATCAACCCCTTCAGATCACTATTTGATGTGTTCACATTTGAGCTCATAATTTAATCTCTAATTTATCTACTTATCGCAAGGTAGCTAAGCACGATTGTAGCAGTTGATGTAACGAATTGGAGTATGCTGATCTCACCAAACAAAAGGTCAGAACGGGTTCTTTTTACCTCTATGATATCACCAGGTTGTAGAATGGTGTTCCCGCTATATCGAATAGTTTTATCTCCTCGAAGAACTGCAATTTTTTTTGCATCACCATTTGGCAAAGCCCCACCCGCTGAAGCGATATAATCAAGAGCGTTTTGACCGGGAACAAAATCAAATACACCCGGATCATTCACGTACCCGTTAACGCGTATGGGTTCGACCCGCAAGAGCTGGATGATATCATTGGGAACCAATTTGAATGTCAAGAAGTCTTCCCTACCAATACGAATATACTCATCACCTTGATCAGAAGAACGAATTATGAATATGGAACTCATGTCAGCGACTTCCATCAATTTTACCGATCTATTAATAAATGAGAATAATGATTCCTTGAGACCTAATGCATAATAGCCGTTTACCTCCGCAGCTCCCCTTACGGCAACAACATTTTTATTATGCTTAGCAGAAGGGATAAAAAGCTTATCTCCTTCCTGTAGATATGGATTCTGATGAAGGTCACCCTGGTCAATTAGCTTAAACCAATTGCATGAGAGTGTATCACCTGATTCTTTAATAACACGAACTTGCGACAAATCAGCCATATGTTTTAGCTCTGCAAGCTTCCCAATTTCATAAATACGCATGGCAGCATTCACCTTATGAAATCCAGGTAATTCAACAGCACCATAGACCAAGACTTTGAACTCCCGGACAGTGAACAGATCAATAAATATTTTTGCTCCCTGGACCTGCTCTTTGACCAATCCTTCAATCATATCCATGGTTTCAGCCAAGGTTTTGCTTTTTACATCTGCCTGGCCAATTTCGGGAATCATCAACATACCCGTTGGAGAGACCTCCAGCACACCTTCTGATTTCAAGGGTCCTGAAACAGCAATTTTGAATCTATCCCCCGGTCCAACCACATATGAGTGTACATCAATGACCTGATCAAGTAAGACATTTCCATAACTAGAAATCATTTCTGGTTTAGGTAGAACCTCATCCTTTTCTTCAACCGGTTCTTGCTCAGTGTTTAGCTGTGCATATACTGAAGTTACCATCAGGATTATTAATAATACGCGGAACATCTTATTCATCAACCAGCTCCTAAACTTATCACTTTATCACTTTTAATATTTCCGGTGGCATTACGTGTATCAACTACGAGTGCCGAGCCATCTACTATAGCTTTAATATCATATTCGGAGTGATTGGTGGTGATAACCACACAATCATATTGATCCAAGGAGCTGTGATCAAGGTCGATAGTCTGTTCCATCCTTGAATCAAACTTAATCTCACTCACATAGGGATCATGAAAACTGACCTTAGCACCTTTGGCTTCCAGAAGTGCATAAACATCCAGGGCAGGAGATTCTCTCACATCATCGATATCAGGCTTATATGCCATACCCAGGAGCAGGATGTTAGAACCATTGATACTTTTTGACATACCATTCAATCCATCACTTACCAGATCAACCACATACTCAGGCATGGAGGCGTTAATCTCGCTGGCCAATTCAATAAAGCGGGCCTTGTAATCAAGGGTTCTCATCTTCCATGAGAGATAATGAGGATCAATAGGGATACAGTGACCGCCCAGTCCAGGACCAGGTGTAAACTTCATAAAGCCGAATGGTTTGGTGGCAGCAGCATCAATCACTTCCCACACATTTACTCCCAGCTTGGCACACATGATGGCCATTTCATTGGCCAGACCAATATTGATGCTTCTGAAGGTGTTCTCAAGCAACTTGGTGAGTTCAGCAGCCTCTGGTGAGGAGACAGGGACAAGCTCATCCATGATATGGGCATAGACGGCCATACCCAGCTTTAAACAGTTCTCAGTAACACCGCCAATAACCTTAGGCGTATTGGTAGTATGAAAAACAGGATTACCTGGATCCACACGCTCAGGCGAGAAGAGTAGAAACACATCTGTACCTACCTTTAATCCTGATGCTTCCAGGGCAGGTTGCAAGAGTTCTCGGGTTGTACCAGGGTAGGTGGTACTTTCCAGTACGATGATAAGATCTTTGTGAACATACTTGATCAATTCTTTGTTCACATCCAGGATATAGGTGATATCAGGATCTTTGGTCTTACTTAGGGGGGTTGGAACGGCTATACAGATTGCATCGATGTGTTTGACACTTGAGAAGTCTGTTGTGGCTGTGAAGGTCCCCGCATCAACCAGGGCTTTGAGCTCAGCATCGTTCACATCCTGGATGTAGTTATCACCTGCATTCAGCTGATCCACTCTGGCCTGATTCACATCAATACCGATGGTACGGATGCCAGCATTTCCAAATTCAACAGCAAGAGGCAGGCCGACATAACCCAGACCTACAATACCTACTGTGATATCTTTGTTCTCTATTCGCTTTAATAAATTTTCCACTATTTTATCCGCCCAATTTTGTAAATTCTTTAATAGTTATATGTTACTACGACCTACATTCCTGTAGTTATAGCCAAATTCTTTTAACTGATCAATACTCAAAATATTGCGAGCATCTACAATATTTGGAGATCTGAGATGTGCCTTCAATTCTTTTAACCCAAGCCCCCTCAGTTCATTCCACTCAGTCAGGATGATCACGAGATCTGCATCCTGTACTGTCTCGATAACAGTCTGCCGTGTATCCAAATTGGGAAGAAAAAACTGCTTCATGTTCTCCGCCGCAATGGGGTCATAAGCTCTAACTACGGCACCTGCATCTTCCAGACCCTGGATAATCTCAAGGGCAGGTGTATCTCGGACATCATCCGTATTGGCCTTGAAAGCCAGCCCTAATATTGCCACAGTTTTTCCACTCATCTCTGGGAGGAGTTCATGGGCCTTTGCTAATATGACACTTCTCTGATTCTTATTGGCTCCAATAGCAGCCTTAACTACCTGGAAATCGACCCCGTGCTGTTCACCGGTATACACCAGTGCTTCTGTGTCTTTGGGAAAGCAGCTGCCACCATAGCCTGGTCCTGGATGGAGAAACTTAGAGCTGATACGACCATCAAGACCCATGGCTCTGGCTATAGTATGGACATCTGCCCCAACTTTATCAGCCAGATTGGCCATCTCATTTATGAAAGATATTTTCACGGCGAGGAAGGCGTTAGAGGCATACTTGATCATCTCTGATGAAGGGACATTGGTAATTACCATAGGGGTTTCGTTGATAAAGAGTGAGCGATAGACTTGCTTCATCATATCTGCAGCTCTTTCACTATTTACACCCAGAATCACTCTATCAGGTAGTAGAAAATCTTTGACCGCAGAACCCTCCCTCAAGAACTCAGGATTGGAAACCACATCAAATTCATAATCAGATTCCTTCTCTTGGGCAATCAAGGCTTCGAGACGGGCACCAGTGCCTACAGGGACCGTAGATTTCGTACAAATAATTTTATAACTGTTCAGGTTTTTGGCAATGGTTGTTGCGACGGCCTCCACAGCCTTAAGGTCTGCTTCTCCATTGTCACCCATGGGGGTACCTACAGCAATGAAAATGACTTCAGCATTCCTCACTGAGGTTTCAACATCAGCACTGAATGTGAGCCGGCCAGCATTAACATTGCGTTCAACCAATTCCTTAAGACCAGGTTCATAAATAGGGATTCCACCCTCTTGAAGCAGATCGATCTTATTTTTATCGATATCTGCACAGATAACTGAATTACCAAAATCAGCCATTCCAGCCCCGCTGACAAGACCTACATAACCTGTTCCAATGACACAAATATTTTTCATTTAATCCCCAAAAAAGTTATCCTTCTTAAAAAAGCACAGCAATATAGATGGCTTGTCAGGTGGCAGAAAGTTATTTCCCTAGAGGAGCCCGTTTCTCCGTCGCCAGATCCACTCAAAGGTCAATAACACGATCAATACTGCAAAGAGGATAGGTGAGCGTACACCTCTGTATTGATAGAAAGACTCTCTCTGAATCATTTCAACCGGTATATTGGGCAATTCATCCTCCCCGATTTGAATAATCTGTCCGCCGCTGCGTGACGCGAGTCGTGAGAGGAAAACCTCATCAACACCCCGGCTCTGGTCTTCTCCATTAAAGCTCATCAAGTGAATCCTACTCGTATCTCTACCCCATAGTTCCCCAAACCTATATGCTTCAGCGATGACCATCATCTCTCCAGGTTGCTTGGTCTCAAGCTCAGTCTGATAAATTCCATGCTCATCACGCGAGAGATTCAAGGAAGTTTGCTTCCCCTGCTGGTCTTCCTGCCAGGCTCTTAATTCAGCTGCCTTAATAATGCGATTATCAAGATCCCTAATGGTCACATCCGCTTTGATATACGCTCCTGTTCCAACGGTTTGAATAGGTACATCAATTTGTACTGGGTTAAAAGATGCTATTTCGTCCAAGTAAATGAGGAGGTAGTTCCAAAGCATCTCAAAGGAAGACTTTGATTGAGGATGGAAAAACCATTTCCAAAATCCGCTGCCTGAAAATACTGCGCGTGGGGGCTGATCACGTAGACTTAATACAGATGTTGCTGATGAACCAAATCCAGTCATCAGTAGTTGTTCACCCTTAGTAGTGATACTATAGGCTGGGACATCAACCGGTGCATACTCCATGAGGTCTCCTGGAGCATACCCCTGCCCCATTAATCCCAGGTAAAAAGCTTGTTCCTTGGAGGATTCAGTCCAGAAGCTAGTCTGAGGACCTGTAGTACCATTCCCACTAAGCCCCTCCAGTTCAAGCAATTCATTCCATTTGGGAGTTAATTTCTCAACTCCATCATAAAAGAGAATCAAAGGGATTGTGGAAAAAGCATTCTTGTCGAGTGTGGTTTGAGAAATTGCTTCCAGGGCTTGCTTACCTGGATGATTCAGGATAATCAAATCTAGTTTCTCTGGACTTATATTTTTTTGAGTTTGGGATTCAGCTCTCAGGGTAGTTTGAATAATGTGAACTTGGAAAGTTGAGTCAGAAAAACTCTGGACTAAAAATTTGTGCAGCTCGTTGATTCTCTCACTTATGATTAACACGTTTTTCTTGGTCTTGTCCTGAGTTATTTCAAGTAAATGCTCAGTAAGGAAGCTTCCACCTTCCATAAATACTTTTATTTTGACACGCGTAACTTCATTGTTTGTCGTCCGGAGAGCTAATTTTATTACCTGGAAGCCCTGGTTAAGCTGAATGATGTCTTCACTCAGTAATTGATCCAATTCTGTTAGTATTTGTACGGTAGCCCGACCTCCAAAAAGGCCATCCTGCTGCAATTTCCCCTGTATTAGAATTTCTCCATCGGTACCTTCAGCAATCAAATAGCTTACATCAATTAACTTCAAGGAGGCGTTTGATTTTGGTTTAAGAGGATAAACCACGTTTACGTCGAGTGTCTTTGACCACGCTACATCCAGGGGAGATCGTCCTCCATTCAAATGGCCATCTGAGAATAGAAAAACTGCAGAGTAAATATCTCCCATGTCTGGACCGTTTGCAGTGAGTGGGTTCCAGTTAAAAACACTTGCATTGTCTTCGAAAGTAAGCTTGTCGGAGCTGATCTCCTGCCCCCCCATCGTCCAGATATCAACAGTGGCATTTTTCTCGAGTATCCCAATAGTCTGGTCGATAGAATTTTGGAGCTCTTCTTGATTGCCTTCCCAGGCCTTTCCCATACTACTTGACGGGTCTACAACAACTGCCAGTCGTTTTGGGATTGAGTACTGTCGGAAAAGCGAAAGTTGGGGTGCAAAGAGTAAAAGGAGAAGTGTATTCAAAGCAAGAATCCGTACAGCTGGGATAATCCAATTCAGCCAATAGTCAAAGCGGGAGGGGCTGTTTTGCCTCGGTTTGTTCATTAAAAAGGCGAAAACACTACCCAAAATCAAGAGGAGCATGAAAAGATATCCGTCACCGTTGAAATCGGCTTCGAAAGAAAAACCAAATGGCAGGTTCATTTAGATGCCAAAACTGAGTTTTAAATTGGGAACCGCTGCGATATCCAGTGGATCAGGTCCCTGGTTACCGGCTTTCCAATAGCCCATATATGCAATCATGGCAGCATTGTCTGTACAATAACGCATATCAGGTTGGTAAAGAATTTTTTTCTGCGCCTCAGCTAGTTCTACCATCCTCTCCCTCAGTCTTGAGTTGGCAGCGACACCACCAGCTAAGACGATCCTGTCATGACCTAGATCCCTGGCAGCCTGCATACTCTGCTTTGAGAGTACGTCAACCACAGCTTCCTGAAAGCTGGCCGCAATATCAGGTAAATGGAGTTTGATAAACTCTGGTTCTTGCTTCGAAATGTATTGAAGCACGTTCGTTTTAAGTCCAGAGAAGGAAAAATCATAGCTGCCCTTAAAGGAGGTCCGGGAAAATCGATGGAAACTTGAATTACCCTGTTTACTCATCTTATCGATAAGTGGTCCACCAGGATAGCCAATACCCAGTAGCCGGGCAACTTTATCGAAGGCTTCTCCTGCAGCATCATCACGGGTTTGGCCTATTAACTTGTAGTCTCTGGCATTCTCCACATGAATCAATTGAGTATGCCCCCCTGATACCAACAGGCATAAAAAGGGAGTTGGTAAGGTCTCTTGACCAATAAAATTTGCAAAGATATGACCCTCAATATGATTGATACCATACAAGGGGATATCTAATCCCAATGCGAGACCCTTGGCATAGCTTAAACCAACCAATAACGATCCAGCCAGACCTGGTCCCTGAGTGACTGCAATCCCTTCCACATCTGATAAAGCCATATCTGCCTGTTCAAGAACTCCCCGAACTACTGGACCCAGCAACTTGTTGTGCTCCCGTGAGGCATATTCAGGGACTACTCCTCCATAACTGGTATGGACAAGTTGAGTTGCTGTAATGTGGTGAATCATTTCAGGACCGCGAAAAAGAGCTGCCGCGGTTTCATCACAGGATGTTTCAATCCCGAGGATAACAGTGTCTTGCATCTATTTTTGCACGATCTCTATTTTATCAGGAATAAATCGGTTTACTCTTTTTACACCAACGGGTAGAATAGCTTCCGGTACATATAACTGTTCATTCTGATTCCAATTTGCGCGATAATCGAAACTTACGATAAAGTCTTCAGGCTCCAGCTCTAACAGCCTATCTAAACCACCCTCTGCCTCCAATCCAATAAATTGGGGGATCACGGAGATTTCTACATTTCTGGGGACATTCTCAAGTCTGATTGGAATATTCAAAAATTCAACTGCTCCAATACTCTGAATATCAGCGCTCAGGGTTATGCTAGTTGTATCCAGGATATACAGCTGGGTCGGTTCAAGCACCAGGGGCAGTGATACCATCACATCCGCATCAACATCAGATACTTGAAATGGTGGGACAGTGATACTGGTGAGCTCATTGAGCAGAGAAGCTGGACCATGTACCATTACTTTGCTTGGTTCCACCTTAATATCCCCAACCAGCATATATCCCAATGCAGGTTCGATATCAGCCTGTACATTCACGTTGAGTTCTTTCTGAGCATTACGTTCGACACTCACCCAGATTGATTCTGGCTCAACAATATGCAATAACTCCAGCTTATAGTCTCTGGGCATAATGAATTTATCAGGATGCTCAGCATAATACTGATTTAGATAATACACTTGAGTGTTTTTCGTTTTTGTCAAATCCAGGACCAATCCAGTCTCTGACAAAGGCATGGTCATGTCGGCCCAGAGAAGCGTATGACCTTTTCCTCGGAATCTCGCTGTAACGAGCTCGGGGATTTCATTATTGAAAGCTTTGTCTTCAGAGAGCCCATCAATTCGAAGAGGAATATCCAGATCAAAAAAATACTCAATGTCTGTGACAACAAAGAACCAGAGCAGGACAGCCAGGATCACCGATCCCACTTTTATCTGAATATCTCTTGTGAATATTTTTTTTAGCATTCTGTTAATATAAATTTAAAGCCCTCAGGCACAAAGCCTTCAACGCTTTTCATTGTGTTATTTCAAAACAATATTTCTAGTGAAAATGAAAAGGCGATGTACCCGAAAAATAAGATAAACATCGCCTTTATATTTCAAAGCGGGGTAGAAAACCTATCCCGATGAGATTAGATCAGGAGTGTTACTCCTTGTCTCCCTCATCCGAATCAGCTGCTTCAGTTTCAGGGGCTTCAGGAGCATCCTCAACTTCTGCAGGGGCTTCAACAACTTCAGGAGCTGCCTCAACCTCTTCTACTTCTTCTACTTCCTCGACTTTTTCTACTTTTTTCTTTTTAGGAGCAGCCTTTTTCTTGGCTGGCTTCTTTTCAGCTTTCTTAGCTTTCTCAGTTTTCTCAGCTTTCTCAGCTTTCTCAGCAGGTTTTGCTTCAGCTTCACGGATTTTACTAAGAATGGCTTCTGGGATCTCGAGTTTATCACTTACATGGTCTTGACCACGGATGAACTCATCGATATCATTGCGTTCTTTATCCTTGATAGCTGATTCATGGCTGACAACAACTTTTTTCTCAGTCGCATCAACTTCAACAACCTTAACTTCAACTTCAGCATCCACTTCAAACTGATCAAGGATTTCTTTGCGCTCTTTCTTACGGAAATGACCCAAAGAAATTATTCCTTCTACATCAGTATCGGGAAAGCTCAAGATAACACCCTTTTCAAGAAGCTTGATGACCGTACCCTTATGGGACGTATTCACAGCAAAACGATCCTTCAGCTCTGGCCATGGATTTTCCTGGGCCTGCTTGATTCCAAGTGAGATTTTGCGTTCACTCTGGGAAATATCAAGGATTTTCACCATGATTTTGTCACCACGATTCACTATTTCCTTCGGATGGCGAACTTTGCTCGTCCATGATAGATCAGAAATGTGAACTAAACCGTCAATACCTTCTTCAAGTTCTATGAAAGCACCAAATTGGGCCAGGTTCCGAACAGTTCCTTCATGGACAGAACCCACGAGATATTTTTCCTCAATGGTTGTCCATGGATCGGGTTGAAGCTGTTTTACACCAAGAGAGATCTTGTGGTTTTCAGCATCCACTGAGAGTACAATGGCATCGATCTCATCGCCTACATTAAATACATCCGATGGATGCTTAATGTGCTGGGTCCATGAAATCTCTGAGATGTGAACCAGACCTTCAACACCAGCCGTCAGTTCAACAAAGGCTCCATAATTGGCAAGGCTAACAACCTTTCCATTTACAGTTGTACCTTCTGGGTATTTGGCAACAACACTCTCCCATGGATGGGGTTTGAGTTGCTTAAGACCCAATGATACCCTCTGTTTGACCGTATCATAGTCAATCACCTTGACCATGATGTCCTCATCTAGATTAACCACTTCTGAAGGATGATTTACACGACCCCATGAGAGATCTGTGATATGAAGCAGACCATCAATTCCACCAAGGTCAACAAACACACCAAAATCAGTGATGTTTTTGATTCGACCTTCGAGAATCTGACCAACTTCAATTTCTTCCAAGAGTTTACTGCGTTGTTCCTTCAGGCTCTCTTCGAGTAATTCCTTACGGGAGACAACTATATTTTTACGAAATTCATTGACCTTAACGATCTTGAATTCGAAAGATTTTCCTACATAAGCATCGAAATCTCTGATGGGTCTTACATCCAGTTGTGAACCGGGTAAGAATGCATCAACACCGAGGATATTTACAACCATTCCACCCTTGATACGACGGGAAATGGTACCTTCAACAGTTTCAGCATCAGCATATTTCTGCTTGACATTATTCCAGACACCCATGAACTCAGCTTTACGTTTGGATAATACGGCCTGGCCGAGTTTATCCTCAATGCGCTCTAAAAAGAGTTCAATGGTCTCACCAATTTCAGGCACATTATCATCAAATTCATGACGAGGAACGAGACCTTCAGATTTGAAACCAAAGTCTACCATAACCTCTTTGTCACTTACGGAAATAATACGAGCCTTGACCAATGACTGCTGATCTAAATCGATCACAGCATGATCTAAAAGTTCCTGGTAAGCAATTGATTCCTTGCTTGTAACTTCCTGGTCTTCAGGTGTTTCACCTTGTTTCAGGGTTTTGATTTCAGCAAAAAGATCATTCATCAATGCACGTTTCCCCTGGGAAACATCAGGTGCATCTACTTGAGCTTCAGTAGGAGCTTCAGCAGGAGCTGCTTCTTCGGCAACCTCTGGTTCTGGAGCTACTTCTTCAGCGGCTTCAGCTACTGGTTCTGCTTCAACAACAGGTTCTTCTTCCACAGGGGCGGCAACTTCAGAAACTTCTTCTTTAGTTTCTTTAACTTCCTCTGCAGGTGCTTCTTCAATAGCAGCTTCTTCTTTTACTTCTTCTTTTACTGCTTCAACAACTTCTTCCACAACCGTTTCAGTTGCTTCTTCAGCTGAAGTTTCAGCCACAGCTTCTTCAGCAGGGGCTTCTTGGGTTTCCTCGGCGGGCGTCGTCTCGACGGCGTCTTGGGATTCAGCGGATACTTCAGCTGTGTCTTCAGTTGCTTCTTTAGCAACGTCTTCAGTTGCTTCTTTAGCAACGTCTTCAGTTGCTTCAATAGCAACGTCTTCTTTTACTTCTTCAGCTTTTGCATCCATGTCTTGTTTCTTGGTCATTAAGTTTCCTCCATTTGACTTCGCTGTCTCCACCCTGGAGACAATAAATTCTATCTGATCATCGATACTTAATTCTGTCGTATCGAGAGTAATTGCATCTTTTGCGGCTTTCATTGGTGCCAATTTGCGTTTGGCATTGTGTTCATCTCTTTCGAGAATCTCTTTTTCTAATTCTTCTATGGACTTTTCAATACCCTGAAGGGCAAAATCTTTCTGCCTGCGTAGGGCTCGGATTCGAGCTTCAGCCACCATGTAAATCTTGATATCAGCATCTGGAAAAACAACCGTCCCAATATCGCGTCCTTCAAGTACAACATCATGGGATTGAGCTACTTCACGTTGAATCCCCAGCAAGTGATTTCTGACCCCGGCGATGGCGCTAACATCAGCCACAAGATTAGTAACTTGAGGTGATCGAATTTCGTCACCCAGGAGTTCCCCATCCAGGTAGATTTCCTGGATGTCCTCATTGAATGTGACTTGTAGATCAAGACCATCTAATAATGCCTGAAGGTCATCAAGCTTTGATAAGTCCATGTTTTCATTGATTATCTTTAAGGTAATAGCCCGGTACATTGCACCGGTATCGATGTGTCGAAAATTCAATTTTTGAGCAACACCGTGAGCCGTTGAGCTCTTGCCGGATGCCGCAGGGCCATCAATAGCAATAATCATTTCAAAAAGCCGCTTTAATCAATATTATTTTATATACTCGTTTCAAAGCGGCGCAATATAGACGACCATTGATGCCAACACAACCCAGAATACCTGACCTAAATAATTGAATTTTATAAGCGAATGACTGAAGAACTATTTAATTCGATACCCTTTATCTTCGTACTCTAGAACCCAGTTTACAATGATACCAATATCCATACGTTGGGTTGCTCCGAGAAAACGTCTGTTCCGGAAGTAATATGAAGAATAATCCTGCTTGGTTTCCTTCTCCATATCATCACCCAATGCTGCAAGTCTTTCCTGCCATTTGATGACATTCGTTTTGCGTAAGTCCAGCCAACCACCGCTGGTCCACTTCTCAATATTTTCAGGAGTAATATCCAGCACTGTTCGGCCCTCAAAATTGGGGACTGATATATCAGGACCACGTAAAAATGTGAGACCATCTTTCAACAAAATCGGTGTGCCAACAGAGAGGATTGTGGATCGCAACTCTTTATTACCAAGAATTTCAGCTTCCATCTGAGCTGCCAGTTCGGCAGGATCCGCACTCAAAACAGCCGAGATATTGCCTTTGAGTTGCTTTAAGATATACACTTCATACAGCAGTTTTGTTAATCGGGGTGGTCCCAACAACTCGAAAGCCACACTATCTTTCCCGGTCTTTTCCTCAAGGGCCTCCATCTTTTCCAGGGCATCCTTGCGAATCAGACCAGCTCGATATGAAGGAGTCAAGACGGATGAATCAAGACTGGATATGATATCGTTACCCGTGTTGCCACCTCTTATCTCTAGAAGCGTCAAGTCAGCAATTTCCTCTGGAGTGACAAATTCCATTTGTCCTTCTCCAGTCAATACTGAGAATTCCCCAGCAGAGAAATAGCCATTTTCTCCAGCATCGATATAGACGGATTCCAGACAATCGTCCCCGAGCCGATCCCATGTCGATTCTGGAGACTTACTCAGAGTATTGCCTAATACAGTTGCTTCACTGGGTACTGAATCGAAGAGTGGAATGTGACTTCCACGCTTAACAACCTTTCCGTAGCCAATTTTTTTCCAGGCTATGGCTGCAGTAGGTTTTATTTCTTTGACGATGGGTGCATGCGGCGTGCGGCCTAATAACCACAGCAACATAGTATGGGCTCCAGCTAGCGAGGACTTGCTCATGAGCATTTTAGAAGGTTTATCTTCAGAATGTGTGTAAGGAATATTAAATCCCATTCCACCTGTTCCGCTGGTACCCACCTTCAAGTAAAGTTTCGTATCAGCCTGACGCATACTTTCGATGAGTATTTGTACGTGACGAATTAATTGTGGGATATAGAGGGTGGAAATCATTCTCTCTACAGTCTCAATCAGCTTATCATCACCAGATCTGCCCTTGCGAATGTCATTTATTTGAGCTCGCAGCTCAGCAACTATCTGATAAACATTCTGGTAAGCAAAAGCTGTGGCTGTATTGATACAGTCAATGAGTATTTGTGGTTTATGAGCATCCATGATCTGATACAATTTGGAGTTATTGATGATATCAGGACCAAGATCATCGTAAATATCATGGATCATCAATTCAACCTGCTCAGGTTTGGAATAGATATCTGCCTTGGATAAAAAGGATAATTCATTTCGTACAAAAAGGTCGCCATGAACCGAAATTATTTTTGTCCCTTGATTGAGAGGATGATTTTCGAGAATGGTCTGTATTTCTGCAGCCTCATTCTCCCGTAAAGATGTTACGATTAATTCAGATGGTTTTTCTTCAAGTAATTGTTTAGCAATGGCTTGACCAACCAGTCCCCAACCACCAAATATTAATACGCGTTTGCCTTTAATGTCCATGTGCCAATTCCTTCAATTTTGCGACCTCAGCAGCTGATATTACCCGATACTTACCCAGGGAGAGATCATCTACTCTTAAAAATGCAAATTGCTCTCTGTGGAGTTTCACCACCTTGTGACCCAGAGCCATAAAAATTCTCTTTATTTCGCGTTTACGACCCTCTCGAAGAATGAGTCTGACCTCTGTAAATCTATCGAAATAGTTGTAGTCAAGAACCTCTGCGATTGCAGGTGTTTTAGCTTCAATATTTATGCCAAGTGGCAGACGATCCAGGTCATCCGAACTCACCTGCCCCAACACTCGTACCGCATATGTTTTGGGGATTTGAAATTTTGGATGGGTCAGGCTATAAGCCAGATCTCCGTCATTGGTCAGGATAATCGCCCCGGTCGTGTCATAATCCAACCTCCCCACAGGATATATTCTATCCTTTGAGGGAATTAAATCGATGATGGTGGTCCTGCCATAGGGATCGTTGGTTGTGGTGATCACCTGAGTGGGCTTATTGAGGAGAAAATATTGGTAGTCTGGTTCGAGTATGACCTGCTTACCTTGAAATACAACATCATCAGATAAGGGATTTACACGCGTTGCCGGATTACTCTCAACCTGTCCATTGATTGTCACCAAACCTTTTTGAATAAGGTCATCGCAGACTCGTCGCGAACCCAGACCAGCCATTGCCAGATATCGGTTGAAACGTATCTGTTCATCAGATTTTTTAGTCATATCACTCAAGATTTTGTATGTGATCCCAGGGATCAATTGGTTGATTAAACCAACTCGCCGTCATCCTCAGCCAGAATATCTTCTACTTCTTTCAGTCGCGGTAAATCTTTGACAGAATTAAGACCAAAATACTGTAAAAACTCCGTACTGGTCCGATACAAAAGGGCACGACCTGGACCGTCCTCACGGCCTCGAATCTCCAATAATTTCCGATCAAGGAGGGTTCGCAATGAGGAATCAGAGCTGACACCACGAATGGACTCAATATCATTTCTGGTGACTGGTTGTCTATAGCTCACTATAGCCAGTGTTTCCAGAGCAGCCTGAGACAATCGGAGTTTCCCTGATTTGGAGAAAAGACCCTTGATATAAGATTCAAACTCTGCGTTGGTTACGATCTGATAACCGCCAGCAACTTCTTTGATAAAGAATGCTCTACCGGACTTCTCATAATCAGAAGCCAGCTCGCGAATCACCTCCTGGAGAGGTATTTTGCTATTACTATCACCGAGACAGGTATTAAAGCGAGCTTCCGTTAATGGCTCAGGTGTGGCAATCAACAAGGCTTCAACAATCTGTTTTAATTCATTAATTTCCAAAAGTGCTACCCCTTGATATAAGTAGATCATCAAATAATTTCGACTGCTTTACTTTAACCTGACGATTTCTCAACATCTCAAGAATGGCCAAAAAAGTGACAACCACAACCAAACGAGAATCAAATTTCTCCAATAGACCTGCAAAACTCAATTTGGCTTTTGCCTGAAGCAAGCCATTCAGAAATCCTACCTGTTCACTCAGCGTAACTTCCTCAACGGCGACTGAATGAGTGGCAGGTTCTTCGTAGTTTTTAATGAGATATTGAAAAGTTAGCATGATATCATACAGTTTGACATCTTCCAAAATAGCCGTATTGTCTTCCTGTTGGGGACTCCACGTGGCTGGGATATGATAATAGTGTGGTCGTTCAAATCTTTCCATTTCAGAAAATGTAGCCGTCGCCTCTTTGTAACGCTTATACTCGAGCAACATATTCATCAACTCGGTACGCGGGTCTTCAATCTCATCATCACCATTGGCCTCGATAGGCAACAACATCCGGGCTTTGATTTTCATCAGTGTGGCTGCCATGAGAACAAAATCGCCAGCAGAGTAAAGTTTCAGTTCTTTGGCCAGATTAACATATTCAAGAAAATCTTTCGTAATTTGAGCGATGGGGATGTCATAAATATTCAATTCATCACGTTTAATTAAAAACAATAACAGGTCCAAGGGACCTTCAAACATATCCAGATCAATACGATGGAGTTGATTCTTCATTAGGAGCGTCCGGCGGGTACAAATCCTAATTTTCTATAGACTTTACTGATGGTTTTTGAAGCCATACGCCTGGCTCGCATTGAGCCTTCATCCAAGATTCCTGTGAGATAGCCCTTGTCGCCCATGATTTTATCATAGCGTTGTTGAAAAGGTTCTAAAAAAGCAACCAGAGAATCTGCCAGATCGCCTTTAAAGCCACTATACTGTTGACCTTCGAAACGATCCACAACTTCAGCCGGCTGCATATCATTCAACACAGCATAAATAGACAACAAATTCCCAATTCCAGATCGATTCAGAGACTCAGGTGTGATCTCACTTGCTGAATCAGTGACCGCGCGCTTGATCTTGCGTCGCAATACATCTGGCGGATCCAGTAGCGATATGTAATTATTCACATTGCTATCAGATTTAGACATCTTTTTATCAACATCCTGGAGACTCATGATTCTCGCTCCCGCTTTGGGGATAAATGGCTCAGGCACTTTGAAGGTTGGGCTGTAAGTATTGTTAAATCGATTCGCAATATCTCGGGTCAATTCAAGATGCTGTTTTTGATCTGCTCCCACAGGAACAAGATCTGTCTGATAGAGCAGAATATCAGCGGCCATCAAAGCCGGATAGGCATACAGGCCTGCATTGATATTGTCCTCATGTCGCTTTGATTTATCCTTAAACTGAGTCATTCTATTCAATTCACCCATATAGGTATAACAGTTCAATACCCAGGCAAGTTCAGCGTGCTGAGGTACATGAGATTGAATAAAAATGACGTTCTCTTCTGGGTCAATACCCGCCGCCAGATATTGTGCGGCAAAGGATAAACATCTGTTTCTTAAGTCTGCAGGCTTCTGGCGAACTGTGATTGCATGCATATCTACAACCATAAAAATGCCGAGGTAATCCTGTTGCATCTGCACCCAATTACGCATCGCTCCTACATAATTTCCGAGAGCTAAGTGCCCAGAAGGTTGAATGCCTGAAAGCAGGATTGGTTTTTTATCTTTTGGTACGTCGTTCATAATTTAAATATCTTCAATTCTATATTACTCGCATGGTCCTGGTGAATATTTTTCCATATTTCTCAAGATAAAGATCAGGATGATCAGGGTTCATACTATTCAATTTTACAAAACCTGAGGCATGAATAAAATCGCCTTCGCCAAGTGCTATGGCAACATGGGTGACCTTTTCAGATCTCTCTGCAAAGAAAATCAAGTCTCCAACTTCCCAATTTGAAAAATCATCGTCAACCCTGGTGCCCACATCAGCTTGCAGATGGGCATCCCGAGGCAGTCGCAATCCATTTAATCCATAAACAGTTTGAACAAAGCCAGAGCAATCGAATCCTTTTGGAGACCGACCGCCCCAATAATATTGAATCCCCTGAAACCTGAAAGCGGTTTGAATGAGTCGCTCAAAATCAACAGAATGCACGAGAGGGCGAGGACTATTTTGAACCCATCCTTGAACACCATCGGGGAGCAGTAATTGTACCCATCCCTCATGTTGGTCTAGCATCGGGAGTCGTGATAAAAGGGTAATATCACGAATACTGTTTGATTGGGTGTCAGGACTCTGAAAAATCCAGGAAATTTGCTCGCCGTGATGATAGAAGGTGTGATTCTCCCATGAAGTGGGCTTATCCACGATAAAAAACCGAGCTACCCATCCTTCATAATCATCTTCTTGTCTTACCCGAAGCCAATCACCCCTATCTTCGAGCACTTCCAATGTCTCACCCAGGTGAGTTTGTGAAGTCGTTTCAGATTTAAAAGCCGCATCCCGGTATATGGATGCAATACTGACATTTGTTAACATCTGCAAGGCCAAATAGCCCCTCCTTTGCGAGCAGGAATTTAATCGCTGATAACGGTGAAACAAGAGTTGCTAAAATCTGGCATCTCTGCAAAACTTAATGTACTCATTGTATGAAAAATAGTGTTTGCCCACCTCTAGGCTTTACAGTAAATAGTCGCCATGTTAGATGAAACACTTCAACTCTTTCAACGATATCCCGCATCTACATTCTGAGAAGTAAAACTGGCTAATATGGACCCATACGCATTTTCAACTGCTAAACTCCGCCTTCTTGAGCAAATTCGAAATGCCTGTTCGGAGTCTCAGTCACATGACACCCCGCGAATGATTCGCTGTAAAGTGGAAGTCGAAAATGTGGCTGCTATGCAGTGGCTTGCCTGCCAATCTATTCCTATCAAGACCTACTGGGCAAATCGTAACCAGGAATTCAAAATGGCCGGGCTTGGAGTTGCCCATGAAATTTCTGGGCAGCAAACCCCAGACCTGACAAAACTCTTCACCGAATTGCGGGTTTTCCTGGACCCAAAGTATCCAGATCTTCGTTATTATGGTGGTTTCCAATTCAATCAGGATAGCAAACCCTCTCAGGAGTGGAAAAGTTTTGGCGCCTACCGTTTTATTATTCCTCAATTCGAACTGCATCGTTCCGATGAGGGAACCTTTCTGGTCTGCAACTTTCTCCAGAGCGCAGAGAATTGCAATCCTCCTGAAGCAATAGTTAAGCAGCTAGCGGATGTTCAATTTGAACTTACTCTGAGTGATTGGGAAGAACGTACCATTTTACACCGGCGAGATATTCCAGACCGGGCTGAATGGCAATCCTCACTCGATACTGCTCTCGAAGAAATGGGTGAGGGTAAATACGAGAAGGTGGTTCTAGCTAGAAAAGCTACTTTAACTTTCAATGACCCCGTTGATCCAGTCGCCTATCTGCTTCGTCTGAGAAGAATGACTGAAGAAACCTTTAATTTTTATTTCCAGGCGGATGAGGGACATGCTTTTTTGGGAGCAACACCTGAGCGCTTGTTCAAGCGTCAGGGACGTACGCTTCATACCGAGGCCATCGCAGGTACTCGCCCCAGGGGATTAACAACCCGTGATGATGAACGTTATGCCAGGGCTTTGTTGAATTCAGAGAAAGAAGTCAGAGAGCATAGCATCGTTGTTGATATGATCCAGAATGTACTCGAAAAATACTGCCATAACCTGGTAATGGACGAAGAAGTTCAAATCACCCGACTTTCACACGTTCAGCATCTATGTAAACATTTCAAGGGTGAGTTGGATCCCGAAACCAGTGACGCAGATTTGATCAAAGCTTTGCATCCGACGCCTGCCATGGGTGGTTACCCCACAGATATTGCACTGGAAGCGATTGAGGACCTTGAGCCATTTAATCGTGGTTGGTATGCTGCTCCCATCGGGTTTGTAGGACATGATCATACTGAGTTTGTAGTTGCAATTCGCTCCGCACTAATTGAAAAGGAACGAGTTTCCCTATATTCTGGTGCAGGGATAGTATTGGGTTCAGATCCCGCCGACGAATGGCAAGAGATCGAAGATAAAATTAGCAAATTTTTAAAAGCACTGGATCTCTAAACACACTTTCTACCAATTTTCCAGGTTATCTCGTAACTCTGTTTTGTCACTTTATTCAAAGTCCATCTTCATTAGATTGCAGGCCATGAGATTAATTCATTTAACCCCATTTAATTGGTCTACTGAACTATGATGACCAACCTTGATGTTGCTCAGATAATTATTGAAGAGCTCTCGCGAGTGGGAGTCACTCAATTTATCATCTCCCCAGGATCCAGATCCACACCGCTAACCGTGGCAATTGCCAGACATCCAAAGGCAAAGACCATTGTTCATTATGATGAACGCGGAGCAGCATTCTTTGCTTTAGGTTATGCACGTGCCACCCGGTTGCCAGCAGTTCTGGTTTGCACTTCAGGAACCGCAGTGGCCAACTACTACCCGGCTGTAATCGAAGCTTCCATGGACAATATCCCCATGATCATCCTCAGTGCTGATCGTCCCCCTGAGCTCATTGATGTTGGCGCCAACCAGGCCATTTTCCAGCAAAATATTTATGGTGTGTATCCTCGACTTGCACTGAATCTTCAACCCCCTGTGGCTGAGACAATAGCAACAGACATCCTTAACCAGGTCGATGGGTTATTTGATGCCAGTACGGGAGCACATCCAGGCCCAGTCCACCTGAACTGTCAATTTAGAGAGCCCTTATTACCCGAGAGGATCGAAAGTTCCGATTCGCCAACTTTTGATGCTGAGTGGGTGCATAATAATTCAAAATTTGTGTCTGCGTCTCCAACCTTCCCACCTTTGCTAGCTAAAAGGCTACAGCCCATGTTTCAGAACGTGGAGCAGGCCAAAAGAGGTCTTATCATTGTGGGCAGGTCGGTTAGAGATGAGTGCATCGATTCTATTCTACAGCTCTCAGAAACCTTGAATTTGCCAGTATTCCCAGATGTTCAATCACATTTGAGGTTTGCTGACAATCCGCTTATTATCAATCATTTTGATCTGGCTCTTCTTTCTGATGACCTTCAATTATTAAAACCAGATTTCGTTATTCATTTTGGTGGGGCTTTTACTTCAAAGCGGCTCCTGAATTACCTTGATGATACTAATATTTTCTATGTCTCAGTAAAAGAAACCCCAGAGCGAATTGATCCAAACCACCAAGTGAACATTGAGCTTCATACTGATATTAAAGAATTTTGCCAAAGCCTAGACCCTCAAGAAATTGACCGGGATAATCAGTGGCTACCATCATGGCAAATGGTTGAAGAGCAGACCGCGATCTCTATTTCAAAGCTATTAAAGGATGAGTCTCAACTCACTGAACCAGGAACAAGTTACCAGCTTTCGAAATTGATTCCCAGTCACCACGCACTCATGTTGGCAAACAGCATGTCCATCCGGGAGATGGAGATGTTTGCCTCCAAAGGTCATTTCGAGGGCGAAATCTTCGCGAACCGGGGAAGTAGCGGAATAGATGGCCTACTGGCTACAGCAGCTGGATATGAAGCTGGCTCAGAATGTCCAATCACTATTCTTATCGGAGATCTGGCATTCTTACATGATTTGAATTCACTCCAATTGATCAAAACAGCCCAACAACCCATCATCATAGTTGTTGTCAATAATGATGGTGGCGGCATCTTCAGCTTTCTGCCAGTGCGGAACGAAACTGATGTCTTTGAACCATTCTTTGGGACTCCCCACGGGCTGACCCTTGAGCATGCAGCATCAATGTTTGGTCTGGCCTATTCAAATCCTACAGATATGGATGCATTTAAAACCACTTATGTCAAGGCAACTCAACAGGCTGAATCCATCCTAATTGAGTTGGATTCTGACCGAATCGAGAACCACCGATTCCATCAAAATATTTTTGAAAGTCTTCGTGAATCTCCCTAGCTCCACGTATGATTGGAAATACCGGATTGAAGGAAATACAGAGGGGTATCCCCTGCTATGGCTACATGGTTTTTTGGGCGCTGGAGAAGATTGGTTAGAACTTGTCCGAACTCATTTTTCAGACTATTGTAATATTCTCGTAGATTTACCAGGTCATAGTGGATCTATAATGCCTACCGATTCAATCTTCGCAAACATGCTTACTGCCCTTCCCCAGCAACTCTCGAATTCAGGATTTGAGATGTTCACTCCCATCGGCTACTCCATGGGAGGTCGTATTGGATTTCATCTTCAGCAACTTGCTCCAGAGAAAATCCCAGCACTGGTTTTTCTGTCCAGTGCTCCAGGATTAAAGACCAGGAATGAACGAGAGCAGCGCACCATTGATGACGTTCAGTTAATGAACAAGCTGGCTAGCATTGGGGTTTCTCCCTTCCTGAAGGAGTGGTATTCATCTGACTTGTTTGGTAAAATCAAGAATAATGCAATCCTTTTCAGTGAATTGTGCCATACAAGATCAAATAATGATACAGAACAGTTGCGTCAAGCTCTGGCATTGATGGGAAATGGAGCGTTACCTTCCCTCTGGGATAATTTGGAGGATATTGCAGTTCCAACTTTGCTTATGACAGGTGAGTTGGACTCAAAATATTTTCAACTCAATCAGGAGATAAATCAGAAAATAGCTGGAAGCATCCACAATCAGGTCGCCGATGCAGGCCACGCCTTTCATCTTGAAAAACCATTGGAAACAGCTCGTATAATTAGACATTTTCTGAGCGAAATAATTGAAGGAGAATAGTGTGACATCTATTAAGTGGGAATCTGCAGGCGAGTACACCGATATTCGTTACCATAAATACAATGGAATTGCCAAAGTAACTATCAATCGACCAGAAAAGCGTAATGCATTCAGACCTCTAACAGTCATGGAAATGATAAAGGCGTTTGAGGATGCTCGTGAGGATCCTGAAGTAGGTGTGGTTATTCTGACTGGCGAGGGAGAAAAAGCCTTCTGCTCCGGTGGGGATCAATCCATTCGTGGAGATTCAGGGTACGAAGATGGGGAAGGTGTACACAGATTAAATGTACTCGATCTACAACGCCAGATTCGCACACTTCCCAAACCTGTGATTGCCATGGTTGCTGGATACTCCATCGGGGGTGGTCATGTTCTACACCTTGTTTGTGATCTTACCATTGCTGCTGATAACGCCATTTTTGGCCAGACCGGACCAAAAGTCGGCTCCTTTGATGGTGGCTACGGATCCAGTTACATGGCACGTATCGTGGGTCAGAAAAAAGCCAGGGAAATCTGGTACCTCTGCAAACAATATTCTGCTCAGGAAGCTCTTGACATGGGGCTGGTAAATACGGTGGTCCCCTACAAAGATCTTGAAAAAGAAACTGTGGCCTGGGGCGAGAGAATCCTGGAGCATTCTCCCCTCTCGATCCGATTATTGAAGTCAGCTTTTAACGCTGATGTTGATGGACAAACTGGTCTGCAAGAACTTGCTGGTAATGCGACCCTCTTGTACTACATGTCCGAAGAAGCTCAGGAAGGGCGAAATGCCTATAATGAAAAGCGTAAACCAAACTTCAAGAAATACCCCTGGCGCCCTTGACCACTCCAAATAAACCTGAGTTTGCTACATGGGTTCAGGCTGCACGGCCATGGACACTTGGTGTTGCGATATCCCCTGTCCTTATGGGGACAACCATTGCACATACACAAGGTGGCATTCAATGGCTAGCTGCCATAGCAGCCCTACTTGGTGGTATATTCATTCAGATTGGGACCAATCTGGCTAACGATTATTTTGATTTTAAAAAAGGTGCAGATACCCAATCAAGAGTTGGACCACAAAGGGTTACTCAGTCTGGACTCATCGCCCCAGAGGCAGTAAGAAATGGGTTCATAGCCTGCTTCGGGCTTTCGTTTGTCCTCGGCATTTATCTGGTCTACTTAGGGGGCTGGCCTATTGTTGTTATTGGCCTACTCTCCCTCTTATTGGGCGTGATTTATACTGGAGGTCCTTTCCCCCTGGCCTATTATGGTCTGGCAGAACTTCCAGCTTTCCTTTTTTTTGGACCCATCGCCTGCGCCACAACCACTTATGTTCAAATCGGAACCTGGAGCACCGCTGCTCTGATTGCAGGCATCTCAGCTGGATTTTTTTCAGTAGCTCTACTTTCCATCAACAATCTCCGAGATTATCAAGAAGATAGAAAAGTTGGAAAGCGTACCTTAATCGCACTTTTTGGTCGTCGATTTGGTGTAGTAGAATATGGTTTTTCAGTGTTGTCAGCAACACTAGTGCCCCTATTGTTCATCTACTTTGCACCAACTCATTCCATGATAGGAGTTACGGCCATTTCAAGTCTCATGGCTCTCCATGCGCTTCGGATTACCATCAACTACAGGGAAGCATCGGAGTTATATGCGGTTTTAAAAATGACGAGCAAATTGCAGATTATCTTCACAGTCATTTTCATTATCACCTGGGTGATATAGGGGAATTTTCCAGAGTATGGAATTTCATACCCCAAATTTCGCAGGAATTACCCTCTTGCCCCGATTCCAGGATATTCCTCTGGAATTAAAATCAGCCCGGATTTACAAATATTCTCTCCCATTTAAAAATCCTCTGGTTTTAAAACATACCACTCTCCGAGAGAGGGAGGGCCTCATTCTTGTATTGACTGATATAAATGGACACACTGGCATGGGTGAAATTAGCCCCCTTCCTGGATTTAGCCGTGAAACGCTGGAAACAGCTTTACTCAATACAACCTTACTCCTGGATGAAATGATTGGGTCAGGTGAATTTACGGCACACTACTGCTCCAAAAAAAAAGGAGGATGGCAAGATAGTGTCGCCCCAGCTGTATCATATTTTGGGGTGGAAACTGCAATTTTATCACTCCTCGCCGATTCAAAAAATGTAGGTCCTGGTGAGCTAATTTTTGGAAAATCCAGCGCGAGAGTTCCTATCAATGGATTGATTCGAGGATCGCTTTCAGATTGGGTTCCAGAAGCCGAGAGAATGATGAGGGACGGCTATAAAACGCTTAAGGTAAAAGTTGGTCGAATAAATAGTATTCTTGAAGCCAGAGGTATTCAGGATATTCGGAAGTTTGTAGGTCCCGATATTAAACTACGTTTAGATGCGAATCGAAGCTGGGATCTGGCAACTGCCATTGAGTTTGGTAAGGCTGTAGAGTCCGCCGACATTGAGTACATTGAGGAGCCCCTCGACGAGCCAGTCGATCTTCCAAGATTTTTTGATGCATGTGGTGTGCCCTTCGCCTTTGATGAAACATTGCACCAGATCATGGATCCAACGATTTCATTTGAATCCTACACCGGATTACGAGCCCTGGTTCTAAAGCCTACCCTCATTGCTTGCACTGCCAGGCTCATTTCATTGGTCAATCAGGCAAAGGGAAAGGGTGTACTCCCGGTTTTATCTTCAAGCTACGAAAGTGATGTTGGTTTAACCATGCTGGCCCAACTGGCAGGTTCAATCAGTGGGGAGGATATTGCAGCCGGATTGGATACCCGAGCTGCGCTTACTTCCGGAACCACCAAATCACCCGCAGCAATTAAAGATGGGTGGATGTCTCCACGATCATTAACTACGCAGGACCTGGATCTTAGCCATTGTGAATTACTCTACCAAAGCTAGGCCAATCGATGAGCATCCCCTATTGGGGGCTGCCCGGCAACATCCTTCTAGACCAGCAGTGCAATTCGGGGAATTGACACTCACATATTCTGATCTTTATTTGAAATCGAAGCAAATTGCTGTCGATTTGTCCCAGAGAGGAGTTCAGAAAGGCCAACTGATTGCTTTGGGCGATCTTCAAACCATGGAAATAATCGTATCAGTCTGGGCTTGCATCCTGGGTGGTTTTATCGCTTTCCCTTTAAATGTACGCTTCCCTGAATCCTCACTGGCTCAGATACTCACTAATATCAAGCCTTCACTCATCATTTCGAATTCTTCATATCCAAACCACAGCTCAGTCATATTTGGCGAATTAATAACTGATGCGAGCCAGCTTGGCTCTATTGACCTACCTCGTTATGATGCCGGCAAGGCTGCTAGTCTACTCATGACCTCTGGCTCTTCCGGGGATATCAAATTTGTCCAACATAGTCATCATAATCATATTGAAAGCGCTAAAGGTTCAAATCAGAATATCGAACTCAATGCTTCTGACAGCTGGCTATTGAGTCTACCCCTCTATCATGTTGGTGGTCTCTCCATCCTGTATCGAACAGGTTTAACCGGAGCTGCGCTCATCATTCCCGAGGAAAAAAATTCGATGTTAGAGGTGATTGACAAATATGGCATTACCCATATCTCCCTGGTAGCGACACAATTTCAAAGGCTTCTAAACGACGAGCAGGGTCCCATGATCCTGCAGGGAATGAAAGCCATACTTCTGGGTGGGAGTGCTATCTCAACAACACTTATTCAGAAGGCTCTGGATCATCATCTTCCCATTCACGTAAGTTATGGATCAACTGAAATGGCCTCGCAGATTACGACAACCGCCAGGCATAATCGTAAGTCAGCGCTGGAGAATTCAGGGAAAGTCCTCCCTGGCAGAGACTTGATCATTTCACATGAAGGTGAGATTTTAACTAAGGGAGAAACCCTTGCTCAGGGATATTTGCTCAACTCAAATCTCATTGAATTGCGCGATGATGATGGCTGGTTCCACACTAGAGATGTTGGATATACCAATGTACAAGGAGAACTGACTGTTACAGGCAGAATGGATAACCAGTTTATATCCGGTGGAGAAAATGTGCAACCCGAACATATTGAGCGATTGTTATGCAATATTCCAGGAATCTTAAGTGCCATTGTTATCCCGAAGAAAGATGATGAATTCGGTGCTAGACCGGTAGCATTTCTTGAAATCAATCAAGAGGTTCCTGATGGTAGAGAAATCAGCCAGCAATTAAGCAGTCATTTACCAGGATATATGCTTCCAATCGCATATTATGAACTCCCCCCAGAATTAACCAAGGATAGTTTGAAAATTTCGCGCAAGGAACTGACCAGACTGACACACTCTGGAAACAAACATTTGCACTCCCTCTAATAATGATTATTTAGTCCTCATGGAAAAAGCTAACACAAATTCAAAGACTTCACGTCTTGATTCCTTTATAGATAACCCTCGCAAAGCTATCTGGACACTCGGATTGCCAGTGATGACCGGTATGGCTGTTCAAACTTTATACAGTATCGTAGATATGTTGTTTGTTGCCCGAATCTCTGTAAATGCCATCGCAGCTCTGGGTTTTAATTTGCCACTATTCTGGATGGCCATGGGTATCAGTTTTGGTCTGGGTACTGGAGTAACTGCTGTTATTGCCCGCTTCATCGGTGCCAGGGATCATGCTGCTGCAACAAATGTTGCCGAACATGGACTCCTCCTGGGATTGATCATTGGTGGAGCTTTCAGCACGGTGGGGCTTCTTTTTGGAGAAGAGATTCTAATCCGTTTAGGAACGCCTGATGAACTCATGGCTGATACTCTCTCCTACTTCCAGGTGATCGCCGGTGGGTTTATCTTCATGATTACTGGTATCTTCCTTCGCTCAATATTTAGTGGAGAGGGTGATACCAAAACACCTGTCAAAATTCAGGTCACCAGTACCATCATTAACATCATTCTAGATCCGATACTCATATTTGGATTTGACATGGGGGTACGTGGAGCTGCCCTGGCTACAGTATTGAGTATGATTGTGGCTGTTGTAATGTACTCAAGAGTGATTCTCTTTAAAAAAGTGACTCTACTGCAGTTGAATCTTAAATACTTCAAATATAAATCAAAATTTATTAAAGATATCTTCCGTATTGGTATCCCCTCTTCATTATCAATGATAATCATGTCATTGGGCGCTGCTTTGTTTAACTGGATTTTGGTTCATTATTCTCCCGAAGTGATTGCGGGCTACCAGATTGCAGGTCGGCTCGATCAGATATTCTTCCTGCCCATTATGGCTATTGCGGGTTCGCTGGTAACGCTGGTAGGAATGTTTTATGGAGCTCAACGCTTTGACCTCATCAACAGCGTCATTAAAGACGGACTCCGTTATGGGATATTTATCGGTTTGGGCAGCGGTTTACTTTTTTACATCATTGCGCCCTATGTTTTTAGAATTTTTACCGATGATCCAACAGTCCTTGCCGTTGCAGTCAGTATCATCAGAACCTTTTCACCAATCTACTGGCTTATTGCTATAGGAATGATTTCTGGTAGAGCACTCCAAGGTCTTGGAACTGGGATTCCATCACTGGTTATTACGGCTATTCGTGTGGCGGTAGTCAGTGGACCTCTCGCCTACTATTTCGCAGTAGTGCTTGATAAACCTTATGTCTGGGTTTGGTATGCTTCAGTGATTGCTGTTTTTATTGCAGCAGGAACGTCACTAACCTGGTTGTTTGTTCGATCTAGAAGGGTACAGCGAGAAGTTAAGGCACAAGCCGCTTCCTAATCATTATCTCCTGAATCAAGTTCAAGTTGGGTAGATCCTGGTGTCAGTGCTTCTTTTTTCTGAAGTTCAAGAATCTTGTTTACTGGCCGTTCTAGAGCTCTAGATCTAGTTGAAATCAGTTCCTGGAACTGGCGCACGGCAATATCCAGATTCTTCTCTGTTTTGGTCATTACCTCTGAAAATTTATCCCATTGTTGCTGGAATTTAACCACTTCATTCATGATTTCGGAAGCACGTTGTTCCATCATAAAATTGGATGTTGCCTGATTAAGAAGGGACAACACTGCATATAGGGTAATGGGCGAGCAGAGCATGATCTTCTTGCTCAGCGCCTCTCCAATAAAGTCAGGATCCTCCTGGTTAATAAATCCATATATGGACTCATTGGGTATAAACATCATGGCATAATCTACTGTGCCTTTGGCCGTATCGATATAACCCCGTTTGCTGATCTCATTCAAGTGTTTGCGTACATCCTGAAGAAAGGCTTTCTTCTCAATATCCTGCAATTGAACATCACTGGTTTGAAGATAATTCTCGTAATGAGCCAGGGGAAACTTGACATCCATATTGATTTCACGACTCTTAGGCAGTTTGAAGGTATAGTCAGGTCGCTGTCCATCGTCCATGGTGGATTGCTTGGTGTAATTAATATTCTCCTGTAAACCGACATAGTTCAAGATGTCTTCGACCAGACGTTCACCCCATTGTCCGCGCTTCTGAGAGCTGGCCAGCAGTGTCTGCAGGGTCTCTGTAGTTGTGCGAAGTCTTTGGGTCTCATCCTTTGAGGTTTCAAGCTCAGTTTTCAATTCTGTAGAGCGTTGGACAATATCTTTCAGACGTCCGTCCATATTCTCAAGAGATTTCTGAATCAATTTCTCTTTCTCACCAAGGTGAGATTGATTCTGTTTACTTTGATCTTTGAATTTTTCATCAGCCAGTCGCAAAAATTCTTTCTGGCTATCTCGAAGTACATCCTGGGATAAACTTTTAAAGCTATCCTGGAGCTGTTCCTTCATCTCGTGAAGACGTTTCTTCTCCTCCTCCAGACGATCCTTGGATTCCTCAAGGCGAGTATTAATGGTCGCATTTTGCTCACGCAATTCCTGGGCCTCACCACGCACCTTTTCAAGCTGACTTTCAGCACGTCCTAATTGATCTTGAAGATTGCCTCGCTCAACTTCAAGACGGGTAAGGGTTTCCCGATCCTTGAAATCTCCACTTCCCTGGGTTTTTCGTACAACAATAAAAGTAACAGCTGCTGTTAAAGCAGCAATCAGAAGGGTATAAACTATATCCATATTTACCTACTCAGGGAATCACTCTCTGGGAGAGCGGGTTATTTATAGTTGATCTGCCAGATCCTGCTCAGCGACAAACTTGACCTGAATTTTGTCAAGTCTTTCGATTTCATCATAGCCTACAACGATAGAATATTCATATACTTGCTGCACTTCCTGTGCAAAAATGCGTAGAGCATCTACCCCGGGGATAGCCAGGAGTAATTGCTTAAATTTGCCCTGATTATAATAATACTCGCCAGGAGATTCTATGGGTCTGGGGAATGAATGATAGAAGACCCGTCTAAATGCAAGCTTCTCAGGTCCCATGGTGATTATAGGTACTATTCTCCAATCACCGCCAGCAACTTCACGCGTGAAATCAGCATCGATATACCCCAAATCCATGAACGCATGACCTTCAAAAGATTCAGTTTTACCAACCAGACCTGAGCGCGTTTTGCTGAAATGTTCAATTTCATCAAGAATGCGTGGATTTATACGATAACCTACTTTGAAATTTACAAGAACGCTATCTGGTTCCGCCTGTAAACGCAGCGTATGAATGTCATGGATGTTGGCCAGATAGGGATCATAGGCGATATCATGCCACAAGGCTTCCAGCTGGGCACCAAGCTTCATTCTGGATTGTTGCTCATATTTCTGTTGTAGATCTTCGGTTTCGTTTTGCTTTTTTGTATCAAAAAGAGTCGTCAGCTGATCTCGAAGAGCCACCCCTGGTAGAGGAGTTGCATCCTGATTGGGCATCTTGATGTCCGTATTAGAACTCAAGGCAGGATCATCTTTGAGACGAAGACTAGCTAATGTCCACTCAGACAGCTCACTTTTCCAGGTGAGTAATTTTGTGTATGGGACTCTATCCTCAAATCGAGCCAGGACTTTCGTATCTCTCAAGGATAATAGATCCATTTGGACAGTGAGCTCACCCTCCATATAACTGTATCGACCCAGAATCAGATACGATTCATAACCTGGATCTACCTGTCTTTGAAAAACTGATTTCCAGATCAGGTCCTGGAGTCTATGGGGTCTATCCACCAAATCATTTTGAAAGTCAGGGATGGAATAGGCATAGAGATAATCGGTTTCAGCCAGACCTGCTTTTAAAAAGCCTGGGAAACCCTGTTCCAACCAACTTTGTTCACCTCTGGGGCTGTGATTTTCAAACGGTTCTATAAACACCAGAATGTTGTTATTTGAGACAGGCAAAATCTCTTGGCCAAAAGCGCCAATGACAAGCATCCCTAAAATGATACACAGAACTAACTTTTTATTCATAAGCTCCCCAGATTATTCAGATTACTTGCCAACAAAATAATTCTTTGCTCATCACGTTTGCAAGAACCAATACTGAAACCGATTTTCAGCCTTCTCAGGATTTTCGGGCGATCTTCGCCCAGCTATCCCGCAGGGATACTATCCTGTTAAAAACAGGATGATCATGCGTACTATCCTGGTCAACATTAAAATAGCCGACACGTTCAAACTGATAACGCTCGCCTGACTTGATACCCCTCAGTGCAGGTTCAACTTTTGCATATTTGATAATTTCAAGTGAATCGGGATTAATGTTGGATCTAAAGTCCTGACCTTCTTCAACTTTGTCGGGATGTTCAACGCTAAACAATCGGTCATAAAGACGAACTTCCGCATCCAGACACTTCTCAGCTGAAACCCAGTGGATCACACCTTTCACCCGTCGATCTGTAGGCTGTTTGCCCAAAGTATCGGGATCAATGGTACAGCGGAGTTCAACAATTTCGCCAGCATCATTCTTGATCATATCTTCGCATTTGAGGATATAACCGTAGCGCAATCGAACTTCTTTCCCTGGGGCGAGACGGAAATATTTCTTCACAGGTTCTTCCATGAAGTCATTTTGATCAATGTAGAGTTCACGGCTGAAGGGCACACTTCGAGTGCCAGCACTCTCGTCTTCGGGATTATTTACGGCCTGGAGTTCTTCCACCTGACCTTCAGGATAGTTTTCAATAACCACCTTTAGAGGATTTAGAACTGCCATCACGCGTGGCGCGATTGCGTTGAGATGTTCCCGCACATGATTCTCAAGAATGGTGACATCAACCACGCTATTGTGTTTAGCCACACCGATATATTCACAAAATTTACGAATGGATTCGGGGGTATAGCCCCGACGTCTTAAACCTGAAATGGTGGGCATCCTGGGATCATCCCAACCGCTCACAAAACCCTCATTGACAAGTGTCAAAAACTTCCGCTTACTCATCACAGTGTATGTAAGGTTTAGGCGGGCGAACTCGATTTGTTGAGGATGGTGAATCTCAAGTTTGTCACAGAACCAGTCATAGAGTGGTCGATGATTCTCAAACTCCAGAGTACAGATGGACTGAGTTATCTTTTCAATGGAGTCAGACTGACCGTGGGTAAAGTCATACATGGGATAAATACACCAATCATCACCAGTTCGATGATGATGTTCATGAAGAATTCGATAAATGATAGGATCTCTCATGTGAAAATTGGGATGTGCCATGTCAATTTTGGCTTTAAGAGTCCGAGTACCATCTGGAAATTCACCAGCCTTCATTCTGGCAAACAAATCCAGATTTTCGTCAACTGAGCGATCCCTGTAGGGACTATGCTTTCCTGCTTCCGTTGGTGTACCACGGTACTCCCTGCCTTCTTCGAGAGTAAGATCACAGACGTATGCCAGTCCGTCTTTTATGAGCTTAACAGCCCAATCATAAAGCTGATCAAAATAATCAGAGGCATAATACTCTCTATCTTCCCAATCAAAACCCAACCACTTAATGTCCTCTTTGATGGAGTGAACATACTCGTCTTCTTCTTTGCTGGGATTCGTGTCATCAAAGCGCAGGTTGCACAGCCCTCCATACTTTTCAGCCAGGCTGAAATTCAGGGCGATTGATTTTGCATGTCCAATATGTAGATAGCCATTGGGTTCTGGCGGGAATCGTGTATGGACTATCTGGCCAAAACGGCCAGATTTTAAATGATCATTAATGATTTCTTCAACAAAATTCAGTGATTTTTCTGGAGCTGTGGCAGCGCTCTCGTTCGTGTCTGCGTTTAGGTTCGCACCCATACTATCCTCATATCTTAAGCCTGATTTTTCAGGGCTTGGTCAAAAAAACTAATCAGCAAATAACATACATTTTCATCCACAGCTTAGCCATGATGAATTTTACTCAATCCTGTGCTGGATTTATTGTTGCTGGGCGACCAGCTGGAGTGCTCGATCAATGCGATTCATGCAGCCATCTTTTCCAATGATGGCCATAATCTCGAATAGACCAAAGCCTACTGCCTTACCCGTAATTGCCACACGGAGAGCATGGACAATCATCCCCATACCCACACTTTTCTGTTCGACGAAATCATGCAGAAATTGATCGAGGTTATCAGCCGAGAAATCTTCAACTTCGGGTAAGACACTTCTCAATTTAATCAATAACTCGCGTTGAGCTTCAGCATTGACCAGACGTTTCCGGAATGCTTTTTCTTCATATTCAAGAGTAGCCTCAGTCTGGAAAAACTCTGCATATTCCAGGATATCCCCAGCAAATGAAAGCCGCTCATTAGCAGCTCCGAGAATCGCTTTAACTTTCGCTATTGCGTCCGTAGAAACTGGGGTCGGTATCAGTCCGGCTTTCTCAAGATATGGCAGGACCATTTCCAATTTTTCATCCATCTCAAGTCGCCACATATAGCGACTCTGGAATGAGGTGAGTTTTTGGGGGTCAAAACTGGCTGGAGCCTTATTAATACGGTCCAGACTAAAATCTCGAATCATGGCTTCGCGGCTAAAATCTTCGGTATGATCATCCAGAGACCAACCCAAAAGGAGTAAATAGTTAACGATGGCATCAGGGAGAAATCCAATTTCACGATAAAAATCAACAATTACGGGGTTAAAAGTTTCAGGCGAAGCAGAGAACCCTATTTTTTCAGCTATTTTTTCACCATGATCATACAGGACCTTAAAATCTCTATTTTTTAAATATTTATCTAATTTTCGTTTGCTCAGTTTATTTGAGCTTCCAGGCTCAGCCACAAACGGAAGATGGGCATAGATGGGCAATTCAAGCCCGAGACTCTCGCCAATAAATATTTGACGTGGCGTATTGGGCAAATGCTCAATGGCTCGAATCACATGGCTGATTTCAAAGGCACCATCATCAACCACACTGGTTAAATGATATAGACAGGATCCATCCTTGCGTTGAATAACGTGGTCTTGTTCCCCACCCCATTCGAAGGACATATCGCCGCGAACCATATCATAAAATTCACATTTGCCATCTCTGGGCATTTTGAGGCGTACAATAGATTCTCGACCTTCTGCCTCATATTTCTTAACATCTTCATCTGTTTCAGCCATCCAGGTGCGACTATAAATGAACTGCCGCTTTTCTTTCTCAGCTGCCTGGCGCTCAGCTGCAAACTCATCCGGTCTTGAGAAATCTCTATAAGCATGACCGTTGTGAAGCAGCTTTTCAACAGCTTTTGCATAAATATCAGATCGTTGAGATTGAAAATACGGAGCGTGGGGTCCACCCATGCCAGGACCTTCATCCCAATCAATACCCAGCCATTTGAATCCGTCCATGATGGGTTGCAGCGCTTCATGGACATTTCTAGCCTGATCTGTGTCATCAACACGGAGAATGAATTTACCACCATGATGGCGGGCAAATAGCCAGTTAAACAGGGCGGTTCTTACGCCACCAATATGTAAGTAGCCAGTAGGACTTGGGGCAAAACGGACGCGGACTTGAGACGGGGTCATATTATTAATGTTATCTTTCTATTCAACTTTGGTTAGCGGGACAACTGCTGAGCTAGGTGGAAGCACCGAAGTCCTTTCAAATCTTTTCTACTCGTACAATGGAACACAATATGGAGATGTCGTCCTTCGATGGAGTTTATCTTGAGCAAAGTCGAAAGGCTCAGGACAATAGTTCAATCTTCAGCTCCGATGTAATGTTTTAGTTAAATCGGATAGTTCCCATATGGTGACCGGCTAAATCCAAACTTACCTCATCACCGGATTTCAAAACACCCACGCCTTCTGGCGTGCCGGTGAAGATAATATCACCGGGTTGCAAGTCAGTATATTCCTCCAGATAGGCAGGAATCTTTTCAAATGGGAGAATCATCTGACTGCTATCTCCCTGTTGTCTGACTTCACCATTTAAAAGCATGGTAAAACGTATTTGATTCAGGGAGGGAATTTCATTCACTGAAATAAATCGGCTGACGATGGCAGCCCCATCAAATGATTTGGCCAATGTCCAGGGCTTACCGGCTGCTTTGAGTTCATTTTGAAGATCACGTAGGGTGAGATCCAGACCCAATCCAATGGCTGCGATGAAAGATCCACCGTCATCACGATCCATGAGTGCAATAATTTCGGTTTCATAATGGACTTCACCGTGACCGGGAAAAAGGGGCTGTATTCTTTGCATGGGGACTAGAGCATTCAGCCCCTTCTGAAAAACCAGAGGTTTGGCCTCAACGGTATTTCCCAGTTCTTCAGCATGTTTAGCATAATTTCTCCCCAGGCACCAGATGGTACGTGGCTGAATCCCTTTTTCTTTCTCAGTAAAATCAAAGGCCATTGTCTAGTTCCCTTTAAAAATGATTCCCAACCGATGACACTTTTGCCCGAACAAGGTAATACAATTTGGATTTGAGTTTGTGAGTTTAATGGGTTTGGCCAGTTGGAGTGCAATAATGTGTATATATCATGCTACTCCAAGCCCTCTTTTATTCTGGTTGCCATAGTTAGTGAAATCCCTGGAACGTGTGCAAGTTCTTCAACACTGGCATTTTTAATATTTTTTAGTGATCTGAAATATTTGATCAAAGCGACACGACGCGATTGACCTATCCCTTCAATATCATCAAGGGCTGAGTGCACCATGGCTTTCCCTCTTCGATTCCTCTGAAAGGTGATGGCAAAACGGTGGGCTTCGTCTCGAATACGGCGAAGTAATATGATAGAGGGACTGGTTTTAGGAATACCCAGAGAGAGGGATTCCCCAGGCAGAAATACTTCTTCAAGACGTTTGGCCAGTCCTAGAATGGGAATATGGGATAAGCCTAATCGTGCCAGCACTTCTACAGCAGCACTTAGTTGACCCTTTCCCCCATCGATAAGTATCAAATCTGCCTCTGGAAGACCTTCCGCTTTCACTCGAGTATATCTACGATGTATGACTTCTTTCATACTGGCGAAATCGTCGATTCCATCTACAGACTTAATTTGATATTTCCGGTACTCACGTTTGGCTGGTTTCCCATCAATAAAGCAAACGAGTGAAGCCACGGTTTCAGTGCCTCCCAGATGAGAAATGTCATAACCCTCAATGCGTCGTGGCGGTGCTGGTAGATTCAGATCTTCCTGAAGGGAACGAATCATTTTGGGCACGATCTCGATCCGTTGAGCCTGTTCCAAAGCCCAATCTTTTAATACCAGTTCTGCATTACGCTCTGCCAGATCCAAAAGAGTTTTTTTCTCCCCTTTCTGAGGTGTTATAAAGCTAATTTTGACCCCTGAAACATCTTTTAGCCAGGCATGGATCATGTCCACATCAGCGATTTCGTCTGGGACCAATATCTCCCGTGGTATAAAGGAGGCATCTTCATAGACACGGGTAATCATACGGCTAAGAATGCTGGGCATGCCTTCATCCTCTGTTCCACGGAATCGAAACTGTTCTTTACCTATTAGTTTGCCTGCTCTAATACGAATCAGAATGCCACAGGTAAGATTGTCTTGTCTGGCGACGCCAAGAACATCTCTATCCTCGAAATCACTGGTTTTCAGTCGTTGCCGACTCACATAGGACCTGACTGCTTCTAATTGATCCCGATGTCGCGCAGCATGTTCATACTGCTGGTTATCAGCAGCTTGCTGCATTTTTTCTGAGAGGTAGGTATCCACATTGTCAGTCCTCCCCTTCAGGAAGTCCTCAACGCGGTTGATCATTTCGGCATAATCAGCCCTGGTAATCAGACCCTGACAGGGACCATCACATTTGCCAATATGGTAGTCCAGACACAATTGGATCTTTTTTGCAGATACAGATTCATCATCCATCCGATAGCTACAACTCCGAATGGTAAAAATACGCTTGATAACAGCCAGAGCAGCACGGAGCCCCTTAACATTGGTATAGGGTCCATAGTAGATAGACCCATCTTTCACGATGTTACGAGATACGAATACTTGAGGGTAATCTTCATTGGTAATGCGGATATAGGGGAAAGTCTTATCATCACGCAAATCGATATTGAAACGGGGACGGTGCTGTTTGATCAGATTTGCCTCGGTAAGCAAGGCTTCCACTTCAGTACGGGTTACCAGAGTTTGAAGATCCCAGATTCTGGCAATGAGTCGGGCGGTCTTGGGGCTATCAGGAGTTCCAGTAAAGTATGATTTTACACGGTTTTTTAATACCTTGGCTTTCCCAATGTAGATGATTTTACCATTTTTATCATAGTAGAAATAGACCCCGGGTTGGGTTGGCAAATCTTTGAGTTTGGCCTTATAGGGGGCTTCAGTTGTACTCATGCTGAAAATCTAAAATGATGCAGAGGGAATGCTTGGGTTTTCTTGCAACGTATACCACGAAAATTTCTAATTAACTTTTGCACAATTTGAATGCAGCAGAATTGGGTTTAAGGAGCTATGTCGGAATTCAACTGGCTGTAGCTCAAGAGTTGAGCTTACCTCTCAGGCCGTAGATAGAATATATTGGGCTGATAATGACCAAACCCCCGAAAGTATAGAGTTGTTCACATGGACGTGCAGGTCGTCTTATATTATGCTGAAGAATCTTTTCTAAAATGAGATCTGACCATCAGGTGTTCTATAAAGTAGAAAGAAAGGGGGCTTGTATGGTATTTTCAAAAGTCATTCAAATGGTTCTCTTTTTTACTATCCTATGCATGCTCTCATGTCCAACAGAACCTCACTCTGAATTTTATTTTGAAATCGAAAACAATGGCTCAACTAACGTAAATGTCAGCTACACTATTCTTGATAGTTTGAATACAGATACAAGTCTTGTTGCAGGTCGATGGCTCACAATACACGAAACTTCAGTTGGCAGTTGCTTTGAACCCCTGAATGACAATGAATTCGCAAAACATATTGAGTTGTTTATGGTGATAAGGGATGGAGATACTCTGAATGTGCAAACCCCGGGAAATCGGAGTGAGTGGAGGTATGTCGGTTGGGACAATGGGGGCGCTATTTCTAATCCCTGTGGAGGTAGTGGACATTATACTTTTCTTATCAGTGATTCACTATACCCACCGTAAGGTATACTCAAATTAGCATTGTATTGCTTTTGTAGGTTAGAGATCCACTTTCACTAGATTTTACTCTTAGCTTGCAGCTTTTTTATAGGGCCTACATCCCTAGCATTAATCTACCTTTTTCGCTGATCATGTCTGCATTCCAGGCGGGCTCAAATACAACTTCAATATCAACTTCAAACTCAGGGTATACGTTCGTGATGGATTGTCTGATATTCATTAAAATGGCATCACCCAGGGGACAGGCTGGGGTAGAAAATGTCATCTTTATCTCAACTTGACTCTGGCCATCATAGATAAGCGAGTATATTAATCCCAGATCCACAATATTAAGTTCTACCTCCGGATCCATCACACCATATAATATTTGTTCCAGTTCAGATTCGATTTCTTTTATCTCATCACGGGTTTTCATATTGGATTTCTTTCTGTCTTAACTTTATGAAATATAATTTTAAATACATTGAGATTATAGAGGACTGCAGTTACAAGAAGTGTATAGCTGCCTAATCTGATCATCCAGATAGTATCGGTAATTAGCGCAGTTACCAGCACAATGATTGCGAGATTATAGCTATAGAACTGTAAAGTTACCAGGCGTTCGGAATAAAGTTCCTTGGGCATGGGAGTCTTATACTTTCCAACCAATTGCTTGTATTTGTGGAGCCAGATAATAAAGGGCAGGGTTTTGTAAGTTTGACCAAGGATAATCGGAGTAATTAAGCCAAAAATAATAGAAAAGCCATAGAGCGTGGTGGTCCTGAGATGAAATGAGTTCTGAAAATCAAGTTTCAGCATGATCGTTAAGCTGAGAAGGATTGGTAGCAGCATTGATAGGACAGAAACTAAAGTATGTTTCATGCCGACATCCAGTTCTTTCCGCAATCGTTTTTGATAGACTTCCCTTACAAAAACCAGATAGAGAATAATTCCCAATGATATACTCACCCAATACACTGGAATGAGCAAAGTACCCTGTAGAACTAACCAATCAAGGCCAAGGAGTAAAAGCCCACCATTTATTAAATAATAGGCAAAATTTAGCTTCCCCTCATTCAGGTTATGGGAGATCAAGAACATGGGGATGAGGGATGATGAAACACCAATAATGAGTGTAACAAACCAGCCCACCAATCCGAGGTGAGCATGTATTTTCAAATAATGCAGGTGGATCTGTGATAGAAATGGATATTTGAAGTTGATGGCAATCAATAAACCTAAAAATGCCGCCAGAAGTAGCCACAGAATAGCTGTAACCACATATTTGGATTGAATATTTCGCTTTCCCATTCTCTGAGAGAATAGAACATTCCCAATAAATCCAGAAAGTGCTGTAAACATGAGAGATGAGGCATAGATGAGAGTGGTCCCATAAGCGCTTGTCCAAAAAGAGTATACCAGTAATAGGATGGCTACAGCAAATATCCAGAAAGTAATTTTTGCCAATAGCTCACTGTAGAGTGCCGTTTCAAACACGACTGGAATCAATTGGTACAAGGCTCCAAAAGCCAGCATGGAAGCCCAGCCTAATACAGCGAGATGCGTGATTGCCACAAGCTTACCACTGAAATAGGGACCTAATACATCAGTGCCTGCAAGAATAATAAAAACAGTTAAGCACAGGAAGGACAGGGCACTATAAACGAAGTGAGGAACAACTACTGAAAGGGATGGGGCGTTACCTGTTTGCAAATTGTTCAAGGCTTAGCTCGAGGTAGATTTATAGATTAGCAATTGGATATGATTGGAATCAATCTCATTTGCTACAATCGAGTAGTTTCTATCTTTTAACTCAGGAAATAAAAATTGAGGCATCTTTTTATGATCAACAAATAGGGCATGATTCTCAGGAAGCGATTCCAGTGCTTTAAGTATTTCCACCATCGGTTCAGGCATTTCAAGATGTCTTACATCTAGCGTCTGTGTTTTGTTGCAAAAAGATTCCAGCTGCTGTTGAAAGTCTTGCTCATTGGGAGTCAAATTTTCTGATACATCCTCAACCTGAACATTTGATTGAACTTTTTTATAATAGGTGTGAATAACACCAGGTTCTGGTCGCTCTGTCCAGGATTCATATCCCATTGTTTTTAGTTTATTGATGAGCGGTATAGGTTCAAAGGTGTTGATGATTTGAAGGGTTTTGTCATCTGACATTTGCTTGACAGCAGCCATGATTTCGGTAAAAGGATCAATGCCTTGCTTTAGTCCTGCACGAACATCCAGGGTGATCAAGTTTGCATGGTTTATTTCATTCATAAAAAAATTCCTTAAATATTGTCATAGTGCGCTCAGTCTAAACAGCTTTCAATGTAGTTTCTGTCAGATAATGTTATAACTACAATGTTACAATATTAGTCACAATAAATTTTATTTGTGTGAATTGCGAGCAGTGCCCCACGTGTTTAGCTTTTAAAGTACTACTTGGATGGTAAAAATATGATTATGCTTTTTCACAAAGTTCAATTAGAACGCCACCAGCGGATTTGGGGTGGATAAAAATAATCCGCATATCGTGGGCTCCCTTTGTCGGTTTCTCGCTGAGGAGGACAATACCCGCTTCTTTTAGTTTCAGGACATATTCGTCCAACCCCTCCACTTCCAGGGCAATATGGTGGAGACCGGGACCACGTTTTTCCAGAAATTTGCCCACAGGTGATTCCAGGGATAGTGGTTCCAATATTTCAATATTGGATTCTCCCACACGGTAAAAATGGGTATTAACCCCTTCCCTTTCAACCAGCTCTGACCCGCTAAACTTTAAACCCAGTATATCTTCATAGAGCATTCTAGATTGCTCCGGGTTATCACCAGCAACTGCAATATGACTAATTTTCTTAACCTTCAATTTGTTTACTCCATATCTGAAAGAATGATAGCAATCTTATCTTGTAAAGGTTTTACTTTAGAATTACCTGTCATATGATTATTCACCATAATTGAGAAAATCATGGGCTCTCCAGATTTAGTCCAGGCATAACCGCTTAGACTAGACACATTTGTCATATTACCCGTTTTAGCATGTACGCTACCCACAGCATTACTTCCCATCATGCGATCATCAATAGACCCGATTACCCCTGCAATTGGAAAAGACTTAACAAAGTCGTCCCGATAATCATGATCCCACATGACCTGTAACAAGGAAGTGGAGTTACTGGGAGAGACCAGGTTATAGCGAGATAATCCAGATCCATCCCGGAGGTATAAATTTTCGACATCCATACCCAATGAATCATAAAAAGCCATCTGTATTTTCAAGCCCTCTTTTGAGGTACCGCCTTCTCCCAGCTCGTTGCCCAAGGTTTTTTGTAGCGTTTCTGCAATATGATTCGAGCTCGGCTGATTCGCTTCAGCAATGACTCTTGACATGGGATGTGAAATGTAAGTAAATAATATCGATGTTTGTTCATAATCAATGGAATCTATAAGATCATCCGCATCCACAGGATTTCCGTTCACCTTGATTCCAGCATCGAGTAGGTATTCCTTTAAAACATGAGCTGTAAAGAGGGTTGGATTATGAATCGTAAGATCAGCTTCATCTACGCCACTCTGAATACTATAATCTCCTTCAAACCAACAATCATTTGTCGAGTGGTTCCGTCCATACCTCCAATCTTCTTCTGCCTTACTGCCAACCGTTACCATATCATTACGTAGATTTATATATGAAGTCTTCAGCAAAGGTTCGATTATGACAGGATTACCGATAGTTGAAGAATCAGGAATAAGCGTGTAATCGATATAGTTCTCATTGAATGAAAGTCCTGATAACTCGGCATAGTGCCATTCATATTCATCATCCCACATCCATCCAGCACCCCAGTGTAAATCGTCGAATACATTATCGTCTCCGATGATTTTGCCATTGATCTCTGAGATACCTAAGGCCTTTAGCGAATCCACAAAACAAACCATCACGGAGTCATAATTGCTATCATAGAAACGCTCAGACCAGGTCGGGTCACCACTGCCCCTGATGATTAAATCTCCTTTTAGAATACCGTTATCTAGAGTTCCATTTGTCACAAAGTCAGTTCCATAGCGGTATTCAGGTCCCAGAAGACATAAAGCAGCTGCTGTGGTGTACATTTTCACATTAGAAGCTGGTAAAAACATTTTGCTGGCATTACGTTCGTAGATCACTTTTCCTGTATTGGCATACTGAACCTTAACACCCCACCAAGCCATTTGTGTGGGTGCATTATTTAGTAAATTATCAATCTGGAAGGCCACTTGCTGACTGGCACTACGTCTGAATTTCTGTTTGGGAATAGAAGTAGCATAGGGAGTGTTTGTGCTACATGTGATAAACAGGGTAGCGACAATTATGATCGTAATGATTTTAGCGTGTGTTTTCAAATTTTTATTCCATATCTGATAGGATCACAACAATCTGATCCTGAATTTGGTTAACTTGTGAATTGGGTACAACATGGTGATTGACTAAAATGGAGAAAATTATTGGCTCTCCGGATTGAGTCCAGGTATAGCCACTCAAAGTCCTGACTTTTGCTATGGTTCCTGTTTTGGTTCTAACATTGCCCTCCGCACTCGTCCCCCGCAATCTTTTACGTGTCGCTCCTGATACTCCGGTAAGTGAAAAAGATTCAAGATAATAACTACGGTAAGGGTGGTTCCACATCATCTGCAATAATGAAGTGGTCGTATTGGGAGAGACAAGGTTATAATTAGATAATCCTGAACCATCCCGGATATGTAAATTTTTTGTATCCATGCCTAAAGAGTCAAATAAGGCGATCTGTATTTTACCACCCTCATCGGCAGAACCTTTCGCCCCAAATTCTTTTCCCAGAGTTTTATGCACTTGTTCTGCTATAAAGTTTATGCTGCGTCGGTTCACTCCTTTGATGATACTGGACATTGGGTGAGAGAAGTAAGTGAATAATGTGCTGGTTTGCTCATAGTCTATGGCGTCTGGTAGATCATCAACATCTACTGGTTCACCTACTACATTAATATCCTTATCGATGAGGTGTTTCTTCAACGCGAAGACAGTAAAAAGAGTGGGATTATTAATGGTGAGGTCTTCCTCCTGCGTACCATCGCTAATGGAATACTCCCCTTCAAACCAACCATTATTAGTTTCACGAATTCTTCCATGTCTCCATCCTTGAGTTGTTTTATGAGAGACCGTGATGAGGTCATTCCGTAAATTCAAATACGAGGTCTGTGGGTGAAATTCAATGATTACAGGTCCACCAATATTATTGATATCAGGAGTCAGGGTGAAATCGATTATATTTTCACTATAAGAAAGTCCTGATATTTGGGCTGCATACCAATGGTGTTCATAACCCCAGGACCAACCATCTCCTAAGGGAACATCGTCGAAAACATTATCATCACCTACAATATTGCCATTGATTTCGGTGATTCCTTTTGCCTTTAAAGAATCCACAAACCGAACCATGACCGAATCATAATTCTCATCATAAAATCGTCTAGACCAGGTTGGATCCCCACTTCCCCTAATAATTAAATCCCCATTGAGGACACCTTTATCTATCGATCCATTGGTCACGAAATCTGTTTCATAACGATATTGGGGTCCCAGAAGGCATAAGGCTGCAGCAGTAGTATACATTTTCATATTTGATGCCGGCGTAAACATTCTATCTGAATTTCGTTCGTAAATCACCTCACCAGTATTTGCATATTGAACCTTTACTCCCCACCAACCCATATCAGTTGGTGCATGATTCAGTAGCGTATCAATCTCAAAAGCGACCTGTTGTTGGGCATTGCGCATAAATTGATGCTTAGGTAGTGGTGTGGCATTGTGTGGTTTTGTCATACAACCAATCAATAAGGCGGATACAAGCAGGATTAGGATATGTCGCGTCGATATTTTCACAGTGAACTCCTGAACAATTCGGTTTCAATCACAATATTTCTATTAAGGCTTCGATTAGCTTTTCTCAATACCCAAACCTGGTTTATCGAGCAATCGGATTTTCCCGGCCTGATTTCCCACACCTCTATATGGATCCTCTGCCAATAAAACATTGCCATCCAAATCTAGCCAACGGGCATATGATCCAAGTTGTGACATGGCAGAAATACCGATGGATGTTTCGACCATGCAACCCAGCATGATGTCAAATTCATGTTTATGCGCGAGATCTACCATTTTCTTCGCGTTGGTTAGACCACCACATTTCATCAGCTTGATATTGATGCCATCATATGCGCCGACAAGACCGGGTATATCCTGGGGACGCACTGAATTCTCGTCTGCGACCAGGGGTAAAGGTGAAAACGCTCTCAATTGCGCTATATCGTCCAACTGGTTGGACGGCATGGGTTGTTCCAGAAATTCAACATTTTCCTCAGCCAGCCATTCCGCCCCGCGCTTTGCATCATCCAGTGTTTTCCAGCCTTCGTTGACATCCACCCTCAAAACCTTATCCGTTTCTGCACGAATAGCTCGCATGATGTCATGGTCATAATCAGTTCCAAGCTTGATTTTTAGGATGGGGTAATCCATTGCTTCTTTAATTTTAGCTGGAATGACACTAAGATCTGAGATCCCAATTGTATAGGAAGAAGTCACCAGGTTTTGTGTCGCACCAAATATTTTCCAGAGAGGTTTCCCCTGGCGCTGCCCATACAGATCCCAAAAGGCTGTATCCAAGGCTGCCTGCAACGAGTAACTATGAGGAAACATCTGCTCTAACTGATCCTGACGATTTTCAGCATCATCTACTGATATTTCCAAAATCTGATTTTTATGGGTTGCTAACAACTCCAATATAGTCTCAGGGCCTTGTTCATAACGCTTTGAGGGTGCTGCTTCTCCAAAACCATTAAACTCACCATCACTCAATTCCAGGATGACGACATCATAATAGCTTTCAGCACTCCTGGCAATTTTGAATTCAAATTTGGTTGTAATCCGTTGAATGGACCACTTAAGAGACAGGGACATTACTTTCCTCACATTCCTAAATATTCTGTTCGGGAAAAAGATTCCGCAGTACTTTTTCGGCAACAATTCCTTTGGGACTTTTCATCATATCCTCAACCGGTAAACCCGTTTTTGCATAGATACTCTCACAGGAATTCTGGCTTTCCTCACTACTCATGTCTTTTGAATAGAGGTTTATACCCAGCACCTTGGCGGGTTTAAAAGGTTGCATCAAAGTCTCATGAAGATCGATTAAATAGCCAATATCTGGTAAGGGATGGTCGTAATCATCCATAAGGCGGCTGGGCTGGTGAGCCAGGACAAAGGCATCTGGCATGGCACCGTGAATTAGACCCATGGTAACACCACTATAACCTAAATGGGTTACTGCTCCCTGTCCTTCGACAATAATGAGGGGTGCCTGTCCATCGACTTTATCAATCTCAGCTTCTGTAGCACCATTTACAAAATCAGATACAATGGCATCCACAGCAACACCACGACCCGAAATCATTATTCCGGTTTGACCAGTTCCTACAAATATGGAATCGAGTCCAATGGCCTGCAGCTGCTTTTGAAGTGTCAGTGCTGTAGTCATTTTACCTACATTGGAGTCTGAGCCAATCGTGAGAATGACTTTTGACTTTCTTTCTTTCCAATGACCCCGTGCTACTTTTAAGCCTGGAGGAGTTTTACGAACATCCCAGATAAGGTGTGTATATTTGCTAAGTTCTTCAACATCGCTCAGGAATTGGTGTAATCCGGACCAAACTTTCAATCCCGCTTCCAGGGCGATTTTAATTTCTGGTATCCATTCAGGTTTGGCTGCTCCTCCAATGGGAGCTATACCGATTGCCAGAGTATCCGGCTGAAATTTCAGCGCTTCGGAGATATGTGCCACAATGGGAATAGCGCCGCCATAACCGAGCACATCCTGAGCTGTCTGACCAGCTTTGCTGGCATCTACAATAACCTGTACTTCATCCTGGCGAAAAAGGATCAGTCCATTGGCAGTTTTACTACCTAGTGGATGGAGACGATTCTGGGCATAAAGTACGAATCTTCGTCGTTTTTGATCCATGTGAGATGATTTAACGATTTTTAAATTTTGCAGGGCGCCGCTCTAGAAAGGCAGTGGCACCTTCGATTCGATCTTCGGTTTCAAAAACATCTCGGAAAGCTGCGGCTTCTTCCTCGAGACCTTTGCTCAAGGTGGTTTCAACTCCCCGATAGACAGCCCTGATGGTCAGCGCTTGAGCCTGCGGACCCTGGGTCATCAGCATTTCTGCATATTCCTCAACCTTGGATAGTAATTCAATCTGAGGAAAAACACCGTTAACCAAACCCATTTGAAGTGCTTCATCGGCTTTGATCATTCGACCGGAAAGCAGTAAATCCAAGGCCCTGCCTCTTCCAATTAGACGCGGTAAACGCTGGGTTCCGCCATATCCCGCAATGACACCTAGCTTTACTTCGGGTTGACCGAAAAGTGCGTTTTCAGAAGCGAATCGTAGATGACAGGAAAGGGCAAGCTCACAACCTCCACCAAGTGCAAATCCATTAATAGCGGCGAGGACAGGTTTGGTGCTTGATTCGATAAGCGAGAAAACAGTCTGACCACGCTTTGCGAATGCATGAGCATCTTCAGGCGACATGGATGGAAACTGGCCAATATCAGCTCCGGCGACAAAAGATTTTTCTCCTGCCCCAGTGACGATAATAACACGAACCTCGTCATTGCCTTGCAATTCCTGGAAGGTTTCCTCCAGCTCATTGAGTACCATTCCATTTAAGGCGTTTAATTTTGCCTGTCGGTCAAGTGTTACAATAGCAATTCCACCTTTTACTTCAAGCTTAACGAAATCCATCAGGACCTCCAAAAATGACGATTAAATAAGACTACTACGGTAAGCACTTCCAAACGTCCCAGCATCATCACAAAAGCCATGGCCCACTTCTCAAAGTTGCTGAAGAAGGAGTAATTATCTGTGGGTCCAACATCTGCTAGACCAGGTCCAATGTTACACAGCATGGATATAGATGCTGTGGCGCTGGTAACCAAATCATGACCGAATCCAGTGAGAAAAAATGCAAAACCTACAAATATCACCATGAAGAATAAGAGGAATGTCGTTGTATTACGAACGGCATCATCATCAACGAATTGATTGCGTAGTTTGATAGGCAAATAAGCTCGGGGATGGATCATACGCCGGAGTTCAGTGATAGCCATTTTTGTAAAGAGCAGGATTCTGATGGCTTTGATGCCGCCACCGGTGGAACCGGCCATACCACCCACAAACATGAGTCCAAATAGAATAAACTGTGCGTAATAAGACCATTGCTCGAAGTCTGCAGTTACAAAACCTGTTGTTGTGATGATAGAGACAACTTGAAAGGCGGCCTGCCTGAGGGGTTCGGCTTTGAAGGCTAAAATAGCTGCACTGCTTCCTTCGTAAAATGGAGAAAGGAAAAAATCTGCCAACATAAAAGCCAGGGCCATCCCCAAAATACTCATCCAGAATTGCCATTCACGACTTCTGAAATAGCGAATCACCTTACCCTGTAGTCCAAAATAGTGGAGGGAGAAATTGGTTCCAGCTAAGATCATAAAGAAGATGATCACCCAATCCACATAGGCACTCTGAAAGTGAGCGATGGAAGCATTTTTAGTGGAAAATCCACCCGTAGCCATGGTACCGAATGTGTGGCAGGCTGAATCGAACCAATCCATGGGTCCAATCCATAAAAAGATAAACTCTGCAACAGAGATGAGCGCGTAGACAAAATAGAGTATTTTAGCTGTTTCAGAAATTCTGGGAGCGATTTTGTCACTCACTGGACCAGGCGCTTCAGCAGCGAATAATAAAGTTCCACTTCTTCCGGACAGGGGCATGACGGTCACTGTAAAAACAATAATCCCCATTCCACCTAACCAGTGGGTAAAACTTCTCCAGAAGAGTATCCCATGGGGTAAACTCTCGATATCTGTCAAAATGGATGCCCCTGTGGTGGTGAATCCAGACATAGCTTCGAAAAAGCAATCTGTATAGGACATATCTGTAGCAAAAAACATGGGTAGCGCACCAAAAAGGGAGGCAGATACCCAGCTCAGGCTAACACTCAGAAAGACCTGTCGAGGGGCCAGGACATGCGTATGGCGCGTGAAAATGTACCCGAGACCACCGATGGAAAGTGTGATGATCATTGCCTCTAAAAGGGCTACACTATCGCCATCACCATAAGCTAAAGCAACCAATAGCGACAACCCCATAGATAACCCGATAAAGAGGGTCAATGCAGCCAACACATTGAGTGTTGGGATGAGGCTGAAACGCTTAGTTGAAAAGTGCTTCGACATCGTTTACTCGTGAAGCTCTTGCAAAAACAATGGCACGATCACCTTTTTCGATAATGCTTCTCCCCATGGCGATCTCCTCATATCCCCCCTTAATAATACCCCCTACCACGGCATCTGGCGGAAAATCAATCTGTTCAAGGGGAACACCAATAATTTTACTATTGGGTGAGGGTGATAGTTCGATAACCTCCGTATCAATACCTTCCAGCATCATCACAGAATGAACTTGTCCCCTCACGACATAGCGCATAAAAGCGTCCACGGTAGAAAGGTTTTTGCTGACCACAGAATTTATTCCCAATCCTTTTACAAGAGGCAAATAGTCAGGTGAATTAATATGGACGATAACTTTGTCTACGCCTTTCTTCTTGGCAATCAAACCAGCAAACAAGTTAGTCGTCTCATCATCGGTCAAAGTGATCAATGCATCAAATTCGCTGATACCTTCACTTTCTAGAAAATCGACATCCAAGCCGTCTGCATGAAGAAGCAACACATCGGGCAATTCTTTGGCAGCTTTAAGTAATTTCTCTTTCCGGTGGTCGACTAGACGGACATTAAATTGGTCTTTCAAATTAGCAGCTACGAGGCGTCCTAATTTTCCAGCTCCCATGATCAGTACCGTCTTGATCATTTTCTTCTGCTTAAAACCACAAAGTCGATACATTTCTTTGAGTTTATCCTTCAAACAGACGATGAATATCTTATCACCGGGTTGAAAAATGTGATCGCCACCAGGGATGATGGTTTCTCCGTCTCTATCGATAGCCACAGTTCGGAATGGTAGCTCTGTATATGTAGCTCCCAACTCTCTCAGAGATTTATGCATCAACTCGCAGGTATCAGTTGGGGTAAGCGCCACCATGTAGACCCGACCATGATTATATGTCATGATTTCCTGGGCTGTGGCATGCTGTACGAGGTGTTGGATTTCTCGGGCTGCGATTTGTTCTGGATTAATTACCTTTTCAATCCCCAGATCAGCCAAATCAAGGAGAGCATCTTTCTTCTGGTAGTCGCCACTTCTGACCCGAGCCAATATTTTGGCATCAGGATTCATCTTATTCGCCTTCATAGAGGCGATTATGTTAATTTCATCGATTCTAGTTACAGCTAAAAATAAATCAGCACTCTCAACCTGAGCATCCTCGAGCGTATTGGACTGAGCACCATTACCCTCGATAACCAGGGCATCAAGTTCCTGCTTGGCTCTTAGTACTTTTTCAGGGTCAATATCAATAATGCTGATGTCATTCCCCATTTCAGCCAGAGTTTTGGCCAGATAAAATCCAACACTTCCAGCACCGACGATGACGATCTTCTTTTTCATAATTTAGCCTAACACTTGTTTAAGAATTTCGATGGATTGAAGCAATTGATCATCGTGAAAATCGAGGTGAGTCACAAGGCGGATTCGATGATCACTGACCACCGACACCAACAAACCAGATTGCTTGAATTTCAGCTCCATCTCTGCTGTATTGCCATCTGGAAATGCCAGCAAAACAATATTAGTCTGGGTCCAGGCAATATCATTTTCCAGATATCCCAATTCCAGACAGGTTTCCGCCAGAGTTTTAGCACGTTGATGATCCTCAGCAAGGCGTTCAATATGATGATCGAGGGCATATAATCCAGCGGCTGCCAGAATACCAATTTGCCTCATTCCACCACCAAACATTTTTCGGAATCTATGTGCTCTGTCGATACATTCAGCATCACCTACCAGGACAGAACCCACTGGTGCCCCGAGACCTTTGGATAAACACAGACTTACTGAATTAAAGTGATCACCGAAGGCACTGGGATCAAGACCACTTGCTATGACAGAATTCATAAGACGCGCGCCGTCAAGATGCATACGAATATTCTGGCTGTCTGCATAGGCGGCAATTTCCTCAATTATCGGTAAGGGGTAGACAACTCCACCTGCTCGATTGTGAGTATTTTCCAGGGTAATGAGCCTGGTCTGGGCATAATGATGGTCAGTGGGTCGCCTCGCCTCGGAGATCTGTTCTGAGGTCAGTATACCATAGTCAGCTAAGAGGGGATGTAGTTGAACACCACTCAGCAATGCAGGTCCGCCACCTTCGTAATTGAAAATGTGCGAATTGTATTCGCAGATGACCTCATCGCCAGGTTGAGTCTGGCTACGGATAGCAAGTTGATTACTCATGGTTCCTGAGGGCACAAAAAGACCAGCTTCTTTCCCCAGCATATTAGCGACTCGCCCTTGAAGCTCATTTACAAGATGATCTTCTCCATAAACATCATCTCCAACCTCTGCCTGATACATGGCAGTTCTCATGGCCTCTGTGGGACGCGTGACAGTATCAGATCGTAGATCGATATAACTCATTAGCGATTGATCTTCAATTTTGCGTGTAAAACAGGAATTTCATAGGCAGTGGCACTGGGTCCTGCAAAGATAGCATTGTTGAAAGCCAGTGTAAAATCTGGTGCATCTGGATTAATAATTCTCACCGGAATCGTCATTATAGCTGGATCTGTCGTATTGAAAACAGCACCCGTCATACTAAATATGAGAACTTTCATCTCTCCCCGACCACCCTCGCTAGATGAGATGGTGAAACCTGGATTTGCTGCTGTTAGTGTGGGTTTGATTACCTGACCTACACCTGGGTCCCAGGTGAGTGTGAATTGTATACCCTTGATAATATCATCTGTTTTCATCAAGACGGGGATATCAACTCCTTCAGCAGCAGCATCAATACTGGAAGCTGTGATCCCAAAACCAGGGTTACTCAATTCAACTGTTTGAACTTCCTGTGAACAGGATAGAAAAAATAATAGTAGTGTAACAAGTAAGCTAATTTTCAGACGCATGTGAGATTAATCCTCTTGTATTAGTAATTCTTTAGCAGCCAAGAGAGTCGTCTCTCCAGGTGCTCCATCACCGATCAGTGTAGCTATTTCGTTGATCCGTTCATTTTCATCTAGTCTTTTAACCCTGGTAACTGTTCTCTGATTGATGAGATGTTTTTCAACCCGGAAATGGCTATCTGCCAAACTAGCGATCTGGGGTAAGTGTGTGATACTAATGAGCTGGTGATGGCGCCCGAGATCTTTAAGTTCAGCACCAACTACACGGGCGATACGACCAGAAATTCCAGTATCAATTTCGTCGAAAATGACGGTTCCAATACCATCTTTGCCCGACATGGCCGACTTAATGGAAAGCATGATGCGACTAATTTCACCACCTGATGCAATGCGGGCCAGTGGTCTTAAGGGCTCCCCAGGATTTGCCTGCATCCAGAAAACAATTTTATCCATGCCAGTGGCGTCAGCTCTGAATATTTTACTTTCAAGCTCAACCAGTCCCCCTTCTTGCTCTTCCTGGCTCACTTCAATTTCAAACCGCGCCTTTGGAATGCCAAGATGGCTCAACTTTTCCACGACCGTCCTGGATAAAATTGAGGCTTCCTTTTTGCGATGTTTACTCAGTGCATAACATGCCTTAGAGTAAGCTTGTGTGTGTTGCTTGATTGATTGAGTGAGTTCTGCCTTGCTCCAGTCCGGGTCATCCTGTTTTTCAAGTCGAATTCGAATCTCTTCCCAGTAGTCCAGTAATTCAGAATAGGATCGATTATACTTTTGACATAGTCTACTTAGAATTCTGATGCGAGATTCTACTTCACTCAAACGTTGTGGGTCGGCCTGAACCTCTTTTTCGTATTCAGATGCAAAATCGGCAATACCCTGTAATGTGACGCGGGCAGCCAGTGCTTCAGGTAAAAATGTGGCAGCCGTCCCGGTGTAGATGCTCAAGCCCTCTAACTGTCTGATAATAGTGTTCACGCGTTCCAGGGCAGAACCGTCAGAACCATCAACCTCCTTAAACAGAGCAGAAGCTTGTTCACTGATAGTCAACGCGTTTTCCAGGACTCGGCGTTCCTTTTCCAGCTCATCCAACTCGTTTGGCTGAGGATTAATTTCATTCAGCTCCTGTAGCTGGAATGTATAGAGTTGAAATTGTTCATTTCTGTTGGAAGCCGTTTTTTCTCTTTCGCGCAGTTCCCGAATCAGACCACTCAGGGTGTGATATTTATCTGCAACGGCTTGTTTCAGGTCTTGGCTTTCGGCAAACTGATCTAAAAAATCAACATGGTGCTCTTCATTAAGAAGATATTGATGCTCGTGTTGACCGTGGAGGTCCACCAGAAGATCACCTAATTCCTTGAGTTCCTGAACCGTACGGGATTGGCCATTGATCCAGACTTTAGACTTGCCTTGAAGTCGAATCTCTCGTTTTACTGTGATGATGCTGGCATTAAATCCCTGGGAGGCGAGTTTTTTTAATTCAGATGGTTTTACTTCAAAAACCGCCTCAACAACTGCACTGGGATAGCCATCGCGTATGAAATCTTTGAAGGCTCTCTCACCCAGAGCAATGCTCAAGGCATCAACAATGAGTGATTTTCCCACACCTGTTTCACCGGTAATTACATTCAAGCCGCTGTCGAAGCTTACATTCGCTTCATCAACGATGGCAAAGTTCTCGATATGTAAACTTTTAAGCATTCTTTCTTATCCGTTCTAAAAATGGAATTTTCATGAGTAAGGAGAAAGTAATAACAGAAAGTAGAACACCAAATACATCTGCAACCACATCGTCTAAGGTTGAGTAGCGGCTTGGTATAAAAGACTGATAGAATTCATCTGATATAGCTGAAAGTGCACCGATACTCACGGCAAGACGATAAGAAGATTTTAGCTCGCTCCGGGGTTTATCTCTCATGACAGCCCAGATTAATGTCACACCGTAGAAATGGTATTCTGTGAAATGAAGGAGGAAATCGTCAAGACCCCAGGAGTAGTTGTATACAATGCGCTGATTCAGGCTGGATAGTGCAAAAATGAGGATCACATACAATACCGCAGGAGAATAATATTTAATTCGGTAGGTCACCATACTCCTTCAAAGCCACTGGAAGTGCCTCCACTATATCACTGGCAATTAATCCCAGGACACCTTTATGAGCGTGGTTTAATTCGGCAGCTTTACCATGTATGTACATGGCGAAATTTAGAATGTCAGGTTCATCAATCCATTGAGACCACAATGAGGCTATAACCCCACTGAGCACATCACCACTGCCAGCGGTGGCCATGCCGGCATAACCAGTTGAGTTAACAATGATTTCACCTGAAGGACCTGCTATGAGTGAAGGAGCACCCTTTAACAGGAGTGAGACACCATATTCCTTGGCAAACTCTTGTGCATCCTGCCAGGATGGTTTGTGATCGTCGGTGCTATTAAGAAGTCGTTTAAACTCCCCTGCATGGGGGGTAAGTATGCTGGGTCCGGGTCTGGAGTGCAAAATGGAAGGGTCTTCGCTCAAGGCGAACAACGCATCCGCATCAATCACCAGGGGCTGCTTCGTCTCATTAACTATTTGTTTTACAATTTCGATGGTTTCAGAATGTCTACCCAATCCAGGACCGATAACAACTGTATCTGCCCACAAACAACCTCTTTGGAGATCATTCCATGCTGAGAGGGCAATTCCATGATCTTTGGTTTCTGAAACATAATCCACGACGGTTTCAAGCGAGTGAGATTCAGCAACAGGACCCAATGATTCAGGAATGGCTAACCTGACTAATCCTGCACCAGATCGTAGAGCAGCAGTTGAGGCCAGAAGCGCAGCTCCTGTAAAGCCTTGTGAACCGGCAATTATAAACACTTTACCGGCAGTATATTTGTGAGTGTAGCTAAGTCGGCTGTATCTAGATTTTGGATAATCAACTTCCTCATTTTGTCTGAGGACTTCTCCGTTAATATGGTCCAGACTATCCGCAGGGAATCCAATATCTACTGGTATTACAGTTCCTGCATAAGATCGAGCTGGCTCAAATAGACAGCCCTGTTTGCCAAAACCCATACTCACGGTTAGCGCGGCGCGAATACAAGGTTCCAGGACTTCACCCTGATCCCCTGTGACTCCAGAAGGTACATCTACGGCAATGCATTTTGCCTGGCTCTGATTTGCGAGTGTTATCAGCACATCATAAGGAGGTCTGATCTCTCCTGAAATCCCGGTGCCCAATAGAGCGTCCACGATAATATCAGCTTCGAGAATCTGATTATGCTGAGTTTCAGAATCCATCCAGGATTCCACCGAGATACCTAGACCATTCAGTTTATTGAAATGAGTGAGTGCATCTCCTTTGATTCTGTCCGGAGTGGATGCAGAAATTATTGAGACTGATATCCCCTGCTTTAATAAACCTGCGGCAATGACATAACCATCACCACCATTATTCCCATGACCTGCAAGGACCAATACTTCAGGTGATTTATCAAGATAACCTCGGTCGACCATCTGCTGGACCAGTGCATCACCGGCATTTTGCATGAGTAGGCTACCGGCGATCCCACAAGTTTTTATGGCATATTCATCTACAGCTCGATTGGCTGCCATTGTGAGGAAAGCCCGCAATGAATCAATACTCCAGTATAGCGAAGGCTATGGCCATTGAATGTTCGTGTGAAATAGTGACCAGACAAGTACCCTGGATGTGTGTCAGCAGGGATACCTGAGGACGTCCTTCAGTATCATTTAGAATCTCAATATCCGAGAAGGGAATGATCTTATTATAGCCGCTTTGGTAGACAGCTTTGGCAATGGCTTCTTTGGCTGCAAAGCGACCAGCAAAATGTATTTCCGGATGCTCCTTGGACTCACAGTAGGCGGTCTCACCTTTTGTAAAAACCCGCTTGAGGAAGCGACTTCCATAACTTTTTCTCAGACGACTTATGCGACTGACTTCAACGATATCACTGCCTATTCCACGAACTGCCATGAGTCCCCAATTTATACTTCAAGACCTTTGGAAAAAGTGGAATTTGCTATGATAAGAAATCTAAATATCACCAGAATTTCCACAGGATTGAGTGTATAGAAATAAAAAAGGGCTGTCACAATGGCAGCCCTTAAAAAATTATTCTGAGATAATCAGCTAATCAGCCATTATCCCTTCATAAGCTCATCAATGCGATGTTGAGCAAGACTTTTCCATCTTGCATCCTTCAAAGCCAGACGGTATGAGGCAATGGCCTCCTTATTGCGACCTAAACCTTTTAAGGCATCACCTTTTTCAACTTGAGCAGGTGCCCAATTCTTCTTTTTGGCTTTGGCAAGAGATGTGGAAGATGCAGTCAGGGCAGCAGAATAATTCCCCTTAGAATTGTAAGCCTGAGCCAAGTGATATGATGTTTTATAGGTTACTGTTGATCCAGTAAGACTCCTGAGAAGAGAGACAGTCGTGTCATACTTCTCCTGGTCGACATATATCTTTGCTAGAAGTTCATAAGCCAATGAATATTTTTTATCAACCTCAATTGCTTTTTTTAGATTTGAGATCGCGAGAGCTGTACTTTTTTGGCTTTCATACACTTTGCCAAGGACATAATAGGCTTTTTCGTATTTGGGATTGATTGAGATTGAAGTCTTTAGACTCTCAATGGCTTTGGCGTTATTCCCCATTGCGCTATAAAGATTACCCAGGCCATACCAGGCTTTATAATGGGTACCATCACTGGTAACTGCTTCAAGATAAAATCCTTCGGCAGCTTTTAAATCTCCATCTTTTTTAGCGATATATGCCAGTTGATAGTAGCCACTTGCAAAAGCAGGATCTACTGCCACAGCTTTTTCATATTCAACACGTGCTGATTCATAATCCTTACGTCTCAGAAATTTATGACCTTCGGAATAGTGCTTGTTACGAACCATTTCAATGGATTTGCCATATTTGTCTTGTGTTTGATCATGGCTAGCAGCTTCACGAAATTTATCAGCAGCTTTGATGGGCTCTTTTTTGCGGAAATGAACCATACCCATGCTAAATAATGCCTCGGCTTTAAAGCGACCCCAGATTTCGAGAGGAGATGCGTCCATTTGAGTGATGGCTTCACCATATTTCTTGTATGCATCATCATATTCATTGCGTCCAAGGGCACGACCACCGTCTGTCAAACGAACATTGATTTGCTCTAAAATAGCCCATTCTGCTTGAATTTCATCGTAACGATCTTTTTCGGGAGCGGCCTTCATAGCAGCTTTATAGGCACTATCAGCAGTCACAATATTAAAGTTTTTGATAGCATCACGAGCTTGGGTTACCAATACTTCATCCTGGTATTGAGCCAATAATTGGCCAAACATTGATGCTAATATGAGTGCAGATATAGCGAGTTTTTTCATCTTACATTTATCCTTATAGTCCATCAACCTATTTTAAAGGTCTGTATCATTACATTGGTGAGTCTAAACTCACTTTCACTCCACAAATTGCTCGATCTCAATGGGTCAAGCTACAAAGTGGCGTGCAATATAGTAGACGAGCTTGCCTTTGTCATTGATTTTGTTGAGCCAAGCAAGGACCCACAACTGAGTTGCCGTAAATCTCTCAGGCCTGTGTTTTGCTTAATATTTTGCAGAAATAAATCAAATAACTCAGTATAACAATTCCATTTCAAGTGAGTTTAAGGGGCAGGTGATGTCAATTTTTATGGGATAGTTGGTTTTTAGTTTTAGAATCCACCAGATGTCTTAAATCAACAGAAATTGCCAAAATCTCTGCTACACACAGGAAGAAATTTTTCTTTTATACTAATCGAGTCTCAATAGATTAAAATCATGGAAAATAATTTTCGAGAATTTGCGCTGAATACCATAGATGAGCTCGGCTTGTCCGACTATGAAGTTGCCAAACTAACGGGTATAAAAAGCTCCTCAGTAAGCCGGTGGCGAACCGGTAAAACAGTCCCTCGTAAAAATAGTCTCAGGCACCTCGCCCAGTTGGCTGGTCGTCAGGTTCGCTTTGTAAAATCTGAAGATCATATCACAGCCGAGTGGCAGGATGAGAATGCGAGTAATCTCCGACCTTATGTCCCATTGCAGAATATTCGACAGACGATTAAGGTCTATACCTGGAGTCAAAGCAGCCAACCTGATTTTTTCAGACGAAATGGCAGCATCAGCCAGAAACCTGTACATGCTTTAAAGGGTATCCCTGATGTTGAGGATCCTCTGGCCTATTCCATCATCATCGATGAGGAACAAAATCCACTGATTGATCCTTATGCACGCTATGGTGATGTGATGATCATTTCCCCAGCAGCCAGTGTAAAAAATGGCGACCACGTTATTGCCCGACTCAGCGATGGACGATTGATCTCCAGGAAGATCCAATTTTCTGAGGACAATTTATTTTTCACCCGGCATGAGGGCGGTGCAGCTGATTTTAGTGTAAAATCTGAAGCGGTTCACTTTTATCACAAGGTCGTATACGTCCGTAAACGTTAAGCCACCGAATACTAAACTCCGGAGAGTGAACTCAATCCCGCCATAAATGGTGAGATTGAAATCCCCACTCAATGCCCCCACTGTTCTACAAATAAAAAAGAGACCCTATTGCTCAGATCTCTTATGAGGGATTTTTGTGCCGAGAGCGGGATTGCCTTCCTCAGACTTGATGTCTTCGTCGGCTCTCTCCATTCACTGCGTTCATTCCGGGTCAAACCCTGCGGGTTCTCATCCCGATAGAAAAAAAGAGACCCGAATAATCAGGTCTCTAGTTGAGGGATTTTTGTGCCGAGAGCGGGATTCGAACCCGCACAAGCGTTAGCTCACTGCCCCCTCAAGACAGCGTGTCTACCAGTTCCACCACCTCGGCCAAAAAAGTTATTCTTCGGTTGTAGCATCTCCAGTGGTAGCGGGAGTTGTGGCTGCTTCACCAGGTAATCCCAGTTCAGCAGGCGCGGCTGCTTCAAACTGAGTCCCTGGAACGATCATTTCTTCTTGCAATTCTTTCTGGAAATCATTCTGACCCGATGAACCGCCCTTATTCAGGACGCCAATGAGTATAATGATTACCATGAAAGCGACAGCTAATCCGCCAGTCAATTTGGTGAGGAAATTTCCTGCACCGACACCACCAAAAAGGGCGCTTGCAGTATTACCACCACCAAAAGTACCGGCTAAACCGCCACCCTTACTAGATTGCATGAGAATCACCATCATGAGTAATAATGAAATGATAACCAGTATAATGTACAAAAATGTCATGTATCTCTCCTAGTCGATGGCTCCAGCTTCGTCGATGATCCCCTTGAATGCCTCAAGTGTCATACTTGCTCCTCCTACCAGAGCTCCATCAATGTCCTTATTGGACAGTAAACCTTGTGTATTATCAGGTTTGACACTCCCGCCATACAAAATCCATGTGGATTCTGCCACGTCCTCATCAAATAGTGTCTTTATAGCACCACGGATAAAGGCGTGTACATCAGCGGCTTGTTGTGGTGAGGCGGTCAATCCGGTGCCAATGGCCCAGACTGGTTCGTAAGCTACAATGACTGTGTCCATCTCAGCGTTAGATAGACCTTTTAGGCCTTCTCTAAGCTGTCTGGCAATCACTTTTTCAGTATCGTTTGCTTCGCGCTCTTCAATCTTCTCACCCACACATAAAATGGGAATCAAACCTGTTTTCAAAGACCTGTGAACTTTCTTGTTAATCCAATCATCGGACTCACCAAAGACATGACGTCTTTCA
>Ga0233437_1000295_pt1 | contig 118000 bp, 99 predicted proteins | sample SI_122_August201_FD_182714 | JGI IMG/M metagenome (GOLD analysis project Ga0233437, IMG submission 182714) | Seawater microbial communities from Saanich Inlet, British Columbia, Canada - SI_122_August2016_200_MG | ecosystem: Environmental > Aquatic > Marine > Inlet | place: Canada: British... | reverse complement strand
ACTAGTTGATACATCAATTACTTTTGTTGCCTTTTTTTTCAAATAAGAAAAAAACGAATGTAGTTCTAAGGTAAGTGTACGCTTTGGCATATTTAGCAAAAATAAAATTAACAACTCAAAATTCAATTTACGGTTTCGCGTAAAGTCTTTTTTTCCTATTCGGTATCTGACTTTTGTAGATGGGCTAAAGATAAAACTTTCTATTTTGTTAAATACAAAACTGTTTTTTTTTCATTTTTTTTTTGCCAAAATTGAAAAAATGCACCGTTCAATTGACCATAATCTTTGTAAGTTACTAACAGTCGGTTGTTAATTTCTTAACTTAATGACATTGATCGTGCAGTAGTGGGGCATGCACCATGAGGCTTTACTGGCATTTCGTTGCTTATTCTTCCTTTTGTATTTGCCATGTTTTTCGTATGAAGATGTTAAAATAATCTCTTTCTATTTTTGAGTCGAAATTATCTTTAAGAAATATATCAAGTGCTTGTTTTACTTTTTCATTTGTACAAATTTTTTCATAGTAATATCTGGTTGGATATTCTCCAATCCACGATAGTTGGAACTTTTTGTAATCAAAACCATCCATATTTAAAAGCCAACAATAATAGACATCCAACTCTTTAAACTTCTTAAAGTTTGTATCATTTGTATTAATATTATATTTAAAACACAGATTAACAATATCATTAAATGAATCATAACGTATATCTTTTTTTCCAAAAAAGAAACGTTCAATTGAAACCTGTTTATCTTTTGGGTATGTATATTCTAATGCTTTTATAAAAAGCTCTTCTTTAAAATCAATAATATCGAATAATGTAGCTAAGTAAAACTAAATGAATCATGCAATATTTTGCTTATTATATGACAAATCTCTTTTTTATATTCTTCATTTTCAATTAACTTATAAATATATATAATAAGAGTATTGGAATGTTTTTCCTTACAGGTTTTACATTCTTCAAAGGCTAAATTTTTTATTGTTTCAAATTGACTTTGAGTTATCATTAATTTTTCATGCCGGTCATTTAAAATTTCCGAAAGTATTTCAAAAAAATCATCTTTATGATAATTGGAGTTATTAATCATCAAAAGGAAGAATCTTAATAAAATCTTAGTATCAAGTTTTTTACCAATTCTTTGAAGAAATATCCTAACGTACTTAAAGTTATTAAATCGGATATATTTGTCAGATTCTAAGTAAGTCAGTAATTTAACTGTAAATTGGTTAAAAAAATCTTTGTCAAAATCACAAATGGGCACAATAGTTAAAATATTGCTAAATATTCTGTTATAATAGTGCCAGAATGTTCTATTCTCTTTTTCATTTACATTCAAGAAATTCTCTTTTAACAGCGGATTACTAGAAAAGAAGCTATCTATTAAGTCATTAAAAGAGTCACCGTTAGTTGATGTTGCTTTATATTTTAAGCTTTTGAGTTTGTATCGGTTAAATAATTTGTTCAAATTATCTGCATCACCGTATACCAATAATTGTGATATCAACCAATCATCAAATAATTCTAACCGACTATTTTGTGATGCTTCAATAGCATGAGAAGCAAAAAGACCCTCAAAGAACACATTGCTTAAATCACTGAATTCTTTAAAACCATCATATATGATATAGTTGTTATTCAAAAAGGCTTCAATTTCTGCATATTTATTAATCAATTGTAAAATCTCACTATTCGTACCCCCGCCTCCATCTAAACAGCGATAATAATGGTCAACCACTTTTGAAACAATAGATTGAATTCTGTCTTTAGAATCTGAATAGAATTTATTATCTATAATCCATGCAATCAACTTCTTATTTTCATTTGTCTCGAATTTTGTAGAGTAGCTTGATAAGTTAATGTTTTTAAGTTCTTCCAATAAACTGTCTTGAGCTTGTTCTCCCCAGTAATTATTTCTTATAAATACATAGAGTTTAGAAAGATTGTATTTTGCAATAAATGCCGTAGTATATAATTTGGAATCAACAGCTAACTGATAAACTAGTTTGAGATTCTTACTTGCTTCTACAAAATTACCAATATGGTAATGTATGTATGATAATTCTTTTAAATCTTCAATACTATCTGAATACGAATCCAATGAATTAAATGCATCTACAAATTTAAATTTATTGAAACTGCATTTTGGGCAATTACAGATTTTTTTATCTGAGTATCTAATAGTTGTTTTTTTTCTCGTCTTTTTGTTTGAGATATTAAATATTAAATTCTGAGTTAATGAAGTCAAAACCTTTTTTATTTTTCTCTCATAATCTGTCACATCTGTGTATAATTTTTCCTCAAGTATTTTAATATTTTCATTATCTGCAAATTCGATTGATTCAAATAATTCTGACAATTCATTGCTCTCAATAGATAATGAGAATAAAGAATAGTGAGGATATGATTTTGGGTTATTTTTAAAGGGGTATTGGTTAGTGAGAATATGAAGTGGAACAAATGCAATTTCGTTATAACTTTTTGTAACGTAATCGTAAATCTGTTCAAGAATTGGTTTGCTTTTATCAATGTCAATATAATTATAACTATCTGTTTTATCTAAAGCTAAAACATCATTATTAATAGGATTTGGTAATTGTTTTGATAATTCGTTTAATCCCCATTCAATTTCACCGAAATAAATAACTGATATTTGAGGAAAATCAATTAATAAATCTGGATGTATCTTATTTTTTGACCCTTTTTTCTTAGGTAACGGTTCTCCAAAATCACTCGAATTATCAGAAAAGAAATATAACTCATTAATATCATTTTTCTTACAAAATTCAAGAGATGAGAAATAAATATAGGCATCTTTTGTGCTGGTATCCTTATGATGAAATGGAGCTTTTTTTGGTTTTATTGTCTTGTCAGGAATGATTTTCTTAACTTCATCTGAAGTTTGTAGTTTTATTGATGATAATTGAATAATGTCATCAATTGAATCAATTTGATAGTCAATAAAATCTAAATTAATATTAATGTCGCGTAGAGAAAAATTTCTGGTTTTTTCGGCAATCTCCTTAAGATGAATCTGTTTAGTGTTCCAATGATTTTGTATCCTTTCCTTTTCATTCTCTTTATGTTCATTCCATTCAAGAATCACTTTTTCGTGAGTAATAATTTGAATAAGATTCTCATCAATCCAATATTTCAGTAATGCTATATTCGGATTAACATCCTTATGGTTAATTAGATTTATCCAGCTACATGTATCTATTAAAAGATATTTCATTTTATTTATTCCTATATGTTTTTATTAAAAAACTCCTATTTTCTCTTTGTTTTTCATCCCAATAAAACCAACCGTAAAACGTGTTAAAAATAAATTTCCAACAAAGTAACAAAAAAACACTTCATATATCAAAAAAAATTAATCAAATTAAAAACAAATATAAAAAGGTATTCCGATAATTATCAGGTGAACGATAAAATCAAAATTCTTAATTCTAAAATCCCAATCACTCCAATACTACATTACTTGATCACTCCACCACTCCATCACTCCAACACTCCAATATTCCATTACTAAATTAACAGGGACTAAGCCCCCGAAGTGAAATAAGCCGGTGAATCAAAGAATGTAGCGTTGAAAATTTACAAAAATGGGGGCTTAGTCCCTCCTCCATTTTTCCACCACTCCATTACTCCACAACTCCATCCTTCCAATCAAATATTTTAAACATATCGTTTGGCATATTATTTTTAATAAAATATCAAAACAGCTTAGTTCGAATTATATTTCTATTTTTGTGAAAAAGATATTCTGAATGAAAATATTCTCAAAAATAGAAGAAAAAATCAAAACAGGGAAGAAACAATTTGCCGTTTTGATTGATCCCGATAAACCTTCCGACAATGAACTTTTATCTCTCATAAAAGAAGCTGAAGAGTCAAATGTCGATTATTTTTTTGTTGGTGGTAGTTTGTTAACAAACGATTGTTTAGATCGTTGCATTTCTTTACTCAAAAAGAATAGCTCAATCCCTGTTGTTTTGTTTCCTGGAAATACTTTACAAATGAGCGGTAAGGCTGATGCTTTATTGTTTTTATCATTAATATCGGGTCGTAATGCTGAAATGCTTATAGGCCGGCATGTTATTGCTGCACCCTATCTGAAATTAAGCAAACTCGAAGTCATTCCGACCGGTTATATGCTGATCGACAGTGGAAAAACTACAACAGCTTCATATATGAGCAATTCGATACCAATTCCGGAAAATAAAACCGATATTGCTTTATGCACCGCAATGGCCGGAGAAATGTTGGGTTTGAAACTAATTTATATGGATGCCGGAAGTGGGGCAAAATCAACCATATCAAACGAAATGATTGCGGCCGTAAAAAATAATATTACAGTCCCATTGATAATAGGGGGAGGGATCAGAACACCCGAAAAAGCAAAAGAAATTGCCGAAGCCGGAGCAGATATTGTTGTTGTCGGAAATATTCTTGAAAAAAATTCACATTTAATTAAAAGAATTTCTGAAGCAATACATTCATAGGATTTATGATTGAAAAATACCTACCGTATTCTTTTTAATTTCAACCAATAACTTAATAATATATTTTGATAAACATTTTATTTTTATATTTACTTTTTTATTTATAAACCGTAAAAAACTAATATTATGAAAAAATTATTACTTGTATTATTTGCTTTAATATCAGGCACAATGTTTTCGCAGGTTATTAATGAACAACTTACCGAAAAAGCATGGCTTGATGAGGAGCCAAAAACTATTTTTGGACATAATGTAACTATGATTTTCGGAGAGCCGGCTGGAAGGCAAGCCACGATTAATTTCGCTCCAATTACAACTGTTGCCTATAAAACCACCGAACAATTAATTGAAGAAACAAAAAAACTTGCAGAAAAAGAAAACTGGCCTGAAGAAAAAACTAATGAAGAAATTGGAATAATTAATGAAGAAGCTCCAGGTGGCAGGCTATATATTTACATCACAAGAGAAAATGAAGGCAGAGCCAATGCAAAATGGTTTTTTGTAATTTTCCGCGACCTTAAAGATAAAGGAAAAATAACAGAAATTGACCTGCCTTATCAGGCACCTGAACTCCCCGAAGGTAAAGGTTGGTGGAATTACATCGAAGTAAATATCAATAAAGTTTTACCAGGTTCATTCTATGTTTATCTTAATGACAGACAAAGTGATCAATTGTCTGATTTTAAATTTTTAATCAAGAAATAATTTTATTCGGGTCTTGTGCAACTGAAAATCCAACACCTTACAGTGATGTGGATTTATTATTAATTATTGAAAACGGAAAAGTAATGTATGAACGAGCTTGTTAACGAATGGCTTAGCTCTCGCTCGTTTGTAACCCAAAATATATTTTTCTCCCGCAAATGACGCAGATTGCCGCACCTGCCTGCACGTAGCCGTTTCGGCGAAGGCAGAAAAAAAAATCTGCGATTATCAACGAAATCTGCGGGAAAATAAAGTTTGTGGATAGTAGCTAAATAGTTACCATTTTTTTTACTAAAATTGCAACCAGTATTTTATTATTGAATTCTTTATATTTTATGAAACCAAATCATATTATTTCTATGAAAAAATGTATATTATTTTTCGTTCTTTTTCTGTCGTTTACAATAATTTCAAACGCACAGGAAAAAGTATTAAGCATCGAAGATGCAACATGGATGAACAGAAGCATTTATCCATCCTCATTAGGGCAATTACAATGGATGGGAAGTAGCGATCATTACGCTTATGTGAAAAAAAATTGCCTGATCAGTGGAGATATTAGATCGGAAAAACGCGATACGATTGTACGACTTAATGACTTTAACAACTTTGTGCCAAAATTAATTTCCGATTCATTGAAATATTTTCCCCGTGTTACTTGTCTTGGCGACAATGTAATCATGTTTAGAAATAAAAATAAATTATTTCTTTATGATATTTCGCTTAAAGAGCTTCGGAAAATAAACGAATATGACAAAAAAGCTCAAAATATTGATATTGATAGAAAAACTTTCCAACTTGCTTATACTATCGAAAATAACCTTTTTGTTGCACTCGAAGGCAATCAAATTGCAATTACAAAAGACGAAAGCAAAGAGATCGTAAACGGACAAACGGTTCACCGAAATGAATTTGGAATTTCAAAAGGAACTTTCTGGTCGCCAAAAGGGAATTATCTTGCCTTTTATCGAAAAGATGAAACTATGGTTACCGACTATCCGATCGTAAATATTGATAAACGCATTGCCGAAGTTGAAAACACAAAGTATCCGATGGCAGGAATGACTTCGCATGAGGTTACGCTCGGGGTTTACAGTATTACAGAAAACAAAACCGTATTTCTGAAAACAGGGGAACCTAAGGAACAATACCTCACAAATATAAGTTGGGGGCCAAACGAAGATTACATTTACATAGCGGTTTTAAACCGTGGCCAGGATAATTTAAAACTAAACAAGTATAATGCTAAAACCGGGGAGTTTGTAAAAACACTTTTCGAAGAAAGCAACGAAAGATATGTTGAACCCGAACATGGCCTTTATTTCCTGAACTCTAAGCCCGATCAGTTTGTTTGGCAAAGCGAACGCGATGGATTCAATCATTTGTATTTATATAATACCGAAGGAAAATTATTAAAGCAACTCACGAAAGGTGATTGGCTTGTAACTAATTTCCTTGGATTTGATAAAAATGAAAAGCTTGCGTTTTTTATTGCAACAAAAGAAAGCCCTATTCAAAAAAATATTTATTCGCTTAATATGAAAAATTTGAAAATAACACGGCTTTCTCACGATCATGGAACACACAGAGCCAATCTTAATAAAAGCGGAAAATATTTAATTGACAGATTCAGTAGTAAGGATGTTACCCGTGAAATAAAAATAATTTCGGCAAAAGGCAAAGAATTACAGGTTTTGCTTGAAAATAATGATCCTTTGGCGGATTATAAACTTGGGGAAATGTCGATATTTACGATTAAAAACGATGAAGGCGACGACTTATATTGCCAATTGATCAAACCTGTTGACTTTGATTCTACGAAAAAATATCCGGTTATTGTTTATGTTTATGGTGGACCTCACCTTCAATTAGTTACCGACTCATGGCTTGGAGGTGCGGGGCTTTATAATAATTACCTTGCAAGTGAAGGTTATGTTATTTTTACTCTTGATAATCGCGGCTCGGCTAATCGTGGTTTTGAATTTGAAAGTGCCGTACATCGAAATCTTGGAACCATCGAAATTGAGGATCAAATGAAAGGTGTCGAATATCTTAAAACTTTGAATTTTGTATATCCCGAACGCATTGGTGTGACCGGTTGGAGCTACGGAGGTTTTATGACAACATTATTAATGATGAAACAACCCGAAACTTTCAAAGTAGGAGTAGCGGGCGGTCCTGTCGTTGATTGGAAATTTTATGAAATTATGTACGGCGAACGTTACATGGATACCCCGGAAGAAAACCCCGAAGGATACAAAAACGCCAACCTTCTGAATTTTACTGATAATCTTGAAGGTGATCTTTTACTAATTCACGGTACAAGTGATGCTACGGTTGTGTGGCAGCATAGCCTTTCATTAATTAAAAAATGTATCGAAAACAGCGTAATGATTGATTACTTTGTTTATCCGGGCCATGGACACGGTGTTAGGGGAATGGACAGGCTGCATCTTAACAAAAAGATCAAGAAGTATTTTGATGATCATTTGAAGTAGGAAACATACAGGGCAAACGCATGAAACTATATTTATCTGAATAAAAAATAACAAATCACAAGCACCAAAATTCAAATAAACACCAAATACAAAATTTCAATGACTAAAATGAACAAAAACTTATGATAACCGCATATATTATTGTTAAACTGTTGTTTGTATAGTCGTTTTGAATTTTGAATATTTAAAAATTGGGAATTATTTGTTATTTGTTTTTTGATATTTGGGGTTTTCATGCGTTTGCCCTGAGGAAACATACCGGGATTTGTTTTTTATAACATACAACTTTGTTAATTCATTAAGTTGTTCTCAAGCCAATTTAGAATACGTTCTCCGGAAATCATAACCGCTCCCATCTGGCAGTGTTCTGCGGCTCCTTCTTCGATTGTAAAAAACATGAATTCTTTTGGACATTCCAGAGCATCAAACAATTGTTTTGACTGTCCCGGAAGGCCCTTATCTTCCTCCGAATCCACCACCAGCATGGTGCATTTGATTTTATCTGCGCAGTTTTTCATATTGTATGGTTTGAGCATGCGCATGAGTTCACTGGGCGATTTTGCTCCAAATGTAAACATTCCGTTCGTAAAGAAAAAGTCGGTAGTAGGATTATTACCTATATTTTCCATAACAGATTTATCATATTCTTTCGATGCTTCTTCATCGTTGATGATCATCTCTGTATTCGGTGGATTCATTTTTATCATATTATCATAAAAATCATAAATGCCACCATTGGCAACACATACCTTGAAGCGATGTTCGTAAGCAACAGCACGTGGAGCGAAATATCCGCCAAAACTTATTCCCATTAATCCTATTCTCTCAGTATCCACTTCAGGAAGTTGTATAGCATAATCCATAACCGGAGTTACAACCGTCTCCCAATTTGGCCGAAACAGAATTCTTTGCTTGCGAACAACTTCTCCCTGTCCGGGTCCCTCGAAAAGCAAGCAGTTGAAACCTCGCTCAACAGCTAGTTTGCCTATTTCAAAATAAATTTCCTCTGCTGTGCCGTCGAAACCACTGTGTACGATCAGTAGTGGCCTTTTCTTCCCTGAGTTGTCAACCAGGCAAAGATAACCGGGCAATGTCGTCCCTTCAAAAGGGATATTGACAAATTCCACAGGATGATCGGTGAATTTAATGGCTTCCAGAAAACATGTCCTGCTTTTACCATAGGTCTCAAGGATTCGTGGATCGTTGGGATCGGAATTGACGAAGAATCCAGCAGTTCTGTAATAGTTTGAGGCCCGGAAATAAGCTTCCTTTGCGCTTCTCTCATATCCTTTTGACAGAAAATCATCTGCCGTTTTTTCAAGCTGTTCTGCCGTATTATTCCACTCCTTATACCAGCTCTCATTATCTCCTTCCTTTATTCGATAGGAAGTGCTAAGGCACTCTGAAATATCTGCACCACCGGTACTGCTATATCCCATAGTTCTGAGACACTGAAAGGAATACTGGGGATCTTTGAAAACGCATTCCTGGGCATCCAAAAGCATGCCCGAAAAAAGAATGCATGTGATTAAAAAAAGAATCTTTGTGCAAAGCTGTTTTCTATATTCAATTTTCATATTTATACCTTTCCTTTTTAAATGTTTTTTTAAAGCTAATAACTAAAATTTTGCACTAAATTTAAACAAATAATTAAAATATATGGATTTACAAGTCTTAAATTTATTCCCTACTAATTTCAAACTTTCTTCGCTTTTGAATAAACCCGATTCAGCCATCCCGGTAATATTATTGCCCCGATAAACAAATATGGATAAAAACTAATTATTCGCCAAAGTAATGCAAGTGCAGGAGCCAAGCCGAGAGGAATAAATTGCCTTAGAAAATCGGAAAAAACAAATTCGGCTACTCCGCTACCTCCCGGTGTCGGGCTTATTAATAATATTACCCACATAATCAATTGCCTTGCATAAATCAATAAATGCTCATCCACAGCAACAAAAGCCAGGATCATACAATTCACGACCCAATATCTTGCCGTCCACGAAAACAGAGTTGCAACATAAGCTTTTACCCAAAAAATAAAAGGTTTGCCTTTCATTTCTTTTGAAGTTGTGATTATTTGGTCACCGGTTTCAACAGCTTTTGGAAGCCATTTTCGTAAAAATTTCAGCTTGAATATTTTTATTAATATCCATTTGAATCCTCTTGGGTTGATGAAAACACCGTAAATTATTATTGAGGTTAAAATCAATATAAAAACATAACCGATAAGAAATATTCCAAGTGTCCCGAATTTTGAATTGAAAATAGCAAAATTTGCATCCGTAATAAACAGGCTTTTATATCCAACAAGAATAATAATTACGGGAACCATTAAAATATAAAACATTTCGTCGAGGAAGGCTGTTATCATTACAATGGCCGTGGTTCTACCCATATTAATTCCTTCTTTGTTGACGATAAATAATGCAACTGCCGAGCCTCCAACCACCGAAGGCGTTACCGAAGAGGCAAATTCCCACAACATTATTACCTGAAAACTTCTTCGCCAACTTAGTTGTTTGTCTGTTAAAAGCCTGATTCGATACATATAAGCAATATCACGAACTGCCATTAAACAAATTGCCAGAAAAAGCCAAAGATATGAATACCAAACCCAATGGATATTTACAAAAACTTCTTTATCAAAACTTTGAAAAAGCAAATAACCGGCAACACCTAAACCCAATATTATAGGAATTAAAATGCGTTTAAAGTTTAATACGGAAAGAATTTTCTTGTGGTCTTCGGTCATTTATTTTTGGATTCGGGACATTTTATTAATTTCCACAAAAGTCATAAATTTTATCAAACCACAAGCTTTTTTGAAATATAATTTTGAAATTATTCTAAAAATCAATTTTTATTCCCTCCTGATCTGTGATAGATTTCAAAAATGGTATAAAGGAAATAGAGGTATAAGGGCATAAGTCATTTGATAGTCGTTTAATTACAGATAGGGATGGCATCTCTTTTGGTTTCAATGCGTAATTAATATTATATGTACTTCTTTAGAGATGCCATCCCTTTCCAAATTATCTCAATAACTTTCCCTTATTCCCCATATTTCCTTTATTTTCCCTGTTTCCTCTATTTCTCCTATCTCCCCGATATAAAGGATGTTGTAAAATTTAAAATTATACAAACTGACATATCGTCATCAAAATATTCTCTAACAGGTCATTCTGTCATGTTTATTGGTAATAATAAGCCATTTTTCCAATGGTATAGAATTTGACATAAACTGAGAAAAGAGAAAATAAATAATTAACAAATAAAAATAAGGAGAATTGAAAATGAATTTAGTAAGAATGAGAAATCACCCATCTTTTTTGAATTTTTTCGATCATATTTTCGAAGGAAATATTGATGAATCAAATAATTGTTCAAAGTGTGTACCACTGGCAAACATTATTGAAAATGAAAAATCTTTCAATGTTGACATTGCAATACCGGGTGTTGACAAAAAGGATGTTAAAATCAATATAGAAAACAACCTGTTGACAGTTTCTTCAGAAAAGAAAGAAGAAAAGAATGAAGAAAAAAAGAATTTCACAAGAAAAGAATTTGTTTATAATTCATTTAGTCGTTCATTCACATTACCCAAAATAATTGACACCGAAAAAATTCAAGCGAATTATGAAAATGGGGTTTTAAAACTTGAACTTCCTAAAAAAGACGAAGGAAAATTTAATCTCAAAAAAGAGATTGAAATTTCTTAGTAGTGGTTTTTTTTATGGGTAATGGGCCTGCAAATTTTGCAGGCCTTTTTTTTGGCTATTACTGTCTATTTAGTGTTTGTCCATAATGTCCGTTTTCTTCGTTATGCTCGTCAAAATAATGCTTATTTACAAAAGTAAACGTCTCATTCTTTTGACTTCGCATGCCTCGAAAACGGACATTATGAACTTAACACTGACTTTATGGACAGACTCTATTTAGAGTCTATCTATAATTTCTTTTAGTAAACCATTAAAATGGTTAGCGAAACTACACGCCTTAAGCAACCCACGACTTAAGTCGTGGGCTACTAATGAAATATGAAAACATTTAACCGTTTTAACGGTTTAATAAATAAATATTGAAACTTTATGGACAGACTCTAATTTATCTTATTAAAAACAAAAAAAATACATGAATTAATTAGAATAGGTCTTTGTATATTTGCAATGAAAATTAATAAATAGATAAAACATCCATGTTCAATTTTAAACACATAGGGAAATGATTAAATAAGCCGCTAATACGCGAATAAACATTAGCGTATTAGCGGCTATTAAAATATTAAGCATAAATTAAATACTAAATTTTTCACACATGAAAAAAACATTATTCCTCATTCTTACTTGTTTTATATTCGGATTGACTTATTCACAGGAAAAGAATAAAATAATTTTCGATACAATTTGTGAAAAAGATGTTTTAATTGGAAACTGCGATAGAACAGGTTTGAGATCCGAAATTTTTGAAGAATACTTTTCGGAAGAGTATTCAAATTATAAACCAAAATCTTCTGTAATAAGAAAAATCAAACCAAAACTGAAAGACATTGAAATTGTGATAGTTTTAGGAACCTGGTGCGGCGACAGCAAAGAGCAACTCGGGCGGTTTTATAAAATTTTAGACCAACTGAATTTTAATGAAAATAATTTGAGTCTTATTTGTGTTGATCGATCAAAAAGTGCTCGCAAGGTTGATATTAATGAATTTGAAATTGAACGTGTCCCAACATTTATTTTCTTTGAAAACGGAAAAGAAATCGGGAGAATTATTGAAACTCCCCAAGCTTCCTTGGAAAAGGATATGTTAATGATTTTAGAATTGAGAGTTGATGAATTACTAAATATAAAGTGATGCAGAATTTAAAAGTATTTAACACAATTAAAAATACGAGTGAATTTCTAACAAAAGAACGTTCCGACGGGCGTACTATCGGGTTTGTTCCGACAATGGGAGCTTTCCATGAGGGGCATTTAGAACTTATGCGAAGGGCAAAACTGGAAAATGATATTTTAGCTTGTAGCATTTTTGTTAATCCTATACAATTCAATAATAAAGAAGACCTCAGGAAATATCCAAGAACTTTGGAAGATGATATTCGCAAATTAAAATCAATTGGCTGTGATGTTCTTTTTGCTCCTTCTGCCGACGAAATGTATCCCGAGGAGGAAAAAACCATTTATGATTTCGGAAACCTTGATAAAGTTATGGACGGTAATCATAGGCCCGGCCATTTTAATGGTGTTGCAATTGTGGTCAAAAAACTTTTCGATATTATTCAACCCGATAAGGCTTATTTTGGAGAAAAAGATTTTCAGCAATTGGTAATTATTCAAACTTTAGTTAAACAATTAAACCTATCTGTAGAAATTATTCCATGCCCGATTGTTAGGGAAAAAGACGGATTGGCTATGAGTTCACGAAACGAAAGACTTTCACCTGACGAAAGAAAAATTGCACCCATAATTTTTGAAACTTTACAGTATGTAAAAAATAATTTTTCAAATTTTTCTATTGAAGAAATTAAGAAATATGTTACTTCGAAAATTAATTCCAACCCGGGAATGAAACTTGAATATTTTGAAATTGTTGATAAACAAACTCTTCTTGCTGTAAAAAATTTAACTGATAGTAAGAATTGCATCGCTTGCATAGCCCTTTTTTTAGGGAAAATTCGTTTGATAGATAATATAATATTTTAGTAATTTTGCAACATTATGCAGGTAGAAGTATTAAAATCGAAAATTCACAGAGGTGTAATTACCGAGGCCAATTTAAATTACATTGGTAGCATAGCCATTGACGAAGACTTAATGGACGCATCGAACCTTATTGAAAACGAGAAAGTTCATATTTATAACATTAATAATGGCGAGCGGCTCGAAACCTATATTATAAAAGGAGAAAGAGGTTCCGGTATTATTTCTTTGAATGGGGCCGCAGCCCGAAAAGTTGCTGTAGGTGATTTAGTTATTATTGTTTCTTATGCACAAATGGATTTTGAGGAAGCAAAATCATTTTCTCCTATAATTGTGTTTCCTGATAGTAAAAACCAATTAAAGTAATTTTTTGAAAAAAAAGATTTTATCAGTTTGTAAATTTATTTTTTTTATTCTGATCGGTTTAGGTTTGCTTTGGCTGGTATTCCGAAAGATAGATTTACATATTTTATTGGAAGAAATCTATCATGCAAATTATTGGTGGATAGGATTGTCATTGATTTTTGCATTATTTAGCCATATTGCCCGTGCCGTGAGATGGAATATTTTAATAAACCAACTTGGTTACAAAACTCATACGAGCACAACTTTTTATTCGGTAATGGTAGGATATTTGGCAAATCTTGCATTTCCACGGCTTGGGGAAGTAACACGTTGCGGTTCATTAAGCAAAATCGAAAAAATTCCATTCGATTCATTATTTGGTTCAGTTGTAGCCGAAAGGGTTTTCGACTTCATTGTTCTCATATTTATTATAATAGGTACAATTGTTTTTCAAATTAATCTAGTTGGAGGCTTCGTTAACAGACTAATTTTTGAACCGATCTTTTCAAAAGCTCAAAGCGATTATTTAACAATGCTTTACGTTGCTTTATTTGCAATAATAATTGTATTATTATTAATTTTTCTATTAAGATATTTGAAGTCAAGGTTTAAAAAAACCAATTATTATCACAAAATTGAAGGCTTCATTAAAGGTTTTTTTGATGGGCTTAAAACAATTAAAAATCTGAAAAACATATCAGGTTTTTTTATTTGGACTTTTATCCTATGGCTTATGTACTTCTTTATGATTTATGTAGTCTTTTTCGCAATGGAAGCAACATCAGGGCTTACCATTATTGATGGAATTACGGTTCTTGCAATTGGCAGCCTGGGCATGGTTGCCCCTGTTCCGGGTGGTATTGGTTCGTACCATTTTATTGTTAAAGCTATTCTTTTCGAATTGTATGGAATAAGCTCAGCCGCTGCTGCTTCCTATGCTACAATTTTACATTCTTCTCAAACTATATTTGTTATATTTGTTGGGGCAATTTCATATTTTATTCTGTTCACAATATCAAAAAAATCAAAAAATGTCACAACTTGATATTATTCAATCTAAAATTTTAGATAGGCAATCATTAAAAAATCAACTTGCGGTTTGGAGATTTCTTAATAAAAAAATTATTTTTTCAAATGGCTGCTTCGATATTCTTCATCTCGGCCATATTGATTATCTCTCAAAAGCTTCTGATTTTGGTGATGTTTTAATTATAGGTTTAAATACAGATAATTCTGTTAGAAAATTAAAAGGAAATAATCGTCCGATAAATGATGAGAAATCAAGGGCAATGATACTGGCTTCGTTACAATTTGTAACTGCCGTAATTTTGTTTGATGAAGACACACCTTACGATTTAATTAAATTTGTTCAACCTGATATTTTAGTAAAAGGCAGCGACTATTTGGAGGAGGACATTGTTGGTTTTGATATTGTTAAAGCAAAAGGTGGAGAAGTAAAAACAATTGATCTCGTGCCGGATATTTCAACAACTATTATTGAAAACAGGATCAAGAAATAAATTTTATGTCTAAAACCAAAACAGCATTTTTTTGTAGGAATTGTGGCGCCCAGTCATCAAAATGGATGGGAAGATGCAATTCCTGCGGCGAATGGAATACAATTATCGAAGAAGTAATTCAACGAGATTCTGATAAAAGCACATGGGAGAAAACTTCCCATGAAAAAAGTAAAAAGAAAGATAAACCTCAATTTATTCATGAGATTGAAATAAACAATGAGGTAAGAATTGATACTTGTAATTCGGAGTTGAACAGGGTTTTAGGGGGTGGACTTGTATTAGGTTCATTAATTTTAATAGGTGGTGAACCAGGGATCGGAAAGTCAACATTAATGCTTCAAATTGCCGTAAATATCAAGAAAAAAAGTGTTTTATATGTTACCGGTGAAGAAAGCTCTCAGCAAATTAAAATGAGAGCCGAACGTATTGGAAACAAAAGTTCAAACTGCTATGTTCTTACTGAAACTTTAACACAAAATATTTTTCGTCAGATAGAAAAACTTCAACCCGGGATTGTAATTATTGATTCGATTCAGGCTTTGCACACCGATTTAATTGAATCCTCGGCAGGCAGTATTTCTCAAATTCGTGAATGTGCTGCCGAAATGCAGCAATATTCAAAATCAACCGGAACACCTGTTTTTTTAATTGGCCATATTACTAAAGACGGCTCACTTGCCGGCCCGAAAATTCTGGAACACATGGTTGACACTGTTCTTCATTTCGAAGGTGAAAGAAATTACGGTTACAGAATTCTGCGTGCAATGAAAAATCGTTTTGGCTCTACCTCCGAACTTGGAATTTACGAAATGCAAAGCACGGGATTAAGGGAAGTTACAAACCCTTCGGAAGTATTAATTTCACAACGTGACGAAAATGTCAGCGGCATTGCCGTTGCTTCAACCATTGAAGGAATGAGGCCGATGCTGATTGAAATTCAGGCTTTGGTTAGTTCGGCAGCTTACGGAACACCTCAACGATCGTCAACCGGTTTTGATTTACGCCGGCTTAGTATGTTGCTTGCGGTTCTGGAAAAACGTAGCGGTTTCAAATTGGGTGTGAAAGATGTTTTTTTAAATATTACGGGTGGAATAAAAGTTGATGATCCGGCTATTGACCTTGCAGTGATTTGTGCCATTTTATCTTCAAACGAAGATATTCCAATTGATCAGAAAGCATGTTTTGCTGCCGAAGTTGGCTTGTCGGGTGAAATAAGGCCCGTAAACAGAATTGAGCAAAGAATTGGAGAAGCTCAAAAACTTGGCTTCGAGCAAATTTTTATCTCAAAATTTAATCAAAAGGGAATTGATTTGAAAAAATCTTCTATTCAGATTATTCCTGTCAGTAAGATTGAAAATGTGTTTTCTTATTTGTTTGGGTAATTGCAAGGTGAATGGTTAGACTGGGCATTAAAAAAAGACATTAATGAGTCCAGTATAAAAGGGTTAAAATGGTTCACGCAAAGTTCGCAGACGAATCGCAAAATACGCAAAGTATTGATTATAAACATACATATTTTGCGATAAAACTTTCCGGTCTTTGCGTGAAATGAGTTTTTAGACCGGACTCATTAATTAAAATCAGTGTTCTATTCTTTGTTTGCAGGAAGCTGTGATATCACTTCGGGGGCTTAGACCATTTGGACAGGAGGGACTAAGCCCCCATTTTTTGCAAATCTTTAATTCTACATTCTTTGATTCACCGGCTTATTTCACTTCGGGGGCTTAGTCCCTGTTGAGTTTCTTATTTAGAATCAAAATAAATTAATATTATTTTTATAGGTATGTGCAAGAGTTTAAATTATTTCACTATATTTACCGCTTCAATTGACCTATTATTATAATAATTTTGCATAATCAAGGAATAATATATCACCTAAATTGGTTTTTATCCCGGTATAATAAGGATATATTATACTATTCGCAAAATTACGAATGCCATCTGAAACGATTTTTATTGTATTTCCAAAAATGGCAATGCCATCCGAAACGTTACTTATCATATTTCCAAAAATGTCAATGCCATTCGGAACGTTACTTATCGTACTTCCAAAATTGTCAATGCCATTCGGAACGTTACTTATCGTATTTCCAAAATTGTCAATGCTATCTGAAACGTTACTTATCATATTTCCAAAAATGTCAATGCCATCCGAAACGTTTTTTATCACATTACCAAAATTGGCAATGCCATCCTAAAGAATTTTTATTATATTTTTAAAATGTATAAATGCTTTGAATTTTATTTTCTAACTAATAAAAAATAATACTATGATTAATCTTGAGGTTTTTTTCAGCAATCATTTCAATACAGAAAGAATAAGTGATGATAAAATGGATTTGTTTGCACAAGACCATATTGCCCGCTTGAAAGCAAACAATCCGGGAAACATTTATGACCCGGTAATTACCAATACCGAATCGGCTTATAACGGTTATTTCAGTTCAAAAACAAAAGAAAGTGTATCGGCTGCACAAAAAGAGGCTGCTACCGTAAATGTTGAGAAATATGCAAAAGAGTTCATTGAACTGGTAAGCATGAAGGAAGGGATTATACGAGGAACATGGGGTAAAGAATCGTCGCAATACCAGGAATTTTACCCACATGGTATAACGGAATATTCCAAAGCCACACGCTCCAATATGAATGAATTAATGGAGCGATATTTACAAACAGCAACAATATATACCCTCGAATTGCCGGCAAATTTTATTGACATATTTACCGCTCTCATCAATAACTATAAAACAAGCCGCGATTTACAGCTTGGCAAAATGGGTGACGTATCAGGCGATAAGCTTGAAACTTCCCAAAACCGAGATGTGTTGGAAACACAACTTATGAGCAATGTTTTGGTGATTGCCAACAACAACATCGGGAATTTGGATGTTATGAAAGTTTATTTCACACAGCATTATATTGAAAGAGGCGGAAGATCACAAGGCGACCCGTTAGCACCCGAGGAATACATAACAGGAACTGTGGCAGCCGGCGAAAAATCGGAGATATTACACGGCGGTTTTACCGGCGATAGCGAATTTCATTTTAAAAACACCGGCGAAATCACCTTACAGTTTTACACCGCCAACCTACCCGCTGACCCCGTACCAGGCACAGTTTTGGAAGTAGCAGCAGGCGAAGAAGCAACAGCCTTTGCCTCGGCACTCGGCTCCGAAGAAAACATGTTTTTAATGGTTTATAATTTGGATATTGAAAATGAAGGGGAGTATGCTGTTGGGGAAGTAACGGGGGAATAGGGAATTTGTGAAAATTAAAATGTAAACACAGAAGTTTATACACATAAAACAATGACTGATATTAGTAAATTTAAAAATCCTTTAGATTCGATGTATGAAGATAGCAGTTAAGAAGCAAGTACGTTTTACATGCCTATCTGGAAAATATAGGTACTTTTTCAGATGGGTAATGAAAAAATAAAGGTAATATTGCCTATACATAATCGTTAGCAAACATTAAAATAACACCTATGAAAAAACTAAAATTAATCATTGGAATATTAATCGGGATTATGTTTTCTTCTCACCTGAACGCACAAGAATACATACTAGACGAAAAAGTAGTAACAGGGATTTTTGAAGCAGAGAAAAATGACAAATCAGAATTATTTTCATCAATTAATAAATGGATATCTATTAATTATAATTCTGCAAAGAATGTAATTCAGATGAATGATAAAGAGTCTGGAACCATAATTATTAAGGGAATTAATGAAGTTGCTTACAAAAATCCAATGAAAACAATCTACCCGAATAATAAGTATGCAAAGGAATATGCAACAATCAAATTCAATCATTTAATAGAAATAAACATAAAAGATAATAGATACAGGATTATTTTTAGAATTACCGACATTGCAAGCCAAGATGCTGGAGCAAATCATTTAATCTTCAAATGCATAAACTTTAAAGGGACAAATGATGAATCAATAAATGAATATAATGAATTCAATGAGTCCTTTTTAAAAGCTGGCATGGTAGGGAAAAAGAAAAGAGAATTGTTTAAATCATTATCAAAACCGATGTTTGTGGAATTGAGTAAAAATACTGTAACTGACATCAAATTAACATTGAAATCAATTGAAGTATCTTTAGAAACAAAAGCTAAAGATGATTGGTAATAAAAACTTTTGCTAACAACGGCTCATAAAACATGGCAATCCGTACTCGGTAGACTTAAGGGCTTTCCGCTCAAAGCTTTTTTGTCCTCGGACAAAAAAGCAGGCCGTAGTTTTGCCACGTTTCATAGCCCAACCGTTAGGCAACATAAAAATTAAAAAAATGACAGTAATAACTTAAATAAAAAAGAAATGAAAAAAACTTTATTGGGACTTGCAATTTGTTCAATTGCAGTTAGCTGTACAACTCAGCAGAAAGTGGTACAGGTTGAGCCACAAATACAAGAAGTTAAAAAGGAGGAGCAATTTTTAAAAAGAAAAGTAGCAATTGCTAGATTCTCCAATGAAACGCAATATGCGAAAGGTATTTTCTATGATAAAGATAATGATCCAATAGGTAAACAAGCCGTTGACATTTTATCTACAAAACTTGCTTCATCAAATAAATTTATTTTGTTGGAGCGTCAAGACATGGATAAAATTTTACAGGAGTTAAAACTTGCTGGAAATGAGGGATATCAAAATGTTGGTGCAGATTATTTAATTATTGGCTCTGTAACTGAATTTGGACGTAAGAATGTAGGTGATGTAAATGCTTTTTCGAGGAGCAAAACACAAACAGTGCAAGCAGGTGTAAGTATTCGTTTAGTAGATGTATCATCGGGGCAGATTATTTATTCAGAGGAAGCTAAGGGGGAGGCTGAAACTACAAATAAAACAGTTATGGGTTTAGGCGAACGAACTGATTATGATGCAACTCTTAGTGATAAAGCTATTTCAGCTGCAATTTCAAAATTGGTCGAGAATATTATAAATAATTGCATGAACAGGCCTTGGAAATCATATTTTTTGACTAATGATGAAGATGGCATTTTAATTTCCGGAGGTAAAAGCCAGGGAATAAAAGTGGGAGACATATTTGAAGTTATTGAAAAAGGAAAAAGTATAAAGAATCCTCAAACAGGTATGATGATGGAATTACCTGGTAATTTTGTTGGAAAAATTAAAATTGATTTTACAGGAGGAGATAATCCACAAAACGAATTTTCAATGGTCTCATTTATAGAAGGTAGCATAGGTAAACAAAATCTTAATAACTATTATATAAAGGAGGGAAAAAAATGAAAAAGATAATTTTAGCTTTCGCAATTGGTTTAATGTTTCTTACTAGTTGCACAGGTGTAAAAACCTTATCCACAGGATTAGAAAACGAAACCTATTTAGAATTTATTGGTAAACCAATTGATTATAAAGGTGGTGTTGATGTTAACATTGACGATAAAAGTACTTTTAAAGCAGATGTAAATAAAGACCATGCAAACCGGCCTAAGGGTAAAGTATATGCAATATCAACAGGAACACATATTATTACTGTATCCTATAATAATATTGTGATTTTTAAGAAAAAAATATTTGTATCAGCTCAAGAAACTAAAAAAATAATATTGCCATGAAGAAGATCTTAGTCATTTTTATTTCATTTTTGTTGTTTGCTTCATGCACTACTCAAAAACCCCTTTATTCATGGGGAAACTATGAAAAAACAAGTTATAATTATTTGAAAAATACTGATGAAAATTCAATTCAAGAATTGATTGAAAACTATCAGACAATAATTGAAGATCAAGAAAAAGGAACCAGAGGTACTATTCCACCAGGTGTTTGCGCTGATTATGGGTTTTTATTGATTCAAGAGGGAAAAACAAAAGAAGGAAAAGAAATGTTAATGAAAGAAATCGTTCTTTACCCTGAATCTAAAATAGTTATTGACAGAATCTTAAAAATTATAGAAGAATGAAAAAAATAAATTATATAATTGTAATAATTGCAATTTTTATTTCAAGTTGTACTACAACAACTAATATTCCAAAATCAACTGCTTATAAAGGAATGTATGATGAAAAACCTCTTTCTGTTTTAATAATGCCTCCAATTAATAGAAGTACTAATGTTGAATCAAAAGAGTACTTTCATTCAACTTTAAACATACCAATAGCAAATGCTGGTTTTTATGTGATACCTCCATTTCTATCAATGGAAATTCTGAAAAAGGAAAGTGCGTATGATGCTGAGTTATTTTTAAACTCCTCATTATCTAAGTTTCGTGAAGTTTTCGGGGCAGATATTGTTATTTTTACTATTATACATAAATGGGATAAGGCGGGAATTGTTTCAAACGTTTATGTAGAAGTTGAATATATTATTAAATCTACTAAAACTAATGAAATTCTTTATTCGAGAAATGGTCATGTTACCTATGATGCTTCTGTTTCAACTGGAGCAGGAGGTTGGATTGGTGCTCTTGCGGATCTGACTATTTCAGCAATAAATACAGCTGCTACTAAATATGTTGACGTTGCTAGAGCTTGTAATGCTTATACGTTTAAAGATTTGCCCGCTGGAAAGTATAGCCCAAATTTTAATAACGATGGGGAACAAATGTCTGGAAAAAAGAATTTTAAAGTTAGCTTGAACAAAAATTACAGATAGTCAATTAATTACGTTGCCTAACAAAAAATATAGTGCATTTGGTAATTAGTACAGAGAATGAAGTTTATAGCAATAAATAAAAATAGTCGTAAGTTGAAAATGATGTGTTCCAAAATGCCAAACGCACCATATTTAAATCGTTAGCCATAAGGAGTGAAAAATAAACTGAAGATATTTTCAAAATCGAATCAATTGACTAATAGGATGAATAATACTTTTATTTTCACACCGCTACTCACAGTAAAATTATATAATACACATAAAAAAGTAAAAAATATGAACCAAAACAAAGTAATTGTAATAATTGTTATTTTAGTAACTCTCAGTATGCCAGTTCTTGCGCAATGGGATGTATCTAACTCTACTGACGAAATGACTGGAAAGACAACCGCATACTGCTCTTCACCAATTACTTATCCAACTAAAAGTATGGATTTTCCTTACTCTGATACACAAGCTTGGCTTGGGATAGGTTGTGATGGAGATACTGAATGGGTATATATTGGTTTTACAAATGAACCTAATCTCCTTAATACAAATACGGAAGATGGATACAATGCTATTTCGACTCGAATCAAGTGGGATGATGATTTATTAAATGAAAGTTTTACCCAGATTTGGGGAGCAAAGTTTATTCACTTCAAAAACGATTGGATTGCAATACAAAATGTTATGAAGTCTAACACTTTGTTAGTAGAGCTTAATTGGCACGGCAATGGAAAAACATATTTCAAATTTAATCTAGCTGGATCCTCGAAAGCCATAGCAGAAATGAGAGCTAGGTGCAAGTAATCGTAAATTACTACTACATTAATTTCTATTTCATTACAGCGATTGGGTACCCCGCTGCCGCACGATTGTATCGTGTGGTTTGCTAAAAGCAGCAATTAAAAAAACATTATCTTTGTAGGTATGAGCCGAAATTATAAATTTCATAATCCGGAAGGAACCTATTTTATAAGTTTTGCAGTCGTAGAATGCTTAGATGTATTTACAAGAAATGAATACACTTGATAGCTTTCATAAAACCACACGATACAATTGTGCAGTAGCGGGGAATGGTTAAATTGTTATATTGTTTTTAGTAAACCTCATCATGTGTGCCAATATCAATTAATAAAACTTTATTTTGAGATAAGAACTTAAAAACAAGCCTATATTTATATGTTATGCTAATTGCCCAATATTCACTTAATTTTCCACTAAGACTGTGAGTTTTAAGTAAAGGATGATAAGGGTTTTTAGAAAATAGTATGATTCTATCTTTAAATATTTTCATCAAACCCGGATGTTTTTTCCGCCATTTCTTCATTATCCTGATAAATGCCTCGTCCCATATTAGTTCAATCATTTTCAATCATTTTAAGTAAATCATGGGCATTTCCATTTGAGGCATTACTTACTTGATAATTTTCTTCAGCTTCTTTAGCTCTTTGAAATATTTCTTCTCTTCTTTTTTCATTAATTCTATTATTAAGAATTTCAGCAATATAAGACTGATCTTCTATTGAAAGGGAAGACACGTTTTTTAAAATTGTATTTATATTAACAGATGCTTGCATTTTTATTATTATTTATTTCTTACAAAATTAATAATAATAAAAATGATTATTTCATTTTTTGCAATAAAAAATTACTCCTGAATCTGGCTTCCAACTTTTGCAGCAATAAATTGGCGGTTCATTCTGGCAATATTTGTAACCTTAATTCCTTTAGGACATTCGGCCTCACATGCGTAAGTGTTTGTACAATTACCAAAACCAAGTTCGTCCATTTTTGCAACCATATTTTGAACTCTTTCCATACCTTCAATTTTTCCCTGCTCAAGTAAAGCAAATTGAGAAATTTTTGCAGAAACAAACAACATGGCAGAAGCATTTTTGCATGCTGCAACACATGCCCCGCAACCAATGCAAGAAGCAGAATTGATAGCTTCATCGGCATTTTCTTTTTTAACTAAAATTGCATTTGAGTCTTGTGCCGAACCTGTATTAACCGAAATAAAACCTCCGGCAGACATGATTTTTTCAAAAGCATTTCTGTCAACAATCAGGTCTTTAATAACGGGAAAGGCTTTAGCGCGCCAAGGTTCGATAACTATGGTTTCTCCGTCAGCAAACGAACGCATATGCAATTCACAAGTAGTTGTTTTTTCACCCTTTCCGTGTGGATGCCCATTAATATACAAACTGCAACATCCACAAATACCTTCACGACAATCATGCTCGTAGGCAACCGGATCATCACCATTAACAATTAATTTCGTATTTAAAGCATCAAGCATTTCAAGAAATGACATTTCGGGCGAAACATCTTCAAGTGAATAATCTACGAATTTGCCTTTTGCCTTTGCATTTTTTTGTCGCCAGATTTTGAGTTTTATATTCATTTTTATAATTTTATGGTTTAATGATTCAATAGTTTTATGGTTTTATGTTTTTATGATTATATTGTTAATTTTATATTTGTTATTTTTATTTGACTGTTGATTTCGTTTGGCAATTTTGTTAATTCTTTTAAAATATGATCATACTCTTCTTTTGTTAATAGCTTTCGCACTTTCCCTTTTTCGTTCCAATCAAATGATTCTTTAGCAGAACCAGAGCTTATATGATAAAATCTGATTTTGTCTTTTTTATGATACCTTCCAAACCCTTCAGCAATATTTGCTGAAATTGAATCAACCGCATCAACAAACTGAGCACCTATTGTCTTCTTTGCAAAATAATCCCATTTAATTACAATATCCCAAACATAATTGCTCAAATTAAACGCAATTTTATAAGCAGTTACATCATTTAGCAATAAATACTTACCTGTCATAATATTTTATCCTATCTAAGGTTAATGTCAATTATAAAACCATTCAACCATAAAGCCATAAAACCATTATTTATAATCTCTGACTTTAACCTCAATAAATTCATAGTTAAGGTCTTCTTTATGAAATTCAGGTTTTTGGCCATGCCCTTTATATTCCCATGCGGCAACATAAGCATAATTTTCATCATCACGTTTGGCTTCACCACCTTCTGTTTGGCTTTCTTCTCTAAAATGTGCACCACATGATTCTCCTCTGTTTAAAGCGTCTGTTATCATTAGTTTTCCTATTTCAAAGAAATCGGCAACCCTAATTGCTTTTTCCAGTTCCTGATTAAGTTCATTGGCAATTCCGGGGACTTTGATATCACTCCAAAATTCTTTTTCCAATTCATTTAATAACTGCATTCCTTTTTTCAAACCTTCCTCGCTACGAGCCATTCCGCAATAATCCCACAAAATCAGACCAAGACGTTTGTGAAAAGAAGTAGCGGTTTGTTTTCCGTTTATTGAGAGTAATTTTTCAATCTTTTCTTTAGCTGCCTTTTCGGCTTGTTCAAAATCTTTCGTTTTTGTATCAAATTTTGGTACCCTGATTTGATCGGCAAGATAGTTTGTAATTGTATTTGGAATAATAAAGTATCCATCGCCTGCACATTGCATAAGCGAACTTGCACCGAGACGGTTTGCACCATGATCGGAAAAGTTTGCTTCACCGATTGCAAAAAGTCCGGGAATTGTTGTCATTAAATTATAATCAACCCAAAGCCCGCCCATTGTATAATGTCCGGCCGGATAAATTCGCATTGGATCGTTATAAGGACTGATTCCGGTAATTTTTTCATACATTTCAAAAAGATTACCATATTTGTTTTCAATAGCTTTTTTACCTTGTTTTGCGATTGCATCCTTAAAATCAAGATTTACTGCAAGGCCGGTATCGCCAACACCGTAGCCGGCATCACATCTTTCTTTGGCTGCCCGTGAACCTACATCTCTTGGTACAAGATTTCCGTAAGCCGGGTATCTTCTTTCCAAATAATAATCTCTTTCTTCTTCAGGAATGTCATTAGCAGGCCTTTTGTCGCCTTTTTTCTTTGGCACCCAAACTCTTCCATCATTTCTTAAAGATTCCGACATCAGAGTCAATTTTGACTGGTAGTCGTTTAATACTGGGATACACGAAGGGTGTATTTGAATAAAACTCGGATTTCCCCAGAAAGCACCTTTTTTGTAAGCTGCTAAAGCGGCCGATCCATTTGAATTTACAGCGAGGGTTGAAAGATAGTAAACCGTTCCGTATCCACCGGTGGCAAGAATTACAGCATGAGCTGAATGTCTTTCAATTTCACCGGTAACCAAATTTCTTGCAATAATTCCTCTTGCTTTTCCGTCAACAAGGACAACGTCTAACATTTCCCGCCTGCCGTACATTTTTACTGTTCCTTTGTTTATCTGCCGGCATAATCCCGAGTAAGCTCCTAATAAACATTGCTGACCTGTTTGTCCCTTTGCATAAAAAGTTCTTGAAACCTGAACTCCACCAAACGAACGATTATCAAGAGTTCCGCCATAATCACGTGCAAATGGAACACCCTGAGCGGTAAGCTGATCTATTGTGTCATTACTTACTTCAGCAGCTCGATAAACATTTGCCTCCCTGGCTCTGTAATCACCACCTTTTATCATATCATAAAACAAGCGGTAAGTGCTGTCGCCATCGTTTTTGTAATTTTTTGCAGCATTTATCCCTCCCTGAGCGGCAACCGAGTGAGCTCTTCGCGGAGTGTCCTGAAAACAAAAAACTTTTACATTATATCCCAATTCACCGAGTGATGCAGCAGCCGCAGAGCCTGCAAGGCCTGTGCCAACTAAAATAATATCCAGTTTCTTTCTGTTTGCCGGATTTACTAAATTCATTGAGGCTTTATATTTCGACCATTTTTCTGTTAATGGTCCTTCGGGTATTTTTGCGTCTAATTTTGTCATTATATTTTGTATTTTATAATCAGATTAAAATTTTACATTCTTATCCAAAAATCATGAAATAGATGGGGATAATTGAATAACCAATTGCAATAATAAATGAATAAACAGTTCCAAGAGCTTTTATGAAAGGAGTATATTTACTATGGTTTAAACCAAGAGTTTGGAAGGCTGATTGAAATGAATGATTAAGATGAATACCGAGGATAATAAATGCAACGACATAAAGTATCGAAAAAATATAATCATTAGTAAACAAATATTTTGCGATGGCATAAAAGTTCTCGTCTTGAGGTAAAGGAATCACCGACTTCGGATAACTTACCCATCCTAACTTGACAAAGTAAAACTGATAAAAATGTAATAATAGAAACAAAAATATCAATAATCCTGAATAGATTATATATTTTGACAGAAACGAGGTTTTTGATTTGCTGCAAATTTTATATCCTTGCCCCCTTGCTTGCCAATTTTGAATTTGTATAATAACAGCAAAAATTATATGTATAATAAATGCTGCAAATAATACAATCTCAAAAGCTTTAATGAAAAGATTGGTACCCATAAAATGGGCAGCTTCCGTAAAGATTTCTTCATGGTCTTTGGTTATCGGTAGGAGAAACAAGTTGATTCCCAGATGAACAAGAAGAAAACAAATTAAAAATAATCCGGCAAATGCGAGAATTATTTTCTTTGTAATTGATGAAATGGAAAAATTTGAATTACTCATTATGTATTTTATTTATTCAAAAAAAACATTTAGACTCTCAAATTTTACAAACAAAAAATATATAGATGTTTGTAAAAACATTTGCAAAAATAATGTTTAATTAATAAATAGGTCTAATTAATATTAATATTAATGCTAATTTTGAACCATTTTAAATAAAGGCTTATTTTGTGAAACATTTACATAATCATTCACAGTTTAAGATAAGCTGTATAAAAAGCTGAATGGATAAATGATTGAATACTAAAATAATGTTACCATTAAAATTGTAGTAGAACTAAAATTTTTACAAATGAATTACCCCCCGATTGAAAAGTCATTTTTTATAGAAAACCGTAAATCGTTTTCCGATAGGCTTAAACTAAATTCGATAGCAATAATTAATTCAAACGATGAACATCACAGAACCGGTGATCAGTTTTATAAATTCAGGCAAAACTCTGATCTCTTTTATTTAACGGGTATTGATCAGGAGAAAAGCGTTTTGATTATTGCACCCGATTGTCCAAACTCCAAGTTGCGTGAAGTTTTATTCATTTTAAAAAGCAACGAAAAAATTGAAAATTGGTATGGGCATAAATATTCAATCGCTGAAACAAAGGAAGTTTCGGGAATCAAATCGGTTTATTGGCTTGATAGTTTTGAATCCGTTTTAAATGAAATAATGGGTTTATCTGAAAATATTTATTTAAACTTAAACGAATATCCGAAATTTTTAACTGATGAACCATCACGTGATTTGCGTTTTATTAAAAGAATAAAAGAAATTTATCCATTACATAATTATCGTCGGGCTGCACCGATTCTTTGGAAACAACGAACAATTAAATCACCAACAGAAATTGAATTTATAAAAAAATCATGCGAAATAACCGAAAAAGCTTTTAGGCGAATTCTTAAATTTATTAAACCCGGAGTCATGGAATTTGAAATTGAAGCTGAAATTGAGCATGAATTTCTAATAAACAAGGCTAACGGTAGTGCTTACGAACCCATAATTGCAAGTGGCAAAAATGCCTGTGTTTTACATTATATCGACAATAATAAAGAATGTAAAGACGGTGAAATGGTTTTGATGGATTTTGGTGCCGAATATGCAAATTATGCTGCTGACCTCAGCCGGACAATTCCTGTAAACGGAAAATTTACAGAAAGGCAGAAACAGGTTTATGAAGCTGTTTTGAGAGTTCAAAAAAAGGCAATCAGCCTGATGGTTCCCGGAAATACTATCGAAAATCTTAACAAAGAAGTCAATAAAATTATGGAAACCGAATTGATCAGACTCAATCTTTGCAATAAAACTGATTTTCAGGATAAGGATAAAGCAAAAAAAACCCGTTCAAAATATTATATGCACGGGGTATCTCATTTTCTCGGTCTTGATGTTCACGATGTCGGGTCAAAAATATGAAGTTTTCAAGCCGGGGATGGTACTCACCTGTGAACCGGCAATTTATATTAAAGAAGAAGGAATTGGAATTAGAATTGAAAATGATATTCTAATAACGGAAAGCGAACCGCTTGATTTAATGAAAAATATCCCGCGTGAGGCAGATGAAATCGAAAACCTTATGGCGGAATGATAAACCATTAAAATGGTTAGCGAAACTGCATGACTTAAGCAACCCACGACTTTAAGTCGTGGGCTGTTAATGAAACATGAAAACAATTAACCGTTTTAACGGTTTTATAAAATGATTTTTTTTAAACCGACTTTACCCGAAACTTCAAACCCGAAACTTTTAAACAGTAACCATTTAACAATAAAACCATAAAACCATGAACCAATTTCATGAATTTTATTAATTTCGAGCCGAAAAATTAAATACTAACATTTTAAAAATATTATCTTATGTTCGATAAAAAAGTTTATATAGAAAGAAGAAATAAATTAAGAAGCGAAATGAAATCCGGTATTGTGTTGATCTTAGGCAATGGCGAAGCTTCGTATAATTATCCAGCAAATACTTATCATTTCAGACAAGATAGTAATTTCCTATATTTCTTTGGGTTGGATCATCCCGATCTTGCAGGAGTTTTTGATATTGACGAAAATAAAGATTATATTTTTGGCAATGATGTTGATATGGATGATATAATCTGGATGGGGCCGCAACCATTGATAAAAGACAGGTCAGCCGAGGTTGGTATTGAAAATACTTTGCCAATGAATGACTTAGCCGGTTTTTTAAATGATGCTATCAAAGCGGGAAAGAAAATTCACTTCCCACCGACATATCGTGGCGAACAAATGATTCAAATAAAACAACTTCTCGGAATTCTGACAGCAAGAGTTGATGATTATGTTTCTGAGGAATTGATCAAAGCAATCGTAAAACTTCGTTCAATAAAAGATGAATATGAAATAGCCGAAATCGAAAAAGCTGTTGATATTGCTTACCTTATGCACACAACTGCAATGAAAATGGCAATGCCCGGAATTGTTGAAAGAGAAATTGCAGGAACCATCGAAGGCATCTCAATCGCAAAGGGAAACCCAGTTTCTTTCCCTGTTATTTTGAGTATCAACGGACAAACTTTACATAATCATTATCATGGAAATACTTTGGTAGAAGGCAGAATGATGATAACCGATGCCGGTGCAGAAACCACTATGAATTATTCAAGCGACATCACCCGGACAGTTCCTGTTGGCGGAAAATTCAACCGGAGACAAAAGGAAATTTACGAAATTGTGCTTGCTGCAAATATGAAAGCAATAGAAGCAATAAAACCCGGTATTTTTTATAAAGAGATTCATTTGCTTGCATGTAAGGTGATTGCCACAGGTTTAAAAGAACTTGGTTTGATGAAGGGCGATATTGATAAAGCCGTTGAACAAGGAGCACATGCACTGTTTATGCCTCACGGACTTGGCCACATGATGGGTTTCGATGTTCACGATATGGAAGGCTTGGGTGAAAATTATGTCGGTTATGATGAGACAATTAAAAGAAGCGATCAGTTTGGTTTGGCTTTCCTTCGTCTCGCACGTAAACTTCAACCCGGTTTTGTCCTGACTGTTGAGCCCGGATGTTACTTTATTCCTGAATTAATAGACCAGTGGAAAGCTGAAGGAAAATTCACGGAGTTTATTAATTACGAAAAAGTTGAAACCTATAAAGACTTTGGCGGAATAAGAATTGAAGATGATATTCTTGTAACCGAAGATAGCTATCGGGTACTCGGTAAACCAATCCCGAAAACCATTGAAGAGATTGAGGCTATAATGGGGGAATAATAATGGGGTTAGTATGAAAAGCCACAGATTCACTAATTAAAAAATGATTAAAAAGGGAAAACATTGATTTGTTTCCCCTTTTTTGCATTTAAGCATTCTATCATTCAATCATTTATTTAGAGTATCCGAGTTTTTCGCTTTGTTTTTTATAATATACTCTGTCGCCTTTGTTTAATGCGTACTTATAAACATCTGTATTTCCGGCTTTATTTTTATCCTTAGCATATTCTTTATATTTATGTTCATTGTTTGAACCATGCATTGGCAACACCAACTTAGGGCCAAAACTTTTTACAAGATAATCGTTTCCGCTAAAAAGCGCTACTTTATCTCTAAAACTGCATCCTGTAATCGGGACAAATGCAATATCTATATCGTCGTACTCTTTTGCAAGAAAATCTATTTCATCACTAAAATCTTTATCACCATCTTGAAATCTGTTTGCATGATCGCCGGGGTGAAAAATTGTTAATCCATCAACTTCAACCATAAAACCCTCACCGCTATCAGTTGACGATATTGCTGTTATCTTTACATTATCAATAGTTTTGTCGTTTCGTGGGGGGATATAGTTATAATTATCATAGGCAGTAGTTTCGAAACCCAAAACATAATTAATATCTTTAATGTTTTTATCCCATTCAAAAATACCTCTACTAAAATGATCACCATGAGTATGCGATGAAAAAACCATAACATTTTGTTTTGCAATTTCTTCGATATTTATTCTTCCATTATTAATGCTTGCAAAATCGGGATCATCTTCACGTTGCCAGTAGTCGAAAACAAGTAAATGATTTTTGGTTTTCACAGCATAGCCACTATGATTTAAATACCAGATAAATGCTTCGCCTTCTTCTATTTCTTTATTTAAAAGATCAGCTTTTTTAAAGGGTATATTCTTTTTACTTGCACCACTTTTGAAGAAATTATCTGCTATCTTTTTGTTGCCATGATAAACAGCGAAGTGTGCAGGTGTCCGGCCTTTTTTATCTTTTGCATGTATATCAGCACCATTTTTGATTAACTCATCAACACTATTTCCATATCCGGCAATTGCAGCATAATGGAGTGCAGTTTTTCCGGACTTATCGGCAATTGAAACATTGGCATTATTTTTTAAAAAAGCCTTCATAATTTCTGTTTTGTTCTTTTTTATTGCCAATATCAGAGGTGTTTCACCATTTTTATTCTGAATGTTTACATTTCCTCCGTTTTCACACAGAATATTTATACTCCTAATACTATCACTCCATGTTACATTATGCATTGGTGTATTTCCTTCAAGGTCTTTAACATTCGGATCAGCACCTTTTTTAACTAAATATTCCACAATTGCAGGATTACGCCATGATGCAGAGTGTAAAGGAGTTTGGCCTCTGTTTGTACAGCTTTCCCTTTTACATATTCCGGGCTCTAATTTTGCGCCATTTTCAATAAGAATTTTGACAACATCTATATTTCCATGTCCTGCAGCCGATGTTAAAGGTGTATTTCCAAAATCATCAAAAACATTTACTTTACATCCTTTGTCTATTAATAGTTTAATAAGCTCAGGATTATTATTTTGTGCTGCAAGTTCTAACCAGGTAACATTATCTTCCATCTTGCAATTAATATCAGCACCTTTTTCCAACAGATACTTTGCAACATCGTAATGCCCTTTTTCAATAGCTGACTTTAATGGTATTATCCCTAATTCATCAACAAAATTTACATCAACATTCTTTTCTTCAACCAAATATTTTATGATTTCAATTCTGTTACCTGAAGCTGCCCAAAATATTGGAGGACTACCATCTTTATCTCTTGTATTATAATTTAATCCTTCTGATTCTAAATATTTAAACATTTCCAAATTACCTCCATAGGCTGCCCAATGAATCAGGCTTGATTCATCATCACATTTTGCTTTTATATCCATTCCTTTTGAAACACAATATTTCATTATTTCAAAATTGCCTCCCATACAAGAATATTGTAAAGGGGTTTGTCCTCGCGAGTTTTTAGCTTTAATATTTGCACCTTTGTCAAACAAATATTTAAAGGCCTCGAAATCTGATGCCCAGGCAGCATAATGAAGAGGTGTATTGCCAAAATCATTTGCTCTGTTTATGTCGGCACCTTTTTTTATAAAGAACTTTACCAGTTCGGTATGCCCGTCGGCAGTTGCCACAATAAGTGGTGTAGAACCTCTGGGGTTTGGAGATTCAAGTAAAGAAATATCCTGATTTATTATTTGCTTTACTTTTTCAATATTATCATTATTAAGTTCTTTGTGGAGTTCATCAGCTTTATTATTTGTTTGCCCAATGGCAGATACATTAATAATAAAATAGAGAATAAGACTTAATACTGAAAACTTTGTTACTTTTAAATTTCTTGTGTTTGTCATATTTTTATAGTTTTAATTTAGCCATCAAAATTCAGATATTTTTATGGTTTTACAAACTGAATTTCTATTAGCGGTCATGAATTTCGATAAACGGTAAAAACCTAACGCAGCTTTGCTGCAAACAAAAATAGAACACTGATTTGACTGATTAAACTGATTAACACTAATTATTAATGTAGAAAATCGTTTAATCTATAATTTTATATAACATAAACTTTGTGAAAAAACAAAGTTTTACAGGATAATAGTATAAAATGCTTTAATTTTTCATTACAATTAAATCTTTGATAATAAATGGCTTGAATATTACAATATTGAGCTTTTTCATTTTGTATATATTTTATTTTAGCATTTTCGCATTCAATCATTTTCGCATTTGTCAATATTCCACTAAATTTGTAGTAATTCCAAAATTAGAATAATGCAAATAATTCTTAATAATAAACCACTTATCGAATAATCTAACCACTCGACAAAAAAATATTGATTTATCCGGGTAAGTATTTGTAGATTTGCTGATACACTGATTTGGTATGAAATGAAGAAAAAAACAAATTCAAAACTCTTTTGGGCACTACAGGTGCTGGGATGGACAGTTTATGCCTTATCGATGTATTTTCTTTTTTCTAAATCGAAACCAGATGATTATGTAAGCAAAGCCCTGTTTCTATATTCTTATGTTTTAGGGTTTCTGATGACCTCATTTATTTTAAGATACTTTTATAGATTTTTAAGAAGAAAAATCAAATCCATTCGATGGTTACTCGCAGCCGTATTTTTAACTATTCTGATAATAGTTCCTCTTTGGTATTTCATAGATGTTTTCTCAAGCATGCTGTTTTGGGAAAGTTCAGGAATAACATCCTTTTTTAAGAAAATTAGTATTCGCATGTACCTGCAAAACAACTTTATGATTTATGTTATTTATTGTGGCTGGACTGCTTTATATTTTAGCATTAAATACCGGATTGAATGGCAGGAGGAAAAGAAAAGATCGGAAGAAGCTTTTCATCTGGCACAAAAAGCACAATTTCAAATGCTAAGGTATCAGCTTAATCCACATTTTTTATTTAATTCATTAAATTCAATAAAAGCTTTGGTTGAAGAAGATAAGGCTTCGGCAAAACAAATGATAACTGAGCTTTCTGACTTTTTAAGATATTCATTAAAAGATAAAGATATTGCGTTCAGGCCACTAAAAGAAGAGTTAGATGCCTTGAAACTTTATCTTTCAATTGAGAAAAAGCGATTCGAAGAAAAAATTCAAATTAGTTATGATATCCCTGACGAAACTATCAACAAACAAATTTTAAATTTCCTAATACATCCTATTATCGAAAACGCCATTAAGTATGGAATGAAAACATCTAAATTACCTCTTGAAATTAATATCAAATCATACATGGAAAATGATTTCCTTGCTATTGAAATTTGCAATTCCGGCAAATGGCTTGAATGGGGCGAAGCTGAAGGCCGGCATGGAACCGGAACCGGATTAGAAAATGTGAAGAAAAGATTAGAAAATACATATTTAAATGATTATCGATTCGAAATCAGTAAAGGAGAAAACAGAGTTTGTGTAAAAATAACAATGAAAACAAATGAGTAAGACGCCGAATAAAATATTATCAGCACTTATTGTTGACGACGAAAGGTTGTCAAGAATTGAACTAATATCTATGCTTAAACATTTTGAAAATATATATGTAATTGGTGAGGCAGATAATGTTGATCTGGCTATTAAGCAAATCGAAGAACACAAACCCGATCTGGTTTTTCTTGATATACAAATGCCCGGTAAATCCGGTTTTGATCTGCTTGATGAAATTGAAGTGGAAGCTAAAATAATATTTGTTACAGCTTATGATGAATACGCTATCAGAGCTTTTGAAGTAAATGCCTTGGATTATTTACCAAAACCGGTTTCACAGGAAAGACTTACAAAAACTGTCGAAAGAATTATTAATAATGACCCGAACAAAAACCTTATTGCAAAAAAACTCAAATATACTGATCGTTTGTTTTTGGAATTTGGAACCCAAATGTGTTTTTTAAAAATAAGCGAAATTGCATTTATTGCTGCCGAAGGAGATTATTCAATGGTCAATCTTATTAATGGTAAAAAAGGATTAGTTTCTAAATCGATGAAAGAATGGGAAGAAAGACTTCCTAAAGATTTCTTTTGTAGAATACACCGCTCTTCGATAGTAAATACTGAGGTTATCGATAAAATTGATAAATATTTTAACAACTCCTATAAAATAAGCCTGAAAGGAGTAAAAGAATCTTTAATTATAAGCAGGCGATATGCCAAAAAGATTAAAGGCTTATTCAGTTGATTCGTTTATTTATATTAGTCTTCCGACTTTTTCAATCTTTTTCTTTCAAGCTCATCTGGCCTGCATATATTTCTTCATTAGGATCAATAAAAAAATCATAATTTTGAAATAGATTTGAAAATATGAATTGGTTTGTTTTTTGGATAATTATTTACCTGATTTTGATTGTTTATCTCACTGTTAGACATATCAAATCACTTGATTTGGAAACTTATCTCGTAAACAACCGCAACACCCGAACTCTCCCGCTTGTGTTTACAACTTTGGCAACTTTTGTTGGTGGTGGTACTTCAATCGGGTTAATGGCAATGGGTTATGAGTCTGGTTTTGCCGCAATTGGAATTGGAGTTGCTTATGTTATCGGATTTTTTATTTTATCATTTTTTGCAAAAAAAATTCATACCATCGGGGTATTGCAAAACATTTATTCTTTTCCTCATTTTTTAAATAAAAAATACACAAAGAAAACACGTCCGCTATTTTCACGATTATTTTCCTCATCAGTCAGTGGGATTAATATTTTTATTTTCTTCTTTCTTTTAGCTGCTCAGTTTGTTGGAATGGCATCATTATTAAAATTTTCTTTTGATATCGGTTACCAAACTGCTGCAATAATTTCGTGTATCGTTGTGATCACATATACCGCATTTGCAGGTTTATCGGGTGTAATTATGACCGATATGTTGCAATTTATCGTAATTCTGATAATGATAATCCTGATTTTTATTCCGGGAATTTATGTTGACACAAATGCTTTAAAACTCCTGGATGAATTACCAAAAGAAATGCTTAACGGAACTTTTTACGGATTAATTTTTCTGATTGCATTACCAGTTTTTATCGCACCATCGGTATTAGTGCGGATGGATATCTGGCAAAGAATTTTAGCTGCTAAAAACCAAAAGACTGCAAAAAAGGTAAGTATTATATCAGGATTGGGAATGCTCCCATTTTACATTTTATTTCCATTGGTTGGGATGGCAATTCGCATCACGACCGACTCTGAAATAGAACCCAAATATGTTGCTTATTTATTTCTCGAAAAGCATTGCAACGAATTTGTTCTTGGTTTTGCCGTGGTTGGATTGTTGTCGGCTTTAATGTCCTCGGGCGATAGTTTTTTAAATATTATTTCGATTTCGGCAGTAAAAGATTTCCTTGGTTGGCGAAGAAGTAAAAAAACACCTTCAAAAAAATCCACTCAAAATAATATTCGTATTACAACTTTTGTTTTTGGAATAATCGGAATGCTGATTGCTATTATTTTTCCAAAAATTGTTGATTTAATGGTTGTCGGAATTGGAACAATTGTAATATTTGTGCCGGTAACATTTTTAGCATTAATTAAAAAGGAGGTTTATAAATTCCGATTTGCAGCAATTTCAAGTATATTATCGGGTTTTTTTGTGAATTTGGCTTTCTTTATTTTCGGAATTATCAATCCCGAAAAGTTTGAACCAAAATCATCTTTTATTCCTGCATTTATTGTTGCGGGTATTGCTTTGATGATTGGGATGTTGTTTTTAAAAAAGAATGAAAAAATTAAACATATTTTCCGCAGATTACGCTGATTTTTTTCTGCGATTATCTGCGCAATCTGCGGGAAACAAATTTTAAACAGATGGAATTAAGCATATTTTCTGATGAATCATTTATGAAAGAAGCTTTGAAAGAAGCACAAAAAGCTCTTGAAAAAAATGAAGTTCCGATAGGGGCGGTCATCGTTAGCAATAATAAAATAATTGCCCGAGCTCATAATCTTTGCGAAACTTTAAACGATGCCACTGCTCACGCCGAAATGCAGGCGATAACTTCAGCTTCAAATTTTTTCGGAAGCAAATATCTCAACGAATGCACTTTGTTTGTCACCCTCGAACCTTGCTTAATGTGTGCATCGGCCTCTGCCTGGTCGCAAATCGGTAAAATTGTTTATGGTGCCGATGATAAAAAAGGTTTTACTAAAATACCTCAAAACATTTTACATCCAAAAACGGAAATTGTTTCTGGAATTTTAAAAGATGATTGTTCTAAAATGTTAATTGATTTTTTTGAAAAGAGAAGATGATAAATGATTATTATTAAACTAATTAGTGTTGGATTCTGTATCCATCCATACGGGCTAACTTCGTTTCGCTTGCTTCGCTTCGTACGGATGCACTGCCGTAGTAAGGGAAAATATTGGAAATAAGGGCAATGACCATCGAATGATCCACCTACACTAAAGTTTCGGTGGGCAAGCAATCAAATGACAACTAAATGACAATTGAATGACCATCAAATGACCACCTTATCCACAATGGAAATACTTTTTTACAAGTTCCATTATTTTTTCTTCATCATTTCCTATTTCTTCTCTAATATTTTTATCGTTATGTTTTTTAAGATATTCAATTATCCAATCAATCATGCCTTCTGAAAAAACGTCATATTTAGTATAAATATCTTTTTGTTTTTCAAGACATTCGGCGGATTCATAACAAGAAGATGGTAATTGAGAAAGTTCTTCAAGCTTTGCTTTATTTTTTTCTTCAAAAATATTAATATCAACATAAGTTTTTTCGGCATACTCAAGAGCGTTTTTCATTTCAAATCCATGACGAGCGGCAACGCATAAACCTGCAAGTAATAAATGAATGTCAGCCGAACCATCAGGGCAACGAAACTCAACGGTTTGTTTATCTGAAAAATCTTTATTCGAAGGTTCTTCTTTAGGATTGGCATGAGATATCATGTCATTTTTTCCACACCAACCCAAAGGTACTCTTACCAATACCGAACGATTTCTGTCGCCCCAACAAATATTTGTAGGAGCCTCCTGATGAGGTACTAATCTGAAATATGATGTTGGATTTGTGTTTCCGAAAGCTGTGAGGGATGGTGCAAGGTCAAGATATCCTGCGATTGCTTTTTTAGCAGTATCGCTAAGTTTTCCGTTTTCAATCATTATGCTTTTCCCATTTTTAAGCAGTTTTGTATGAATATGTAATCCGCTTCCGGCTTTTCCGATAGTAATTTTAGGAGAGAAAGTAACCGTAACTCCATAATCAAAAGCAAGAGTTCTTAGGATCCATTTTGCAATAACCAACTGATCGGCGGCATCTTCAAGATTTGTTGTTAAAAATTCAATTTCATTTTGTTCGTATTCCAAATCACCAACAACAAAATTCCCTACTTCAGCATGTCCATATTTAATTTTTCCACCGCATTGTGTAATGGCTTGCATTGCTTCAGCTCTAAATTCTCCCCAATTCGAAAAAGGAGTGGATTCGTGGTAACCCCGTTGATCTTCAGCTTCAAAAAGTTCATCTTTTTCACCAATTATGTAATATTCAAGTTCACCCATTACCTCAAACGATAAACCGGTTTTTTCTTTTAAAACTTCATGCGATTTTCTTAATATGTTTTCAGGTGAACTGACTAAAGGCTCACCGTCTTTATTATAATATGAACATAAAATATCCAAACTCGGTATTTCGCTAAACGGATTTAAGAAAGCTGTTTTATATCTTGGAATCACATATAAATCGCTTGATCCGGCTTCAACAAACGAAAAAATACTTGAACCGTCAACTCTTTCGCCGGAGCTTAAAAGTGTATCTAAATGTTCCTTGTCGTTTATAATAAAATTCAGAGTCTTTAATCTCAAATCCCATCCAACATACCTAAAATTGATCATTTCAATGTTATTATCTTCGATGTACCTGATCAAGTCCGCTTTTGTAAAATCCTGAGGTAATTTGTTCAGGTACTGAACTAAAGGATTGGGATTCATTTCAATATTATTTTTCATAGTTTCTCAAATTATCAAATTTTTTGGGACGCCAAACTTATGAAAAAAAATGGAATATTTCGATAAATAAAATTTGAGCATGATTATAGAATGAAACTTGAAATTAGAAATTAGAAATTGGAAATTCAAGAGCAACCAAATTTCCAATTTCTAATTTCTAATTTCTTCAAAACACAAACACTTAAATATAAATCAGTTACCCAAATATAAACAGATGAAAAATACCTAAAATATAATTATTTATTAAAATATTTCTCTAACAGTTTTTGGGCAGCAATATAAGCACTCATTTTACCTGTAAGAACCTCTTTTTCAAATACCGGAAGAATTTCGGAAACATTTTATTAGAATAAAAATTATCTTTTAGGGTTTGATTGATGGTTTCAAACATTATGTGTTTTTCCTGCTGGAGACGATTTTCGACAAAAAACCCATTCTTTTTCGTAAGTTCAAAATACTCAAGAATCGTATCCCAAATTTCTGGTATTCCGGTTTTAGTAAAAGATGAACAAAGCTTTACTACCGGTATCCATGTCGATTCGGTTGGCGGGAAAAGATGTAGAGCATTTTGAAAATCCCTTTTTGCCAATTTAGCTTTGCTGATATTATTTCCATCGGCTTTGTTGATGACAATTGCATCTGCCATTTCCATAATTCCTCTTTTAATTCCTTGCAATTCATCGCCGGCTCCGGCAAGCATCAGCAATAAAAAGAAATCAACCATTGCATGAACAGCTATTTCGGATTGCCCGACACCAACCGTCTCAACAAAAACAGTATCGAAACCAGCCGCTTCGCATAAAATAATTATTTCTTTGGTTTTTCGGGCAACACCACCGAGAGAACCTGCTGAAGGAGATGGCCTGATAAAAACATTTTCTTTTGTTGAGAGGTCTTCCATTCGTGTTTTATCACCAAGAATACTTCCTTTACTTTTCATGCTACTCGGATCGATAGCGAGAACTGCAATTTTTCGGTTTTGCTCCGATAAAAAAACACCGAGAGCTTCTATAAATGTACTTTTCCCAACTCCGGGAGTTCCGGTTATACCTATCCGCAATGAATTTCCGGAATAAGGAAGACATTTTTCAATAATTTGCTGAGCAATTTTGTGATGTTGAGGTAAAGAACTTTCAACCAATGTGATTGCCTTGCTTAATATCGTTCGATTTTCGTCTAAAATTCCTTTAACATATTCATCAGTTTTAAGTAAAGAAGTTTTTTTTCTGATAAACTTATTAATTGCATCAGTATTTATTGATGGTGGTTGATCAACACCTTCAATAACTTTTAATGCTGATTTCTTGTTTTTTTGCTTTTCCGGCATATTCGTGGCTGGTGATATTACATTAACATTTCCACTTTTCCAATAAAATTTCTAACCTAATTAATTAATGGACTTACAAATTCTTCATCGTAATCATATAAATCCCCATAATCTCCCTTCTGACGATAATCAAATAGTTTTGAGAATAGCTTACCCTTTTCTTTGTCTATCTTTCCTGTTTTAACAAAATGAAGCCCAAATTGAGTTCTTACTCCATCGTGGGATTGGTTTTCAATACCATGTTTTAGTAGCAATGCAATTACTGAATAAAAACATGAATAATATAATCTATTTACAACAGTATTCCACTTTCCTTTTTCTGCCAAAATTAAAGCTTCTTCAAATGCTTCTTTGGCTCTATGAAATCTGTATTTAATATAATCATCTCGATTTTCTATAGTCATAATTTGATACCCTCCTTAGTAACATTTTTATAAAGTGGAGAATAAATCAAGGTACTATTCCAATATGCCTTGGGGTAAATAAATGTCGAAATAACCTGACCTGTTTCTATCTCAATATCATAAAGTTCATCTCTGAATTTATCTTCTATGTTATTCGTAACTTTACTTTCATCTATCAAAATCAGAATATCCCAATCCGAATCTGTTCTATAATTGCCACGTGCCCTTGAACCAAATAAATAAGCCTCTGCATAAGGGTCATTTTTGTGAATGCTTTCTGAAATTTTACCCTGTATAAAATTTTGCTTCATTTTATTTTGCTTTAAAATTCAAAAGTAATAATTTTTTTACAAACTGGGACAAAGTTGAATTTGTGTACGGACACACTTGCTACTAACTGATTAATAAAAAACAATTGTTAATTTCAGCGTTTAGGAATTTTAATTGAAATATTGGAGTAGTGGAGTGATGGAGAAATGGAATGAAGACTAACTACTGAAAACTGAGGACTAAAGACTGATGACTGATGACTGAGAACTGAGAGTAATGCCCATCTGACCAATCAAGCAGGAAATAAATAAATAATTAGAGCCTGTCCATAAAGTTGGTGTTTAGTTCAGAATGTTCGTTTTCGAGGCTTGCGAAGTCAAAAGAATGAGACGTTTACTTTTGTAAATAAGCATTCTTTTGACGAGCATAACGAAGAAAACGGACATTATGGACAAACACAAATTAATTCGGTAAAGAATAATTGTAGTATTTTGCATAAAATTTAAATTAATTGAAACTAACCAGGTTCATATTATTATTTCTGATTTGCATATTTACAATTACTCAAGGCTGTAGATCATCTTCTGCAATTGAAAGGCAGAAAAAATTCGAAAAAGCTGCTGAAAAAAAAAGAAATAAAAACATGAAAGTTTACGAAGATGGAGTGAAAAGACACAAAAATATGCAAAAAGAAGAAACCAAACAACAGATGAAAAAAACCAAACGACAATCAAAAAAATATAATAAAAATAAAAGGGAATCATTTTTTAAACGTATATTTGGGTGGATTTGTCGAGAAAAGAATTGTAGAAATTAAGGGAATAAGGGAGATAGAGGAAATATGGTCATTCGGTTGTCATTAAATGGTCACTCAATAGTATAACATCCAAATGACGCGAAGCAAATGACAATTGAATGACGCAAAGCGAAAGACAATTAAATGACTCAAAGCAAATGACAGCAAAGCACAACGAATATTCGATGACCATTTAAAATATGAGAAATATGAGAAATACATTATCACTCCAATATTTTTTACAACGAATTACTATCAATTACAACAAATTGCCACTAATTACAACAAATCACAACAAATTACCATCAATTACAATTAATTACATTTTACTTATTCTGAGTTTTGTTTTAGTTTCCCAAATTTTTTCACAAGAATCGGAGCAAATAGCTTTTAACAGAATAACAACCGAAAACATAAAGATCGAAAAAGGATTATCTCAAAATTCGGTGTTTTGCATTTTACAAGATCAGTTAGGATATATTTGGTTCGGTACATGGGATGGCTTAAATAAATACGATGGCTATAAATTTTACATTTATAATAAAAATAATGGTTTGAGTAGCCAGATTATCAATGCACTTTTTGAAGACAAAAAAGGTGATATTTGGATCGGAACCGATAAAGGGTTGAATAAATTTGACAGGGCGACGCAAAGTTTTAAACAATATCTGAATAATCCGGAAAATCCTCACAGCCTTGTTGATAATAATATTACATCAATAACTGAAGATAAAAACGAAAATTTGTGGATAGGTACGAATCATGGATTAAGTAAATTTGATAAAAAAACGGAAAGCTTTGTAAATTATTTAAATTATCCGGCCGATAATCGTGGTATTCGTAGTAATAATATCAACAAAATGTGTTTCGATGATAATGATTTTCTTTGGATTGCAACAAATTACGGTTTAATAAAATTTGACAAAGAAAATAATAGAGCAATTCGTTTTTATCATAAACCCAACGATCCTGAAAGCATAAATTCAAACACCATCCTTTCTGTTTACAAAGATAATAATAATGAAATCTATATTGGAACCGATAAAGGCTTAAATAAATTTAATAATTCAAAGCAAACATTTGTTAATGTTAAATATTGTTATGAAGATATAATTAAATCAAATCGAATTACCGCAATTTTTGAAGATAATTCAGGTAATTTTTGGGTCGGTACGAGTGAAAATGGAATTTTTATTCGGGAGAAAAATACAAATTGGTTTTCTCATCATGTAAACAAAATCTCTGATAAAAAAAGTATTAGCAATAATATGATATATTGTATCTATGAAGACATGACTTCAACAATCTGGGTAGGTACTTATAATGGTGTGAATAAAATTGATGAGGATAAAGGAGAATTTCGTGTTTATCGGCTTTTGTTACCAAAAACCGACAATCAGAGTGTAAACATAATTTATTCGATTATTGAAGATGAACCCGGAGTTTATTGGTTGGCTACTTTAGGCGGTATTAATATTGTGAATTTGAATACAGGTGAAAATACAATTATTCAAAATGACCCATACAATAATAATAGCTTAGCCGATAATAATCTCAAAGTAATAATTAAAGATCGAAACAAAAATTATTGGATAGCAACAGATCATTCAGGGCTTGATAAATTTGATAAAAAAACCAATGAATTCACTCATTATACGCATGAAATATTAGATACGAATTGTATAAGTAACAATAAAACAACATGTTTGATTGAAGACTATCTCGGAAACATTTGGGTAGGTACAAATGAAGGGCTAAATAAAATTGATCCAAAAACCGGAAATATCACAATTTACTTTAATGATCCCAAAAATCATGAAAGCCTTAGTCATAACCTTATTAATTGTTTTTTTGAAGATAGTGACAGTAATTTGTGGATAGGAACTGATGATGGATTAAATATGTTTATCAGAGAAAAAGACAAATTTATTTCATATAAAAATGATTCCTTAAACCCTTTAAGTATTAGTGATAATAAAATATTTTCGGTTTATGAAGATAAATCCGGGACATTTTGGATAAGTACGGTTTACGGTGGGTTAAATAAAATGGACAGAGAAAAAGACGAGTTTCAAAGTTATTCAAAAAAGGAAGGACTGCCTCACAATTTAATTTACAATATTCTTGAAGATAAGAATAATAATTTATGGATCAGTACAAACTGGGGTATATCAAAATTTAATACGTTTTATGAGAAATTCATAAACTATGATGTAACAGATGGCCTACAGGGTAATGAATTTAATTTGGGTGCATCGCTGAAAAGCAGGGACGGACATTTACTTTTCGGTGGAACCAACGGTTTAACTTATTTTATTCCTGAAAAAATCAAAGCTAATTTGAATAAACCACCTCTTGTATTAACATCTTTTAAAATTTTTAACGAAGAGCAAAAAAGAGAATTATTTAATAATGATACAATCAGATTAAACTATGATGATAATTTTTTCTCATTTGAATTTTCGGCTTTAAATTATTTTTCTCCTTTAAAAAATATGTATAAGTATAAATTGGAAAATTATGATAAAGACTGGGTCATTCGTGATGCAAACACGCGATTAGCCGAATACACAAAAGTTAATCCCGGCACCTATACTTTCAAAGTAATGGGATCGAATAATGATGGAATATGGAATGAGGATGAACTATTGATAACGGTTATTATTGATCCACCCTGGTGGGCGACATGGTTTTTTAGAATTTCTTTCGTGTCATTATTAATAGCAATGATATGGTTTCTAATTCGACGAAGATTTAAACACATTAAATCAAAGCATGAAGTTGAAAAAAAAGTGCTTCTTTTCGAAAAACAACTTTTTGATCTTGAACAAAAAGCTCTACGATTACAAATGAATCCGCATTTTATTTTTAATTCACTTAATTCAATTCAAAGTTTCGTAATTGCAAATGATACAAAAAAGGCTATTTTTTATCTTGCAAAATTTTCTCAACTGATGCGTTCAATACTTGCTAATTCAAGTGAGTCCTTTATTCCCCTAAGAGAAGAAATTAAAGCATTAAAATATTATTTTGATATTGAAAAATTACGATTTGATGATATGTTTGATTATCAAATTAATATCAGCGAGGATATTGATGACGAATTTTTTGAAATTCCACCAATGATTATTCAACCCTATGTTGAAAATGCTATTATTCACGGCTTATTGCATAGTAAGAAAGAGGGCTTTATAAATATAGATTTCCGTTTAAATGATAATAATAGTATTTTGTGTACTATTCAGGATAATGGTATTGGCAGGAAAAAATCCCAACAAATAAATGAAGAATCCGGTCTGAAACGGAAATCAAGAGGAATGATGATCACTAAACAACGATTAGATATCATGAACAAACAGAATAATGAAAACTACTCCGTAAAAATCACAGACCTGAAAGATTCCTCAGGAAAAGCTCTCGGTACAAGGATTGATTTGATAATTAATTATAAGGGTGGAGTGGTGGAGTGGTGGAGTGATGGAGTGATGGAGTGATGGAGTGATGGAGTTTTGGAGTGTTGGAGTGGTGGAGTATTTGGAGTGATGGAGTATTAGGTAACTAAATAAAGAAGCGGAAGAACGCAGAGAAGGAACTATTTTGCTGGGAGCAGTAACCGGATTACGAATTGAAGAAGAAGCAGATAAATATGCTTACCGAAAAGGATTTTTTGTACTTAAACAAAAAGGCGAAATTGTTGAAATCGTTAAAACGATTATTTACAAAGGTTTATATTATTTGGCTCACCACAATAAATTGTGGTGTTGTCTCAAAATATATCTGCATAAGATCCACACGAACTAACTTTGTATCGTAAGGTTTGTAATTTAACATTGGTGACTATATGAAATATAACATTTACAAAATAAAAGCGAATAATTATATTTCATCCCCTTTAGGTAAAAAAAATGCACGAATGAAATTGAAACCAGTCAAGGCTTCACTTCATGTGAAGACTTGACTACTCCATGGAGTAATGAAATTCCTGACCCTTTGAGTTTAATTTCCATCACTCCACCACTCCATTTCTCCATTACTCCAATTTTTTCTTCCATTATTCCAATTTTTTATTATTTTTGTCGTGGGGGTTTTTAGAAAATATTTTATGATTAGAGCTATTATAATAGATGACGAAAAAAAATCGAGAGAGGTTTTAACAGGCCTTTTAAACATGTTTTGCAAACAAGTTGAAATAATTGCAGAAGCAGATAGTGTAAAAACGGGATTAGAAGTATTATCAAAACATAAACCGGATGTAATTTTTCTTGACATTCAAATGCCGGATGGAAGTGGTTTCAAACTATTAGAAAAAATAGAAAAACCTGATTTTGACATTATTTTTACCACCGCTTATGATCAATATGCAATTAAAGCAATAAGGCATAGTGCACTGGATTATCTTCTCAAACCTGTGATTCCGGATGAGTTACAAAATGCAGTCAATAAACTTGAGATCAAAAGACAGAAAGAAAATAGTGAGAAAAATTTAGAAGTATTATTAAGCAACATTAAGGCTCCAAGTAAAAAATCATCCAAAATTATTCTTTCTACTGCCGAAAAAATTCACATAATCGAAATTGACAATATTATAAGGTGTGAATCCGATAATTATTATACGAGATTCTTTTTTACAAATTCTAAACCCATTTTAATATCCAAAACCTTAAAAGAAAACGAAGAGCTACTTTCAGAGAATAATTTTTTACGCATCCATAAATCTCATTTGGTAAATATAAAATATATTAATAGTTTTATCAGAAACGATGGCGGTTACATAGTTATGAGCGATGGTAGTGAAATACCCGTCTCAAGAAGAAAAAAGGAAAAAGTGTTGGAAATCCTACGTAATATTTGAGTGTTGGAGTGAAGGAGTAATGGAGTGATGGAGTGATGGAGTGCGGACTGATGACTGAATGACAATCGAATGACCATCAATGACAACTAAATGACTATTGAATGACAATCGAATGACTATATTAAATACCGTTACCTGATTTTTTTTTACCGAAAACTGATTAAATATTTATAATTTTGTAATTTTACATATTTTTACACAAAATCAATATTAATGGATGATTTTATATACATACTTATTGGAGCAGCTTGGTTAGCATTTACAATTTACTCAAAAAACCAAAAGCAAAAAAACAAAAAACTTCAAGGAAATAATTCTCAAACTGAAACAAGGCCACAAAAAGAAGGCATAAGTTCATTGTTTGAATCTTTATTTTCAGATGAAGAAATCAATACTCAGCAAAATCATTATGTTGAGAATGTTGAACAATCAAACATAATTCCTTCTTTGTCTGAAGTTAATTATTCTGAGAATTTATCTCAATTTCAGAAAACATCTCCTGAAATTTTTGAAAAAACAAAAGAGGAAAAAGATATTGATAATTACGAAGTTTTAATAAACGAAGAAATAATTAGTGGTAATGATATAGATTTTAATTTAAGAAAGGCGGTTATCTATTCTGAAATTTTAAGAAGGCCTTATAGTTAGCGGAACGAAGCTATAAACAAATTGGCATAAGTGATAGTTTGAAGTCGGGAGTCGGAAGTCAGAAGTCAGCAGACTGAGAACTGAGGACTGAATCCAAAAGTTTTCGGGGGAAGACAGAAGACTGATAATTACAAAACTAATACTTTGTTAATGCGAAAATATTTTTATTTTTTTAATAATGTCTTTTTTTTTTTTTGGATAATAGAAAAATAATATAGTATCTTTACCGACTTTTTATGCACAATGTATAATCTAATATAAAATTATATGGTATGTTAAAAAATTTACTTTTAACCATTGGAATAATACTGATAGCGAATGTATTAGTATTTTCACAAGGAACCCTACAAGGGAAGATCGTTGATAAAGAAACAAACGAACCGATTCCATTTGTTAATATCATAGTTGAACTTGGTGGAACTATGGTCGGTGGAGGAGCTTCTGATTTCGACGGTAATTATGTAATAAAACCTATTACACCTGGTAAATATGATGTTAAAGCCACAGCAGTTGGTTACAGGCCAATGCTTATCCAGGGTATGGTCATTTTTGGTAATAGAATTACGTTTTATGACGTAATAATGGAATCAACAGCAGAAAATCTTGAAGAATTTGAAATTGTTGAATACGTAGTACCATTGATCGATAAAGATCAAACATCAAGTGGTGCAACTATAACAAAAGAAGAAATCGCAAAAATGCCGAACAGATCGGCAAATGCCGTTGCCGCAACCGTTGGTGGTGTATATTCCTCCGATGGTGAACGTGGTAATGTCAGGGGAGCCAGATCAGATGGAACAATAATGTACATTGATGGAGTCAGAGTGCGTGGTTCATCAAGCCTGCCTCAGTCAGCCATCGAACAGGTTGACGTTATCTTGAGTGGGCTTCCTGCTCAATATGGTGATGCAACCGGTGGTATCATTAGCGTTACTACAAGAGGCCCATCACGTACTTTCGGTGCCGGTTTTGAAATGCAAACCTCTGAATTTCTTGATGCCTTCGGCTATAATCGCCTCGGTTTTAATATGCAAGGGCCATTAATAAAAGGTAAGGATAAAAACGGAACTGCATTATTAGGATATTTTATTGCAGGTGATATTAATCATAATAAAGACGGAAGGCCCACGGCTATTGGTGTTTATAAAGTAAAAGATGATGTCCTTGCAGGCCTAAAAGAAACCCCTCAAAGAGTTTCGGGATCAGGTTACGGTGTTTATCCGAATGCAGAGTTTATTAGAATGGACGATTTGGAACATGTAAAATCGACACAAAATACTGAAAACACATCCTTCAGTCTTTCAGGCAATTTAAATGTCAGATCAACAGAAACAACTACTTTGACATTTGGAGGTTCAATGAATTACAATAATCGCCGTGCCTATAGTTATTATGGATCATTATATAATTATGAAAATAATCCGCAGGTGATTTCAAGTACCTGGAGAGCTTATGGTAGATTCACCCAACGTTTCCCTTCTGATAATGAAAGCAATTCACTTATCAAAAACATTTATTATTCTATTCATGCTGATTATAGTAAAACTCATAACCTTACACAAGACCCGATACATAAAGACAATCTTTTTAAATATGGTTACCTCGGAAAATTCGATACACATACAATAAGATCCTATGGTGTTGGAGATGACACAGTGACTGGAATGACTGATATATGGATACATAATGGATATTTTGATACTGCCTATATCTTTAATAAGTCGGAAATCAACTCTGAAGTAGCAAATTACACCCAATTATACTATGACCTATATCCTGATAAATGGGGTAATTATTTTACTGAGGATGGTGATGGTAACTGGATGAATAGTGACCAGGTACAGCTTGGAGGTGGTTTGTTGAACGGCCAGAATCCAAATGCAGTTTATGATTTATGGGCTAATGTCGGAGGAAAATATAATGGTTACAATATTGGTGATTTCGAACAAATCGGTATTAACGCAAAATTTTCTGCCGACATTGGAAAACATGAGTTTCAATTCGGACTTTCTTATGAACAAAGGATAGACCGTGGATATGGTTATGCCCCTACTAATTTGTGGGGACTGATGCGAGGCTTAACAAACTTCCACATTATGCAGCTTGATGTTGAAAACCCCCAATATGTATATCGTGATAATGTTTTTCAAGACACTATATATTATTATAGAAAATACGATGACAATTCTCAAAGGACCTTCGATTATAATTTAAGACAAAAATTAGGACTTCCAACCAATGGCACCGATTTTATTAACATTGACTCTTATGACTTTGATACATATTCAATTAATTACTACGATAAAGACGGAAACAGAAAAACTGTAACCCTTGATGAAAATATTTTCTCTATTGATATGTTTAGTGCCGATGAATTATTGAACGATGGTAATTCTTACGTTGGATATTATGGTTATGATTATACAGGTAAAAAATTAACAACTAATCCAAGCCTTGACGATTTCTTTAATAAAACCGTAATGATTGGAGAAAAAGAAGTTTATACTCGTGAAATAGACGCTTTCAGGCCGATTTACGGAGCAGTATATATTCAGGATAAATTTGCATTCAAAGATTTGATTTTTAATGTAGGCCTTCGTATTGACCGTTTTGATGCAAACCAAATGGTATTAAAAGATCCTTATTTATTATTCCCCGCTAAAACTGTCGAACAAATACCGGCAGCTATTATACCGGAGGAAGGTATTCCTGAAAACATAGGAAATGATTTTATTGCTTATGTTGATGATATCGTACATCCTACAAGAATAGTTGGATTTCGTGAAGGAGACAAATGGTACACTGCTGATGGTACTGAAGTACACGATCCTGCCATTATTGATGCGTCAGGATTAAAACCTCTTTTAATTGACCCGACTCTTGAGCATGTAACTAGCGAATCATTTACAGATTATGATCCTCAGATCAGTGTAATGCCTCGTCTTTCATTCTCTTTCCCAATTTCTGATGAAGCCTTATTTTTTGCACATTACGATGTCTTAACACAAAGGCCGACATCCTCACTTAGAATGAATCCTATGAGTTATTATTTCTTTGAAACCAGTACCGGTGCAATTAGTAACCCTAACCTGAAACCAACAAAAACAATAGATTATGAGTTAGGTTTCCAGCAAAAACTTACTAATTCATCTTCTTTGTCATTTTCTGCTTTCTATAAAGAAATGAGGGATATGATTCAATATTACAGATTCTCAGGCGCATATCCGAGAGATTATTATACTTATATTAATATAGATTTTGGTACTGTAAAAGGTATGACTGTTTCTTATGACTTAAGAAGAACAAACAATGCGAGAGTCAGAGCATCTTATACTCTTCAATTTGCCGATGGAACAGGTTCTTCAACAGCAACATCTGCTGCACTTGTTCAATCCGGCCAACCTAATTTAAGAACTCTAAGCCCTCTTAACTGGGACAGGCGTCATGCTATCAATCTATTACTTGATTATCGTTTTGCTGATGGGAAAAAATATAATGGCCCGACAATCAAAAAGAAAGATAAAGTAACCGGTAAATATAAAGCAATTCAAATACTGAAAAACACCGGATTTAATATGACATTTAACGGAGGTAGTGGTACTCCTTATAGTAAATCCAGTAAAATTGTTCGTCTTGGAGCCCCCGGTTCACAATTACAAGGATCAATAAACGGGTCCAGATTACCCTGGCAATTCAGAATGGATCTAAGAGTCGATAAAGATTTTTATATCAGGTTTAATAAAGAAAAAGGTGAAAATGCCAAATTCGGTAGCTTAAATGTTTATCTACAAGTATTAAATGTTTTAGATTCTAAAAATATTATGGGTGTTTATCGTGCTACCGGAAATCCGGATGATGATGGATATTTGCTTGCTTCAGCATCTCAAACAGAAATCAACCAGAATTATGATCCACAATCTTTCAGGGATTTATATGCAATAAGAATTAATAACCCCGGAAATTATAGCTTACCAAGACGAATACGACTTGGAGTGATATTTAATTTCTAATTGAAATAGATCAATAAACGAATCAAAAAAAACAAAATAAAATAATTATGAAAAATATATTTAGAATAATATTTGCATCAGTATTTTTCATTCTGATAACAAATGCTATTTATGCGGAAAAGTATAAAGGCGAGAAATCCGGAAAACCTTCAGGTAATAATCTAAAGGAGACAGCTGCAGGTTGTGCCGGCGCTTCAGCTTTTAGGTTTTTAGACATAAATAATATCAGATGTAGAATAAATACCGGAGGAGATATGTGGTGGAACTTAGTTGATGTTGCCAGGTATTTTGTTCCGGCAAATGCTTTAACTACTTCTATGTTTTCCGCTTCGCTCTGGATTGGAGGACTTGATGTTAATGACCAGTTGAAATTAGCTGCTCAACGCTATCGGGGAAATGGAAATGATTATTGGCCGGGACCATTAACTATTGATGGAACCGCTGCTGTTGATGAAGAAACATGTACAAAATATGATAAATTCTTTATCACAACGCGACGGGAAATTGATGAATTTCTTGCCTGGTGGGAGGATAAAAGTGCTTATCCCGATTATCAAATTCCTAATTCAATTCTCGAATGGCCTGCTCATGGTGATAGAGATAAAGATCAAAGTTATTATCTCGCTCCATTTAAAGATGTTGATGGTGATGATGATTATGACCCGATTCAGGGTGACTACCCATATTATGATGTTGAGAATGTTTTATGTCCATCAAATTATGCAGGAGATCCAAATTTTGTTCCAACACCTACAAGAGAAGATGAAGAAGGTATTGTAACCGGTGGTATTTTATCTGACCAGGTAATAAAAGGTGATAAAAATTTATGGTGGGTTTTTAACGATAAAGGGAATGCTCATTCGGAAACTGATGGTGCTGCCATTGGTATGGAGATCAGGGGGCAGGCATTTGGTTTTTCTACTAATGATGAAATCAATAATATGACGTTTTATAGTTATGAAATTATCAACCGTTCAACATATACATTAACACAAACTTATTTTAGCCAATGGGTTGATACTGACCTTGGCTATGCGTATGACGATTTCGTTGGTTGTGACGTTAGAAGAGGATTAGGATATTGTTATAACGGAATACCAATTGATGGTAGTGGCACATCCGAAGCTTATGGTAAACAACCTCCTGCAGTTGGTGTTGACTTTTTCCAGGGCCCTTATATGGATCCTGACGGCAGAGATAATCCAAAATTTTCGGGAGACTGTTCAATTGTGAGCGATGCTATTGATGCCTGTGCAATTAATGGGGTCAATTTTGGTAATGGAATTGTTGACGACGAACGTTTTGGAATGCGTCGATTTGTTTATCATAATAATTCTTCCGGAAGTTCAGCTGTTAGAGATCCCAGATATGCTCCTGAATATTATAATTTTTTAAGAGGGATATGGAAAGATAATACAAGAATGATGTATGGCGGAAATGCTCACGGAGCTGGTACTGATGGGCCGGAGTGTGACTTTATGTTTCCAGGAAATTCCGACCCATGTAACTGGGGAACTGGTGGACAACCACCAAACGGCGGATGGAATATCAACAATCATTTCTGGACAGAGGAAACTGCTAATAATGATCCGGCTGATAGAAGGTTTATGCAATCGGCAGGCCCTTTTACTCTTGAACCGGGTGCTCTTAATTATATTACCGTAGGTATTCCCTGGGCAAGGGCAATGTCAGGAGGCCCATGGGCTTCAGTAGAACTTCTCAGAATTGTTGACGATAAATGTCAGGCTTTATTCGATGTTTGTTTTAAGGTTATTGATGGCCCCAGTGCACCGGATTTAACTTTCCTTGAATTAGATAAAGAAATTGTACTTTACTTAAGTAATGCAAAGGGTTCAAATAATTACAGAGAAGAGTATTCGGAATGGGATATTACTATTAGTAAAGCGAATTATGATTCTGTTTCAAAAGAAAACAGATATGATTCAACATATAACTTTGAAGGCTATCAGATCTACCAGTTGAAAGATGCTGACGTAACCCTTGAAAATATTCATAATCCTGATTTGGTCAGGCTTGTAGCACAATATGATAAAACAAATGGTGTTGGACAATTGGTTAACTTCTATTATGATAAAAAACTTGAAGCCAATGTTCCTGTCTTAGAGTGTGATGGGGGAGATGAGGGAATTGTTCATTCTTTCAAAATAACTGAAGATTTATTTGGTGAGGAAGATAGAAATCTCATTAATCATAAACAATATTATTATACAGCAATTGCGTATGCCTACAATAATTATAAAGTATATAACCAATTAAATCCGGATGATTTAGATGGCCAGAAAAGGCTATATCTTGCAGGTAGAAAAAATATTAAAACTTTTACAGTAATACCACATATTCCTGTTAATGGTGTTATATTTAATTCCGAATATGGTGAAGGCCCGGAAATGACAAGAATACAAGGCCATGGAAATGGGGGTATGGAAATTGAGATGAAACAATCATCAATTGATCTATTAATGGACAAAGAACCTTATGGTTATGTGGTTAATAAACTTGAAAGCGGAAAAAACGATACTGTGTATTTTGGTGATTCTACTAATGTACCGTTTATCAAAAATCCGGTTTACGAAACTTCACACGGACCTGTTGATATAAAAGTTGTTGACCCTTTAAATGTTAAGAAAGCGAATTATACTTTGAAGTTTTATGATTGTTTAACACCCCATGATGTTGATTCAACTGATATGGACAGTACGAATATTTCCCGCGCAAAATGGAAATTAGTAAATACTGATAATAATCAGGTTTATTATTCAGATACAGTAATTACAGTTAAATATGAACAACTCCTGCTTGACATTGGATTATCTGTAAATATCTTTCAGGGGTTCTTTCCAGGTCCAATTCCAGGTGATTCTTTATTTGAACAAAATCCTAATAACGGACTGATTGTTTCTTCTATTAATTATTCAGACAGTTCAAGTATGTGGCTTGGAGGTATCGAAGACAATAATATTCCTAATGATCCACGAAACTGGATACGTTCAGGTAATGCTGATGGTGATTGGAATGGTCCAACAGATTTTCTTGATCCAAAAGAAATTTACGAGAAAATATTACGTGGGACATGGGCTCCTTATATTTTAACCTCTTATTATCCGGAACAGGGCGGAACATCTCCCGCTTTGAAGGCACAATCGAAAAGTTTTAATAAAATGAGCGAATTAGCAAGTGTTAATATTGTTATTACACCTGATAAGACTTTATGGACAAGATGCCCTGTTATTGAAATGTGTGCAGATGAGGCTCTATCTGAAGGACATGTGGAAAGATTCAAAATTAGAGCAGCAAAATCTGTTGATAAAGATGGAAATCCTGCTGAAGAAGGAAGTGGTTCAAGTACAAATGATAATGATCCCAATTATATTAATGAATCAGGAATGGGATGGTTCCCCGGATATGCCGTTAATTTGGAAACAGGTGAAAGACTCAATATGATGTTTGGAGAAAATTCATGGCTTGTTGCTGAAAATGGAAGAGATATGCTTTGGAATCCTACATCAAATATTTTTTCAACCCCTGATTTTCAATTTTTATTTGGTGGAATGCATTATGTTTATATATTTGGAACTGCCCATCGTGATTTTGGGTCTGGTTCAAATACGTTTTCTTATGACTTTCCTGTTTATGATGCAGGATCAATGTTAAGATATTCAATAGATTCTGCTTTTATTACTCCAACTGCTGCAAATGTTTTCCCTCAATTCCTTTATTCAGGGGCAATGTATGTTGGCCTTCCTCTTTCAATTCAAAATGAAAACTGGTTAGACAATGAAGTTACTATAAAAATAAGGATTAAAAAGCCATATCAAAGGTATTACTCAAAACCAATGGAAGCCGGAATAGGAACAAATGATCGTTATCCGGAATACAAATTCACAACAGATGGTATTTCAGCTACATATACAAATTTGGAAAAAGCAAAAAGTGACCTTGATCTTATCAACGTTGTTCCAAATCCATATTATGGATATTCAAGTTATGAACATAACCAACTTGATAACCGGATAAAAATTGTTAATCTTCCAAAAACCTGTACAGTTACAATATATAGTTTAAACGGTACTTTGATCAGACAGTTTACAAAGGATGAACCTGCGACTTACTTAGATTGGGACTTGAAGAATTTTGCAGGAATTCCAATTGCAGGGGGTATTTATCTAATACATATCAAGGCTGAAGCCGGTGAAAGAATTGTTAAATGGTTTGGATCTCTGCGTCCTGTCGATTTAAACGCTTTCTAATAAATAATATGCTAAACTTGAATTCAAAAACAATAAAAACAAAAAGTATGAAAAATATTTATAAATACTTGGTTACAATAATATTAATAGGATTGTTGGCAATTCCTGTTAATAATTTATTAGCAGGAAACAAGGATAGATCAGGACAAGCCGGAGCTTATGAATTATTAATAAACCCATGGGCTCGTAGTGCGGGATGGGGAGGTGTAAATATCTCGAATACCCGTGGACTTGAATCAATTTATTCTAATGTAGCGGGCCTTGCCTTTACAAAAAGAACGGAATTAGTGTTTTCCAATACACAATGGCTGCAAAATTCTGATATCAAAATTAGTTCATTTGGTTTTGCTCAGCGAGTAGGAGAAACAGGTGTATTTGCTGTAGCAATTATGTCTTTAAATCTGGGCGATATTGAGATCACTCAGGAAAATTTACCTGAAGGAGGAATAGGTACTTATAACCCGAATTTCATGAATATTAATATCGCTTATTCAAAAGCATTTTCCAGTAGTATTTATGCCGGTATTAACTTAAAAATAATATCCGAATCAATATCTGATATCAGTGCACAAGGAGTAGCAATTGATGCTGGTATTCAATATTTAACAGGAGAACGCGAAAATATCAAATTCGGTATTACTTTAAAAAATGTTGGCCGGTCTCTAAGTTTTAATGGTGATGGTATGTCATTTAGGGCTATTATTCCTGGTGATGACCACAACAAATTTACAGTTGAACAACGCTCTGCCAATTATGAACTCCCGACACAATTAAATATTGGTGCCGCTTATGATTTCCTTTTTGGAGATGAGCATCGTTTTACTATTGCCGGTAATTTTGCCTCAAACGCATTTACTAAGGACCAATTCATTTTTGGTTGTGAATATTCTTTGAAAAAATATTTATTACTAAGAGCCGGTTATACTTATGAAGATGGTATTACGGAAAAGAAAAACAGAACAACTTGGTTTACAGGACCAAGTGCAGGTTTCTCTATACAAGTTCCTTTAAATAAGGAAAAAGGTTCTTTGTTTTCTGTTGATTACTCTTTCAGAGCTACTGATCCCTATACGGGAATTCATTCAATAGGTGCAAGGATAGATTTGTAAATAATTAGTACTTAGAGTGCCTAAAGTTTAGAGTTAGCTAAAGTTTAATTGCTGAACAGATACATATATTTTTTATAAAACAATTCATACTTAAGGACCCTTTAACGAGGGTCTTTTTGTCATTTATTATCAAACTAAAAACAATAACGATGTCTGAAATTAAGTATTTTTCAGAAGAAGGATTTAAAAATTTAAAAGACGAACTAAATCAGTTAGTTAATATTGAAAGACCTTCAATTTCACAACAAATTGCAGAAGCAAGAGATAAAGGAGATTTATCGGAAAACGCTGAATACGATGCTGCAAAAAATGCTCAGGGTTTGCTTGAGTTGAAAATTTCAAAACTTCAGGAAACTATTAGAACCGCAAGAATTATTGACGAATCAAAACTTGATGATTCCAAAATTTTAATTCTTTCCACAGTTAAAATTAAAAATCTGAAAACCGGTGCACAAATGTCTTATACTCTTGTGCCGGAAAATGAAGCAGAAATTAAATCAGGAAAAATCTCTGTTAACTCACCTATTTCAAAAGGTTTGTTAGGGAAAAAAGTTGGGGATAAAGTTGAAATTGAAATTCCAGCAGGAGAAATTCAATTTGAAATCATTGAAATCTCAAGATAAATATCAAGGTAAATGCATGATAATATATTTTTCTGAATTATAAAAAAATAACAAATCAAAAGCATGAAAATTCAAATAAATATCAAATACAAAATTTCAATGAACAAAAACTTATGATAGTCACATATATTGTTGGTAAATTGTTGTTTATATTGTAGTTTTGAATTTTGAATATTTTAAAATTGGAAATTATTTGTTTTTTGTTTTTTGATATTTAGGATTTTTATACATTTGCCCTAGTATAAATACCCGCATATTAGTAATTTAAGCTTTAAAGTTATGCCAAGTATATTTTCAAAAATTGTGAAAGGAGAAATTCCTTGCTATAAAATTGCGGAAGATGAAAAATTTCTTGCGTTTTTAGATATTAATCCTCTTTCTATGGGACATGCTCTTGTTATTCCTAAAGAGGAAATTGATTATATTTTTGACCTAAATGATGAATTATACAATGAAATGTTTTTGTTTGCGAAAAAAGTATCAAAGGCAATTGGAAAAAGTGTAAAATGCATTAGAATTGGCCTTGTGGTTTATGGCCTTGATGTGCCACATGCGCATATTCATTTAATTCCTCTTTTAGGAAATAATGACATTGACTTCAATAAACCCAAAATAAAATTGAGTGATGATGAATTCGTGGAATTGTCAAAAAAAATTAATTCTGAATTTTTACTTTAATTTTTATACCTCTGTTTTAAAAAAATCAATTATTAGTTACCTTTATAAAGAAGCAAGAAGACTGCTGTCTGATATTAAATATCATAATATAACTTTTGAAGCAATTACTTACGGATTTGGGATTGCTTCAAAGTCCTCTTTTAACCATGTGTTTAAAGATATTTCAGGAATCACCCCATCATTTTATTTAGAAACGGTTAAAACTATATAAATTAAGTTTTTTTAAGAAATTTTATGTAATATTTAAGATAACAAACTAAATAATACTCATAATTTTGATTTTTTATTTATTTAAATAATACTATTATGAGAACAATTATTTTACTTTTTTCCATCTTATTTACTTCCCTATTTACTTTTTCCCAACCAACCGTCGAATGGTCGAAATGCTATGGCGGTAGTAGTAACGATTATGGATATTATATTCAATCGCTTGATACCAACGTTTATGTAATATCCGGTGAAACATGGTCAGATGATGGTGACGTTTCAGAAAATCATGGCTTATCTGATATATGGATGCATAAAATTGACAGTATCGGAGGATTTCATTGTCAAAAATGCCTCGGAGGTTCAGATGAGGATTTTGCGAAAGCGGTCAGGGAGACTTCCGATAAAGGACTTATTATTTGTGGTACCACACTATCAAATGATGGAGATGTTTCAGGAAATCATGGTTTACAGGATTTCTGGATAGTTAAACTGAATATGTTTGGTGAAATTGACTGGCAAAATTGTCTCGGAGGTTCGGAATCGGATGTTTCACAATCAATCCTGCAAACTCAAAATGGAGAATACGTTGTTGCCGGAATTACCAATTCGGTTGACGGCGATGTAACAAATTCATTTGGTGAGGATGATTTCTGGGTATTGAAGCTTAATGGCTCCGGGGAGTTAATTTGGCAAAAGTGCTTCGGAGGTAGTAGCGAGGATAGGGCGTACTCAGTAAATGAAACTTCAGATGGGGGGTACATAATTGCCGGTGAATCTCACTCAATTGATGGTGATGTTTCCGGGAATCACGGAGGTGGAGATATTTGGGTAATCAAACTGGACAGCAATGGCGTAAAACAATGGGCGCATTGTTATGGTGGGACAGAAGATGAGTTTGCCTATTCCATAAAACAGGTTTCTGATGGAGGTTATATCGTAGCAGGTGGTACCATGTCAAACGATGGGAATGTTACAACCAACCATGGATCTGTTGACTGCTGGATCATTAAACTTGAAAGTGAAGGAAACTTACAATGGCAAAAATGTTATGGTGGTAGTGATGAGGATTTGGCTTATTCGGTTGAAACCACCACTGATGGCGGTTATATCTTTTCAGGATACACTGAGTCAGATGATGGAGATGTAAACGGGAATCATGGATCGAGAGATGGATGGATTGTTAAAATTGACGGGTCGGGAGTTTTGCTGTGGCAGAGATGTATTGGCGGTAGTGCTGATGATGAAACTGCTTGTGTACAAAAAACATTCGATTTAGGGTATGTGGTTGCCGGATATACTAATTCCAACGATGGCAATGTAAGCGGAAACCATGGATATAATGATACCTGGATAGGTAAACTAAATGAAACAACCACCGATATTGAAGAAAATAGCGTCAACTCCAAAAGGGCTTATGTTTACCCAAATCCTTTTACTCAAAACACAACCATAGAATTCAACAATGCACACCATAAGGAATACAGCCTGATTATTTGGAACACATCCGGCAAAATTGTCAGGATAATAAATAACATTACCACCGAAAAAATTGAAATTTCAAAAGAAAGTTTACCGAGTGGGCAATACATTTTTGAAATAAAAGGAGAAAAAATATTCAGAAACAAAATAATAATACACTAAATCAATTGATTATTTTTGATTGTCGATTGCCTGCCCGTCCGAAATGAAATTAAGGCGGGATAATTGAAACCCTTCGGGGAATAATGAAGTAAGGATTTTCGTTGCGAGTTGCATGTTGCGAGTTTTGCAATGACTAACTGAAACTCAAAACCTGAAACTTTTTTAATTCCTGCTTGTCAGCTTTGTTATTTCCTAATAAGCCCTTTCATTTTTCCCTTCACAATAATTTATAAAAGATTTATTAACGACTTTATTTCCACCGGGGGTAGGATAATTACCTGTGAAATACCAATCGCCTTTGTGATTTGGACACGCTTCGTGTAAATCTTCAATGGTTTGATAAATTATTTTTACCTCGGCATTAATTTCTTTTGATGTTAAAATTTCTGAAATTTTCTCCGAGATCCTTTCAGGTGTAAAAGCTTTATAAATTTCTTTTACATAATTAATTATATCTTCTTTAGGTAGATTCTCCTGATTTTTTGATTTCTTATAAATTTCGTTGATGAGATTTTGTTGATTTGTTTCATTTATAAGTTCGATAACTGCTTTAAATGCAATAAAATCATTCAATTTAGCCATATCAATTCCATAACAATCAGGATAACGGATTTGTGGTGCAGATGATGCCACAATTATTCGTTTCGGGCCAAGCCTGTCAATAATTCTTAAAATGCTTTTTTTAAGAGTAGTACTACGGACAATCGAATCATCAATAATAACAAGATTATCAACTCCTTTCTTTACAGTCCCATAAGTGATATCATAGACATGAGCAACAAGGTCATCCCGTTGATTATCCTCAGTAATAAAAGTTCGCATTTTAATGTCTTTAACTGCAACTTTTTCTATCCGTGGTTTTAGTTCTAATATTTTCTCGATATCTTCATTTGTTGCTTTCGCACCCAAATTCAGTAATTTATCTTTTTTCACTTTATTACAAAAGATTTCCAATTCTTCAATCAACCCACGAAAAGCAACGGATGCTGTGTTTGGAATATATGAAAAAACTGTGTTAGTAAGATCGTGATCAATGGCTTTTAGAATAGATGGAGCAAGGAGGTTTCCAAGCTTTTTTCGTTCTTTGTAAATATCTTTATCAGTTCCTCGCGAAAAATAAATTCTTTCAAATGAACATGATTTTTTTTCAACAGGATTTTTATAGAGAAGCTCATTAACTTTTCCATTTTTCTTGATAATCAAAGCATATCCTGGTTTTATCTCATGAATTGTTTCTACATTTACATTAAATGCAGTCTGAATTACAGGTCGTTCGGATGCAATCACAACAACTTCATCATCTTTATAATAAAATGCAGGGCGAATTCCGGCAGGATCTCTTAAAACAAATGAATCGCCATGCCCAAGAAGCCCGGCAATTACATAGCCACCATCCCAATACACAGATGAATTTCTTAAAACATTTTGTAAATCGATTTGTTCAGCAATATTTAGTGAAATTTCTTTCTTTTTAATTCCTGATTCCTTAAAATTTTGGTATAGAACTTCGTTTTCCTCATCAAGAAAATGACCTATTTTTTCGAGTATCGTTATTGTATCCGAAGTTTCAACAGGGTATTGGCCTAATTCAATCAGTTTTTGAAAAAGCTCATCAACATTAGTCATATTAAAATTTCCCGCAAGCACTAAACTTTTTGTCATCCAATTATTTTTTCTAATCACAGGATGAAGATTTTCGATAAGATTTGAACCAAAAGTACCATATCGCAAATGCCCTAAAAATAATTCTCCGGTAAATTCTATATTTTGTTTCAACCAGTCAGTATCCATTAATCTGTCAGGATGTTCCTTTTGAAGTTTTCTGATTTTTTGAAAAACTTGTTTAAAAACATCAATTATAGGTGTTTGGGAATTTGATCGAATTCTGTTTATATATCTGTTTCCGGGTTCTAAATCGAATTTGATATTTGCAATTCCTGCTCCATCCTGCCCCCGGTTATGTTGTTTTTGCATCAAAAGATGAAGCTTGTTTAATCCATAAAACGAAGTTCCATATTTGGCAAGATAATAACCTAATGGTTTTAATAATCTGATTAATGCAATTCCACATTCGTGCTTGATCAATTCACTCATATTGTATATATTTTTTACAAATTTACAGAAAAGCTTTTCCTTATGAATTTTTATTTTATTTTTATTGGTGTTTTCCTGCTTTTCGGTTTCAATTATCAATCGGCAATTAAAAATAATCAATTGATTTAGTAACTTGCAGAGATTGCTTTGTCGATTGTTATGCAGACTTTGTATATTTGCAGGAAAAGAAAATATTTATTTTATAAAAATTAAAAATAATATAATGAAAATAAGTGCTCGAAATTTCAAAACATTTTTGATTCTAATATTTAGTTTAACAATTATTAATTTTACTTTTTCACAGGATAAAAGCGATTGGGAAGGTGATTTTCCAGACGGATGTACTTCAATTACAGTTGGTAAAAAAGCTACTTCAGATGGTTCGGTAATAACTTCGCATACTTGCGACAGCCATAGGACACGATCATGGATAAATATAATTCCGGCAAAAGATCACAAGAAAGGTGATATGGCAAAAATGGTAAAAAGAGTGGCTTGCGATACTTTTGCAATGCCAATTTATCAACATGACCTTGTTGGCGAAATACCACAAGTCGATCATACTTATGGTTTTATTAATTCTGCATATCCTTGCATTAATGACCATCAACTTGGTGTTGGCGAATCTACTTTCGGAGGGAGAGAAATTCTCCAATCCGATACCGGCCTGATAGATTGCCAGGCTCTTGTTCAGCTTATGGTTGAGAGAAATACAACTGCAAGAGATGCGATAAAAATGGCAGGTGAGTTAACGAAACAATATGGTTATATTGATGTTGGTGAGTGTCTTACAATTTCCGACAAAAATGAAGTATGGCATTTTGAAATCGTTGGCGTAGGTAAGGGAAAAGTCGGATCAATTTGGGCAGCACAGCGGGTTCCTGACAATCATCTTTCTGTAAATGCCAATGCAAGCACTATCAAAGAAATCGACCTAAATGATACTGATTATTTTATGGCTTCTGAAAATGTTTTCCAGATAGCAAAAGATAGCGGTTGGTGGAAACCTGAAGACGGAGAATTCAGATTTTGTTATGCTTATGCGCCTCACAGCCGGACTTCTCTTGCCAGCCGAAGACGAGAATGGCGTGTTTTTGATATCGTTGCATCATCATTAAAATTAGATCCAAATGCGGAAAACTATCCTTTTTCGGTTAAACCGGATGAATTAGTTAGCATGGATAAACTTGTTACAATTTTTCAGGATTATTATGAGGGAACACCATTTAATATGATAAAAGATTTAACTGTTGCTGATGATGACGGAAAAATGGTCATTTCGCCTTTGGCAAATCCGCAAATGCCTTACGATGAAAATAAACTTTTTAAAATTAACGGCGGCTGGGGTTGGCGAGGTGAGCGATCAATTGCTCGCTGGTACACTATGTATGCTACAATTATTCAATCCCGCGATTGGTTACCGGATGAAATCGGTGGAGTAGCATGGATCGCAATGGATAATGTTGCAACTTCAATTTATATTCCTGTTTATTGCAGTGTTAGCGATTTGCCAACTGCTTATAAAACTTCCGGCAGAGAGAAAGGATACACTAGAGAATCGGCATGGTGGGCTTTCAATCGCTTAGGAACACTTGGTGTGCAACGCTGGGGGGACATGAGGAATGATATTGATGCAGTTTGGGACCCCATGCAAAAAAAGTTCTTTGCCGAGCAAAAAGAAATTGACAAAAAAGCTTTGGAAATGTTCAATAAAAAACCCAAAAAAGCTATTGAATTTCTAACCGAATATTCAATAAAACAAGGCGATAAAGTTGTAAAAGAAGCCTGGAAACTTGGTGATTTTCTTTGGACGAAATATGATGAAAAGTTTTAAGAATATTTAGGGTTGACACTAATTTTCACTAGTTTAATTCGTGATAATTTATGTAATTTGTGTCTTTTTATAAGTTTATGGATGGACAATAGTTAGATAATTTTTTTTCTCTCATATTCCCTTTTACTTAAAATAATTGTATTTCTGCAAATCGGGCAAAATAATTCGTAGCTGATTTTAAATGGGAAAATTGGAATAAAAAACAAAGTAAACCAACTTGTTCGCTTGTTCAAAACCCATTGCACATTATTATTGCAGTGGTAGCAATGCTGAAATTCTTTCAGTTGCGATGTGTTATTAGTTTGATGTCCAAAGCCGAATATTAAAAACATAAGATATATTTTTTCCGTTCAAAATTAATAAATTTAATAATCCTAAATTTACTATTTTCGTCAATTAAAAAAAAATACGATTTATGTTAAAAACCAAAAAAATCCCTCATACTTATGTAATAATATTTTACATAATTATTCTTTCCGCAATTATGACCTGGTTTATTCCGGGCGGTAAATATGTTGAAGTTCCCAAAATGCAGGACGGTGTCGAAAAAACCGAATTAGTTTTTAAATATGTTGATAACGAGGCACAAACATGGCAGGTTTTTGCTGCTCTCTTTAAAGGCTTTGTAAAACAATCGGGAATAATAGTTTTTATTTTAATGATTGGTGGGGCATTTTGGATAATGAACAATAGTCGTGCAATTGATGTTGGAATATTTTCTTTCCTGAAATTCACTAAAAAGCTTGAAAGAAACAATTTCTTTAAAAAAATTGGTGTCGATAATATTGTTATGGTACTTATTATGCTTATGTTTAGTGCTTTTGGGGCAATTTTCGGGATGAGCGAAGAAACTATTGCTTTTATAATAATTTTGGTTCCACTTGCAATTTCAATGGGATATGATTCCATAACCGGAGTTTGCCTTGTTTTTGTTGCAGCAGGGCTTGGATTTGCGGGTGCAATACTCAATCCTTTTACAATAGGTATTGCCCAGGGAATTGCCGAATTACCTTTATTTTCAGGAATTGAATATCGCTTGTTTTGCTGGGTCGTTATTAATTTTATTGGAATATTTTACATTTTAAGATATGCCAGAAAAGTTAAAAAAAATCCCAAATCTTCAATAGTTTACAAAGAAGATGAATATTGGAGGAAAAAAGAAAATCAGGATGTTGAAACTATTGTTTATCAAACTCCTATCAGTGGTTGGATAACTTATGCATTTATTTTAGCCGTTTTAATTATTTTTTCCATTATTTATCCTGTAACTGATTTAAAAATAGGAAATTCTACTACATCTCTACCTGCAATTCCGTTTTCAGCAGTGCTTTTTGCAATTACAGGGATTTTCACCCTTCGAAAATCTATTCATTTTTTCGTTCTGACTTTATTATTATACACAATCTATTTCCTTATTGTGGGAGTTATGGGTTATGGTTGGTACATTATGAAAATTGCTACTTTGTTTTTTGCAATGGGACTCATGTCGGGGATAGCAATGAATTATAATCCAAATAAAATCACAAATTTATTTCTCGAAGGAGTTAAAGATATTTTATCGGCAGCCGTAATTGTTGGTTTAGCAGGAGGAATTATTGTGATCTTAGAAGATGGAAATGTTATTGATACAATTCTTCATAGTTTATCACAGTCGATGAATAATCTCGGGCAAGTTGCTTCGGTTGGAATAATGTATGTAATTCAGACAATTATAAATATTGTGATTCCTTCAGGCTCGGCAAAAGCTGCTCTTACAATGCCAATTATGGCGCCCTTCTCCGATCTGATTGGTATTTCGCGGCAGGCAACCGTGATGGCTTTCCAATTTGGTGATGGTTTTACAAATATGATCACTCCAACTTCAGGTGTTTTAATTGCGGTGCTTGGAGTTGCAAAAATCCCCTACGAAAAATGGGTGAAATGGATAGTTCCGTTAATGATTATATTGATGATACTTGGTTTTCTGCTTCTGATACCAACGGTATTAATTCCACTAAATGGGTTCTAATTTTTCTAAAGATTCCATCTTTTCAAAAGATGGAATCTTTTGTTCTACAAATTGATAATGTTTCAGATTATATTCAATACATCAAATTTGATTTTTTCAATGATTTCTGAAAGATACTGTTTTTTGATACGACCATATTTTCCTATAATGGTACTATCAGGAGCTATAGAAAGTAAATGACACCGCACCTGCCCTTTTTTTCTTGGTTTTTTTGTAAGCATAAAATCTTCAAGATGATATGAATAGTTGTCGTTTGTTTTAGTTGTAGAAAGCATTGCTACTATAAAACTATCTTCATATTCATTTATAATATTGTTTGAAATAACAACGCACGGATGAGGTTCAAACCTTTTACCCGGTAAGTAAAAATTAATTTCTACAATATTGCCTTGGTTTGCTTTCAAAACTAAAACATTTTTTCGGTTTCTTCCTCAAAAAACTTCTCCAAAGTAGCACCGCTTGTTAGAAATGCCATTTCAGCCAGTTTTTTTTCTTCCTTTTTTTTCTTTCCGATGAATATTTCATTTTCGGGGGCTTCGATAATTGTTTCCAAGTTCATGCGTCTTGCCAATTCGTTAAGGAAATAAAGGTCATCTGCTTCGTTACTATGAATGTGTATTGTTCCCATATTAAAGTTAAAAGTTAGCTACTCCTGAATTTTTAATTATCAAATTTATTTTTTTTAAATAATGATTACACAAAAGTAATATAAATTGAGTAATATTTGAAAAGTTATCGGTTGAATTATCAATTGTCAATCGAAAATCAAAAGATTCCATCTTTTTAAAAGAGAGAATCTTTTATTGTAGCAAATATATCAGCCTTTAAAAAAGATATATTAATTTTGTTGAAAATTTTAAAAAATGTCTAAAGATAAAATTAGCAGAACCGAAGTTTCTGAATTAGGTGAATTTGGATTGATTGATCATCTGACAAGAAACATAAAAATACGAAATAAAAGCACTATTAAAGGTGTTGGTGATGATGCTGCTGTTATTAAAAATAAAAACGTATTAACTTTAGTTTCAAATGATCTGCTTCTCGAAGGTGTTCATTTTAATATGGTTTACACTCCTTTGAAACATCTCGGATATAAAGCGGCAGTCGTTAATTTTTCAGATATTGTTGCAATGAATGGTATTCCGAAACAATTGATTATCGGAATTTCAATTTCAAACAGGTTTTCAGTTGAGGCTTTAGACGAATTTTATTCAGGTTTGCTGCTTGCTTGTGAAAAATATAATGTCGATTTGGTTGGTGGCGATACTACTTCCAGCCCTTCCGGCCTTTTTATTTCAATAACTGTGATCGGTGAAGTCGATGAAAAAAACGTTACTTATCGTAGCGGAGCGAAACCTAATGATTTGCTGTGTGTTACTGGTGATCTCGGTGCGGCATATATGGGCCTTTTACTTTTGGAAAGAGAAAAAGAGGTTTATAAAAGTGACCCTAATATGCAACCCGATTTAAGTGGTTACGATTATGTGTTAGGGCGACAATTAAAGCCGGAAGCAAGAACGGATATTGTCGAGATTCTGCGAAAGCAAAATATCAAACCTACTTCAATGATAGATATTTCGGATGGACTGGCTTCCGAGATTTTTCATATTTGCAAAAGTTCAAATACTTCCTGTTCGGTTTATGAAGATAAAATACCTATTGATCCGACAACTGTTAGTGTTGCCGTGAATTTTAAAATTGACCCTACAACCGCTGCATTAAGTGGAGGAGAAGATTATGAATTGCTTTTTACAATTTCACAAAACGATTTTGAAAAAATTAAAGAAATTGAAGATATTTCAGTAATTGGCCATATTACCGATAGCAGTGAAGGTAAAAATCTGATTACCCGCTCAGGAACTCTTATTCCTTTAAAAGCTCAGGGTTGGAAGGCGATGTAAAACATTGGAAATTAGAAATTAGAAATTGGGGAAAAGACCTTGTTATTAGTCAAATTTTGGCTATTTATGTAAACTTGGACTAAAAAATAAGTCAAATACTACGGATGGTGGAATTATTATGAATTTTTATAGATGTGTCCAACTTTATGCGAGTAACCCCAATTTCCAAACTTGTCCGTATGGATTTCTAATTTCATTTAATTATTATAATGAAAAATGCCAATAATTTATCAAATAAGATAAAAAATACACCTAATAACCCCGGTGTATATCAGTTTTTTGATAAAGATGAAAATATTATTTATGTTGGAAAGGCCAAAAATCTTAAAAAGCGAATTTCATCGTATTTTAATAAAGAAAATACTGCTTCCGGACGTTTGGCTTTGCTGATCAGAAAAATTTCTGAAATAAAATATATTGTAGTCGATAGTGAAGTTGATGCACTTTTACTTGAAAATAATCTGATTAAAAAACATCAACCGCGTTATAATGTGATGCTAAAGGACGGCAAATCCTATCCCTGGATTTGTATAAAAAGTGAGCCTTTTCCAAGAATATTTGTGTGTCGGAATCCTGAGAAAGACGGATCGGAATATTTTGGTCCATATACTTCTGTGCGAATGATAAACACTTTGTTAGGGCTTATAAAACAATTATATCCTCTGCGAAATTGTCGCCACAATCTTAGTGAAGAAAACATAAAAAAGAAAAAGTTTAAAGTTTGCTTAGAGTATCATATTGGAAATTGTTTAGGGTCTTGCGTTGGATTTCAATCAACAAATGATTATGAAAAATCTATTTTTGAGATTAGGCAAATATTAAAAGGAAATATTGCATCTATTGTTTTGCCAATGAAAAAGCAAATGGATCAATATGCTAAAAATTATGAATTTGAGAAAGCACAAATTATTAAGGAAAAATTATTTTTATTAAAGGAATATCAAAGTAAGTCAACAGTTGTAAATCCGAAAATTGAAAATGTTGATGTTTATTCAATCATTTCTGATGAGAAAGCCGGATATGTAAATTTTTTGAAAGTAGTTAATGGTGCTATTATTCAGGCACAAAATTTTGAAATATTAAAAAAACTTGACGAAAGTGATGAGGAATTATTAATCCATGCTATTATGGAATTGCGGCAAAATTTTAAAACCAATGCCATTGAAGTAATTGTTCCTTATGTTTTTGATTTTGAAATTCCGGGAATTTATTTTATTGTTCCCAAAATTGGAGATAAGAAAAAACTTCTTGACTTATCATATCAAAATGCAAAATTTTCAAAAATTGAAAAACAAAAACGACTTGATTTTGTTGACCCTGATCGTCATTCTAAGCGAATTTTAAATCAGATGATGAAAGACCTCAGGCTAAAAGAACTTCCTGAAAATATTGAATGTTTCGACAACTCAAATATGCAGGGAGATCATCCTGTGGCTGCAATGGTTGTTTTCAGAAAGGCAAAGCCTTCGAAATCAGAGTACCGTCATTATAACATTAAAACTGTTTCGGGCCCTAATGATTTTGCTTCTATGGAAGAAATTGTTTTTCGTCGATATAAAAGGCTTTTAGATGAAAACAAAGCTTTACCGAATTTAATCATTGTTGATGGGGGTAAAGGACAATTAAGTTCGGCATTATCAAGCCTTTCAAGACTCAATTTGCAAGGAAAAATCCCAATCATCGGTATTGCAAAACGATTGGAAGAAATCTATTTTCCCGGAGATTCGGTTCCTTTATATATTGAAAAAAAATCAGAAACTTTAAAAATCATCCAACAATTAAGAGATGAAGCACATCGTTTTGGAATTACTCATTTCAGGAAAAAACTCGAAAAACATACTATAAAATCCGAATTAACAGAAATAAAGGGAATTGGTGATTCTACAGCACAAAAATTATTGAAGAAATTCAAATCTGTTAAAAAAATTAATGAAGCTTCTTTTGAAGATTTAGAAACTGTTATTGGAAAATCGAAAGCAAAAATTGTGTATGATTTTTTTCTATCTGATAAGTAATCAGCATTATGGAATCCATACGGACATCCTTCGGTCGTAAGGGGAATAATGGAAATAAGGGGAATATGGGAAATATACCTTTATACCCTTATTTCCATTATACCATATTATTTATTGTTGCTGTAATGTAAATTTAATTGGCATATTATACTGAACTCTAACAGCTTTTCCTCTTTGTTTTCCCGGAATCCATTTCGGCATCAGTTTGATTACTCTGACCAATTCTTCATCGCAACCTCCACCGATACCACGCAAAATTTCAACATTGGTAATTGAACCATCCGGTTCAATAACAAAAGAAACATATACTTTTCCCTGAATTCCACTTTCTTTTGCCATTTGGGGATATTTCAAGTTTTCGGCCAAAAACTTTCTTCTCTCATATTCACCTCCAGGAAATGATGGCATAGATTCAACCTTTAAGAAATCAAGTGGTGCTTCATCAATTACCTCTTCTTCAATGGGTGGTACCCAATCTTCATTTCTTGTGTTTTCATCAGCTTCATCAGTAATATCAATATCATCAAGGCCTTCAGTTTCATTGATGACAATATTAATAACAGTGATAGATTTTGGTGCAATAATCTTTGGCTCAACTTTTTGTACAGTAATTTGAGTTATTTCGTCAATTATATCCTCAATATTTCCATTTCCTATGATAATATCGGGTTTTTCATACGTTTTAAATTCAAATGCCTGTAAAACAATTGCTAAACTAATTATTAATCCAATTTGGATAAAAATTACCTTTTTGTTTTCAAGATTAGCTTTTTTTGATTTTTTTGCTTCCATGATTGTACGATTTAATAATGAATAATTATTTTTTAATTTTCTGAACTATCAAATAATATTATGATTCAATTTTTCTAATTATTTATTGAACTATAAAGACACTAATAAACAAAGAACAAGTTATTCCAATAATAACAATAACTGTTCCAAACAAGAATACCAAAACACCAAACATAATTAAATCGATTAACGTATCGACTGATAGTCAATCCAAGAAACTCAAAATGTGGGGAAAATAATTTCCCAATAATCTTTTAAGAAAAAGAGTTTCTAAAACACAAATTGAGTGTGAAAATTTAGGCAAAAAAAAACCGGTGATTAAACCGGTTCTTTTTATATTTATTTTTTCTGTTATTGTTGCTGTAATGTGAATTTAATAGGCATATTAAACTGTACCCTTACAGGTTTTCCTCTTTGTTTTCCTGCAATCCATTTCGGCATGAGTTTGGTTACCCTAATTGCTTCTTCGTCGCAGCCTCCACCGATACCTCGTAAAATTTTAATATGGGTAACACTTCCATTTGGCTCAACAACAAAAGTAACATATACTTTTCCCTGAATTCCGCTTTCTTTTGCCATCTGTGGATACTTTAGATTTTCACCTAAAAACCTTTTTCTAGCTTTTTCACCACCAGGAAATGATGGAGGTGATTCAACAACAAGAAAAATTTCTTGTTCTTCGGCTTCTTCTTCATCTTCAATCGGAACGTATTCTTCAATTTCAGTGTCATCATCGGCCTCAACATCAATATCAATATCATCGTCAATTTCAACGTCATCATCAACAATATTAATAACAGTGATAGTTTTAGGGGCTATGATTTTCTGAATCTCAACTTTTTGTTCGGTAATTGGGATGATTTCTTCCGGAACATCCTCAACAATCCTTTCCCCGAAGTCAATTTTCTTTTTTTCATACGATTTATATTCAAATGCCCATAAAACAACGGCTAAACTAATTATTAATCCAATTTGGATAAAAATTGTTTTTTTGTTTTCAAGATCAGCTTTTTTTGATTTTTTTGCTTCCATGTGTATATCTTATAAAGGTAGTTTTTTTTTAATTTGCTAAATTATTAATTATAATCTTATGATTCAAATTTTTTAATTATTTTTTTTTGAACTATAAAAATAACGCTTTTTTCTATAATTAAATTGTTTAACATTAGCTATCATAATCAGGAATACCCAAACTGCAAACATAAATAAATGAACCAAGTTATCGGGTGATAGCTAATCCCAAAAACTCAAAATGTTGGGAAAATAATTTCCCGGCAATCCTGTTAGAAAAAGAATTATTCTTCGATAATTTCTTTATATTGTTCAGGTGAAAGTAATTCTTCAATTTCCTTAGGCTCTGTAATTTTTATTTTAATAATCCAACCTTCACCATAGGGATCATTATTGATAATTTCAGGATTTGCTTCTAAACTTTCATTAAATTCAAGAACTTCACCGGAAATAGGCATAAGCATATCTGAAACAGTTTTTACGGCTTCAATCGTTCCGAAAACTTCTTCTATTTCTAAAGTTTCTTCAAGTGTTTCTACCTCAACAAAAACTATATCACCAAGCTCTTTTTGAGCAAATTCAGTAATACCAATGTATCCTTCATCTCCTTCAATACGAAGCCATTCGTGGTCTTTTGTGTACATTAAATTTTCAGGAATATTCATTATATTAAATTTTTTAAAATTATTTGTCAAAAATAAACATTTTTAAAATATAAGTTAGATAATATTTATAGTTTTGCATCACAAAAAATATATACGCTTATTATATATCAATTACATGGAAGAAAAATATTTCAAACACGAAAGTGCTTATGTTGATGACAATGTTGTGATTGGCGAGGGTACAAAAATTTGGCATTTTTCGCATGTTCAAAAAGGTTCATGTATAGGAAAAAATTGTGTTTTCGGCCAAAATGTAAATATTGGGAACAATGTTATTATTGGGAACAATGTGAAAATTCAAAATAATGTTTCGGTTTACGAAGGTGTTGAATTGGAAGATTATGTTTTTTGTGGTCCATCAATGGTTTTTACTAATGTTATTGACCCCAGATGCGAATTTCCACAGCGCGGCTCCGAATTTTATCATAAAACCTTAGTTAAAAAAAGTGCTTCAATTGGAGCAAATGCCACTATTGTTTGTGGAAATACTTTAGGGAAATATTCTTTTGTCGGAGCGGGTTCGGTAGTAACAAAAAGTATCCCTGATTATGGAATGTCAGTAGGATTACCTGCCAGATTGGTTGGATGGATGTGTGCTTGTGGTGAAAAACTTTCTTTGTCAATCGAAGCTAAAACTAATGAAACCTCAAGCTGTCCAAGATGTGGTCGAAACTATTCAAAAAAAGGAATGATTGTTGAACAAATTTAAAATAAAAAAGATATGCAATTTATTGATTTACATGCACAACAAAGAAGAATAAGAGATAAGATCGAAAATAATATTTTAAAAGTCCTGGATCATGGAAAATATATTCTCGGACCGGAAGTAACTCAACTCGAAGAACAACTTACAAAATATGTTGGAGTTAAGCATGCTATTGGAGTAGCAAGCGGAACAGATGCCTTGCTGATGCCGTTAATGGCTTATGAAGTTGGCCCGGGAGATGCTGTTTTTACAATTCCTTTTACTTTTTTTGCAACTGCCGAAGTTATAAAACTAACAGGTGCAACAACTGTGTTTGTTGACATTGAACCTGATACATTTAATATTGATCCGGTTAAACTCGAAGAAGCCATTATTAGGGTTAAAGAAGATGGCAAACTAAATCTAAAAGGAATTATTCCGGTTGATTTGTTTGGCCAGGCTGCCGATTATGATATAATTAACGAAATTGCTAAAAAATACGATCTTTTTGTTTTGGAAGATGCTGCACAAAGTTTTGGCGGTTCGTATAAAAATAGAAAAAATTGTTCACTTGCTGATATGGCTGCAACAAGTTTTTTTCCGGCAAAACCTTTGGGATGTTATGGCGATGGCGGAATGATATTTCTGAATGATAGTGAGATGTATGACAAACTTTTGTCAATTCGCGTTCACGGACAAGGAACTGATAAATATGATAATATCAGAATAGGAATTAACGGAAGAATTGATTCAATGCAATGTGCTGTTTTGTTAGCGAAGATGGAAATTTTTGATGAGGAAATAGACCTGAGACAAGAAGTTGCTAATTATTATAGTCAGGGATTGAAAGATGTTGTGAAAGTTCCTTTCATTCACGATTATAATATTTCGGCCTGGGCACAATATTCCGTTCTTCATCCCGAAAGAGAAAAGATTATAGAAAAACTCAAGGAAGCTGGAATTCCTGTCGCAATTTATTACCCAAAACCTATTCATATTCAGGAGTCATTTGTTGATTTAGGCCATAAAGCTGATGATTTCCCTGTTAGCATGAGTGTTGCAGGACAAGTTTTTAGCTTACCTATGCATCCGTATTTAGCAAAAGAAGATCAGAATAAGATTATTGATGTTATTAAAAATGCTTAAATGGGTAAAAGATAGAATGCATTAATATTATTTAAATGATCTCGCGTCCTCACAGGCTGGGGCCCGTTTTCGTCAGTTGTCGGACTGATGTAACGAGTACCTTGGGGCTATCTCAAAAATCTTTGTGCACCTTTGAGGCCTCTTAGTGTGTTTTTATTTTAAAATCAAATAGTTGAACCACAAAGGATCACCAAGATGACACAAAGCGACACAAAGTAAAACAGGACTAACTTACATAAAGATTTCCTGTTTTCGACAGTTCCAACAATTTCCATTATTGTTTAAATAAAAATGGAAAAAAGAAATAAAAACTGAATAGAATGATTATTTTTGTGAAAAATCAATAGCAATTCCCCAATCTTGGGGCTTAATGACTAAATGTTATGGTAGATTATAAAAAAATAATAACAATTGAATCAGGTAAGCGAGGAGGAAAACCTTGCATTAGAGGAATGAGGATTACTGTTTATGATATTTTAGGCTGGCTTGCTTCAGGCAGGTCAATAAACGCCATAATTGAGGATTTCCCGGAATTACAAATTAATGATATTTATGCTACATTAAGTTTTGCTGCTGATAAAGAACGAAAGATATATCAAGTTGCTATATGAAATTATTGTTTGACCAAAATATTTCATATCGCATTACTAAGCATTTGCCATATTTGTTCCAAAATTCTAGTCATGTAAAAACTGAGGGATTAATAAATGCTTCAGATTATCAAATTTGGAAATATGCCAGACTAAATGGATTCACAATCGTTACACAAGATTCTGATTTTAACGATTTGTATTTAATCCGTGGATATCCGCCAAAAATAATATGGTTAAAGACCGGAAATATCAATACGGATGAATTAGTTAAAATACTACAGGAACATTCTGATAATATTAAGGATTTCATAGAAAATAAAGATTTAGGATGTTTTGAGATTTTCCGTTTTGTAGATTAACAATTTTTAGTATTATAATTTTAAAGCTGAGAGTGAAGGTTTACGAAATCTTTTTATCTTCGTGAAAATTTAAAATAAAAAATAACAAAATTTTTAGAAATGAAAATCTTAGTTACAGGTGGAACAGGTTACATAGGTTCACATACAGTTGTGGAGCTTCAACAAAAAGGTTATGAGGTAATTATTGTTGATAATCTTTCTAATTCAGACATTAATGTTTTATCCAACATTGAAAAAATCACAGGGATCCGTCCCGGGTTTGAGGAATTTGATTTGATTGATTCCAAACGAACTTCCGAATTTTTCAAGAAACATAATGATATTAAGGCAATAATTCATTTTGCAGCTTATAAAGCAGTAGGTGAATCGGTTGAAAATCCGTTAATGTATTACGGGAACAATTTATATTCTTTGGTAAATATTCTTAACGGGATGAAAGAAAACGGGATAGAAAATTTTGTGTTTTCTTCTTCCTGCACAGTTTATGGCCAACCCGATGAATTGCCGGTTTCGGAAAAGGCTCCGATCAAGAAAGCAATGTCCCCTTATGGAAACACAAAACAAATTTCAGAAGAAATTATTACTGATACAATTAATTCAAATTCTCAGGTTTTGAATGCAATTTTGCTAAGATATTTTAATCCGATTGGCGCTCACGAAACTGCCTTTATCGGCGAATTACCTCTTGGTATCCCTAATAATTTAATGCCTTTTATTACTCAAACAGTAATTGGTATCAGAGAGCAATTAAAAGTTTTCGGCGATGATTATCAAACTCCAGATGGAACAGCCATCCGTGATTATATTCATGTGGTTGACCTGGCAAAAGCACATGTAGTTGCAGTTGAAAGGCTTGTGGCGAATAAATGCGAAACCAAACCCGAAATATTTAATCTTGGAACAGGAATCGGGTATTCAGTTCTTGACGTAATTAATTCATTTGAAAAGGTTACCGGCGAAAAACTAAATTATAAAATTGTCGGAAGGCGTGCAGGTGATATCACTAAAGTTTGGGCTAATCCCGAATTTGCCGAAAAAGTATTAGGATGGAAAGCCGAAAAAGGCCTGGATGAAATGTCACTTTCTGCATGGAAGTGGGAAAAGGCTATTGCAAAATAAGTAAGCCACAGATTTACAGATTAAATAATGAAATATTCCGAACAGAAATACCCTTTACAAAAAGATTAATTTTATAATCTGTTAACCCGCCTTCCATAGTATTACGGCGGACAGGTCTGTGGCAATTTAATAACACAATATGTTTTAAATATAATCTAAATTATTATAAAATGAATTTTAAAAAAACTATTCTTATTACAGGTGGAGCCGGTTTTATTGGCTCACATTTAGTTAGACTATACGTAAATAAATACCCTGATTATAAAATTGTTAATCTCGATAAATTAACTTATGCAGGAAATCTTGCTAATTTGAAAGATGTAGAAAATCAAGCTAATTATGAGTTTGTTAAAGGCGATATTGTTGATGCTGATTTTATTCACGATTTATTTTGTAAATATGAATTTGACGGCGTAATTCATCTCGCTGCCGAATCACATGTTGACAGGTCGATAACAAATCCAACCGAATTTATTTTTACAAATATCGTAGGCACAACTAATTTATTGAATGCGGCAAAATTTATTTGGAAAGATAATAAAGACGGCAAATTATTCTATCATGTTTCAACCGACGAAGTTTATGGTTCGCTTGGCGACACGGGCTTTTTCGTTGAAACAACCTCTTACGATCCCCGAAGTCCTTATTCTGCGTCAAAAGCAAGTTCCGATCACCTTGTCCGTGCTTATTTTCATACATTTAACTTGCCTGTTGTAATTTCAAATTGTTCGAATAATTATGGTTCTTTCCAGTTCCCCGAAAAACTGATCCCACTTTTTATTAATAATATTAAGGAAAATAAACCTCTCCCTGTTTATGGAAAAGGTGAGAATATTAGAGATTGGCTTTACGTTGAGGATCACGCTACAGCAATTGATGTAATTTATCATAACGGAAAAATTGGTGATACTTACAACATTGGAGGGAATAACGAATGGAAAAATATCGACCTGATAAAAGTCTTGTGCAAAGTAATGGATAAATTGCTTGGAAGAGAAAAAGGAGCTTCCGAAAAACTTATTACTTACGTGAAAGATAGAGCTGGACATGATTTGCGATATGCAATTGATTCGACAAAACTTCAGGAAGAATTAGGATGGAAACCTTCATTGCAATTTGAAGAAGGAATTGAAAAAACCGTTAGCTGGTATCACGAAAACGAAGAATGGTTGAAAAATGTTACTTCAGGCCAGTATCAAAAATATTACGAAAAGCAATATGTTAAGAGATGAAACATCCATGGTCCTGAGAATTCGGGAACACCCAGGAGTATGATCATATAATGAAACTTGAAATTGGAAATTTGGATTTCTCGTGAATTTCTTTCCGAAAACTTTTGGGACTAATTTCCAATTTTAACATCTTGAGATGAAAAAATGTAATCTATTGAAAATGGGTTAACTATAAAAATAAAGTATTAAATGTATTTTCATGAGTTTATTCAAAAAACTTTTTAATAAAAATCCTTCAAAACCAAAAGATTTTTCAGGACTTAAAGTTGATATGCATTCACACCTGATTCCGGGAATCGACGATGGAGCAGAAAAAATGGAAGATTCTATAAATCTGATCAGGCGTATGAGCGAATTAGGTTTTGAAAAATTAATTACAACTCCTCATATTCAGGGTGAATTTTTTAAAAACACTCCTGAAATAATTCTCAACGGTTTAGAAAAAGTAAGGGAAGCTATTAAAAACGAAAACATTCCAATTAAAATTGAAGCAGCTGCCGAATACCTTATCGATGACAATTTCATGGATAAATTAAAATCCAAAAAGCTCCTTACTTTGATGGATAAATATTTGCTCATAGAACTTTCGTATTATACGCCACACCCAAATCTGAAAGAAATTTTATTTGAATTGCAACTTGCCGGATATAAAATAATTTTAGCACATCCCGAGAGATATACATATTGGTATAGTGATTTTAAAAAGTATGAGGAATTAAAAGACAGGGAGATTTATTTCCAGTTAAATACAATTTCTATAAGCGGGTATTATTCAATGCAGGTTAAAAAAATAGCCAAAAAGCTTATTGAAAAAGAAATGATCGAATTTCTTGGTTCGGATATGCATAACCCAACATACATGGAAGGGCTTGAAAAATCACTTGATGAGAAACTGTTGCATAAAATTCTTTCTTCAGGAAAACTTCTTAATAATACTTTAATTTAAAGAATCTCTTTTTCTGAAAGTTTCTTCAGATCATCAGCAGTATTAATATTTGTAAAAGCCTTTTGATTTATAGAATTATTTTCCAGATCAAAAAATCCTAAGTTTATTATTGGGAAGAAATCTCTGATTGAATAGCCTTTGCATGTTTGTAAATGAGTATCTAACTTATTAAGAATGCTTCTTTTATAGATTGCGTGTAAAGGTTCAATTGAATTGTTGATCCTTGGGATAAAAACATCATACTTATTTTCTTCAAATTCACTTATCTGTTGTTTAATTAAATCAATATTCAGAAATGGCATATCGCAGGAAACAATAAAAGCTGCCGGATTAGAAATTTGGCTTAATCCCGTGTAAATTCCACCAATCGGACCTGTGTTTTTTATTAAATCAGTAAAGATTTTAATTCTTTTCAAATAAATATTATAATCATCGGGTGTGTTAGTTATAATTATAATTTCCTTAAAAAGTGTATCAAGTTTTTCAATAATAATATCAATAATAGCTTTTCCATTTATTTTTAGAAAAGCTTTGTTCTGTCCATTAAACCTTGAGTTTTTTCCTCCTGCCAAAATTACACATGAAAGATTCTCTGATATTTTTTCCATTTATTTTCAAATATATTACTTGCAATAATTCTCAAATTATCAATTGACAAAATTAAATATAAATTTCTACATTTGTCTTTTAGTATAAAGAGCAGAAATTAAAATAATTACAGTATCTGGGCTTTCGTTGTACATTTACAGGAAAATTAAAATTTATCCAAAAAAATCAAGTTTGGATATTGAAAAATATTTTATATTTGAAAAAAAATCAATTGAAGTTGAGTTATTAGAATCCTCAGATGCTAAGATAGATGAGAAAACCGGCAAACTGACCTGGAAATTTGAGATGGAACCAAATGAGAAAAATGTTTTTACCTATAAATATTTTGTTAAATATCCTAAATATCTTGATTTAATGATTGAATAGAAAGAAAGAATGGTCGTATGCCGGAATATTTTCTGTTCTTGGATATATCCAATTCATATGGAACGAAATGGATGAAGCATTGCAAAACAATAAAACATCTGAGGATGCTTTAATAAGTAACAATCAACAGTCTTGATGATTTGATATTGACTTAAAACAGTGAATAGAATTTTTTGTGGAAAAATTATTTTTAATTTGTAGTATTTGTAATAATTATGTCCTATGTTTGCAACATAAGATTAATAAGATGACATATTCGAAAGTAAATAATTTTAGTGCTGATATGCAGGAGATTGCAAAACTATGTAAAGTTTTGTCTCATCCAGCCAGATTATCAATCCTCAAATATCTTTCCGATTGTAAGCAATGCATTTCTGGTGATATTTCAAATGAGATACCTTTAAGCAGAACCACTGTTTCACGCCATCTCCAGGAATTGAAAAAATCCGGGCTGATTATTGGCGAAATTGAAGGCGTGAAAATCAACTATTGTATATGTTATGAGATTGTGAACAAACATAATAGCCTGATAACAGATTTCCTAAAAAAAATATTATCTACAGAAAATTTCTTTTCCTGTTGTAATAATAAATAACATATATGTGATGGAAAAAAGAAAGAATAATTGTTGCGATAGTGAAAGACAAAGCGATGAAAACTGTTGCAAACCCAAAAAGAGAAATGTATTGGGTATAATATTATTTGTTGTAATTCTGGGTGTAGCCATTTTGTTGATAACATACAAGCTATTTATTGGACAGCAGGCAGATATGGACAATACACAAAATGTAAATGGCTGTATTTCTACCAGTCAGTCAAGTTGCGATTCAAGTGCTTCAAATGAAACAAAAAAAAGTTGTTGTCCCGGTTCAGGTGAAAGCTCAGTGGATAATAAAAGCACTTGCACTTCAAAAAAAAAGGAAAATGAGTGAATGGGTAAATAATATAATAAACTCTGACCAGGGTAATGGCGGGTTAATGCTGGCAGCTTTCTTTCTTGGCCTGTTGGCATCATTTACTTCATGCTGTAATTATGCATTGATAGGATCAGTAGCAGGTTATACGGCAGGAAATTCGGTTTCTTCTTCAAAAAAGAAACACATTCGTTTCAGTTTGGCATTTCTGATCGGATGTGTTTTTATACTGACAGTCTTGGGAGGAATCGTGGGTTATATAGGTTCTTCGGTTATTGAAATGGTTGGTAATTACTGGAAACTTATAGCTGCTATTATTTTTATTGTATTTGGATTACTTTCATTTGGCCTATTGCCGATTAAAGTACCCACATTAAAAATTGGAAAGCACCAAAATGTAGCCAAATCCGGGCTTCTGCTAGGAGTAATAACCGGAGGATTGTCAATGTCGTGTACAGCCTGCTGTAATCCCGTTCTGCCATTGGTTTTGGGGGCTGCTTTCATTAAAGTCAGCTGGATATGGGGAATGTTTATTCTGTTTGCATTTTCTATTGGTTACAGTTTGCCTTTTGCCATTGCGATTGCAGGTATTAGATTTGGTGCTGGAAAACTTGCAGATAAGGTCAGAAATGCCGGGAAAATAATTATATACATTGCCGGAGCTGTCATGATAATTGCCGGATTTTACATGATTCTAACATATTAGCTATATGGATTATATTGTAGATTATATAGGAATTGACCAAAAAATCCCAGTTGTAGCAACTTTTTTGAATTCAAAGGACAAACTGGGAGCTATAAAGGCCAGATGGGCTATTAACAGAAACAACTATAAGATATCTCCCGGAATATATGCAGTTGGAAATCCTGATGAAAAAGCTGAAGTTTTCGTAACTGCAAATTACAAACTCAGTTTTGATCATTTGAGAAGTAATATTACCGGGATTAATGCATGGATATTGGTACTTGATACAAAAGGAATTAACGTGTGGTGTGCAGCAGGAAAAGGGACATTTGGAACTAGTGAACTTATTAACCGCATTAAGAGTAATGATCTTGAAAAACTGGTATCTCACCGCAAAATAATTTTGCCTCAGCTTGGTGCTGTAGGTGTATCTGCACATGAAGTAAAGAACGAATCAGGTTTCAAAGTAATATACGGACCGGTAAGGGCTATTGATATACCATCATTTGTCGCTGCAAATTTTCGCGCTACAGAAAGTATGCGAACCGTGAAATTTGGTTTATCAGACAGGTTGAAATTAACTCCCGTTGAACTTGTTGGTCATTTTAAATACCTTATTTCGGTTTTGCTTTTGATGATCCTGGTAGGAGGATTCAATAACAGCACTTTTTCTTTTGATAGCATGTTTGAAAATGGAATATATATTACTATTTCCCTACTTTCAGCATATTTTGGAGGGGCTGTTCTTACTCCTTTGCTATTGCCTGTACTTCCTCCACGTAGCTTTTCAATGAAAGGTTTGATTGTTGGAATAGTACTTTCCATTGTTCTTTATTTTACACAACAAATAGGTACTAATATCATTGAGTCAATCTCATTGATACTGATAATTGTTGCAAGTACATCTTTTATTTCCATGAACTTTACAGGAGCTTCCACTTATACTTCGCTTTCAGGTGTAAAGAAAGAAATGAAAACTGCTGTGCCTTTACAATTAATATTTTTTCTTACAGGTTTACTTACCTGGATCACTTTACGCTTTATCTGATTTTAAACTATAAATATGATTACGTACCTTAAAAATGTTGTTAGCCTTGAATTAGATGTGCAGAAATGTACTGGTTGTAGTATGTGTATAAATGTGTGTCCACACAGGGTATTTACCCTGAAAGAAAAAAGGGCTAGTATTACCAACATTGATGCATGTATGGAGTGTGGCGCCTGTCAGATGAATTGTCCGGAAAATGCGATCTCCGTTCAGTCAGGAGTTGGTTGTTCTGCAGGAATTATTCAGGGATATTTAAAAAATACGGAACCAACATGTGATTGCGGAACAGATAGTTGCTGCTGATATTTAAAAAATCATATAGACATATTTTTAAAAAAAGAGAAATTGATGCTTAATAGACAAAAACTGCTTCAACTTAATATTCTAAAGAAGAAGGATGGAAAAAAAGGTAGGTTTTATTTGTTAAATGTCGGAAATATGTCCGATATATAACATTAGTGCCCGATAAATATCCGATAGATTATTAATCGGCTCTAAGATCTCAAAATATGTATTCTTACCGACAAAGTATGCCTTAACAGTTTTAGAGGATTAAAACACTTTATTTTATAATACAAACCGTACTAAATTAAACAATGGAGATCGAAGCAGGCATTGGAGGAGTACAAAAATTCATTTGTTTCTAGAACAATGAAAAAACCTGCATTAAAAGCCACTTTGTATTCAATGGAATTTGATAATCAATAATTGATTGATTATATGATAAAATATATAACTTAGCAAAATGAATTTATTAAAAAGAGAAATTGGCAGGTTTCCATTAGGAATTTGGATTGCATTAATTGCATTATTGCTAACTTTTTTAGCTTGGTTAATGCAGACATATTCACTATTAGATTGGGAAGGAGCAGTAAAATTTGGAGTTCAGAATGAAAGTTTTACAGGTGATGCTGTTGAGCGAGCAATAGCAGATGTCGAACGAGGCGTAGCAATTGCTGATATAATATGGGCATTGCCGATCACTATTATAGCATTTATTGGATTATTGCGCAAAAAATTCATTGGCTTTGTTGCTGCAATGATGGTGTTTGCTGTTTGTGTTTATTTTCCATTGTTCTACACTTTCAGGGAAAGTATGAATTTTGATATTGTGTTGGCAGCTATTATTTTGTGGGCAATTCCGTCACTTTTAGGAGTTATTGGATTATGGTCAAATCGAAAACTTTTTGAAATTTAGAAAAATGACAGATACAACAATTTTCACATGGATCATTGCAACATTTGGTGTAATTACTTTTTTGCCTCTTCTTGTTGCTCAAGTAATGATGATATTAAAGCCTCAAAGCCAAAAAACAAAGGGTTTATTAATAGGAAAAGGAAAAGACTGGCGAGACAAAACCCATTTTAAATCGGCTCTTGCATTTGCCTGGGCTGATTTGTTAGTTTTATTTCCACTTTTTATTTCAGGAAGTATTGGAGTATTTCTTGGCCATTATTGGGGTTATATTGTGTGGTTGGTTTTAGGCGTCCTGTCAATTTACTTTAGTATAATCTTTTGGGTTCTGGAAAAGGAATACACCTATACATCTTATGGCTGGTTTGCTTATTATACTTATTTCTGGGGCTTTTTTCTTTATTGGGGAATATGTGCTATTGTTTATTCGATTATTCAATTAATATAAACAATCAATGAAAAAAAAGCATTTGAGCAAAAACTCAAAATATTATTTATTTTCCTGATAGGATTTGGAAAAGAAACTTTCAAAGATTATTTGGGATGATCCACCCAATGGATTTTTCAATTCAGACCATAGGGCTGTTTTGACTGTATTTGATTTAAAATAATGAATGGAAGTTTACAATTAATATATAAAGAAATAAACGGTTTGTAAGATAATAATGGACAAATACTAATACGTTGTAGGGCATTTGAGCAAGTGCAATAATATGGAAGAATAATATGAAAAAAGATGAAACTAAGAAATTGCACCCACTGAAATCACTTTTTATTTCAACATTTAACTGGATAACTTTCAAAATTCATTTTCCTAAGATATTTAATGGGAAAAAATTAAGAATGAAAGACGGTGCTGAATTTGAAATTTTCAGACATATTATTGTTGGGGACAAATCATCTTTAAAAAATGAAAAAGGAGCAATTTTTATTGTAAGGTTCAAACTTTCAGAAATGTCAGTAGAAAAGAATATTAAATTTTCACGTTTCCCCATACCAATGTTTATAGGGTTACCAGGATTTAGAACAAAATTTTGGCTTCTAAACAGACAGACAGGATATAACCAAGGGATTTACCAATGGAAGACAGAACAAGATGCGATAAATTATTCAAAGTCCTTTGCTGTTAATTTTATGACTAAAAGATCTGAACCGAACTCAATTTCTTATGAGATTTTTCCAAAGGGAAATATATACGAATTTATTGAAGATTTAAGATAAAATGAATAAAAATACCTAACAAAAAAACTTAGTATAAATTTGAGATTATTACCTAAAAATGGTATCTTGCCGAAAAATTTACTATAAATTTTTCATGTGTTTGCTTTGAGGAAAGGGAAAGGATTGTACAAAAATTGTATTTTATTTTGTAATTTGCAGATCAAATTTTATTGACTAATGAAAAAATATAGCCGATTTTTATTTTTACTTGCTCTCCTGCCTGTGATCCTGAACGGCCAAGTTAGCATTTATGATATTCAATACACCGAAGTTCCTGGATATGAAGGCACATATCCCTCACCAATGGTTGGTGATTATGTTAATACAGGAGGAATTGTTACGGCAATCGGTTTTAATGGAGTGAATTATTTCATATCCTCGTCGAACGGTGGGCCGTGGAGTGGCATTTATATTTATGACGATAATTATGCACCCGCAATTGGCGACAGCATTTTAATACACGGACTTGTTTATGAGTACAATGGTTTAACGGAGATTATGGAGATTTCAAGTTTTGAAATTGTCAGTTCTGCGAATCCTCTTCCGCCACCGGCTGCAATTTCAACGGCTGCTGCTTTCAGCGAGGAAGCTTATGAAAGTGTTTTTATTGAATTAAGTCATTTAACTGTTACTCAAACCTATGATGAATGGAATGAATGGCAGGTTGATGATGGAAATGGCCCGTGTATTATGAGTGATGGGATATTTTCGTTGCAGGGAATGAACTTTCCACTTATTTCAGGATATCGGTTTAACAGCATCAAAGGAGTAATTACCTATCACTATGATAATTTCAGAGTGCATCCCCGAAGTATTAACGATTTAGTTTCAGAATCTAATGCTAACATTTTTTCTGTAAATAAATTTATTAATTATAACCTAAATGAAATTGAGGTATTACTCAATTTGACATTATTAGGCCAAACCAAACAGATAAAGCAGTTAAATTCATACAGTTTTGTATTGCAATATAACCCGGATGATTTAGAATATACCGGTTTCTGCCAGATTGGAACTATTTCCGCAAACGGAACCATTTCAGATCAGTCAACAAGCGGAATTGTTTATTTGAGTTTTTCAGGTAATTTTACTTTTTCAGGTGTTGATGATTTAATAAAGTTGAATTTTCTTCCCTTAATATCCGGTGAAACGGAACTGGAATTTTCTTCAGCTTTTCTAGATGGAACAGAAGTTGATTATTTATCATCAGGTCAAATTTTTGTTAATTCTGCAAGTGAGCCAATCGGTGATACACTTACAACTATTCAACGGCCTTTGGTAAATATTCCGTCGATTGTGGTTCCGGGCGATGAACTGGACATTATGTGTATTGCACCTGAATCTACAACCGGCTGGCAGTCTGAATTAATACTTGGGGATGAAACCATTGATCTTGAAGTAACTCAATCATATTATAATAATGATTTACAAAGGTGGTATTTGAAGGCCTTAATCCCACAACCTGAAATATTTGAATTATACGATCTCAAAGTAACTGCTTCAGAAGAAATTGAAGATATTACCTGGGATGCTGTAAAAATTATACCTGAATGGAAAAACTCCTATTATTTTATTCACATAACCGATACACATTTACCAACACATTATTATTGGGATGATCCGCTGTATGAAGGAGATTCATCAGAAATGGAGGATTTACGCGAAGTAATTGAGGATATTAACCTGATAAATCCGGAATTTGTTTTACTTACAGGTGATTATATTAATGAAGGTGAGTTGGAGGGTTTTCAAAACAGAAGATATTATACTAAGGCTCAACGGATGTTGAAAGAATTTGAAGTTCCTGTTTATCTGGTATCAGGAAATCATGATATTGGGGGTTGGCCCGAAACACCTATGCCACAAGGAACTGCCCGCAACGACTGGTGGCGTTTTTTTGGATGGCCCTGGCTAATTGATCCACCGGTAAACGAACCATTTTACACACAGGATTACAGTTTTGATTATGGCAATGTTCATTATATCGGCCTGGAATCCTATGATAATTATGATGGTTATTTGTATTACATTTACGGCAATACAAGCTTTATTCCATTACAATTAATATGGTTAGATAATGATTTGCAAAATTCCACCGGAAGCGAATCCAGAGTTCTTTTTTATCATTATGACTTTGCCAATCAGATAAATCTTTCATCTCTTGGTGTTGACATGGCATTATGGGGGCATATTCATCATAATAACGGCAGCATATACTCATACCCATATAATCTGGCAACCAATAATGTTTGTGATGAAAATCGTGCTTATCGCGTGATCAGGGTTAATAATGGTGTGCTACAACCAAAAAATACTGTTGAGGCAGGTGTAAATGGAGGTAAAGTGAATATAAATTTTTCCCCGGCAAATAACGGCTTAAATGACAGTGTTTCTGCAGTAATTTACAATGACCATGGCCTGGTATTCGAAAATGGTATGCTTAAATTTATTATGCCAAAAGGAGAATTCGGATATTTGGTTAATAACGGGATTTTACAACAAGTGGACAAGTCGGGGCAATTTGCAGTTTGTTATGTAAAAGTAAATATACCTGCAAACGGCACTACAACCGTGACTATCAAAGTTGACGATAGAAATTCTGTAAAGCCTGTAATTGAAAATTCTCCGGTAATCGTTTATCAAAATTATCCAAATCCTTTTCAATCGGAAACAACCATCAGGTTTTGGCTCGATAAACCTGAATTTATAAATCTTGAGATTTTTGATATGTCGGGAAAGCTTGTGAGAACATTAATAAACGAGGAAAAAACGACAGGCAGCCATTCTGTAATTTGGAATGGTAAAGATGATAATGGTGAATCATTATCCGGGCGGGTTTATCTTTATAAATTTCAAGCAGGAACAGGATATATTGTCAAAAAAAGAATGATAAAGATTTAAAAGTATTAGGATTTTTCTGTTTAATCTAACCTGATTAATTCATGAAATTATTTAAAAACCATTAAAATGGTTAAAATACAGGCATTTCTATTAAGCAACTCACGACTTAAGTCGTGGATTGCAAAAAATTCAAAATTCTTATTCTTAACTGTTTAAACAGTTTTACGAATGTCAGGCTAAAATAACAACAACATGAAAAAAAGAATATTAATATTGGATTTTTTATTTATAATCATCGTAATATTAGGTTCTGCAATATATTGTAATGGCCAGGGTAGGAAAGTTATAAAATTAAATGAGGATTGGAAATTTACGCTTGTTGATAAGGAAATTGAATATATCAACCTGACCGAAACTTCATGGAAAGATGTAAAAATACCACATACCTGGAATAATGAAGATATTCAGTTGGGAAATATAGTACATTATGGAACAGGATGGTATAAAAGAGATTTGATTCCGGAAAGTACCCCGATGACTATCGGGGCAAACAAACAATATTTTCTGCGATTTGATGGTGTAGGGCAATATGCTGAAATTTACGTTAATAAAAAATATGTTGGCGAACATCTTGGGAGTTATTCTGTATTTGTTTTCAATATCACCAATTTTCTTGATTTTGATACAACTAATTCTATTCTCGTTAAGGTAAATAATGAGCTTAATGATTCTTACCCAAAAGACAATTTTCTTTTTGGGATTTATGGCGGCATTTATAGAGATGTTTCGCTCATAATAACCAATGACATGCACATTGGCCTTTCTGATTATGCCTCTTCCGGTGTTTATGTTCATCAGGAAGATGTTAGCACAAAAAATGCTTCGTTGAAAATTGTGACTAATTTGATAAATGAGACTTCAACTAAGCAAGTAATTACTATTAGAAATAACTTCGTGTCGTAAGTTTTTATAAAATCTAATAAAAGTGTAAACAAAAATATGAAACTTTTAATAATCACTTTGTGTTTTGCAGGCATTTTATTAAGCTGTACCAAAAACAAAAAAGACACCTTAGTAGTGCACGCAGAACCAATTTATGGAAAAGTAGTTGGCAACATAATTTCAGGCCCATCTGTTTTGAATGATCCTGATCGATTTGTTTGGGGTGGCAGCGTAATCAAAGGTGACGATAACAAATACCATATACTTTATGCCACCTGGGAATGTGGTGATTCCATTCCTGAATTTTCAAACTCATGGGTATTGCATTCAAAAATTGCTTATGCTGTTTCTGATTATCCTGACAGGGATTTTAAATTTCAAAAAATTGTTTTGCGGGGAAGAGCATTAGAAGGAGATTCAACAGCATGGGATGCTCAAATGGTTCATAATCCGCACATCAAAAGATTTAATAATAAATATTTTTTATATTATGGCGGGGGAAAAGATCCCGGTATTCAACCAAAGGGTTCAAAAGGAGAACATCTCAATAAACGCAATAGAGTTCAACAAAATCAATGTATTGGTGTTATTGAATTCAATAGTTTTGAGGATTTGGTGAATGGTAACTTTAAAAGATCAGAAACTCCAATTCTTTCACCAAGAACAAGAGTAAAAAAGGATCACATTGTTAATCCTTCACCTGAAGGAACAAACCCCAAACCGGACAATATAATTGTAGTTAATCCTTCGGTGGTTCAACGTCCTTCCGATGGAAAATACTTATTATATTTTAAAGGAAACTTTTATAATCCCGGCTGGAAAGGTGTGCATGGTGTTGCTATATCCGATTCACCAACAGGGCCATTTACCGCAACAGATCATTTTGTGTTTGATATTCGTAATGAAGATGGCACCATTGCCAGTGGTGAAGATCCTTATGTCTGGTATCATAACACTCATGGAAAATTTTATGCAGTGCTCAAAGATTTTACGGGAAAAATAACAGAAGGAAAACCGGGATTAGCCATATTAGAGTCCATGGATGGCATTGAGTGGACAAAACCTGATAATTCTTTCTTTATGAAGAAGCAATTGATATTAAATTCAGGTGATACAATTAAAGTAAGTAATCTTGAACGTCCACAATTATTAATTGATAAAGATGGAAATCCTCAGGTTTTATATTCGGCATGTTCTTTAGGAAGTGTTGGAAAGAAAACGGATGGAAGTACGTTTAATGTGCATATTCCACTTAGTGTGAAATAAATCATTTATTATGATATATGGAATATTTTATGTTATTTTGTTGGACAATTAATTTTGAAATGATTTACGGCTTGGTTACATTGAAGAGAAAGTATGAATGAAAAACAGGAAAAATTGGAGTTTGTAAGAAATAATCATATAAGAATTGCTATTATTTAGAAAAAATAATGAGAACCTATTGGATGAAATTTACGATGAGGTATAAAAGAGAAATATAAACCATTAATTATATTACACCGTTAGCGTTCATTGGAAAGATTCGAAGAGGTATTTAACTTTATATAAAAAAGGAGGTCAAAATGTTATTTAAATGTAAACTTGGTTTTCACACATGGGATGGATGCAAATGTTCAAGCTGCGGCAGAATAAGAGGCGAGCAACATGCATGGGATGGTTGTACATGTACAAGGTGTGGAATATCAAAAGGGCATTTATATGAAGGATTCAAATGCACAAGGTGTGGTAAAGAACGTCGTTTTTCTAAATTTACTGATACAAGAGATGGCCATGTTTATAAATGCGTCAAAATCGGTAATCAAATCTGGATGGCTGAAAATCTACAATATAGGCCAAAAGATAGTAAATTCTTTCATTATAAAAATTTTGATACCGATTATGGTTGTTATTATGATTTGGAAACAGCCTTAAAAATATCTCCAAAAGGATGGCACCTACCAAGTGAAGAAGAATGGGATACTCTTTCAAATCATCTTGGAGGAAATAAAGTGGCTGGAAAAAAAATGAAGACGTCTAATGGATGGTGGTCACATTCATGGAATGGAAATGGATCTAATAGTAGTGGGTTTTCAGGTTTACCAGCTGGTTATCGTGATTCATCCGGTAAATTTGGTGGTTTTATAGAAGAATGTGCTTTTTGGACCTCTCCAGAAAGTTCTTCAAATTCTTCATATACACGGTATAGAGGATTGACAATCCAATACGATGATTTAAACTGTGCTACCATTTCTAAAGATCTTTCTATAAATGTCAGATGTATTAAGGATAGCGAAACGACTATTTCTTCCAAAAAAACATCAAAAGAAGATGAGGATTATAGCAATTTAGGAGTTGCTTATGAAAACAGTGGTGACAAGACAAATGCTAATGAGGATATTAAAAAAGCTGAAACAATAAAGTCTAATAAAGCGATAAATGAAAGACGGACATTATTGAAAAAAATGATGGAAGAAATACCAGTGGTCAAAAATAATTCTATTGAATATCTAAATTCTTGGGCAGAAATGCAAAATAAGAAATTAGATTTTGAAGGTAATCTTGAAGATACAATTAAATATCTAGAAAATAAGAATAAAATTATTATTGACGAAATGATGTCATTAGGATCATTTAAATCAGTTGAACATCATTATAAATTCAGAAATAATTACGGTTTAATAAATTTTGAATCTGGCACGATAAGAGGTGGAGAAGGAGATAAAACAATTGACATTTTATTTACTCGTACATGGAATAATAATGATGTTAGTGTTTTTGTAAATCATATAATAAAAATAGGTGATAATATTTATCAAACCACATCTGAATAAAACTTTATAACAAAAAATTAAAACCAACGAAACGCTACAAAAAATATAGTGCATTTGGCAAATAGTGCTAAAAATGAAGATAATAGCATTAAATATACATGGCAATAAATTGAAAAATTGGAGCGATGAAATGCCAAACACCCCATCTTCAAATCGTTGGGCTTAATATTTCTAAACATTAAATAATATGGAAGAATTACTTATTACTAACCTTGTTCTACCAATAATTAAAGATATTGTATCTCCAAAGATAAAATCTGTTTTCAATAAGTTCTCAATTCACAATATTGAACTAAAAAAAATTGAAGATAGTTTTGATGATTATCTTTCACAACGATACGAGAAGTACTTAATCATTGACACTATTGTTTTTCCCAATAAACAAACACTATTAAAGGTATTATATCAACCCATGACACTTCAATGTCATGACAGTAAAAATAAAGTGATTGAAATACAAATAAATGGTTTTCCCAAAGAATTCATACCTGAATACTGTCGGGTAATTATTGAGGACACTGCAGGAATGGGTAAATCAACAATTCTAAAAAAATTATTTCTATCAATAATTGAGCAAAACGAAGGAATCCCCGTTTTTATTGAATTGAGTCAGATAAATAACAAGAATAGCATTTTAAGAGAAATACAGAATCAGCTTTCGCCCATTGGCAAGAAGATAAGCCAAGACTTAATATTAAAAATAATCAATGAGGGTGGGTTTATTTTCCTTTTCGATGGTTTTGATGAAATTTCACTAAATAATCGTGATTATGTACTTAACTCGCTACATTCATTCATCGAAAAAGCAAATCAGAACTATTTCTTAATTGCTTCAAGGCCTGAAGAGTCTTTAAGCTCATTTGGAGACTTTCAAAGATTTGGAGTTAAATCCATGAATAAAAGTCAGGCTTATAGCTTAATAAATAAATATGACAATTACAGTTTTCACCCCATCTCAAAAAGTCTCATAAAAAAAATTAATGATAGACACCAAGATTCACTCCAAGAATATTTAAGTAATCCCTTTTTGGTATCTCTATTATATAAATCATATGAGTACAAGAAGGATGTCCCCCTTAAAAAAAGTCAGTTTTATCAGCAGGTTTTTGATGCGTTATATGAAACACATGATTTATCAAAAGAGGGCTACTTAAAAAGAGAAAAGTATAGCAACCTACATATTGATGATTTTGAAAGAGTCCTTAGATATGTGGGATATTTCACTTCGATCGAGAATACGATAGAATATGATAAGAATGGTATTATTAGATTTATAAATATAGCTAAGGCTCATTTGAATGGTCTTAAATTTAGCGCAACTGACTTTCTTAAAGACCTGCTCAAAACTGTACCTATTTTTAAGAAAGAGGGTAATTATTATAAATGGGGGCATAAGTCCCTTCAAGATTATTTTGCCGCAAAATTTCTCTGGATTGATTCCAAAGAAAAGCAAGTAGAAATTTTAAAAAAGATATTTCAGGATAAAAGAAATTTTAGATTTTTTAATGTATTGGATATATTTTACGAGTTAGACCCAGTTACATTCGAGAAAACTATTCTGTATTGGCTATTGATTGATTTTATTGAATATAAAGATAAAGCATACATAGAAATAGCAAATATTTCTGATAATCAGATATTAAAAAGAATAAGTAGTACCTATAATAAGGAAATTGTTTTTTTTCTAGATAATGATACTCCTTATAGAGATAGTAATTATATTGACAATATCAAACTTAAACATAACCTAGGCAAATACAATAATTGGATAACATTTGAAGAGTCTGGAGGGGAAACATTCAATATATTATACTATTTTAAAAAGGAGAATATAAAAATGATCATGGGTTTAATAAAAATCAAAATCCCTAAAATAGTTGTAGATATTATTTTATTACGCCCCAAAGAACTTATTAATCAACTACAGGATAAAGAATTATATCACTTAGATGACAGCAAAACTAATCATCTCAACAGTCACAAACTTTTTAATAATGTAACTTCTCAGTGTAGTTTTCGATTGTTAATTTCACCTGTTGAAGCTTTGAAAAAATACTCTGAATTAAATAAAGTAATTGAAAGTAAGAAATCTGATGATTTTACAAACTGGTAATATACTAAGTCCAACACATAAGTATCGTTTTCGGCGCTAGCCGAATATGTGCTTTTTGTTGAACTAAACCGGAGGATTACGGTGAACTACCTTATTATATTGTGAAATCAATTATTTTAGGTTGGCTTGTATATAAAGAAATAACTTTTGACGAATTTATTCTATGGATGGAGAAATTTCCAAAAAATCAGAGTGATGAATAAATTACACCACAATATAGCGGTCATAGCCAATGACAAAAAAACAATAATAATCAATATCCAATCATCAAGCCAACCACGATTTAACATCCTCAATCTTCAAAGCTGGAATATTAAGCTTCATCTTTTTGCGTAATCCGCTGAAATCATTTATTAATTTTTTGGGATTAGCATTCTTTAATCCTCAAATCCTGCTGGCTACACGAGTATTCCTACATGCTATTCATACATTCCATAAAGAAAATAAGCTTAATTTTTTCTAAAAATCAGGCTTGTTTTTAATTTTATTGAATAGTTTTCAATATTTATTATGAAATATGGACTATTTTATGTTATTTTGTTGAACATTTAATTTTGAAATGATTTCCGGCCTGGTTTTATTAAGGTAAAAGTATGAATGAAAAACAGGGGAAATTGGAGTTTGTAAGAAATAATCATATAAGAATTATTCTATTATTTAAAAAAATAATGAGAACCTATCGGATGAAATTTACGATGAGATATAAAAGAGAAATGTAAACCATTAATTATATTACAACGTTATGCCCAATGCAAGAGAATGGCAATTCATTAAATAAGGCAAATGAATAAGATAGAAACAGAAAAATATTTGCAAACAAATGGATTATCTGATTTTAAATGGATAAATCCGAAAGACATTATTGTAGCCCAATGGGTAAGAGTAAAATGTGAGTTTGGTTGTAGCGATTATGGACTTGGAACATGCCCGCCGAATACACCAACAGTTCAGGAATGTCGAGAATTTTTCAAGGAATACAACAAAGGATTAATCATAAGACTTACAAAATCTGCTGATAAGGAAAAATATCCATCTGATTGGTCAAAAGAAATGACAAATAAATTACTCGAACTTGAAAGGAAAACTTTTTTAGATGGATTTCAAAAAGCATTTCTATTAAACCAAACATGTTGCTGTTTATGTAATGATTGTTCAGGAAATAGATTGGATTGTAAAGACAAACGAAAATCACGTCCAAGCCCAGAAGCATTTGCTGTAGATGTTTATCAAACAGTTCGTAATAGCGGATTGGAAATAAATGTGGTTAAGAAAAATCCTTCGAAAATGAATCGAATAGCGATACTTTTAATAGAATAGTATGGATTATGAATTAATAAAGAATAGATTAGCACCTTGTGGATTACATTGCGGAAAATGTTTTGCATTTAAAGATGGAGATTTTGCTAAAAGTAGTCGAGCTTTGAAAAATGATTTGGGGGAATTCTCTATTTATGCAAAAAGATTTATTGACCTATTGGGCAAACCAGTATTTGAAAAGTATCCTGATTTTAAAGAAATGCTTGATTATTTCTCTGTTGCAGAATGTTCCGGTTGTAGGAATGAAAAATGCAAATTATTTAAAGGTTGTAAAGTTCGTTCGTGTTCAGAAGAAAAAGGAGTAGATTTCTGTTTTCAATGTTCAAATTTTCCATGTAACAATACTGGGTTTGATGAGCACCTGAATGAACGCTCGGTAAATATTAATCGTTATATAGAAAAAATTGGAGTGGAAAAATATTATAACGAAATTAAAGATAAAGCAAGATATTAAGTAAGCACAGGGCATAACACGCAATAAATTCAAGCGGGGTGAAAGAGCAGTTTGATACAGAATTTAATTATATTTACCACTTAGTTGTATGAGAATCAGGCAGGTTAATACCCCGCCAAAATTTATTGCCAACGTTGTATGCAAGGCTAAAAAGACATTGAAGAAAGAAATGTATAGATTTTTACCAATCAGAAATACAAGACATTAAGCGCATTTATTAATAAATTGACAAAATCTGTATGAAAACGATGACTTTTATGTATATAAAACTCAACAAAAAACAAGGATGTAAAATTTATAAAAAATGAATGCTTCAAGTTTAAGTATAAATATTAAAACTCTGTTGGCTTTTCTTTTAATAAATACATATGTTTTTTCTGCAAGCTCACAGAATATTATTGACAGCTTAAAAAGTATAGTTAATAATGCCGGTATAGATTTATTGTTTCCTGATAACAAAGATCTATTAAACAGCTATGATTCTATTATTCGTTTTTACCAAAGAACAGAAAACTACGATTCATTAATAGTGTATGAAAATAAAGTTGCGCAATTATATTTAAGACAAAACGACCTAAGAAAATATGCAATAATAACAAACCGGGTAGGATATTACTATACATTGATCGGGAAACATGACAAATCAGTTGAAATACTGTTAGATAATTTACGCTTTGTAAAAGAAAATGATCTGAATAATGAACTGGCTGAAACATATATGTACCTTGGCTTTGGATACAGACATTTCAACCAGGAAAAAGCCATAGATTTATTTACTCTTTGTCTTGAGAATGAAAAAGATACACTCTCTGTGTATTATAGTTCATCTTTAAATGAAATAGCCAATATTTATAATCTCTCTGGGAAATATGAAGAAGCTTTGGCTTTTTATTTCCGAGCACTCAAAATAAAGGAAGCAGCAGTCCAGGGTTCACCGGGTCAGGGAATTGTATATTCATATAATGATATTTCAATAGTTTATCAGAATATGCATAATTATGATAAAGCAATATTTTATATGAAGAAATGTATCGACTTGGCAGAAAACAATATGCCATTAAAATATTCTCACTGTATTTTCTATGTACATATTGCAGATCTATATTCAGTAACCAGGCAATATAAAAAGGCAGAAGATTATTTGCAGAAAGGCTCAATTTTGGCCAAAGACCTAAATTATCATTACTTATTGGAAATAGTTCATCAAGGATATTATAATTTCTATAAAGCAACTAATAAACCATTAAAAGCCCTTGAGAGTTTTGAGATAGCTGTTTTATATAAAGACTCTTTAAATAGGAAGGAAGTTGAAAAAACGATTGCTGATCTTGACAAAAAATATCAAACAGAAAAAAAAGAAGCTGAAATAATTATCCTCAAAAAGGAAAATTATATAAGAGGGTTGAGTTTTGCATTTATCCTCGTTTTATTAATTGTTATGGTAATAGCAGCCATATTGATAATAAGGAAGCAAATAAAAATCAGGAGGACAGAAAAAACACTTAGTGAAAAACTAAAAAAAGAGTTGGAATATAAGAAAAAGGAGGTACTTAACTTATCTACTTATGTAAAACAAAGAATTGCATTTACAACTGATATTATTACGAACCTAAAAAAAATCAAATCCAATACAAAAGAGGTCGAAGATGAGATTAACAAAGTTATTTCATTTATTTCGTTAAACTATCAAAACGAACAAAAATTGATTAATGAGGTGTACTCACAAATAGAAGACATTAACAAAGTGTTTTCATACAGAATTAAAGAAAAGCACAATAACCTTACAAATGAAGATATAAGGTTATCATCTCTATTAATTCTTAATTTGACATCAAAAGAAATTGCGGAGATTCTTTTTATAAGCCCCAAAAGTGTAGAGATGAAACGCTACAGGCTAAGAAAAAAACTAAAGCTTGAAAAAGACTGTTCGCTTATTGATTATCTCACCGGCATATAAAGTTTACCAACTTGTTTGATCTCTCTTTTTTTATCTGTTGTTTCATTTAAATTTCCGTTCAAATACAATCTGCCCCACCAGTAATACCTACAATATCAGCTACATATAAAATGTAGAGGTGAGTGTAGAGTGCCTTTTATTTAAATCTGTTTTTATAGAAACTATATTTGCACTGATATTAAATTAATAGTAACAATTAAATAATAAATTAAAAAAATGGATAACAAGAAACCTAAGTCAATCGGAACATTAATAATTGGAAGTGCAATTATTTGGGGTGCTGTAATGATAGGATGTTCAATTGCATTAAGAGAAACGGAATGCTATCAGAAAATACAATTCATATTATTCGGAGGAACTGCTGCACATTTAATTTTAATATGGGGTCCAATGGCTGCGATGGTTGCCAAAATGAAAAAGGAAAATAAGGAAAAGCAGGTTGACTAAATTACTTATTCAATAAACTTTAGATCATTTATTGATGAGTTAATCTGCATCAGTAATTTCTTAATATGAACAGAATGAAAAACGGGGTAATCATGATAAACAAAAATGAAATTTTACGGAAACCTGCAATTAAATATGCATGGTTAAGGGTATTGTTATTTATTATTGGATTTCTAATTGCAACTACTGTTATCCAAACTATTGGAATGATGATATTAATGGTGGCAAAAACGGATTTAGGAATAGAGGATATTGAATCTTTTATGTCTGATACAGAGAATTTCAATTATATATTATTGTTGAAGTTCCTGGGTTTATTAGCGGTACTCTTCACGGTTTGGATATTCAGGAAATTTATTGATCGTCGAACTGTTATGTCATTGGGGTTCTCTATAAAAAACAAAAGCAAAGACATAATTGCCGGGTTTGGTTTGGGGTTTGTTCTCATTACATTGGGCTTTTTCATTCTTTACTTTACGGGTTATCTTAACGTTATAAGTATTGTTTTTAATACAGAAACTATTTTTGGAACTTTTCTTTTCTTTGTTTTTGTAGCAATTCACGAAGAAATTCTTTTTAGAGGTTATATTTTAAATAACCTTATGACATCTATGAATAAATATGTTGCACTTGCAATTTCGGCAGTTTTGTTTGCTCTAATTCATGGAATAAATCCAAACATTACTATTGTTGCAGTAGTAAACTTAATACTTGCCGGTTTTGTTTTAGGAATTTCGTATATCCATACTAAAAATTTATGGTTACCAATCTTTTTTCATCTGAGCTGGAATTATTTTCTTGGGCCAATTTTTGGTTTTGAAGTTAGTGGATTAGAGTTGAATACAACTATAGTTCAAGAGGTAACAGGCAGTACCTTAATTACAGGTGGTAAATTTGGATTTGAAGGATCTTTAATTTTAACTGCACTTTTAATAATTGGATTTTTTGCAATTGATAAATTTTACAGAACACGTAGCCTTAAGACAACTTAAGTATAGAATAATATATTTTAACAATTTCTAAATCATAACAATTGTTTAACATTAAAAAACACACACACATGAAATTTACATTATTATTAGTATTGACCAGCGTTCTTTCGTTTGGCAGCTTAACATTAATAAGCCAGGCCATATCAGCCAATGACGCAAAAAAAGCAGCAATTAATTTCTACAATCATCACGCAATTGCAGAAAACCAAAAAAAACCATCAACAGAAGTGGAGATTTCTTTGGTGAAAATTGATAAGATAGATTTATATTACATTATTAACTTAACAGGAAACGGTTTTGTAATTATCAGTGCACAAAGAAATACCTATCCTATATTGGCATATTCACTTCAAAGTGATTTTCAGGAATCATATATTCCTGATAATGTTCAGGCATTGTTAGATGGATACAACGAGCAAATATTAAATGCTGTTAAAACAGGTCAAAAGGCCAATAATAAAATTGAAGAAGCCTGGAACACCCTTATGAACTGCAATTTACAAGTAAGGACTGGAAGAAGCATTGACCCATTAACAACCTCTTTATGGAATCAGACCCCTCCATATAATCTGTTCTGCCCCGAAGATGAAAACGGTCCCGGAGGCCATGTAGTAACAGGCTGTCCTTCTACTGCGATGGCACAACTCATGTACTATTACAGATATCCCGAACAAGGAGTTGGAAGCAACAGTTATTATCAATATCCCTACGATACAATTAGCGCTGACTTTGAAAACGCCTACTATGATTATAATGCAATGACAAACGTAAGTAATGCTAATAATTATGAAGAAGTAGCCGAATTAAGCTTCCATGCCGGCGTTGCCATCAACACTGTTTACGGGCCAACTGTTTCTGGTGTTTATTATATGTCAACTGTCGTTGACGGACTTGAAAATCATTTTGCCTATTCTGAAGATTCTCAACTGGTATTTAAAACCGCTTATACTCAAGATGAATGGGAAGGCATGATAAGGGATGACCTGGATATGCTGATGCCGGTAATATATTGTGCTGTTGACATGAGTGCTGGAGGGGGCCACACATGGGTTTGTGACGGTTATGATGCAGATGATTATTTTCATATGAATTTTGGATGGGGAGGAGCGTATGATGGTTATTATTACCTTGATAATATTTCGGTAGGTGGATATACTTTCAATACGCAACATCAAATGGTAATAGATATTTTTCCGGCAGATACCTCATACCCTGATTTTTGCTTAGGGAATACTAATTTAACAGCTATTGATGGTACTTTTACCGATGGTAGCGGACCATACAACTACGAAAACAATACCTCATGCGGTTGGCTGATTGATACACAAACAGCCGAAGATTCTGTAGCATCAATAAGCCTGACTATTGATAAATTCAATACTGAGGTTTCAAATGACACACTAACTATCTATGACGGGAATGATGAAAACAGCCCAATAATCGCAGTTTTATCAGGTAGCGATGCTAGTGGTACATTTACTTCAACCAGCAACAAAATGTTTATAACTTTTCATTCAAATGATACCACAACTGATGCGGGATGGGTGCTTAGCTATGAAAGCAATTTGCCTGAGTATTGTAATGGGCCTGTGGAGATAACAGATGAATATGGTACCGTCTCTGATGGAAGTGGAAATTTCCACTACATCTCAAATTCCATTTGCATGTGGCTGATCAAACCTTATATGGCATCCTCTGTAACTGCGAGTTTCATATCTTTTGAAACGGAGGATAATTGTGATATCCTTAAATTCTATGATGGCAATGTATTAATTGGCACCTTCTCCGGTAATGAAATACCGCCCGAAATCACAGCAGAGAGTGGAGAATTGTTTCTGGTGTTTATGACAAATGGCATTAATAATTATGATGGATGGGAATTGGAGTATTCTGCCGAGGGAGTAAATATTGAGGAAACAGCAAGTACAGACTGCACATTTAATGTATTCCCAAATCCAACCAACGGTATTGTTAATATTGAATTTGATCATAAAACAACTGGCAACACATCAATTGTAATGCATAATGCTCTTGGGAAGCTAATGTTCGAACATAAAATTGACGATGCTGAAGGGCCGGTTGAAATTGAAATCGACTGTTCATCTTTTTCTCCAGCCGTATATATGGTTACAATGAAAAATGAGTCGCAAATTATTACAAAAAAGGTAGTTGTGAAATAAATTGATTTTGTAAGTAAACTGTATCAGTTTGTAATCCCGAGGCCACGGGATTGGATTATTACCCGTTTCTGGAGACTCATGTGTTTTCACGAGAAGTTCGGTTCTTCCGAGGAGTATGTTTCGGGGATTGTTTACCGTGGAATTTAATATTACCTGCTGCTCAAGTTTTTTTGCAGCTTTTTCAAATTCAGGAACAACAACTATTGCACGTTCCACAATTGATAAACCAATTTTTTCTCTCATATCTTTAAATTTAAAATTATTATATTTGCAGAGATAAGAATTTTTAAAATAAATATTAATGAAATATTTTTTAAGCTATCACGAAGGGATTTAGTTCAACAGGCTCTACTATACGAAACAATATAAATAACAATCATGAAATATACAATTATTACATTACTTGTTTTAGCTTCTGTGACTTGTGTGCATGCACAGTTTAATATAGTAAATGAAGTATATACTGGAAATTATTATCGCGATTTATCTATCACAACAGAAGATATTGATGGAGATGGAGATAAAGATGTTATTATCGGATATCATTACGGGAGTAAAATATTCTGGTATGAAAACATTGATGGTAAGGGAGCTTTTAGTGCACATCGGGTTCTGCCAGATTCAATGGGTCGTACAATAGCTTTGGTTGCCAGCGATTTTGATAATGACAATGATATAGATATATTCGCTGTTTCATCAGGTTACAATTTTGTTACATTAGATGACAATAAATTTGTTTGGTATGAAAACATTGATGGACATGGTAATTTTGGCTCTCAGCAAATAATACAAGAAGATAGTGAAGGTTGGCCACAGTCTATTTTGGTATGCTTAATTGATTCTGATACAATTCCTGATGTATTTGTATTAACAACAAAGCAAGTATCATGGTATAAACACATCGATGGTAATGGATTATTAAGTACTGTCAATATTATTTCAGACAGTCTTGACTATGGCACATCTATTTGTGCTGCAGATATTAATGGTGATGGAGATAACGAATTGATGGTTCTTGATATGATTACTATAGGTTTTGAGATTTTTATATATGAGTATTATGCTAGTAATGGAACATTTCAGCATATTGAAACAATTGAAAGTTCGTCTAGTTTAAGTCAGGTTTCAGCAAGTGATCTTGATGGTGATGGGGATATTGACCTTATTTGCAGTACAGGAAGTAGTAGTAAAAGTAAATTGACTGGTTGTAAAGATGATACTAGTATAGCTTGGTATGAAAATTTAGATGGTTTAGGAACGTTTAGTTCCCAGAAGGAGATATGCAATTCTCTACAAATATTTTCAATTGATGTTGGTGACTTAGATAACGATAATGACAATGATATTCTGGCGTATCATAGATATTCTCAAACCTATCCCCATTTTACTGTTGGTTGGTTCGAGAACCTTGACGGGAATGGAAGTTTTAGTTCTTTTGTAGGTTTTCCAGGAACTAATGGTATTTCTAAAGATGTTTGTATTTCTGATATAGATAATGATGGAGATAATGATGCCATAGCAGCATTATGGCAGGATGATAATAGTTGCTGGTTTATGAATGATGGTCTTGGTAATTTTTCTTCAAAACAAACAATAGCCCCCCAAATATCAATACAAGTTGTTGATATAAATATTGATGGAAATAATGATATAGTTTCATCTTTTCAAGAAGATTCAAAATTATGTTGGTTTGAGAATATTTCAGGGACCGGGGAATTTAGTGAACAAAATATTATTGCAAATTTTGAAGGTAATGCAGGAGTATTTTATTGTAGTAATATAGATGGAGATATGGATATAGATATAGTTTCAACTTCAAGTGCAAATAATAAAATTGCTTGGTATGAAAATTTAGATGGTCAGGGTATTTTTGGAGGAGAAAATATTATTAATCTTTCATCTAAACCAACTTCATTAACTTCTTGTGATATTGATGGAGATAATGATTATGACATTATATCCAGTTCAAATGAAACAGAACGTTTAGAATGGTATGAAAATGTTAATGGAGAGGGAACTTTTAGTGCTTCTCATTTGATTAGTTCTGATACAATGTATATTCCAACCATTGTATATTGTGATATTGATGGAGATAATGATAATGATATTGTTATTTCTGATTTCTTGAATAATAGAATATTATGGTTTGAAAATATTGATGGTTATGGTGATTTTAGTGATGAAATTTATATTGACTCATTAGTTAATGGAGTTTATTCAATTCTAGCAATTGATTTAGATTTTGATAATGATCCAGATATAATTTCAAGTTCCATATATGATGATAAATTGGTCTGGTATGAAAACTATGGGGATGGATATTTTAGTTCTCAAATTGAAATAGCTTCTTCATTAAATAATGTTAAATCCATTTATGCTACTGATCTTGATGATGATAATGATATTGATATTATTACTGCTTCACAAGATGGCAATGAGATAACCTGGTTCGAGAATGAAGGGCATAATAACTTTAGTATTCAAAATCATATTTATTTTTTTGGAGGTGTCTCTTTTGTATGTGCTCATGATTTAAATTCTGATAGCAAGGTTGATATTATTGCAGGATCGACCATAAATAATGAAATTATTTGGCTTGATAATCTTATAGTAGGTATTGAAGAACCTGTACATCTAGAAAAAGCGTTTGTTTATCCAAATCCAACAAACGGGCATTTAAATATTGATATTGATACAGAGTCTATTGTTGAATCAATAAATATATATGATATTCAAGGAGTTTGTGTATATTCATTAAATAAATTATCGAAAACCCCAAAGTTGGATATATCATTTCTTAAAAGTGGCACATACTTTTTAAGAATTGATTTGATTGAACAAACGTTAATCCATCAATTAATAATAGAATAAAATACAATTTCTAACAAATAGACAGGATTATTCGACGAAGCCGTCCCGAGATTCCTCGGGATTGGACTATTACCCGTTTTTGGAGACATATGTGTTTTCATACGAAATTTGGTTTTTCCGGGAAGTAAGTTCCAGGGATTGTTCACCGTGGAATACTTTTGGTGAAGTAAAACCAATAAGTTTTTGTTGAAAATAAGGTGATTTTACGCTAATAATTAAGAACTTTATTAACACAAAATAGCTAAACCAAAGACAATCAAACAATAAATAATAGCCAATAATCAATCAAGAATAATCAATCATCAAGCCAACCACAACTTAACATCCTCAATCTTCAAAGCCGGAATTTTCAGTTTCATCTTTTTGCGTAATCCGCTGAAATCATTTATTAATTTGTTGGGATTGGCATTCTTTAAATCCTCTATTGTTGAAAAACCCGCTTTTCTGATAACTGGAATCCATTCAGCCGGAATGCCAATTTTCATAAAATCTTCATCAGTAGCTGAAACCGGTTTTTGTTCAGGCCGCATTTGAGGGAAAAACAACACATCCTGAATTGAAGAAGAATTAGTCATTATCATTGCAAGGCGGTCTATCCCGATTCCAAGTCCTGCTGTCGGTGGCATTCCAAATTCCAAAGCTCTGAGGAAATCTTCGTCTAAAACCATTGATTCGGTGTCGCCTCGTTTGCCTAATTCAAGTTGCGATTCAAATCTTTTTCGCTGGTCGATTGGATCGTTTAATTCCGAAAAGGCATTGCAAATTTCTTTACCATTGCAAATTGCTTCAAAACGTTCTACAAGCCCTTTTTTATTTCTATGTTTTTTTGCCAATGGCGACATTTCAACAGGATAATCGGTAATAAAGGTCGGTTGAATAAGTTTTGCTTCACATGTTTCGCCGAAAATTTCGTCAATCAGTTTTCCTTTTCCCATGCTTGCATCTACTTCTACTCCATGTTTTTTGGCAACTTCAACCAGTTCATTTTCTCCCATTTCCGAAATATCCACACCCGTAAAATGCTCAATAACTTCAAACATTGTAAATCTTTTCCAGGGTCTTTTGAAATTAATGATGTTTTCACCAACTTGTATTTCAGTTGATCCACTTAAATCAATGGCAATTCTTTCAACCATTTCTTCAACCAGATTCATCATCCATTCATAATCTTTGTAGGCAACATAAAGTTCCATCTGAGTAAATTCCGGATTATGAAAGCGGCTCATACCTTCATTTCTAAAATCTTTGGAAAATTCATAAACTCCATCATAACCTCCTACTATCAAACGTTTAAGGTATAATTCGTTTGCAATTCTGAGGTACAAAGTCATGTCGAGAGTATTATGAAAAGTCTTGAACGGACGTGCAGCAGCACCGCCATATAAAGGTTGTAAAACAGGTGTTTCAACCTCAAGATATTCTTTGCTGTTTAAAAACGAACGCATTGAATTTATTAATTGAGTTCGTTTTATGAATGTTTCTTTAATTTCAGGATTCACAATCAAATCAAGATAGCGTTGCCTGTATCTTTGTTCGGGATCGGTAAATGCATCATAAACCTTATCGTCCTTTTCTTTAACTATTGGCAATGGTTTTAACGATTTGCATAGAATTTTATATTCACTTACATGAATAGTGATCTCACCCATTTTTGTAATAAAAACATAACCTTTAACGCCAATAATGTCACCAATGTCGAGAAGGCGTTTGAAAACTATATTATACATGGATTTATCTTCATCCGGGCAAATTTCATCACGTTTGAAATATAACTGGATTCGTCCGGTTGAATCCTGTATTTCGACAAATGATGCAGCTCCCATTATTCGGCGGCTCATAATTCTACCGGCAACACTAATATCTTGATAAAGAGAATTATCTTTGGGAAAATCCTCATGAATTTCTTTTGCTGTTATGTTAATATCAAACTTATCGGCAGGATAAGGATCAATGCCGAGTTTTAATAATTCTGTCAGAGAATTTCTCCTGATAATTTCTTGTTCGTTCAATTCTAAACTCATTTTTAAAAAATTTTTGCAAATGTAGTTAATCTAATTAGAGTCTGTCCATAAAGTCAGTGTTTAGTTCAGAATGTTCGCTATCGAGGCTTTCGCAATTTTGAAAATCAAGGAATTTACTATAGTAAATGACTGTTTTCAAAACAAGAATAACGATGATAGCGGACATTATGGACAAACGCTAATTAGTGTCCATCCGTAAACTTATAAAAAGACACTAATTACACAAATTAATACGAATCAAATTAGTGTAAATCAGTGTAATTAGTGTCCAAATATTTTTTTTGAATATCGAACACCCCCGAAAGCTTTCGGGGTAACGAATAATGAAGTTGGGCAATTCCTTAATGACTTTCAATGACTATTAAACAAAAAAAACCTGCAAACTTTGGTTTGGGATCCATTTTGCAGGCTAAGGCTAAAACAACTATTTAGGGAAGTATTTATATAAGCAATCACAATTGCAATAAGTAATCACAATTACTTGAATATACACATTTTTCTTCTATATTTTACATTTAGTCAAACATCTTTTTGTTTATATAACTTATGACATCATTAGTTTATTTATGGTTGCATAAGGCTTGATTTTTTTTATTTTTGCATTTTATAATCATGTAAAAGACAAAACTAAAAAAACTCAATTTTATTTTGATGGGGCAAAACAAAAGAGAAAAACCCGATTGGTTAAAAACAAAAATTCCAACAGGAAAAACATATTTGAAAATAAAAGATATAGTTAGAAAACACAAACTTAATACTATTTGTACAAGCGGAAATTGCCCGAATATTGACGAATGCTGGGGGCTTGGTACGGCTACTTTAATGATACTTGGTGATATTTGTACTCGTTCATGTAAATTTTGTGCGGTTAAAACCGGTAAACCAAAACCGGTTGATCTTGAAGAACCGCAGCGTGTTGCGGAATCCGTTAAGCTTATGAATTTAAAACATTGTGTTCTAACTTCTGTCGATCGTGATGATTTGGGTGATAGAGGTTCGGGAATTTGGGCAGAAACAATAACAAAAATTAAAGAATTAAATCCTGATACAACAATCGAAGCATTGATACCGGATTTTGATGCGAAAGCAGAATTAATTGATAAAGTTATTGAAGCGAGACCGGAGGTGGTTTCACATAATTTGGAAACCGTAAGACGAATTACACCTTTAGCCCGAAGCAGGGCAAAATACGACAGAAGTTTGGAAGTAATTAAACATATTTCCGGTTCGGGAGTTGTATCAAAATCAGGAATTATGCTTGGCCTTGGCGAAAGCCGGGAAGAGATTTTTGAAACTATGAATGATTTACTTGCCGTAGGATGTAAGGTTTTTACTATGGGCCAATATTTGCGGCCAACAAAGAATCATTTGCCGGTTACAGAATTTGTTACACCCGAAATTTTTGAGGAATACAAAATTATTGGATTGGAAAAAGGATTCAAATTTGTTGAAAGCAGTCCGCTTGTCAGATCATCGTATCATGCTGAAAAACATGTTGAATAAATAATGAATCCTAAAACCACCTATTTTCAAGACCTTGATTTGATTGAATATAAAAAAGCCTGGGATTATCAGGAAAAATTGTTCAATGAAAATGTTGAAAAAAAACCAAAAAGGTTAAAACTGCCTTTCGAAGATAAAATTCAAACAAAAAACTATCTGCTGTTTTGTGAACACCCTCACGTTTTTACTCTCGGCAAAAGTGGTTCGGAAAATAATTTGCTTGTTAATAAAGAAAAACTTATTTCAAAAGGGGCTACTTTTTTCCGAACAAACAGGGGAGGAGATATTACTTATCATGGCCCGGGACAAATTGTTGGGTATCCAATAATTGATCTTGAAAAATTTTCTTTATCAGTCAGGAAATATATATTTAAACTTGAACAAGCAATCATCGAAACTCTGAAAGAATATGGAATTTCGGCAGGCCGTTTTGAAGGTGCAACCGGTGTGTGGATTGATTCTTCCTCGCCTCAAAAAGTCCGAAAAATTTGTGCTATCGGTGTTCGTTCAAGCAGGTGGATCACAATGCATGGTTTTGCATTCAATGTTAACACCGATTTAAGTTTTTATAATTATATAAATCCATGTGGTTTTACGGATAAAACCGTTACATCTATGGAAAAAGAATTAGGTGCAAAACAGGATTTTAACGAGGTGAAAAAAAAATTGAAATCAAAACTTGCTGATCAATTTGGATTTATTGAACCATATAAGAACATATAAATCATATCGCAGCTTCGTTACAAATAAAAAATAGGACGCAGATTTATTATGATGATTATGATTTTATGTTCAGTAAATGTATAGAATATTTCAAAAACATTTCCAAGACATCTGGAATATAGGATAATAGTATAATTTTATATGACCTTATATGCCTTACGACCAAAGGAAGTCCGTATGGATATGGTTAAATTGTTAAAACAAAACAATCTCAAAATCATCCAGATAAACTGTGTTTTTTCCCGGGTTCCAAACATAAATTTTAAAATTATCATCATCCGAAATATCATCCGGCATTGTAAAATTTAAAAATACTTTTCCCCACTTTCCAGGCTCAAGATAATATTGAAACTTTGAACCTGACCATGCAACACTTTCATTATCACTATTTACAATCGACATTACAAGAAGTAAACCCTCAAGCTGCATTTCGGAATATGCCGATAAACTTATTTTTCCTGATTGCAAACCTACTTCATTTATTTCGCTAAGTTTCCATCCCGGCCCGGGACTGAATTCCGTTGAAGGATCAATTCGGTAGCTGTAAAATCCTGTTTTTACAATGTTTGAGTCGAGATGGTTTTTGTCTCCTCCCCAAATATTAGCGGTTTCAAAACCATTTTTAAAAATAAAAAGTGGTTCGGGTGCTTGCAGACAAGAATCTGCAATATTTTTAGAATATAGCGAAACTTCCGAAAAACCGGAATAATTCTCGTTTTCTACGAGGCATGGATATTTCGTCATTATAATCTCTTGTATTTCGGTAACTTCGGGTTTTGTCCAGGCATGGAGAAAATATGGCGTTTTGGCTTCATTCACAATTTTTACCAATTCAATCAAATCCTCGCCCCCTCGATTATCGTATTGTACAAATTTAATTCCGGGATTTATTTTATCCAAATAATAATGAATATAAAAAGGCTCGTTTGCAACAATGGTGTTGGTTAGGTTTTCGGTTCCGTATTTTTGATTCCAACCGGCAATATGCTTTGCCACATCCTTAAATTCACCAAAATGTTGTTGCTCGTAAAATCTGTTGATAAATGCGGTTTGCACCGTTCCAAGAATTAGAAACACAAATAACAGTATCGTCATCTTTTTATTTAAAACCTGACTGATGTTTGAAAAAAGAAAAAGCAGTAAAAAAGGAAATGTAAATATTAAAATAGAATATTGCAAAATGGGGTTTCGCCAGATTGAGTAAAAATATGTTATAAAGAAAATCAATAAAAACCAGCCGGCAGCAAGCAAATGAAATTTAGTAAACTTTACTTTTCTAACAAAAAACGGTACAATAAAAAAGAGCAGAAACACCGAAAAGGTGATCCATGAATCATTGGATGAATATTTAAAATAATCTAAAATCCAGAGTGGGCTGGGTTCGCCCAACCATCCTTCTGCACCACCAACGCCACCTAAACTCAATTGGTGGAAAAATATATTGATATGCGGTAAATAAAGTAATCCTGCTGCTACCAACGAAGCTACATATTTTTTTATTTCAAGTCGTTTGTAGAAAATAAATGCCGACAAAGCTGTCACAATAATTAACAAAAAACTGATATGATGGGAATAGGCTGTGATGGCTGTAAAAAGAGCAAATCCCACATAATCAATAATCTTTCGCTTTTGGTCGAATACGATTTTTGTCCAGAAATAAATTGATATTAGTGAGAACAATAAACCCGGGCTGTACGGCCTTGCCAACTGGCTAAAAAGAATTGGATAATCGAGGAATGTCATTGCTACTGCTGCAAAAAGGCCTGTGGCAACGCCAAACCACCGTTTACCTATCAAATAAACAAAATAAACGGACATGATTCCAAAAATTACGAACGGTAGTCTGATCACCCAAACTTCACTACCAAAAAGTCTTGTCCAGAACCAGAGAAAAGATTGTACACCGGCGGGGTGGCCGTCAATTTTTGCCCCCATGAGTATCATCTCGCCAAAACTATCGAACTGTATTCTGTTCAAAGCACTCAACTCATCGTTACTCAACGACCAGCCGGAAAAATCAAAAAAACGAAGGGCGGCAGCAACAATTAAAATTACCGTCAGTAGCCATTGTTCATTGTTCTTGATATAAACCTTTTTTTCACCGTTCATTTTCACTGACTCTTTTTTCTTTTAAATCTGTTCATTAATGATTTTGATTGCAAAAATAGAAATACTTCTGAACTATAGGGAAGAATCTAAGCTCCGTGAAGTTTTCTACTCAGAAAACTTCACGGAGCTTAGTCCTTAAAACTTACTAAGTCTTTGCACGAAAACTCAGTGTTTGATAAGAAAAAGTCAAGAACAAGGCTTGCGAAATCTTAAAACACAGGAGTCCGTACGGATGACTGGGTTTTAAGATGAGCATAACGCAGTTATTGGCGTTTTCTTGCAAACACTACTTAATTTAAAACTATTTGAAGTACAGCCAATGATTTAATTTCTTTAAAATTTTCAATATGAACTTTATAGTAATCAATTAATTTTTCGAGAAGTTGCAGTCTTTGAATTTTACTTATTTTTATTTCATTGATTTTTTCGAATGAAATATTTAGCAAATTATTTAAAATTAAACTTAATTCCGTATTTAAAAAATATTGATGGATTGGTTTTTCCTTAACAAAAACACCTTCTGTCAAATCAAAATATTTGAATCGTTCTGCTTGTCTTTGATGAGGAAAGAAACCGAGATGTTTCGTAAGCTTGATGAGAAAAAGCAGGTGGAAATTTGCGAAATCTTTTTCCTGATGATCGAGAAGTTGAATTGAGTTGAAAAGGAAATCAAAAAGATTTTTATTGGGTTCTTCTTCCCGGATAGTTTTATAAAGAAATTCATTTAGAAAAATCGCAATAGAGCTTTTTCGAATATCGAAGGGAATTGTTGTGAATTGGTAAGCCTGCCTGACCTCAGTCAAAAAATTGATTTTACTTTTTTCTTTTTTCGAAACCACGAGATCAAGCAAGGAAAGATTTTGAAAAAGATTAGATTTTATTTTTGATTTCCGGCTTCTTGCTCCTTTAACAATGTATGCTTGTAAACCGAAAATTTCAGTATAAATTTTAACAATAATGCTTGTTTCCGAATATTTGATCCGTTGAATTACAATCCCTTTGGTTTTAAATAGCATTAGTTTATAAAAAGTATTTTTGTAACCAACGTTTCCGATCCATCATCATTACTACTAAAAACGAGATATACACCTGTGTGAGCTTTTCTTCCATCAAAATTTTTTCCATCCCAAATTGCCTGTCCACCTTCTGCCTGGGTAGTATAAATGAGTGTCCCGTTAATATCTGTAATCTTAACGTTAGCATTTTTAACAAGCCCGCGAATAGCAATTACTCCCGAAAAATCTTCTCTGACAGGATTTGGGTATGCATAAACATCATTGTTAGTCGGACCTCCGGGAGTAGCATATCCTTTAAACGAAATAATACCTTTTGAAGTCCCGAAAAATACTTCACCATCATCATTTATTGCAATATCAATAATATCATTTGAAAGCAGAGGGCTATTATCTTCGGTGAAATGATGAATTTCTTCGGTTCCATCTTCTGACAAAAGAAACACTCCGGCTTTTTGTGTTCCCATCCATTTTTGATTTGCTCCGTTAATAGTAATAGCTGTAACAGTTTCAGTTTCTAATAAATATTGAACATATCCATCTTGCTCGACAAGAATCCTTTGTGCGTTGACCGTATTTGATTCAAATATTTCTCCAGGAGAATAGAACACACAAATACCTTCATCTGTTCCTATCCAAACTTCTCCATCAAGGTCAACAGCCATACTGAAAACTGCTGAACCCGGTATGTTTCCGTTATTTGCATTTGAGCTAAGAAGTTTCGTTTCATCATCTGATGTGTCAAAAATTGTATTATTATCGGTAAAAACAATTAAAAATTGAGTGCTTGATGGCCCAATTCTTTTATTTATCCACTTTTGATTGTTGTGGTCAATGATCATTCTTCCGAGGTCAAGAACTCTTGCTTCTGATCCGAGATCAAAAGCTTTCCAATCGCCCTCGTAAGTTTTTACTGATAAAAGTAAATTTGCTCCTGAATTTGCGATCCATAAATTATTATTATTATCAAAACAGACTGCACTTATAGTAACAAAATTATCATTATTTGTATGGGGTTGTATTGCACTATTCTTGAGTGTATAAATTTCAGATAGCTCCCCGTTGATAAATTCTAAAACACCTGTTCCCCAATTGCCTGCATAAACTTTTTGGTAATTTGCGGGGTCAACAGTAATACAAACAAAATCATAGATAGTATCAAGAGCAGGTATTGATGATGAATTATAAGTTGTCCAATTATCGCCATTAAAAAAGAATAAGCCATCATGCAAATATGCATGTCCCCAGGAATTATTTCTTCCACCCGGAGCAACCCAAATATCTTTTCCGCCCGAAGCAAGTTGAAATACATTTTTTGAAGCCGGCCCATTCAATTCAATTGATTCTGACCCATTTCCTTTGTTCCATGTTTTTATCAAACTAAATCTTTTATCTGCAATCCATAAAAAATTATCCTTATCAATAATTGCATCATAAGGTATTGGATAGGATGAATTTACAGAGTTTATAAAGTAACTTCTATTAAAATCAGAATCAAAAACTTGCACATTATCAGAACAGGAAAGTATCATTTGGTTATAATTCACTGAAATTCCCCTTTTTGTATATGTTTCTTCCGGATTAAATACTTCCCAAACATTTCCATCATAAACCAATAAGATGTCTGCATTATAATCAGGTTTAGAGATGTTTGCAAAAACTTTCCCGTTAAAAGCCTGAATTGCATTATATTTTTCGTTTGGATATAATATTGTCTGATCTTTTGTCCATGATGAGAAATTTGCAAGATTAGGATTTGTTAATAATGCATGATAAATGCCGCTTTCGCTTGCTGCAAAAAAAGCAGTATCATTATAAGTTAAATCAAGAATATTAATTTTGTTTCCATCAGGTCCAATGTAATAGGTGTCATAAATTTCTTCGTTTTCAATATCAAGAACAACAATCCCGAATCCACATGATAAATATGCAAGTTTATCAATAAAAAGTACTTTGTTAATTGTTTTATTTCCAAGAATGGTTTTTCGTTTTATATCAGGAATATTTATAATTTCATTGCCTTTAATGAGGTCAATATTTGTGTTTGAATATGCAATTACTAAAGTGTTATAATCAGAACTGTAATTGATTGCATTTATTCCAATATCCGAAAGGCCATTAACTTTTGTAAGTCGTTGAACAGATTCATCGGTTTTGTTATAATAAAATAAACTATAGGGGGTTGCACAATAGATGATTTCGTCAGCTTCAACAACAGCAATACATTTTTTATATGGTAGTTGGTCGCGCCATTGGCCGACCCCAATATTTTGAGCGGCTAATAAGCCTGAAAAAAATATGCTTAGTGAAAATACAATAATACGATAAAAAAAACTCATTGGTTTATAATTTTAATACATGAAATTTTTACAAAACATTAAAACACTTTAAATTAATGTTTAATCTGTAGAAATCTATTAACTTTTTAATTAACTGTTTTTTTCTTTAATTATTGCACGTTTAATTATTGAAATTTAATACTCAAATCTTTTTCTATTTAGTTCTTTTACTTTTGAAAACCTGATAAATATGCAACCATAACAACTTAATTTTTGTCAAATAATATAATGAAAATAAAGAAAATAAGATCAGGTTGATATAATTCTGAAATTACTGTTTTTTTGAATATGTTTTTTTGAAAACTGTGAAAATGAAATCTAATAGCTTATGAAAAAGTTTTTTTTACTATCAATTATTCTCTGCCTTACTTTCATGGCTTTGGCCGAAGGCTGGAGAAAAGGTGAAAAAGAAGTTAAAGTATTCCTTAATTCGGCTGCTGATTACGCATTATTAAACCATTTGAAATTAAATGGGGATATTAATCCTTTTGAAGGAATAGGAATAATGTTTGTAATTCCGGAGGAGCTTAACAAGCTTGAAAAAACCGGATTAAGTTACGAGATTTTAAAAGATGATCTGAATGAATATTATCGTGATTTTTGGAATCAGGATGTTCCACCGGGTTATTATTCTTATGAAGAAATAATAGAAATTTCGGATAGTCTGGCAGAGAACTTTCCCGAAATTTGTAAAAAATTCGTTTTTGGTACTTCTGTACAAGGGTGTCAGCTTGGGGCTTTAAAAATTAGTGATAATGTTAATGTTGATGAAACCGAAGCAGAAGCTTTATTTGATGGTGGGATTCATGGTGATGAAGTTGGGGGTCCGGAAAACGCTATTCGGTTTGCCAGAAAATTATGCCTGGAGTATGAGAATGTTACACAGGTAACGGATTTGGTTAATAATCGTGAGATTTGGATATATTATATGGTAAATCCTGATGGCAGGGTAAATATGACAAGGTATAATGGAAATGGTATTGATTTGAATCGTGATTGTGGATATATGTGGGATGCTGAAGGAGGCAGCATCGGTGCATTTTCACAAGTTGAAACGAAAACATTACGAGATGTGGCATATAATAATCAGTTTGTAATTCACACAACATATCACAGCGGGATGGAAGGAATGCTTTATCCCTGGTGCCACAGGCCTGATCTTTCTCCTGATAATGAGACCCAAAATTTTATGGCCGGATTATACTCTTCCACCTCAGGATATTCAAACCTTCAGTTTTTACAATCATACCATGATTATCCGACAAATGGTGAAGTAATTGATTTTACCTATGGCTTAAACGGATCAATAGGTTTAACAATGGAGATTTCAAATAATAAACAACCTCCTCAATCACAAATATTGCATTATTTTGATATTAATGTTCCTTCAATGCTCGCAATGATTGAATATTCAGGATATGGATTAGAAGGAATTATCACTGATGCAGTAAGCGGAGAGCCTGTTGTTGCAGCAATCTTTGTAGATGAGTATTTACCAAATTACTCCGATCCTGAAGTCGGTGACTATCATAAATTTATTATGCCCGGAACTTATTCAATAACAGTTATTGCCAACGGGTATGAATCGCAGACAATTGATAATGTTGTTGTTGATGCAAACAGTTGTACAACTGTTGATTTTCAACTTCAAGAAGTCGAATCACATTATGCTTACAGAGTTAGCAGTTGCCAAATACCGGGAAATAATCACGACGATGAAGGCAACACCCCCGGTATCATAGGTGCTCCCGATAATATCAATTATTCGATAGGAAGAAACGGTTGGATAGTTATTGATATGCAATTTCCTATTCTTGACGGCCCGGGAAATGATATTATTGTTTTCGAAGGCGACATTACTCCCGAAGGTTTCACCTGCTATGCTTCAGAAACAATGGATGGACCATGGCTTGAATTAGGCGATGGCGAAGGAACTTCGGAATTCGATCTGGTTAACGGAGGTGTTTTCGAGGCACAATTCTTTAAGATAAAAGACGACGGTGACGGTTCTTCAAGCGGTGATAATGCAGGCTTCGATCTTGATGCTATTGCAGCATTGGAACATATTCCGGGAGTTTATCTTTCTTTGATGGATTATTATGTTGATGATGTAGCAGGAAACGGAAACGGAAAAATCGATCCGGGAGAAACTGTTGATATTATTGCTACAATTCGTAACAATGGTGATGAAATAGCCCAGGACGTTTTAGGTGAAATTGAAGTCGATCCATCCGAATATACTATCGTTACTCAATCAGCAAACTTTGGAAACCTCGGACAATATGAAACAGCCGACGGAACTTTTACGGTTACTGCAAGTGCCTCAATCCCTACAGGCCAAATGACTGAGATCATTCTAAATGCTTCAGCAAATGCAGGTTCTTACACAAACAGCTTTACTATGAACTTCTGTGTAGGCCAAAAACCTGTTCTTATTGTCGATTTAGATGGAAACCAAAATTCGGCCTCAGCAATTCAAAGCGCAATTACTACTGCCGGATATTCTTCCGATCTTATGTCAGGTATTCCTGCGGATGTTAATATTTATACTAGCGTTTTTGTATGTCTCGGAATTTATTCAAGTAATCATGTATTATCTTCTTCCGAAGGACAAACTCTTGCCGCTTATCTTGATAACGGAGGAATGCTTTATATGGAAGGTGGCGACACATGGTATTATGATAGCCAAACCGCAGTACACTCAATGTTTAATATAAACGGACAAGCCGACGGATCAAGTGACCTCGGAACAATAAACGGACAAAGTGGAACATTTACCGAAGACATGAGTTTCAGTTATTCGGGCGATATTAGCTGGATAGACCACATTGGTGCCATCTCACCTGCTGTTGTGATCTTCGAAAACCAATCACCCAACTATGGTTGTGGAGTAGCATACGATGGAGGTGATTACAGAACAATAGGAGCTTCATTTGAATTTGGCGGATTAGACGATAGCGAATCAACAAAAGATGAACTAATGTTGAAATATCTCGAATTCTTTGGACTAACACCACAAGCAGAAATTACACAAACCATTCCTTTAAATACCGGATATCAATTTATTTCTTCAAGAGTAGAAATAGAGAATCCTGATATGCTAATTGTTTTACAAGACATTCTGACTGAAAACCTTGATTTTGTTAGAAATTCAAATGGTGAAGTATTAAGAAAAATTGGCCCTAATTGGGTAAACGGAATAGGCGACTGGATTTCGACAGAAGGATATTTGTTTAAAATGTTCGGAGCCGAAACTTTGGAAATCACCGGAGAACAAATGGATCCATTATCACCAATAACATTAACCTCAGGTTACCAGTTTGTAAGTTTCTTACCCAAAGAAGCAATTGATGCATTAGTAGCTTTTGAAGGAATATTAGGCGATAATCTGGATTATATCAGAAATTCCAATGGAGAGATGTTAAGAAAGATCGGGCCAATCTGGGTTAATGGAATTGGGGATGCAATGCCGGGCGAAGGTTATTTAATTAAAATGTATGCCGACGATGAGTTAATTTACAGTGTTCCCGTTAAATCTACATTATCTTCAATAGATTCAAAAACAACAAATCACTTTACTTTCGAAGGCGGAAATGCAGCCGATCCTGTTTTTACAATCTATGTTGATGGTTTGGATATTGGTGATGAAGTTGCTGTTTTTGATAATAATAAAATGGTTGGAGCAAGTGTAATTGTTTCTGAAAATACACTTGATAATTCTGTTCCGGTTTTTAGTACTATAAATTCCGGACAGGGATATCTTGAAGGTAATGAAATCAGTATAAAAGTCAGGAATTCAACAAGCGGCGAAATCATTGAAGCTGATTTCACTTTTGAAAATAAATACAATTCTTATATTGAAAATATTTATCCGACAGAAGATGGAAAATACAGCATTGCCAATGTAATTAAAGGTTCTTCTGTTTCAATCAATGAAATTCTAATTTATCCTAATCCGGCTACTGACGTAATTAATATTTCTTCGGTTAACGAAATACAAAATGTTTCAATTTTCAATTATGTTGGACAAAAGGTTTTTAACGGAACCGGCAATAAAATTAACTCAGGCAACTTCGAAGCCGGTATTTATTTGATCAGGATCGAAACTAATAACGGAACGGAAACTCAAAAGATTACTATAAATGACTAAGTTCTAATCAAAACAGCATTATTAAGAGAATTTTCAGGCTAAATTTTATTTTTATGTACCAGGGAAGATTTTGGTCTCGTGATACCCTTACAGTTTATAGCAGGAAGTGGAGGTTTATTTTATTTCTAAATCTTATGGAGATTAGAAATTTATCCTATGCAACATCAAACCATGAAGTGGTTCAATGTGAATACCCCAAGGTGAAACCTATGGTTAAAAAGGTGAAAAACAAATCTATAATCCCAACGGGGTTCAAAAAATCAAAATAAATACTTCTCATTAAATTCTATTTCTGTTTTAAACAAAAAACACCCAAGTTGTCGTAATTATAAATCTAATTGTTGCTTTTATTATAAGCCGCTAATTCACGAATAATATTAGCGTATTCGCGGCTGGTTCATTTTATCATTCTCCTGTATCCTCCCGAATTTGTATAGTCTCAAATACACATAAAGAGTTGTTAAATTTTTATGTAGCTAATTAGAGTCTGTCCATAAAGTCAGTGTTTAGTTCAGAATGTTCGCTATCGAGGCTTTCGCAGTTTTGAAAATCAAGGAATTTACTATGGTAAATGACTGTTTTCAAAACAAGAATAACGATGATAGCGGACATTATGGACAAACACTTCTATGTTGCAATCAAAATTTTATTTTCAAAAGTTATTAACAATTTTATTTTACATGTTGAGTTTCAGTTTTTATTAATTTTACCTCGCAAAGAAATAGACAATATATTGTC